>Ga0181522_10000685_pt1 | contig 23661 bp, 30 predicted proteins | sample PEATcosm2014_Bin_27_FD_121103 | JGI IMG/M metagenome (GOLD analysis project Ga0181522, IMG submission 121103) | Peatland microbial communities from MTU Mesocosm Facility, Houghton, MI, USA - PEATcosm2014_Bin05_10_metaG | ecosystem: Environmental > Terrestrial > Soil > Wetlands > Peat | place...
CCATGGTCTCGGAGCCGTAGCACCAACAGGGCGAGACGGTCAGCGACACGCCCACGCCCGCATGGGCAAACTTGTCAGCGCACTCGGCTGCCTCGGCCACGCCGCCAATGCAGGTGTCGGCAATTACGCATTCCACCGGCATCCCGTTCGAATGCCGCAAATTCGCGGTCAGGAAATCCGCCGCGGCTTTTGCCAGTCCCATCGTCCGCGCTTCCAGCGATTCGCGGACACCCTTGCGCCGGCCGTCAGTGGCGATTTCGTCAATGCCCGGCTGCGGACGGAACAACTAATCATGCCGGGAGAAAAAACACACCTCGGGCTACCACCCCGATCCCTTGCCTTGATCCGTTCAAGGCCAGCGCACGCGGTAAAAGCGCTGCGGGCTGTTCGTCGCCTGCAGGTCGGTGAACTGGTATTGGCCGGAACCAGCGGGCATTTCCACGGGGGCGCCAACGTCGGACCACATGCCCGGTGGCAGGGCCATGTTGGTGCTGGCCAGCACATGGAAGCTCATATCAGTAGAGTTGGTGAAGCCAAGCTGCAGCGAGCCGTTGTTCAAGAGCATAACACCAGTCAAGGTTCCCGGACCTGCGGGATTGTACACGCCCTCCACCGAGCCAATGTCAGCGAACGGCCCGACAATGCGTGTGAAACCGCGCTGATCAGTGGTGAAGCTGGCACCGTTGGTGCAAGCGTCAATCGCCGGCGAGCCGGGCAAGGGCGGCATCGTGGGCGTGGACCCGCCATAGTTGCCGAGCGGCGCAAGCAGCGGATCGGCGTTGATGGCAGCGGGACCGCTGAAGGTGCCGTAGCCAAATTGGCCAGAGGCCATCTGGATGATGTTTGCGCCCATGCGCGTCAGCGTTCCCAAGTTATCAATGTCCGCTGTATTCGTATCGTAGCCGTTGACGCTGTTCGTGGCGACGATGGAGTTGGAGAGCGTCATCCCCCCGTAATTCTCAATGCCGCCGCCATAGAGAGCCGAATTCCCGGTGATAGTGCATTGATTTACTGTCATCCCCCCGTAGTTCACAACCCCGCCGCCAAGGTCAGCTGAATTCCCCGCGATGGTGCACTGGTTCAGCGTTGCCGTGGCTTGGTAGTTATAAATGCCGCCGCCATAGACGCCGCTGGTGGTTAAATTCCCCGCGATGGTGCTTTGGTTCACCGTCAGAACGCCAGAGTTGATGAAAAGGCCGCTTCCCAGGTTTCCGGTGATGATGCTTTGGTTCACGGTCATCTGACCGGACTCGCCGTCAATGCCGTTCCAGTTTGCCACGACCGCGCATCGGTTCAGCGTTACTGCACCGGAGTTGAGCACACCGGAGGCGCTGGCATTCGTGAACGTCAGCGAGTTCAGCACCACGGTGTTGCCACTGGCCACTTCAAGAATATCGCCGGCATTATTGCCATTCAATGTGATGCCACCCGCCAGTGCCGAACCATCAATGGTCAGGCTTTTTTCCAGCAGGACTTTGCCGCTGGTCAGGTTGATTATCGCGCCGGATAGGTTTGTGGCGAAGGTGAGGGTGTCGCCGGAAACTGCATCCGAAATGATTTGGCGCAGCGAGCCGGCGCCTGAATCATTCGTGTTGGTGACGAGGTCGATGGCGGCATGGACGGAGCCCGCCAAGCCCAGACCCAGCGCCACAACGAACGGGGCCGCAAGGATTCGGAACGTTGTCAGGACTTGAATGTAATTGCGCAGTTTCATAAATTTGAATAAAGACATCGGGCAACTTGGGACCTTTCGCCGCGGGGCAAAGGGAAACGCCGGAGGCAATTGCGACCCGCTTGAGGAATGGTTCAAAGTTGCGATTCATTTGGTTTTCTGAGTCTGAGGGCTTAACAGGATGCTGAAAAAACCATGTTTTTTTAAATCGACCCTCGAATTTGTTTGGAAATTCGCATGTTTTTTCGACCCAAAGAGGGTTTTTAGCAGCCTGTTAATAAGATAATTCAACGTTTCTGTGCAAAGTCGAGATTTAATATGAACAATGGCTATAAATAAGTAAAGGTAAAGCGGTCAGTCCTACATATTGATGGATTTCTGGAGTAACCAGCCTAAGCGCCACGCGGAGCACCTACTTGACAGAGCAATAATACCCGAGTCGTAAATGTGAGACATATTACTTTATGCTGCGACGTCTATGACGCGAGCGGTTGTACCGGCGGTCGTCTTTCCCTCCAAGCTTCCGGCTGCACTTCCGGGAATTTGCTTTGCCAAATCCATCAGACAACACAGAATTAACACGTCTATGATCCGATGCCGGCCCTTCTGGTTGATTGGTTTGAGTTTATTGGTCTGGCATCCGGCCATGGCAACGCCGGCCGATTCACCGGAAGCCGGTTTTCCCAGCTATCGGTACGCGGGCGATGATTTGGGAGCGGTGTATCACCCGCAGGAAACCGCGATCAAGTTGTGGGCGCCCACGGCAAAGGATGTTCGTGTGGTTTTATTCGATGACGCGACCCACGAACCTTCCCGGATCGTTCCCATGGCCCGCGATCCCGATGGCATCTGGTCGGCCAATTTGAAGGGCGATCTTGATGGGAAATATTATTTGTACGAGATCACCCAACCGGAGCCTGGGATGGACAAACCGGCAGTTTTTCGCGTGAACGACCCCTATGCCCGCGGGTGTTCGGCCAATACGGGCCGGACCTTGATTTATGACCCGCAAAAAACCAATCCCGACAATTGGGGTGAAGATCATTTCGTCTCCTTGAAACACAACGTGGACGCGGTGCTTTACGAAGTGCATATCCGCGACTTTTCCATCAACAGGAATTCCGGCATCTCCGACCGGAATCGCGGAAAATATCTGGGAATGGTTGAAGCGCTCAGCCGGACGCCGGAGGGCGAGAGCAGCGGGCTGGACCATTTAAAAGAGCTCGGGATTTCCCATGTGCACCTGTTGCCGGCGTTTGAGTATGCCGGCGGCGACGAGACGCAGAAGGCGGATGAATATACCTGGTATGACTGGGGTTACGACCCGGTTTTATATGACACCCCGGAAGGTTCCTACGCCACCGACGCCAATGGAACTGTCCGGCAGCGTGAGTTCAAACAAATGGTCCAGGCCTTTCATAAGAACAATATCGGCGTAGTTATGGATGTGGTTTACAACCACACTGCCGCCACCGGGACCAACCGGGCTTCCATTTTTGACAAGGTATTCCCCCATTATTATTACCGCCTGGATGAAACCGGACGATATGCCAATGCGACGGGTTGCGGAAACGAATTCGCCTCGGAAAAGCCGATGGCGAGGAAATTCATCGTGGATTCCATAAAATATTGGATGACCGAATATCATATTGACGGGTTCCGGTTCGACCTGATGGGAATCGAAGACCGCGATACCATGCGGGAAGTCTATCGTGAAGCCCGGAAGATCAATCCAAACGTCATCATTTACGGCGAAGGCTGGCGGATGGAGCGCGTGCTGCCGTCCGATAGAATGATGACCCAAACCTATGTCACGAACACGGGTATCGCCGCTTTCAACGACGGCATACGGGACAACATCAAAGGCGATTACGCGGATGGAAAGGCGGACGGGTTCATTCAGGGAGCCGGGCCTCAATACGGTGGCATGGAGCGGTTCCACTTGAACCTGAAAGGACAGAGCACCGGCAGGGACAGGGAAAGTATTGACGTTTTTTCGCCCAATGAAACGGTGAACTATGCATCCGTCCATGACGACCTTTGCCTCTGGGACAAGTTGCTGATCTCCGCTCCGGATGTGCCGGAGGCCCTGCACATGAACATGGACAAGCTGGCCGCCGGCATATTGCTGACCTCCCAGGGCATTCCCTTCATCCATGCTGGTGACGAGTTTCTCAGGTCAAAGAATCTGAATTCCAACAGCTACAATAATAACAATCCGCGGGTCAATCCGATTGACTGGCATTTAAAGACGCAGCACAAGGACGTCTTCAATTTTTACGGGGGTTTGATCGCACTCCGGCGGACACATCCCGCCTTCCGCATGGGAGAAAAGGCACGCGTGGATGAGTCCATGGAATTCGCGCCGGTGGTTCCCGCCAACGTCGTTGAATACGTCCTGAAGCACAAAGCGAACGGGGACAGTTGGAAGACCATTCTGGTGATTTTTAACGGCAATAAGGAACCCAAAAATCTGACGGTGAACGGCGATTGGTTTATTGTGGCGAATGACAAGGCCGCCGGGACGGAAGCGTTGACAACCGCGACAAACCACATCCAGGTCGGGCCCTTTTCGCTGGTGATCGCTCATACGGATGGCGCCTATCAACTGGACGCGAATCGTTGAAGATTGAGGCTTTCCACACTTCGCCGATTTGATACTGTGACTGCGGTGTTCAGTCCCTTAGCCAACAAACGCGTCATTGCAACGCTCACCGAGTTCGGCCAGATCACTTTGCTGGCCAAGGAGGCGGTTTCGTCGCTGCTCAAGTGGCGTGTCTCCTGGCGCGATCTGCTCTACCAGATTTATTTCATCGGCATCAAATCCCAGTCGGTCGTCCTCATCACCGGCGCGTTCACGGGCATGGTGCTGGGGGCCCAGACGTATTTCCAGTTTCACAAGGTCAAGATGGACACCGCCACGTTGGCTGTCGTCGGCGTTTCCATGTGCAGCGAGCTCGGCCCGGTGTTGACGGCGCTGATGGTGGCCGGGCGGGTGGGCGCGGCGATTGCCGCCGAACTGGGCACCATGCGCGTGACGGAACAGATTGACGCGCTCCGGGCGCTGGCCACCCATCCGGTGGATTATCTGGTCCTGCCCCGGCTGATTGCGGCGCACATCGCGCTGCCAATCCTCACCGTGGAATCCATTGTCGTCGGCATCCTCGCCGGTTATTTCGTGGGCGTGAGCGTGCTGGGCATCGAGCCGACCTATTTGTGGGAGAACATGCTCCGCTACACCCACCAGGTGGACGTGATGATCGGCCTGATCAAGGCGTTCACCTATGGCGGCATCATCGCCCTCGTCGGGTGTTACAAAGGCCTGACGTGCGGCCTGGGCGCCGAAGGAGTCGGACGCGCCGCGACGGAGGCGGTGGTTTATTCGTCCATCACCATCCTGATCGCGAACTTTTTCCTCACGCTGGTCATGGGCAAACTCGTGGGGCTGTTATGATCGAGGTCCGCGATTTGCACAAGGACTTTGGCGGCCACTCCGTCCTCGATGGCGTCAGCTTTCGGATTGAAAATGGCGAATCGGTCGCCATCATTGGACGCAGCGGCAGCGGCAAAAGCGTTTTACTGAAGCATCTCATCGGCCTGTTGCAGCCGGACGCGGGCGCGGTGCTGATTGATGGCGAGAACATCGTGCCGATGAACGAGCGGCAGTTGCTGCGCGTGCGCCGGAAATTTGGCATGGTGTTCCAGGGCGCGGCGTTGTTTGATTCCATGACCGTGGCCGAAAACGTTGCGTTTGGCCTGCGCCGGCACGAACATCTGACTGAACGCGAAATTGCCGACCGCGTGGCTGGAGTCCTGGAAATGGTGGATTTGTCGGGCACGGAAAACAAGAAGCCCGCCGAGCTGTCCGGCGGCATGCGCAAACGCGCCGGCCTGGCGCGGGCCATCATTTACGAGCCGCAAATCGTGCTGTACGATGAGCCCACCACCGGGTTGGATCCCATCGTGTCGGACAGCATCGACCAGTTGATGGTCCGGGTGCGCGACCGGCTCGAGGTGACCACGGTGGTGGTGACGCACGACATGCGGACGGCGCGGCGGGTGGGCCAGCGAGTGCTGATGCTGCACAACAAAATGATTTACGCGAGCGGCACGCCGGCGGAGATTTTTGAGTCAACGGACCCGGTCGTGCGGCAGTTCATCGACGGGGTCGCCGATGCGAAGGAATGTTTGATTTGAGCCATGGATAAATCGCGATTGGAAATAAAGGTCGGCCTGTTTGTGCTGGTCGGGCTGGTGCTGCTGGCGGCCATGCTGATTCAGTTCAGCAAGGGCGCGAGCCTCTTCCGCGGCACCTACGAACTGCGCCTGCATGCCAGCAACGTCGGCGGCCTCAAACAGCGCGCCGGCGTCCTCCTCGCCGGCGTCCAGGTGGGCACCGTTTCCTCCATCCAGCTCGCCGAAGACGGCAAGAGCGTGACCATTCTCCTGAAAATCTACAGCCAGGAAAAAATCTACCACGACGCACGGTTCGTCATCGAACAGTCCGGATTCCTCGGCGATCAGTATGTGTCGGTGATTCCCACCACCAACTCGCCGCCGCTGCTGAAGGACGGTGACGAGGTGGATTGCCAGGAGCCGTTCAATTTGCAGGAAGTCGCGCGCTCAACATCCGGTTTCATCAAACGGATTGAAGACACCGCCAGGAAGCTCGACGATTCCGTCACGGACTTGCGGCGGGTGGTGTTGAACGAACAGACGCTGACCAATTTCTCCGTGGCGGTAAAAAACATGCGCACTTTCTCGGAGCAGGCCATGGGGACGGTCAGCGACATCAATGCGCTGGTCGCGACGAACGGCGCGCAGGCCCAATCCGCCGTCAGCAACCTCGTTCTCTTCTCCCAGGAGCTGATCGAACTGAGCGGTTCCGCCCAGACGCTGCTGGCCACCAACGGCACCGACATCACCCACGCCGTAAAAAACATTGAATCTTCGACCGAAGTGTTGAAAAGTCTGGTGGATGACATCCAATCCGGCAAGGGACTTGCTGGCACGGTGTTTCAGAACGAACAACTCAGCACCAACGTGCAAACCCTGGCGAACAATCTCGCCGTTGCCTCGAGCAATTTGAACCGGCTCGGACTGTGGCATTTTCTCTGGCATAAGGAACCCGTGCGCACTCCGCCAGGCGGGATGACGGCAACCAACAACCCCGGCAATCCATGACCGCACTCTGGGCCATCCGCGTTCTATTTTTGAGCCTTTGCGTCATGGCCGGCTATGCCATCAGCCAGGTCCGGCCGGAATTGACCGGACTGAATCACAGCGGCTGGTACGGCATGGCCATCGGCTTTGGCTTCGGCGGGTGGATGATTGCGGTGGATGAAATGCTCAAGGGTTTTTCGCTCCGCGCGTTTTCAGCCACCACGTTCGGCCTGTTGCTCGGCTCGGCCGTGGCGTGGCTCATCGACAACTCCGGCCTCTTCATCAACACCCCCGAGAACGTCCGCTGGCTCATCCGCCTCGGCTTGTTCCTCGGTTTCGGTTACATCGGCATCATCCTCGCCATGCGCAGCAACAAGGAGGATTTTTCGCTGATCATTCCGTATGTCCGCTTTGCGCCGCAAAACAAACCGGACAACCTGCTGCTGCTCGACACCAGCGTTGTCATTGACGGCCGCATCGCTGATTTGATCGAAACCCATTTTCTGGAGGGCCTGGTCGTCGTGCCGCGTTTTGTATTGAAGGAAATCCAGCAGATTGCCGACTCCACCGACGCCATCAAACGCGCCCGCGGCCGGCGCGGACTGGAAATGCTCAACCGTTTGCAGCGCAACACCCAGACGGAGGTCCGCATCCACGATGGCGATTTCCCCGAGGAAAAGGAGGTGGACACCAAACTGATCCGCCTCGCCCGCAACCTCAATGCCCGGCTATTCACCAACGACTACAACCTGGCCAAGATTGCCGAGTTGCAAAAAATCAATTGCGTAAACCTGCATGAAGTCTCCAAATGCCTCAAAGTGACCCTGCTTCCGGGCGAAACGCTGCAACTGAAGGTCGTCCGCGAAGGCAAGGACAAGGGACAGGGCATCGGCTATCTGCCCGACGGCACCATGGTGGTCGTCAACAGCGGCCAGACACACAGCGGCTAGCAGATCGAGGTCCAGGTCCAGACCCTGCTGCAAACCGGGGCCGGCGTCATCGTTTTTGCCGAAACCAAAACGCCGACCCTCTGAGAAATATTCTGTTTCCGCACCCTTCCGCCAATGCCACTGGTCACCATTTCCAAGGAGCTGAGCGATATGGAGGCCCAAATGAAACGGGCCAGGCTCGAGGCCGCCGGCTTTCATCCCGTCATCGCCAACGAAGCCACCGCCCTCTGGATGGGCACCGCCATCACCACCGACAGCATCCTGGTGCAAGTGCCGGACTCCGAGGCTGCCGATGCCAGGGAATTTCTCAGCGCGCCGCCCGGCGCGCCCGCCGAATGATTGTAGGAGTCGAGGTGACGAGACTCTGACCATCAAATGACTTCCCAAAAAACAAGGCTGCTCCGCCGACTTAAAACAATCCTTCCGGGTGAAATTATCCTGGCCCCGGCCACGCTCGCCCAATACGCCGGGGACAAATGGTTTGCCTCGCATGAGCCCCATGCCGTCGCCCTGCCCCGCTCCGTTCAATCTGTTTCGGCCGTGCTCAGGTTTGCCAGCCAGCATAAAATCCCGGTCACGCCGCGCGGCGCCGGGCATGGCTATGTGGGCGGCTGCGTGCCAATCTGCGGCGGCATCGTGCTGTCGCTCGAACGCCTGAATCGCATCAAGGAGATTAACGCCGCCGATTTTGTCGCCGTCGTCCAGCCGGGCGTGAACACCAAGCATCTCCAGGACGCCGTCGAGCGGCGCGGCCTGTTTTATCCGCCCGACCCTGCCAGCCGCGCAGACAATTTCATCGGCGGCAACATCGCTACCAATGCCGGCGGCCCGCGCTGTCTGAAATACGGTGTCACCCGCGATTATGTCCTCGGCCTCGAGGTCGTCCTCGCCAACGGCACCATCGTCCGCCTCGGCGGCCGCACGCACAAAAACAAGACCGGCTTCGATCTCCACCGGCTCTTTGTCGGCTCCGAAGGCCTCCTTGGCGTGGTCACCGAGGCCACACTAAAACTGATTCCACTGCCACCGTACCGCGCCAACCTTGCCGTCGGCTTCGGTGCCATGCCCGCCGCCGTGCGCGCATTGCAGGCGATTTTCAAGGCCGGGTTCCTTCCGTGCGCGTTGGAGCTGGCCGATGAATTCACACTCGCTGCCGCTTTCAAACGCACCGGCAGCGAACGTCTGCGCGGCTGCCGCGCCCATCTCATCGTCGAACTCGATGGCCAGGAAAAATCCGTCCGCCGAGAAATTAAGGACTTGGATAAAATTGTCCGTGGACAGAAGCCGTTGTTTGTCGAACGCGGTTTGGGCGCCGCTCAATGCGAGAAAATCTGGAAAATCCGCCGCGAATTTTCCTACGCGCTGCGCGACACCGGCCTCACCAAGCTCAACGAGGACGTTGTTGTCCCGCGCAGCCGTCTGGAAGACCTGTTCTCGTTTGCCGCCCGTCTGCAGAAAAAGCACGGCCTGATCGTTGCGTGTTTCGGCCACGCCGGCGACGGCAACATCCACACCAATCTGATGGTGGACTACACGCAGCCCGGCGCCCGCCGCCGGGCTGAAGCCGCGCTCGATGAACTATTCCAATGGGTGATCGGGGTTGGCGGCGCCATCAGCGGCGAACACGGCATCGGTCTGGCGAAGAAGCGCTGGTGGCCCCAGGCGGTTTCCCCGGAAGCGCGCGAACTCCATCGCACCGTGAAGCGCGCCCTCGACCCGAAGCATATTCTCAATCCCGGCAAGTTTGTGTGAGCCATGGCCGTCACCTTCGGTCGAGCCCGGTGCTGATGCTTTTATCTTGCTCGACGTGGTCAAACAAAAATTCAGCGACAACTGCAGACCGCCGCCACGAGAACAACAAACTCCCCCTTCAAACTTCGCTTCTTTGCCACCGCCAGCAGGTCCGCCGGTCGGCCGCGCAGAAATTCCTCAAACTTCTTCGTCAGCTCACGCGCCAGCACCACTTCACGTTCTGGAAACACCTCAACCAGCTCGCCCAACAGCTTTTCGATCCGATAGGGCGATTCATAAAACACCAGGGTGCCGGCAACCGTCTTGAGCGATTCCAGTTTGTTTCGGCGCTGGCCGGATTTGTGCGGCAGGAAACCGGCGAAGTGAAATTCATCCGTCGACAGGCCGCTCGCCGTCAAGCCCGCGACGAGCGCGCATGCGCCCGGCACCGACTCGACGCGGAACCCCGCCGCGATCGCCGCCTTCACCACGCGTTCGCCCGGATCACTGATGCCGGGGCTCCCGGCGTCCGTGACCAGTGCCACCTTCTCGCCGCGCCGGAGACGTTCGATGATTTCCTCGCTCCGCCGGGCCTCGTTGAACTGAAAATAGCTGAGCAGCGGTTTGGATATCCCGAAATGTTTCAGCAATTGGCCGGAGTGGCGTGTGTCCTCGGCCGCGACGATGTCACACTCGCGCAACACACGCAGGGCGCGCAGCGTGATGTCCTCGAGGTTGCCGATGGGCGTGGCGACGAGGTAAAGTGTGCCCGGCATGAGCGGTGGCAAAGCGGCGTCCATGCCATGAATAAACCAGAAACAATGACGGAAATAAACCGGATTCGATTGAACTCCATCCCCGCCGAATTAACCGTCGCCTTGGCCGTCAGCCTCAATTAAAATCCAAGTCATATCTTTATGAAAAAGTTCCTCCTCATCCTGATGGGATTCACGTTGGCCACGGCTATTTCTTTTGCCCAGGACGCCAAACCGCCGGTGCGCATTGCCATCGTCGGCCTGGCACATGACCATGCCCTGGGATTTATTCCCCGATTGCAGGGCCGGACGGACGTGCAACTGGCCGGCATTGTGGAAACCAACCAGACGCTTATCGCACGCTATTCGCAGCGGTTCAACCTCGGTTCAAACCTGTTTTATCCGAGCCTCGAAGCATTGTTTTCCAAAACCAATGTGCAGGCGGTGGCGACCTTCACCTCGACCTTTGACCATGCGCACGTGGTGGAAATCTGCGCCGCACATGGCGTGGATGTGATGATGGAGAAGCCGTTGGCAGTGAGCTTGCAGCACGCCCGAGCCATCCAGTCAGCGGCAAAAAAAAGCGGCATTCAAATCATCGTCAATTATGAAACGAGCTGGTATCCGGGTACGCAGGCCGCGTACACCCTGGTTCACGAAGAACATAAAATCGGGGGAATCTGGCGGATGGTTTTTCACGATGGCCATAAAGGGCCGAAGGAAATCGGCTGTTCGACCAATTTTCTGGCCTGGCTGACTGATCCAGTGCTTAACGGCGGCGGCGCGATCAACGATTTTGGTTGTTACGGCGCGGATATCGCCACCTGGCTCATGGACGGGAAGAAACCCATCTCGGTTTTTGCCGTCGCGCAGCATCTCAAGCCGGAGGTTTATCCAAAAGTGGAAGATGATGCGACGATCGTGCTGACCTACCCCAAGGCGCAGGCCATCCTTGAGCCGTCGTGGAACTGGCCGTTTGGCTGCAAAGACATGGAGATTTATGGACAGACCGGCACGGTTTTTTTACCGCAGCCAGATTTGTTGCGTGTGCAAACCGCCGGCTCACCCAATCCGGTGGATGATGTCCCCGCGCCATTGACCGGTGCGAATGCTGATCCGCTTTCGTATCTGGCGGCAGTCGTGCGAAGGGAAATCAACCCCACCGGCCTGGCCTCGCTTGAGGTGAACATGATCGTGGTGGAGATTCTCGACGCCGCCCACCGGTCGGCGCAGACCGGAAAGCAAATCAAGCTGTAAGCACCAAGGGATGAAATCATCCAAGGCATTTTCCCTCGTCCTGGTCGCCGCGCCGGACCGGAAGACCGCCCGCGCCCTGGTCCGGGCCGCGTTGTCAGCACGGTTGATTGGCTGCGCGAACCTCGTCCCAAACATTGAGTCGCATTACTGGTGGCAGGGAAGAATTGAATTCAGCAACGAAATCCTGCTGGTGCTGAAAACACAGAAGTCGAAGCTGGCTGCGCTGGAAAAGCTGGTCCTGGCCAATCATCCTTATGATACCCCGGAATTCATCGTCCTGCCGTTGAGCGCGGGGCACCAGCGTTATCTCGATTGGCTGGCAGAAAGTTGTCGGACAAGGTAGCGCCCGCTCTCCCGGGCGGCCGCGGCGCCATGCAGAGACCGGGCCCCAACTGAAACGGCAGCCACCGACCGACACACCAGCAGATTTTGTTTGAACCCGGACGATGCCGGCGTAGATTCAATGTGTGAATGAGGTGACAGCGGTTCCGCTGATGTTGCTCGCTCTGCACGGGTTGGCTCTGGTCATGGGTGCAAGCATGCTGGCTTGGATGATGGCGTTGCACCGACGGGCCCGCGCCGCGGAATCCATGATTCAACGCCGGCCTGAATTCCTCCCGTTTCAATTGACATTCGCGCCCCGTCCGGCCAGCTGGCTGGCTGTCCGTTCGCAGAACATCAAAGCCGTCCAGGCCGCGCTGGGGATGGACGTGTTTGCTCCCGATCCGTGGGTGAAGGGTTTGTCGGGCGGACCGGTCTTTTTCATCGGCCCGCCGGTGAATGGCTGGATCATCGTCACCGGTCCCGGCCTGCCGGACCCGGGCAACGACGCGGACGAATGTTTCCGCTTTCTGACCGGACTCAGCCGCAAGCTCGGGCACGTGCAATTCTTCCAGGCGGAACGGGTCCTGCAGCATCACGCCTGGGTGCGGGCGGAGAACGGCCGGGTGATCCGCGCGTACGCGTGGGCGGCCGAAACCGTGTGGAACCAGGGCGTCAAAACCACTGCCGAAACGGATTTGAGCATGAAATGTTTCGGTTACGATGAACATCCGGCGGCGGAATCGTGGGCGGCGGCGGAATGGATGGCGGCCAATGTTGCCAAAGTCCCGTTGCTGGCCGCACGCTGGAGCCTGGATCCAGCGCGCATTGATGCGCGTCTGCGAAAGCATGCCGACGGCATTGCCGGCGAGTCATTATAAGTGGATTGGGTGCCAATGGCGCAGTCCGGTGGGGCGAGGCTCCTGATGATCCGCGGTTTTTTACTCAGGCACACCAAGGCCCGCTCGCGGGGACGCCCGCCCCACCGGCAAACTTCAAAATGAACCACGATAGATTGGGCCTTGCGTTTTCCGGCGTGTGAGGCAAATTGCCCGCAAACCGGAGAGGTATCATGTCATTCAGCATCGAACTTGAAATCCAGGAGTTTCCCAAAACTGCCGCGTTGAAGGACGGCTCCACAGCCAACCTGCGCCCGTTGCGGCGCGACGACGAAAAGGAATTACACGGTCTGTTTCTCAGCATCCCCGAACCTGAACGAATGTTCGTCAAACATCGGGTTGCGGAAATCGAAACCATCCGCGAATGGTGCCGGAACCTTGATTACGGGCGGAACCTGCCGCTGGTCGGGCTGCTGGATGGCAAAATCGTCGGTCTGGCCACGCTGCACCAGCAACTGGGCGGCTGGAAACGGCATGTGGGCCGCGTGAGCGTGCTTGTGCATCCCAAGTTTCGCGGCCGGGGCCTGGCACGGTCGCTCATCGGCGAAATCATCGACATCTCCCGGCAGGTGGGCCTGGAAAAGGTCGAGGCGGAATTCATCGGCGAACAGGACGCCGCCATGAAAATGTTCGCCCTGCTCGGGTTCAGCCAGCTCCTGCGCCTGGAAGACTACGTCAAGGACATGCAGGCCATCAAACATGATTACATTTTGATGGGACTCGATCTGGTCACAGACGAGGAATACGCCGGCGTGGGAGGATGAACTGAATGCGAAGTGCGGAGTGCGGAATAAAATGCGCACACGCGTAATCATCCGCACTCTGAATTCCGCACTCCGCACTTCCAATGTCTCCCGATCTTTGTCCCAACTGCGGTGCGGAAGTGCCGCCCGATGCCAAATCCTGTCCGGAATGCGGCTCGGATGAGAAAACTGGCTGGTCGGAAACCGCCTATGCCAGCCACCTTGGTCTGCCGGATGAAAACTTCGACCACGATGAATTTGTAAAACGGGAATTCGGCCCGGAACCGGTCAAACCGCCCGGCATCGGCTGGTTTTGGTGGGTGGTTGCCGTGCTGGTGGCAGCGGGGATGCTGTTCTTCCTCATGAAATAAAGTGCAATCTCGAACAACCAACACCAAACGTTGAACATTGAATCGCAGGTTCGTTCGACTTTCCATTCGAGATTCGACGCTGGGAGCCCCGCTTTCGGACGTTTTCCCTTTTCAACAAAAAAGCCCGCTCATCCGAGCGGGCTTTGAAATATCATCAGGGCCATGCCGGCATCAAGCCTTGGCTTCCACTGTCTTGGCGGTTGATTCCTTCGCCGGCTCGGCGGTTTTGGCTTCAGCGCCGGTTTCGGGTGTCTCCGCTGCCGGGGCCGGCGGCGCGTAATCCACCCACTCCAGAATCGCCTTCTGGGCGGCATCACCCTGGCGCTGTTCCATTTTGACGATGCGCGTGTAACCGCCGTTGCGCTCCTTGAACGCGGGGGCGATCTCCTCGAACAGGATGCGCAGGATGTCGTCATCCTTCCGCCATTTCTGCCGTTCTTCCTTGGTCAGCTGCACCGTCGGACCGTGGGTGTGCAAACGCGCGGCCACCAGCCGGCGCGATTGCAGCGTGGCGTGCTTGCCGAGGGTCACAATTTTCTCGGCAACGGGACGCGCGGCCTTGGCCTTCGCCAGCGTCGTGGTCACGCGCTTGTGCTTGATCAGGCTGCAAACCAGGTTGGCCAGCATCGCGTTGCGATGCTCGAATGTGCGGCCCAGTTTGGCCGTGCGTTTCAAATGTCTCATGGCTGATCCTTACTCCGGCTTCGGCTCTTCCTTCGGCGTGTCGAGCAATCCCGGCTCGAAATTCATGCCGAGCGAGAGGCCCAGGGCCGTCAGTTTGTCTTTGATTTCGTTCAGCGACTTCTTGCCAAAATTACGGTACTTGAGCATTTCCTGCTCAGTCTTCATGGCAAGCTGGCCGACGCTGGTGATGTTGGCGTTGTTCAGGCAGTTCGCCGCGCGGACGCTCAACTCGATTTCGTTGACGCTCATGTTGAGGAGTTTCTTCATCTTCGATTTCTCCTCGTCCTGCTTGTCGGCGGCCTCTTCGAATTCCACCGCGTTCTTGTCATAACCGACGAACACATCGAGGTGATGCTGCAAAATCGCCGAAGCCTGGGTGAGCGCGTCATCGGGTGACAGCCGCCCGTCCGTCCAGACTTCCAAAATCAGCCGGTCATAATCGGTCCGGTTACCGACGCGGGCGGCTTCGATGGCGTAACGCACGCGGGTGACCGGTGAAAAGAGCGAGTCGATCGCCACCACGCCGATGGCCTGGCCGGGCTTTTTATTTTCGTCGCTCGGGCAGAAGCCGCGGCCGATCTTGACCTCCAGCTCCATTTCAAATTTTTTCTTCTTGTCGAGCGTGCAGATGAGCTGGCCGGGATTGACCAGCTCGATGTTTTGATTGACCTGGATGTCGGCGGCGGTCACTTCGCCTTCCTTGTTGACCGAAAGCAACAGGGTCTGCGTATCGCGGCTGTGGGCCTTGAATTTGACCTTCTTCAGGTTCAAAACGATGTCGGTGACATCCTCCACGACGCCATCAATGGTGGCAAATTCGTGCATGGCGCCGTCCACCTTCAACGAGGTGATGGCCGCGCCTTCGAGCGACGACAACAACACGCGGCGGAGCGAGTTGCCGATGGTGTGGCCGTAACCGGTTTCAAACGGGTCGGCGATGAACTTGGCGTAGGTCGGGGTGGCGCTGGCGTCATCCTTCTGCAAGCGCTTGGGCATTTCAAAACGTCCTAGACGTACTGGCATAATTTCCTTTCAACAATTTTAATCTGGCCTGGCCGGCTTTTATTCCCGCAGCGCCGGTCAAACCCGTATAATTGTTATTTTTTGTTGGTTGCTTAACGGGAATAAAATTCGACCACCGCCTGCTCGTTGGCAATCGGCTGGATCTCGTCGCGCGTCGGAATGCGCATGACCGTGCCTTTGAACTCTTCCTTGTTCATCGACAGCCAGTCCGGCACCGAGCGGCTCGTGGCGATTTCCAGGTTCTTCGTGGCCAGCTGGCGCGAGACGTTGGAGTTTTTCACGACGATGGCGTCGTTGACCTTCAGGCTGTAGGACGGCACGTTCACCTTGCGGCCGTTCACGGTGATATGGCCGTGCGAAACCATCTGGCGCGCGGCGGCGCGGGTGTTGGCAAAACCGAGGTGAAAAACCACGTTGTCGAGGCGGGTCTCCAGAATCTGCAACATCTGCTCGCCGGTGACGCCGCGGCGGCGGAGGGCTTTTTCGTAAACGCCGCGAAACTGGCGTTCGAGCAAACCATAGTAATAGCGCAACTTTTGTTTCTCGATCAGGCCGAGACCGTAATCGGTGTGCTTGCGCCGGGATTTGGGACCGTGAACGCCGGGGCCGTAATTGCGGCGCTCCAGATATTTCGACGGGCCGAAAATCGGCAATCCGAACCGGCGGCTGATGCGAACGCGGGGACCTGTATAACGAGCCATGCTTTAGTGGTGGTTGAACGTTGAGAGTTGAGCCTACACGCGGCGTTTCTTGCGCGGACGGCAGCCGTTGTGCGGCACAGGAGTCACGTCCTTGATGGCGCTGATTTCCAGTCCAATCGCCTGCAACGCACGAATCGCGGATTCGCGGCCGGAGCCAGGACCTTTGACGCGCACCTCGACTTCCTTCATGCCGTGGGCCATGGCCTGGCGGGCGGCGTCCTGCGCGACCTGTTGGGCGGCGTAAGCGGTGCTCTTGCGCGAACCCTTGAAACCGACACGGCCAGCGGTGGACCAGCCGATCAGATTCCCGTGTGCATCCGTGATGCTGACCTGGGTGTTGTTGAACGTGGCCAGAATGTTGGCAATGCCGGAGCTGATGTTCTTGGCATGTTTGGCCTTGATGATTTTCTTGGCCGCAGCGTCCTCGCCCAAAAGTTCGGCCGCGGTTGGCGCGGCAGGAATGACCGCTGCGTCCGCCGGCTTGGCGGTATCGGCGGCGGGGACCCCGGTCGCAGGATTGGCAGCCGCAGGGGCTTCCGCGCCGGGCGCGGCCTTCTTCGCGGGCTTTTCCTCGACTGGTTTGACCGCGGCTTCGGCAGCTTCAGGCTTGGCTTCCTTTTTCTTGGGAGCCGGTTTCTTTTTTTCTTCAGACATACAAATTCCTAGTGGATGCCGGTCTTGGCATTCGGGTTGCGCTGCACGCCGACGGTCTTGCGCGGGCCTTTGCGGGTGCGGGCGTTGGTTTGCGTGCGTTGGCCGCGCACCGGCAATCCGCGCATGTGCCGGATGCCGCGATAACATTTGATGCCCTGCAGACGCTTGAGGTTCATGCCGATCTCGCGGCGCAAATCGCCTTCGATGATGTATTTGCCTTCCTGGATCGCATGGACGATCTGGGAAAGCTGCTGCTCGGTCAAATCCTTCGCGCGGATGGCCGGGCTGATGTTGGCGCGCTCCAGGATCTCCTTCGCGTTGGACGGACCGATGCCGTAGATGTAGCGCAACGCGATGTCAATGCGCTTGTTCGGCGGAACTTCCACACCAATGATGCGTGCCATAGATTAAATCAACCTTGCCGTTGTTTGTGCCGTTTGTTTGTGCAGATCACCCGAATGACGCCGCGGCGGCGCACAATCTTGCAGTGCTCACACAATTTTTTTACTGACGCGCGAACTTTCATGCTAAAATCTTTTCTGTTTCAACCAAAATCCGCCCCACGGACAAATCGTAGGGCGTCAATTGCAATTTCACCGTGTCACCCACCAACGGCCCGCCCGGCCGCTGTTTTGCCCGGCCCGCCAGAAAAGCCGTCAACCGGTGTCCGTTGGCCAGCTCCACACAAAAGGTGCGGTTCAGCCGGGCTTCGATCACGCGGCCTTCAACTTGGAAGGCTTCTTTTCCGGCCATGTCAAAATCTCCGGTTCACCCTCGGTGATCAGCACCGTATGCTCAAAATGAGCGGATAGTGAACCATCTTGCGTAACGACTGTCCAGCCGTCTTTCAATATTTTTACGCCCGGCTGGCCCGCATTAACCATGGGCTCAATCGCCAGGGTCATCCCCGGCCGCAGCTTCTGGTTGCTCTTCGGGTCCACAAAATTCGGCACTTGCGGTTCCTCGTGCATCGAACGCCCGACGCCATGCCCGACAAACTCCCGGACCACGCTGAATCCGTTGTCCTCGACGTATTTCTGGACCGCGCGCGAAATGTTGGTGACGCGGTTTCCCGGCAATGCCGCGGCGATGCCTTCCTGCAGCGCGCGCTCCGTCACGTCCATCAACCGTTGCGCCAGCACACCGCATCCGCCCACCGCCACCGTCCGCGCTGTGTCGCCGACAAAGCCGTTGTAAACCACGCCCACGTCCACGCTCACGATGTCGCCAAACCGCAATTCGCGGCCGCCGGCCAGTCCATGGACGACCTCGTCGTTGACCGAGATGCACGTCTGACACGGATACTTGCGATACCCCAGGAACGCGCTTTTGGCGCCGTGCGCCTTGATGCGCGCCGCGGCAAATTCGTCCACCTGCCGCGTCGTCAGGCCCGGCTTGATGAACGCGGTGACTTCATCCAGCACCCGGCCCGCCACCGCGCACGCCGGACGCATGAGCTCCAGGTCGCGTTCGCTTTTCAGAATGATCATTTTGCCTTTGCAACCGCGCAGCTAAAACCGTCCGCGCAACCGGCCCTTCTTCAAAAAGCCGTCGTAGTGGCGCATCATCAGATGCGATTCCACCTGGCGCATCGTATCCAACAAAACACCCACCGTGATCAAAATGCTCGTGCCGCCGAAAAATTGCGAAACATTGGGCGGGATGCTCATCCATCGTGACAGGATGATGGGGATGGTGGCAATGATCATCAGGAAAAAGGCGCCGGCCAGCGTGATGCGGCTCATGGACTTGTGTAGGTAGTCGCTGGTCCCCTGCCCCGGGCGCACCCCCGGAATGTAACCGCCATTCTTTTTCAAATCATCGGCAATCTGCAGCTCGTTGAACTGGGTCGCCACCCAGAAATAGGCGAAGAACAAAATCATCAGCGAGTAAATGGCCAGGTACAGCCCGGAACCGTAGGACAGCATCCGCGCCAGGCCCAGAAAAACGTCATGCAGAAAAGGCTGCGAAAAATAATTTGCCGCGCCTTCAAACATTCGCTGCGGGAACATGAGGATGGATTGCGCAAAAATGATCGGCATGACGCCGGAAAAATTCACCCGCAACGGCATGAACGAGGTGCCGCCGGAATACATCTTGCGGCCGACCGCGCGTTGCGCGTACTGGACCGGGACTTTCCGCTGCGCCTGCGTAATCGCAATGACCCCGCCAATCACCAGCACCAACAGGATCACCAGCATCACTCCCGTGCCGGCAAAGTGATAGTTGGACTCCACATGACCCGGGGGCCAAAACATCTCATATGTTTCTTTCAAGGCCATTGGCAGCCGGGCCACAATGCCGATGGTGATGACCAGTGAAACGCCGTTGCCGATGCCACGCTCGGTGATTTGTTCGCCCAGCCACATCAGCAACATGGTGCCGGTTGTCATGATCAGGGTGGCCTGAATGCGATACCACCAAATCTGGTCATCCGGATAGAGCACCAGCCGGCCGATACCCTGGCCAAAAATCTTTTCGGGATGTTCGTAGCCCATGGCGAAAAACATCCCCTGTCCCAGGCATAACAACACCGTCAAATAGCGGCCGTATTGGATGATCTTGGACCGGCCGTTTTCCTCGCGGGCCAGCTTGCTCAGTTTTGGCCAGACTGCCGTGAGCAACTGGATGATGATGGTCGCACTGATGTAAGGCATGATGCCCAGCGACCCGATGGCACAATGTTCCAGGGCGCCTCCCGCAAACGTATTGTACATGCCCAGCATTCCGCCGCCGCCCTGAGCATTGTGGGCGAAGAAACTGGTCAGCGATTCACCGTTCAGTCCCGGAATGCGGACCCAGGCCGTCAACCGGCAGACTGCCAGCAAGCTGAGGGTGAAAATAATCCGGGACTTCAGCTCCGGAATCTTGAAGCAGTTGGCGAACGTGTTGACGATGGAGCGAAACATGCGTCAAACGCGCGTTCAGGCTTTGGTTGCCGCCGGCTTGGCCGGGGCTGCAGGCTTGGCGCCGATGACCTCGCACGTGCCGCCTTTGGCTTCAATTTTGGTGCGGGCCGACGCGCTGAACGCATGGGCGCTCACCGTCAGCTTCTTGGTCAATTCGCCGTCGCCGAGAATTTTGACGCCACAGCCGGGGCCGTTGGCCAGGCCCGCCGCGCGCAACGCCGTTTCATCCACCCGTGCGCCGTCGTCAAACTGGTTCAACTTGGCGACGTTCACGCCGATATAAATCGTGGCAAACCGCTTGTTGTTGAAGCCGCGCTTGGGAATGCGGCGGATGAGCGGCATCTGGCCGCCTTCAAAGCCGATGCGGATCGAGCTCCCGGAACGCGCCGTCTGGCCCTTGCCGCCACGGCCGCTGGTTTTGCCATGGCCGCTGGATTCACCCTGGCCAAGGCGCTTGGTGCGATGTTTCGCACCCGGACGAGGTTTTAAATTGTGCAGTCGCATAAAAAATCAAGCCGTGGCGGGAGTCACTCCCGGCGCTTTGGGTGTTTCCACCTTTCTAATCTGCAAACCGCGGCTCCGGTAGATGTCTTCGCGCAGCCGCAGGCTCAGCAGCGCCTTGAGCGTCGCCTTGACGACATTCGCCGCGTTCTTCGATCCGAGTGATTTGCTCAAAACGTCCTTCAACCCGGCGGCTTCCAGAACCGCGCGCACCGTCCGGCCGGCAATGATCCCGGTTCCCGGCGAGGCGGGACGCAATAAAACCTTGGCGCCGCCGTAGGCGGAAAAAACTTCGTGCGGGATCGTGACGCCCTTGAGCGACACGGAAACCATTTGATTGCGGGCCAGTTCTCCGCCGCGACGGATTGCATCCGCCACTTCGCCGGCCTTGCCGAGACCGACGCCAACGCTGCCCCGCTTATTGCCGACGACCACCAGCGCGCTGAAATTGAAACGGCGTCCGCCCTTGACGACCTTGGCGGAACGGTTGATGAACACGACCTTCTCGGTCAATTCCTGGGATTCCTGTCCCTCGAAGGCGAGCTCCGGCGCTTCGGAAATGGATTTGTTGCGGCGTCCGCGTCCGCCGCGTGCTGTCAGTTGCTCTTCGGTTTCAGTTGTTTTGGGGATTTCAGCCACAGTTTTAAGTCTCCGTTTTTAGAATTTCAAACCCGCTGCCCGCGCCGCCTCGGCGAGGGTCGCCAGTTTGCCCAGCACCGGCACCGGCTTGCCGTCCTTGCCCTTGGTCTCCGACTGGTGATAACGGGCGCCCCCGCGATCAAACACCACGGTTTTGATTCCTTTGGCGAGCGCCGCTTCCGCCGCCAGCTTGCCGATGATCTTGGCGCCGGCCACATTGGCCGCGAGCTGGTTCCGGTCCGGGGCTGCCTTGCCCGTCGTTGAGGCTGCCGCCAGGGTCACGCCCGCCTTGTCGTCAATGAACTGGACATGGATGTTTTCGTTGGTGAAACAGACACTCATGCGCGGACGTTCCTTCGTGCCGCTGAGTTTGTTGCGTATCCGCCACTGGCGGAGCTGCTTCAGCTTGTGTTTTTTTTCCGTTCTCATTTCAATGCGCCACGGTTCTGGCCGTGATCGAAAAATTTACTGTACAGTCTTGCCTTCCTTGCGTTGGACATGCTCGCCCACATAACGCACGCCCTTGCCTTTGTAAGGTTCCGGCGGATAGAAGCCGCGCAACTCGGCGGCCACCTGCCCGACGACTTTTTTGTCCGGGCCCTCGATGGTCAGCTTGGTGTTTTCCTCGACCGTCACCTTGATCTGGTCGGGAAGGTTGTAATTGATCGGATGCGAATACCCGAGGGCCATGTTCACCACCTTACCCTGGACCGCGGCCTTGAAGCCGACACCCTGGATTTCCAGCTTCTTGACAAAACCTTCCGTCACGCCCTTGACCATGTTGTTGACCAGCGCACGGCTCAGGCCGTGCAGCGCCTTGGCCTGGGCGTCGTCGCCATCGCGGCTGACGACAATGTTGCCGTCCTGCACCTTGAGGCTGGTGCGCTTCGGCAATTCCCAGTCGAGTTTTCCCTTCGGGCCTTCGACAAAAACTTTCTGCCCCTTCACCTCCACCTTCACCTTGGGAGGAATGGCAATCGGCTGTTTTCCAATTCGCGACATAATTCAAATTTTTTACCAGACGTAACAGAGCAGTTCGCCGCCGAGGTTTTTTTTGCGGGCCTGCGTGCCGGTCATCACTCCTTCGGGCGTGGAAACCACCGCCACGCCCAGACCGCCCAGAACCCGGGGAATTTCCGTCGCCCCGACGTAGTGACGCAGCCCCGGCTTGCTGATGCGGCGCAACCCTTCAATCACGCTTTTTTTGCCCTGATACTTGAGCTGGATTTTGATTTTTTTGGCGGGCTTGCTCTCCACCGCCACTTCCGCGACGTAACCTTCGTTCTTCAAAATGTGGGCGAGATTTTCCTTGATCCGCGAATGCGGCATTTCCACCGTGGGCAGCAAGGCACGGCTGGCGTTGCGGATGCGGGTCAACATGTCGGCAATCGGGTCGGTCATATCAAAATCGTAATCGTTTGCTTAATCCATTTACCAACTGGCCTTCACCACTCCGGGGATCAGGCCGTTCAATGCGGCTTCGCGGAACGTCAGGCGCGACGCGGCGAACTTGCGCAGATAACCGCGGCGGCGGCCGCTGGCCGCGCAGCGATTCACCAGCCGCACCGGGCTGGCATCGCGCGGCAGCTTCGCCAGGCCGGCGTAGTCGCGCTTCGCCTTCAACTCCGCCCGGATCGCGGCGTACTTCTTCACCGTTTCCGCCTTGCGCTTGTTGCGTTCAAACCATGCTTTCTTGGCCATAAAATTTATTTCTCTGCCAGCGGGAAGCCCATGAGTTTCAGAAAATCCAGCGCCTCCGCATCGTTGCGGGCGGTGGTCACAATCGTCACGTCCATCCCCTGTGTCCGTTTTATCTTGTCCAGTTCAATCTCCGGAAAGATTGTCTGCTCGGCGACGCCAAATGTGTAGTTGCCCCGGCCGTCAAACTTGCGCGGCGACAATCCGCGAAAGTCGCGGATGCGCGGCAGCGCCGCGGCGATCAGCCGGTCAAAAAACTCGTACATCGCGTCCCGGCGCAGGGTGACCCGGCAGCCGATGGGCTGGCCTTCGCGCAACTTGAAATTGGCGATGCTGTGGCGCGACTTGCTGATGACCGGCTTGCGGCCGGTGATCATCGCCAGATCCTTCGCAGCGTCGTCAATGGCGTTTTTTTCCAGGGACGCGCTCACGCCCATGTTCACCACGATTTTCACCATGCGTGGAATCTGGTGCACGTTGGCGTACTTGTGCTTCTCCTTGAGGGCGGGCACCACGTCAGTCACGTATTTGTTGTAAAGTCTGGCTTTCATCAATCTGGGTCACGGATTTGGCCGTGACTATGGTTCGTATGCTTGGTCGTCTTGATCGTCATCATTTCAGGCTTCGGCCGGTTCAGCCGCCCCGCCCCGTTTCGCCACCCGGGCGTCAAACTGGTCCGCCTTCATCACGTTTGAAAGATGGATGGTGCCTTCGCGCTCGAGGATCGCACCCTGCGGATGCTGCTGGCTCTTGCGCATGTGGCGCTTGACCATCTGCAGTCCCTCGACGATCACCCGGCTTTTCTTCGGGGCGACTGCGATGATTTTGCCCCGCTTGCCTTTTTCCTTGCCGGCCAGCACCACCACTTCGTCGCCTTTTTTAATGTGCAATTTCATAGGCCTCTTCAAATCACTTCCGGCGCGAGCGAAATTATTTTCATGAACTTCTTGTCGCGCAGCTCGCGCGCCACCGGTCCGAAAATGCGCGTGC
>Ga0181522_10000688_pt1 | contig 23567 bp, 18 predicted proteins | sample PEATcosm2014_Bin_27_FD_121103 | JGI IMG/M metagenome (GOLD analysis project Ga0181522, IMG submission 121103) | Peatland microbial communities from MTU Mesocosm Facility, Houghton, MI, USA - PEATcosm2014_Bin05_10_metaG | ecosystem: Environmental > Terrestrial > Soil > Wetlands > Peat | place...
AACCGGATTCCCGTGGAGACTTCATATTTTCCATGGCCCTCAATGGTGAGGGCAATTCTTATCTCTGTTTCCGCGGTCTTGCGGTGCAGCTTAGCCTTTCTCACGTCCCGACCCCACGGTTCAGATTTTTTGCCCTGCGAACCTCAAGCATTCGGCCACCTTGCCCGGAAGGCCTCGGCGTGCCCCTTCAATCCCTCGGCGTTGGCGAGCGCAACCCCTGCCGACGCTATGCGTCTGATTCCTTCGCGCGAAATTTGCTGGCATCCGATGATGCGTACGAAATCTTGCACGTTCAGGCCGCCACGCACCCGCGCCATCCCTGCCGTGGGCAGCGTGTGGTTGGGTCCGGAAATGTAGTCGCCCGCGGCCTGTGGTGTGAACTCATCGAGGAAAACCGCGCCCGCGTGCTCGACCGCCGGCGCCAGCCTCGCTGGAAGTGTGAGATGCTCGGGCGCGATGCGATTCGACAACCCAAGCGCTTCGTCCAGCGAATCGACCAGGAGGATTGCGCCGCGACGGCGGAGAGATTGCGCCGCGACAGGATTGGCGCTCGTGCGCCTTTCGACCTCTTTCTGAACTTTCGCTGCCATGGCGCGCGAAGTGGTTATGAAAACGCACAGAGCTTGAGGATCATGTTCCGCCTGTGCCACGAGATCGGAAGCGATACAGGCGGGATCACCTTCGGCGCTGATTACAACGGCTTCCGTAGGACCAGCCAGGAATTCAATGGCGCAGTCGAAAGCAACCATTTTTTTTGCTGACGTCACATATCGATTGCCTGGACCAACGATCTTATCCACCCGCGGAATCTCGTCCGTTCCGTAGGCGAGGGCGGCTATCGCCTGTGCTCCGCCGACGCGATAGAATTCCCGCACACCGAGGAATGCCGCAGCCGCCAAAGTTGCCCGGGCCGGGCGCGGAGAAACAACACGAATCTGTCGGACTCCGGCGACCTGCGCAGGAATCACAGTCATCAGTACGGTGGAAGGCAAAGGGTAGCGTCCACCTGGGACGTAGCAACCCACCGATTCGAGAGGACGCACCAACTGCCCCACCGAAACGCCAGGCTCAGTTTCGCGACGCCATTCGTGCGGCGCTTGCCACTCCGCATAACGGCGAATATTTCCCGCCGCGTGCCTGATCGAAGCTTGCAATTCCGGATCAGTTTGTTGCCAGGCATTCTTCAGCTCGGCATCGGAAACGCGGAGCGGCTCTTCCTTGCCCAAACCGTCAAAACGGGAAGCATAACGACGGACTGCGCGATTGCCATCGCGCCGGACGTCCGTCACAATGCGTCGAACCGCCGGATCGACTTCAGCCAGATCGGTCGCGGCGCGCCCGCCGAGCGCACTTACAAACCGGGCCTGGGCACGGCCCTCGAGAATGCGCATTGCATTTTTCCGCGTCACATAATCACCTTGTTCAGCGGATATTCAACAATGCCTTGCGCATTTGCTTGCTTCAGTTTCGGAATCAGGGTCCAGGCGGTATTCTCTTCGATGATCGTGTTCACCGCGACCCACTCGCCATCGGCTAGCGGCGCGACGGTGGGATTCTTTAACGCCGGCAAAAGACCAAGGACGGCTGCCAGATCGGGTTTGCGAACATTGAGCATCAGCCCAACACGCCCGTGCGCGGCTATTGCCCCGGAAAGCATGACGGCGAGATTCTCAATTTTTTCTCGCCGCGAAGGATCGGCCCATGCGGCCTTGCTCGCGATCAGTTGCGGGTTCGATTCCAGTACTGTTTGAAGGATTCGCAGATGATTGGCCCGTAGCGAACTACCGGTCTCGGTGACCTCGACGATCGCATCGGCCAAGAGCGGCGGCTTCACTTCCGTCGCCCCCCAGGAGAACTCCACCCGTACGGATATGTTCTTGCTCGCGAAATAATTGCGGGTAAAACTGACGAGCTCGGTAGCAATGATTCGACCCTCGAGGTCTTCAGGCTTCTGAAAAGCGGAATCTTCCGGTACAGCGAGCACCCACTTCACCATTCCCATGCTTTGTTTTGAATAGATGAGATCGGCGACCTTGACCACATCGAGACCGCTTTCGAGCACCCAGTCCAGGCCGGTTAACCCTGCGTCGAGCGCCCCGTGATCGACATATCGTGCCATTTCCTGGGCACGAATGAGCATGCACTCGATCTCGGGATCGTCCGTCGCCGCGAAGTAAGATCGCGCGTTGGTGTAGACGCGCAGCCCGGCGCGCGCAAAGAGGCCGAGCGTTGCTTCCTGCAAACTTCCCTTAGGAATGCCGAGTCGCAGTTTCATCATCACGCTTTCTCTTGCGCAAACTTGTTCTGCTCAAAGAGCGCGGGACCGAGGGAGGCAGTCCCGAGCGGAAGTTGCTCGCTAAAGCACGATCGCGTTCCCTTATGGCAGACTTTCCCTTCGCCGAGCACGCGGACGCGCATTAAAACCGTGTCCCTGTCGCAATCGGTCCACGCAGAAATCACCTGCAGACGATTGCCAGAAGTTTCTCCTTTGGTCCAGAGTTTCTGCCGAGTGCGGCTGTAGAAGGTCACGAACCCTGTGTGGAGGGTCTTATTCAGCGCTTCCCGATTCATAAAGCCGACCATCAGCAGTTCCCCGCTGTCCGCATCCTGAATAACCGCGGGCGCCAAGCCCTGCATCTTCTCAAAATCGATCTCCATCCATCCCCCTAAATTCCGAATTTTGGCGACCGACTTTCGGCGACCGACAAAAAGCAAAGCCCGCCGCGCGAGATTTGCGCCGGCGGGCCTGGATTCTTTATAAGTGCCTTGGTTATCCGCGCTCTCCCGCCGACACGCTCATCGAATGGTGATGACGATGATGGTGAATGCGGTGAGTCAGGAGAGCCATACGGCCTAATACTAGGCTGGTTGGAATATAGATGTCAATTCTGGGTAGTGGGTCAAGTGGGTCAGATGAATCGGGTGCAATCTAATTCGGTGCGTCAGCGACTTATGGCAGTGAAACAGGACCTATTTAGCACAAGATGAACTCTCTCAGAGGTTTCATTGGGATATTAAAACTGATCCACTACCCAATTCTGTTTGTTCGTTCCCCGTTCGTGCCTGAGATTTAGCCCCTGTCCTCGGAGGTGTGAGGGCAGCCGTGGAGCATTATGACGAGCGGGCAGGCTCGTTGCATGGCGGGCGCGGAGGGCACCCAGAGTTTGAAATCGCGCGCACCAAGTGCGGCGTGAGCGTTCCCGAAAATGCAGTCCGATTCAGTTAAGCGTCGCTTAGTGGAACTTGACTGAGGAAAATCTGATTCTGCCATGATGAAGATTCCGTGCCTTGGCGTTCGCTAGGTCGAAGCCGGGGAATGAATGCGCCCATTCATTTCACAAATCAGATCTGCAATTTTCCGGGCACCGTATTCTCCGAGGACGATGGTGTAATGCGTGGTGCCGACGAATTTGTGATCTTCGATTTGAGGCAGGCAGGTTCGGAACTGTTCGGCTAGCGCATCCGGAAAAAGCGGTGGCTGTCCGGGAATGAAGCCGTGCTCGGCGCGAATCAGCAGCGTCGGCACATGAATGGATTTCAGGCGCGCGGTGATTGCCTCCGGCTGAAAGGCTTCGCGCAAATCGGCCACCACTGCGGCTTCCGAGGCTTTCGGCTGCACAGTTGAATCGCCCCCGACTTCGTAATCCAAGAAAGCTTCTACCCAGGGATTCCATTCCTGGGCAGGAAAGTGCGGCTGGGTGCGCCAGAAATCACGATAGGCCTGGCGTGAGGGATAGGTCTGGCGCAACTGCTGGATGCGTAGCGCAAGCGCGGCAGCAACGCCCTGCCCGGCGGAATCCGAGAGAGGGGTGTTCGGTACGAGGCCTCCGTCAATCAGCACGAGACCGGAAACGAGGCCGGGTTCCTGAGCGGCCAGCGCGGTCGCGATGAAGGCACCCATGGAATGGCCGACGACAATACTTGGACCGAGACCCATCGCGCGCATCGCCGCAGCAGCATCGCGCGCGTGCTGGACAAAACCATATGGTTCGGGAGGTTTATCGGAGTCGCCTCGCCCTCTGAGATCGAGCGCAAAAACAGCGCATCGGCCCGTCAGCCGTTCGGCGACGCCGACGAAGTTCATGTGGGAAGCGGTCAGGCCATGGAGCGCAACCACCGGCGCGGCGCGGCCTGGCCAATAACCGAAGGTGAGTTGCACTCCGTCGCCGGGTACGAGTCCGAGCGCCTGCCGCGTCACTTTGATGGAGCCTTTCGAAAGCGTATTCCCCGGAGTCATCGCCTGCCTTTCGATCGGATGCTTCTTCGGATCATAACCTGCGCCTAGAAGTTCAGCTTCATGGCAAACTGAATCACGCGTGGTCCGGTGCTTGCCTCCAGAATCTGTCCAAAGCCCGGGGAGGCGATTACGTTGTCTGGATTTTGGAAAGCCACCGTGTTGAATGCGTTGAAGAACTCGGAGCGGAATTCAAGTTTCGTTCGCTCGGTGAAGGGAAAGAATTTGACGACGGAGATGTCGACGTTCTTCTGGTCCGGACCTTCCAGGATGTTGCGGCCGGTATTGCCGAACCCACCCGCTGCATCGGCCGTCGCCGACGAAAAACACGCTGTATTGAAATACATTTCGCGACGCGACTGCACGCTGCCGCTTTCTGCAGGATTGCAACCGGGCACGTAGTTGGCGCGAGCCTGGATAAAGGCGGTGTCGTTGGTCAACACCGAGAACGGAGTGCCACTCTGCAATTGGATGACGGTGTTGAGTTGCCATCCGTTGACCGCCTGCCGGACGAAGCCTGAGCCACCCTTATAAAACGTCGGGAGATCATAGATGCCGCTGAACACAAAGCGATGACGGCGGTCGTAGTCGGAGCTCGCCCAGTTGTTCATCTGACCGGGCGCCTGGTTGCCGGGCACAACCGTAACGTCGCTCGTACCCGTGGGGTCGCCGGAATAATCATCGAGCGAATGGCTCCACGTATAGGCAGCGAGGAATTGCAGGCCGTGCGAGAAGCGTTTGGTTACGCTTGCGCGCAGAGAGTTGTAGGCCGAATTGGACGAGCTCTGCATGGTGTGCACGCCGAATCCCTGAACTGCCAGACTCGACAGTCCGGGAGAGTACGCACCTTCTGGTCCCAATGAGGTTTGTACGAGCCCCTGGTTCAGATCCACAAGCCGGTACATCTTACGGCCGGTTGAACCTGCGTAGGCAAGGTTCAGCATCCAGTTGTGCGCGAACTCATTCTGGATTCCAAGGCTGTACTGCTGAATGTAAGGCGTGCGGAAGTCGTGAAGATCGGGATAGATTCCGTTGGCGGAAACCGCCTGCTCGCTGACCGGAAACAGAAAGCTGGGAGATCTCGGCAGGTATGCCGGCGGACCACCAAAAAAAAACACCGCCGCGTTATTGAAAAGCAGCGGAAACTGGTTTGGCGGCGGAACTTGAACGAACGGCGTCGCCAGTGGCGTCAGGAATGCCTCGGCCAGCGTGTAATACGGGAAGTCGAGGATTTGATTATTGAGCAGACGGGAATTTGCGCGGTCATAGTAGACGCCGTAACCGCCGCGCACGACGATGCGGTTTGCGAAGCCCGACGGCTGCCACGAAAAGCCGACGCGGGGAGCAAAGTCATTCTTGTCCGGGGCAACGAGCGAGGGGCGGACCAGCGGCACCCCGGGCAGCGGGGTTTTTGCATTCGAAGCCTGCACGAATCCACCGGTAATCGCCACCCCGCCGCCGAAGGCTGCCGGAATCGCAGTGGTTGTGATCCGGTCCGGATCAAATCCAACGAAGCGGCCTGCGGTTTCGGTAAACGGGCCGAAGTAATCGTAGCGAACGCCGAGCGTGAGGGTTAACCGCTCCGATGCCTTCCAGTCATCATTGACAAAGCCATTCAAATCATAAGCGCGAACGTCGCGATTATTGAGGCCGGATCCCATGATGGTGAGACCCGCAGTATCGCCAAAGCCCCCCAGAAAATCGGCAAAGGGACTACCGGAAAATCCGAGAAAGAACATCTGACCGCGGGTGTAGAGATTGAAAAGCTCGTCCAGGCTGTGACGCTTGTATTCTCCACCAAACTTGAAGCTGTGGCGCCCCTTCTGCCAGCTCAGGGTGTCACCGAGCGTGTAGGTCTTTTCGACGGCGGCATTATCAGCAAAAGGGCTGGCACCCAAGTCGAATTCGTTGGCTACCGAAATTTCCGGCATTCCCGGAAACAGAGCGCCCAGAGGCGATGTGATTCCGAGCTGGGCGGAGGAGAAGGGCTCCTGTGGCTGTGAACCGGTGGTGATGAATCCGAAGCCAAAACGAAGGTCATTCACCATGTGGGAGGAAAAAATGTGGGCATCATCCAGCGACAGCACTCTTTGATTCAGATTCGCGGTACCACCGAAACCGGGCACGGGCAGGGCATTCGCGAGCCCGAAGAGATTAAACAAAGACTGCGTAGCCGGATTGTTCGCGGCGAAAAATTTGGCCGCGAGATGGTTTTTGGAAGACAGCTGGAAATCGAGATTGGCGTTGAACTGATCTTCGCGGAATTTGGAGATGCCGACAACCGGCGTGGAGCAGAATCCGTTTTGCGGGACACAGTTGCCGGGCGCCGATGGAATTACGAAAGAGCCGTTCGGCAACGTCGCCTGAAGCAGAAACTGAGCGGTTGGACTCAGGCAGGACGGCGCGGCGGCGAGACACAACGTCAATGGGCTGGCTGGATTTGCGAACGAGGCTGCCAAGGCATCAATGGCCGCAGTCGATCGGTCGTTCGTAAGGTTGGAGGGAACTTCTACGGTGTCGATCGAATTAAGCAACGATGTGCCATTGCGCTCACGGCTCCCCTGGTAGGAGACAAAAAACCACAGCCGATCCTTCACCAGGGGTCCACCCAGAGTGCCTCCAAACTGGTTGCGCTGGTATTGCGGTCGCGGTACTCCCGCATTTTTCAGGAAGTAGTTGTTGGAATCGAGATCGGTGTTGCGAAGAAATTCGTAGACGTTGCCGTGGAGGGCGTTGGTTCCGGATTTTGTGACCGCGGCAACGACACCGCCGGCGACGCGTCCCTGGGACGCATCATACTGGCTGGTTTGAACGATGAACTCATCGAGAGTATCGGTGGCGGGAACCGCAAGATTCGGAGTCGAACCAGTGCCGATGGAATTCGCGTCGGTACCGTTAATAATTACCGAGTTCGATGTTGCGCGCATGCCATCGACATAGATGGGAGCCGCGCCTCGACCGAGCTCCGATGAGCTCTGCACCGGGCCCGACGTACCCGGGGTGAGGGTCAGCAGCTGGAAGAAATTTCTGGTGGGAAGCGGTAACTGCCGGATCTGCTCCTGTTCAATGACCGTGCCCTGCGCGGGGCTTTCGGTTTGCAACAACGGCGCCTCGGAGGCGACTTCAACCACTGCACTCTGCGAGGCGACCGCGAGCGGCATATCCTGACTGGTGGTTTCGGTAATGCGGACGACTACGGACTCCGCCGTGGCTTTGCTGAATCCGGACTTTTCCGTGTCCACGCGGTAGGTTCCGGGTGGCACGAGCGAAAAACTATAGTGACCGGTGGCATCGGTGAAGGTCGTGCGCTGCGCGCCGGCCGTGCTGGTTAGCGTGATCTTTGCTCCGCTGATGACGGCGCCGCTCGAATCTTTGACGACTCCGGTAATTTGTCCCGTCGTGGGCGATTGCGCCGGCGCCAGACTGGCAAACCAAAGACAACTTACTAGAATGAAAAGCGGAATAGCCCTTCCGAATAGCATACCGTCTCCTTAATGTCTGGCCGAGTGATGTTGAGCGGCCGCGCCCCTCGCGCCGGCGCTTCCTTCGACCGCTTCGCCGCTATTTGCGCCGCTTCGATATGACGCGTCCCCCGGTGTAGAGAAGAACAAGCTGATCGATCGCCTCGTCGTCACTCATGCCCAAATGCCGTTTTGCGCCAAAAAGTTCTTCGGTCAAAAAGTATGTGAAAAAATGTAGATAGATGGTCGTGTAGGCGAGCGATGGATCAACGCCTTCGGGAAAGGCGACTTTCGCTCCCCGAATCACCACACTCGCATAGGTTCGAAGTCTTCCGGCAATTTCGCGAAAACTGTGAATGAAGTGTTTATGGCGGAACTCAACCACATCGATATACATCAGGCGCCAATAATCGAGATTTTCAGAAACCACGCGGCCGATCGCTTTGGCCAGTGCTCGCAGCGAGTCCGGATCGAGTGACGCCATCAGGGGAATCAGTTCCTTCTGTCGGAGGGATTCCATCTTTCGGCCCAGGGTATTTGCCAGGGCGATGAAAATGTCCTCTTTAGTGTCGTAGTAGATGTAAAGCTTGCCCATGGAAATGCCCGCCTTCTTGGCAATCTCTCGAACCGTGGTGCCGTGGAATCCCTTGCGCGTGAAAAGGTGCAGCGCCGCACGCTCGATCTTGAGTTTGTTTTTCTCAACCGTACCGTGCAGCAGCCTGGGCATTTATTTCTTGTCGATTTTCGCACTTCAAAGCGAGCGCTCGCTCTCTATAGCAAGCGTAGAGGTTTTACCCCGATTCGAGTATCATGTCAAGAAAATTTTGCAGGCAGCACACGAAGGAGACATTCGGTGAAGGGAAAAGTTGCCATCGTTACGGGCGCCGCCAGCGGTATCGGTTACGCGATCGCCAAAGCATTCGCCGAGGCTGGCGCCAACTGTGTGATCGCCGATCTTGACCCGGTCGCCTGCGACCGCGCCCGATTCGAACTCGCTGCCCTGGGGCCAGCGTGCGACTTCGTTGCGACCAACGTCGCCGAAGCCGCCGAAGTCCGGCGGCTTGTCGATGCCGCCATCGGCAAGTTCGGACGCCTGGACATTCTGGTGAACAACGCCGGCCTGCAACATGTTTCGCCCGTGGTGGATTTTCCGGAAGATCGCTGGAACTACCTGATCGGAGTCATGCTGACCGGAACATTTCTCGCCTGCAAATATGCCTTGCCGCACATGATCCGGCAGAAATGGGGAAGGATCATCAACATCGACTCGCTGCACGGCAAAGTTGCTTCCCCTTTTAAGGCCGCTTATGTTGCGGCGAAACATGGTGTGCTGGGATTGACGAAAGTGGTGGCTCTTGAAGTGGCCGAACACAACATCACGTCGAACGCTATTTGTCCGGCGTATGTGCGCACTCCGCTCGTCGAGAAACAGATTCAGGACCAGGCGAAGAGCCATGGCATTTCGGCCGAAGAAGTGGTGCGCAAGATCATGCTTGAGCCGGCCGCAATCCGAAGGCTGCTCGAACCAGAAGAGGTGGCTTCGCTGGCCGTGTACTTGTGTTCGGACAAGGCCTCGGGAATCACGGGTGCGGCCATCGACATCGATCTCGGATGGACGGCTCGCTAGGACTGCTGCAGTTGACGACGCCAATCAAGCTCTTCGACAAAGGATCGGGAATCACGCCATCCTGCCTTGACCTTGACGAAGAGTTCGAGAAACACTTTGGTTCCAACCATTTTTTCGATGTCCAGGCGCGCCGCGGTTCCAATTGTTTTCAGCATCTGGCCGCCTCTCCCCAACAGGATCGCCTTCTGGCCTTCGCGTTCGCAATAAATCACAGCGGCAATACGCGTCAGCCTCGCACTCTCTTCGAACTGTTCAATCACCACCGACACGGCGTGCGGCACCTCTTCGTGCGTCTGCATGAGCACATGTTCCCGGATCAATTCGGCTGCCATGAAGCGCATCGGCTGGTCGGTGATCTGATCTTCGGGAAAATAGCGCGGACCATTCGGCAACGCCCGCAATACGCACGACAGCAAATCATCCAGGCCTTTTTTCTTCAGCGCCGAGATCGGCACGATCTCCGCGAAGTTGTGCAGCGTTTGAAAATGTGCGATCAGCGGCAGCAGTTTGCTTTTGTCGGTAACGAGATCAATTTTGTTAACCAGCAAAAAGACCGGGGTGTCGGCCTTTTTTGCGATGTCGAGAACCAGAGAGTCCTCGGCGTCCCACTTTTTCCTGGCGTCGACGATCATCAGGACGAGGTCGCAACCCTCGAGCGCCTCGCGCACTTCGGACATCATTTTCCGCCCCAGCGACGAACCGTGTCGATGAACTCCGGGCGTGTCGATCAGCACGATTTGTCCGGCTTCTCTTCCCTTTTGCTTGGGGACATTGATGATGCCGAGAATACGGTTGCGCGTGGTCTGTGGCTTCGGAGAGATAATGGCCAGTTTTTCGCCGACCAGCGCGTTTAGGAGCGTGCTCTTTCCAGCATTGGGACGGCCGAGAATGCAAACAAATCCGGAATGGAAGGACATAAAGACAGGCTACTAGGTTGCGCGCAGGATCTCCATAAAACCGGAGCCGGGGAGAGCCGGGGCTTCAAAATCTCTGCCAAACGCCAGGCACCCCTCCCCTATTTTTCGATCGATTGGAACCATAGAGTGCACGAGAGTCGCGCGGAATCGAGAATAAGGACTCCCTGGAAAAATGTTCATGAATAATGACTTAGCTCGGTTTTTTGAGTTGTTTTCTATGGCCGCCGAGATCGGCCTTCGGGGATTGGGCACTTCCCAATCAGTCTTAATTGTAGTGCGCAGCAGAGGGAAAATTCGGTGATCGTCAGCCCCGCACGTTTGCGGTTGAAAAGTGTCCAATCGGAACTAAATGAAACGATCCGGCTCATCGGATGAAAGCGCAAAGCGTCAGTACGCGCAGTGATTCGGCGCGACCCGCTCATTAGCTTTTCGCCTGGCGCGCCGAATTCCGTTGAACAACCGATTACTGAGGATAGGCGGAAGGAATTACCTTGTTGATTTCAAGGATGTCCCAGGAGCCGAGTCCAGTAACGTAATCGTATCCGGGGAGGGCAGTATAGAGGCCGTTGCCGCCGATGATCACATCATTGAAATAGAGGCTGCTCGGAGTGGGGCCGCCGTTTGCCAATTGATAAATGAGCGGGGCGGCGAAACCGAGTTTATTCTTGTGCGAGGTTTCAATTCGCGCCCACGATCCCATGGCGAGTGGCGAAGACAGGCTGGTTCCACCGACCAGAGTGGCCGCGCCATCGACAAGGACGTTGGCGGCGCAAACCGCAACCTCCGCTCCTCCAGCGCACATCGAGATGTCGGGGACGCCGCGATCGCCAACCTCACTGGTGGGGACGATCGGCAAGGTGCCGGATCCTGTGTAGGCCTGCCAGAAGGGAGAGGTCTCGAAATAGCTGGGGCCACCGCCGCTGAAATCAGCTGCGGTCTCGAAATCATAGGTGTAGTCGGTATTGGTGAAGAGATACGTTCCACCGACCGAGACAACGTAGGGCGAGGTCGCCGGATAGGCGGTATCGGGCGGTCCGGAAAGGGGCACGCCATTAGTCCCTTCGACGGGGCACGCGGATCCCTGATCACCAGACGATGCAAAAGGAGTCATGCCCTGCAATGCGGCTTCACCGAACATCTCGTCATCGAGCAGCATCGCGCCATCGATATAGGGAAAGAATTCACATTCGCCGAACGACATATTGAACGCTTTCACCTGGTTGCTCGTCACCGCTTTGTTGATGGCGAGTCCCAAATCCGAATCGGTCATGGAGGTGGCCGCATAGAAATAAAGATGCTCGACCTGCTGCGCGATTCCGGTTGAGGTTTGGGAATCGAGATCCCACTCATCCGCGCCGCTTGTATCTGAGCTGGCGATGCCAGCATTGACAACAGTTACTGGGACCTGCGGCAGCTTGTAAGTCGACTCATAAGTCCGCAAGTCGGTCACCACCTGGGCAAGATCGCCTTCTGCAATGATGCCGATCGCTGTCGACCTCGCCGAAGTAAAGTTCTTCGCAGGACAATTCGCATTGTCGGAAGGGCACGCGGCATTGTATGCAATCTGATATTGCTGCGGCGAGTATGACTCATTGCTGATGTCCGGTACCGGGCATTCCGGGGGCGTGCAGGGCACGGTTTCGGGTCCGGTATGCAGGGTCAGGATGTTGGTGTGCAACTGAATCGCGTTGTTCAATCCCAGAACGGCGACAACGATCCCGGAGAGAGATGCGGGCACCTGCGCGGCAGTTGCATTCAGAAATACAGTGGTTCCGTTCATGGAATATCGCTGCAGCGTGGTGTTGAAGGCAGCTTGCGCCACTTGGGCTGTTCCATCGGCCTCAACCAGAAGCTGATTGGCTGAGGCGGTAACCTTGGTAAACCCTACGCTTGACAAGTATTGAGTGACAGCCCGAACCTGCGCCGAAGTAGCGCCAAATTGTTCGACGAATTGCGACACGGTGAGCGAAATTCCATAAAGCGGATTACCCGGGGTCAGCATGGCCCGAAGCGTGGGCTGAACTTGGCTGGCATTTTGTTCTTTGAGACCGACAACGATGTGCAACGGCGTAGAAGGCGCAAGCGATCCGACTAGGACAGCGTTCTGCAAATACTTCGCGGGATACGCTTGAGTGGCGGTGGACGCCCAATTTTCGGCGCTGAGGTTTGGCGACATGCACAGAACGAGGAACGCAAAACTCGCCAGCGTTCCCAAAGACCTGAAGAAAGTGGCCACGGGGGATCTCCTGTCTCCAATCAAATTCATGTGCCAGATACATGACTTTCGTAACCGGCGTCACGGCTATTGCAGGCGAGTCGCCAAACAGTTATTTTTCGATGTACGTGAGATGGAAGAGGTTAGTAGACGCGTTGAGAATCGAGCGATGGAAGGTGGACGAGACTACCTGGTTTCTATAAGTAAATTGTGCAGGCTCTTGGTTCTTTCTTATCATGTTCGAAATGCGATCCACTTTGTTTTAAAAACCGTAGCTACTGGTCTTACTGCAGACAAGAGAGAAACGGACTGTATTTCAAGTTCGTGGTGATGCAAGAAGAGCGCGACTCTTACAGTAACTTCATCTGCTTTGGTATCGCGGCGGTAATGCGTACCCGCTCGACGCGGCGATCGGTGGAGTCGAGCACTTCGAACTTCAGGCCTTCGTCTTCGATGACTTCGCCCTTCTTCGGAATACGTCCGGCAATTTCACTGACTAATCCGGCTATGGTGGATGATTCGTGGCCGTCGGGACGCATGCCGAAGAGCTCATCCAGACGATCGACATCCATACTGCCGGGCACGATGTAGGAGTGGTCGCTCTCTTGCACGACTTGCGCTTTCTCGTGCTCATCGCCGATCTCTCCGACGATTTCCTCGATCAGGTCTTCAATGGTTACGAGGCCAGCGACGCCTCCGTACTCGTCCACTACTATCGCCATACGGATGTTACTTCGTTGCATCTCGCGAAGCAGATCACTAACCAACTTGCTCTCGGGAACAAAGTAAACGTCTTTCCGCATCAGCGTCGATACGGTACGCGTATGCGCCTCGGAATCCGGGACCTGCAGTACGTCCTGCGTGTGGAGGATACCTTTTATGTGGTGAATCGAACCTTCATATACAGGGATACGTGAGAACGGCTTGACTCGAAGTAACTCAACAATTTGTTCGACCGTAAAATCCGATGGGACGGCCACCATCTCCGGCCGGGGCTTCATTGCTTCGCGGACGATCTTGCCGCTGAACTCAACGACGGACTGGATCAGATCGCGATCACCCTCCTGAATGATGCCTTCTTCCTGTCCCGCTTCGATCAAGGCATCGACTGCCTCGGACGAAGTTTCCGGTTGCGCGTCGACGTGCTCGCGGGTCAGAGCGGTCACGGACTGGCAGAATCCAAGGACCAGCGTCACCGGCAAAACTGCGTAAATCAGCGTGCGCAAGAGGAGCGTCCAGTCCGCCAGCCAGCGGCCCTGGGTTCTGGCGAAAAAGACAAAAGGCAGCAAACGGTTGAAAAAGATAATAATCAAGACAAGACTGAGAGTGGCTTCGAGAACTTCGTAAATGCTCCAGGCGCGATCACGAAACACGGTGAAGCCGACGATCATGGCAATGGCCGCTGTGACCAGTTGCGTGAGAATCGCCATCGAGAGGGCAGCACGCTCGCGTGTCACTCCGAGCCGCGGCTCGATGATCTTCTCGAAGGCGTCGATATTGGCCTGAAAATCACGCGAGAGGAATTTGCCGATTTCCTGGTACAGGCGATCGACATAGGAGACGAGGGTCAGAAGGAAAAACAGAAGCGCGAGCGCAACGCCAACGCCGATCATGTTAACGCTTCCTCGTAGCGGGCCGAACCGCGGCGGTTGGAGCGGGCGGTCTCGCGGCTCGTTGCTTCTTCATTCCTGCGCCCTTCCTTCCTGCACTCGGCGATTGTTCGATCGTTCGTTCGATCGAGGTTCGTTCGATCGAGGTTCGTTCGATCAAGCCTGAAGGAAGGCGAAGTTTTGCGCGCAGCTCTTTTTCGCGCCGCGCCATCTGCCCGTGGTCGCGCACGTGGTCGTAGCCACGGAGATGCAAGATGCCATGCAGGACGAGGATTTTGATTTCCTCGGCGGGCGAGTGTCCGAGCGCACGCGCATTTTTGGTTGCGATTTCCGCCGAAATGGCGATCTCGCCCGCGAACTGTTTCTTTTGGCCGGGCTCGCTCGGAAACGAGAGCACGTCGGTCGGCTTGTCCTTCCCACGGAAACGACCGTTCAGGGATTTCATTTCGGCACTTGTCGTTATCAGGATGTTGAGCGCACCCTTCAATCCCGCGGCATGGCGGGCGCGACCCATGAAGCGATCGAGCGCCAGCTCGGTGAGATCCGCAACGCGCTTTTGGAAGATGACCAATTGCCTACCGTTACCGTCCGCCTGGACTGGGATCCGCGCCAAAATATTTCGGTTAATTGGGCATGTGCGGCTCGTCGGACGGCGGCAAAGATGCAGATTGCGGAGCCGGTGGCGCCACGGGCTTGGTTTCGAGCAAGGATAACTGTTGTTCCGCCAGTCGCGCCTTGTGTTCGTCGTAGGCGCGAATAATTCGCTGCACCAGGTGATGGCGAACTACGTCGCTCTCGTCGAAGTGCACGAATGCCAAGCCGTTCACCCCTTTCAAGATGTCGACCGCTTCGATCAATCCGCTGCGCCGCGCCGAGGGCAAGTCGATTTGCGTCACGTCGCCGGTGATCACCGCCTTCGAATTAAATCCCAGCCGAGTGACAAACATCTTCATCTGCTCTGAGGTCGTGTTCTGCGCTTCATCCAGGATCACGAACGAATCGTTTAACGTCCGTCCACGCATGAAGGCGATGGGCGCTATCTCGATGACATTTTTTTCCAGATAACGTTCGACGCGCTCGGGCTCGAGCATGTCAAAGAGAGCGTCGTATAAAGGACGCAGATAGGGATCGATCTTCTCCTGCAACGTGCCCGGGAGAAAGCCCAAACGCTCACCCGCCTCGACCGCAGGCCGCGCCAGGATTATGCGGTTCACCTGCTTGTTTAGCAGGGCCGAGATCGCCATGGCTACCGCAAGATAGGTTTTGCCGGTGCCGGCGGGGCCGACGCCGAAGACCATGTCATGGTGCTCGATGGCCTCGAGGTAGCGGCGCTGATTGGGGCTTTTAGGCTGGACGGTGCGGCGTCCGAACGAACGCTGGCGGCCGGCTTCGGCGAGACCGCGCAAAGTGGCGTTCGGATCACTGACGACCACGCGCAACATACTGCTCAGGTCGCCGTTGACGAATTGGTGGCCGGATCTCCGCAGGTGCTCGTAGTCGACGAAGAGCTGCTCGGCGCGGGCTACGTCGCGGGGCGCGCCTTCCAGTTCAATGCGGTCCGAGCGCAGGTCGATGTTGATGTTCAGTCCGTCTTCCAGCAGGTGGAGATTTTCGTCGCGGGTGCCAAAGAGAGTCTCAATGTTAGGACTGAGTTCGATGTTTTTTTTCATGCTTTTCTGAGATGGGGACGGGCGCCGCCTCCAGCAGCATAGACCGGGCTCACTATTCGATGTGCCATGGGGACAACTGGTTTGCCGCTCGATTCTGGCGATCCAGCGCCGGCATTTTTTGCACGCGACGAGTTTCGAGGGGAAGAAGAACAGACCGGATTGCGCACCCCGATGATGGGGCGGTTACGAACCATGTTGAGACTAGCGTAGCGCGGGCAGGCGGGGGAGTCAATGGGACTGATACGGACTGGTACGAGGCCATACGAGGCCGTCCCAGGTCCGGAATCCGGAAGAAGATCGCCGTCATGGTTCCGAAGCATCGGACTTCAAAGGCCCTTGCCAGCCAGATGTTGAGTGATTACAATGTAATTACGGAGGTTAATTTTTAAGGCACATGAAGGCCGAACTGGTTCGGATCGGCAACTCGCGCGGCATCCGCATTCCCAAACCTTTCATCGAGCAATGCGGGTTGGGCGAAACGGTTGAGTTGAGAGTGGCCAAGAACTGTTTGATCATTTCACCTGGACGCATACCACGCCAGGGTTGGGATGACGCGTTCCATGCCGCCGACGATACGGCGCAAGACGAACTCATGCTGGAAGGGTTGGAGCGCAACGAGTTTGACCATGAGGAATGGCAGTGGTAAACGGGCCCCAATCCGCGCCACGACGGCATCAGGTTTGGCTCGTGGCGCTCGATCCCGCGCGCGGGGCTGAAATCGAGAGGGCGCGACCTTGTTTGGTCATCTCTCCTGATGAAATGAACCGGCATCTACGGACTGTAATCATCGCTCCCATGACCACCGTCACGCGGCCTTATCCTACGCGTGTAGCAGTGCGATTTCAGGGGAAGCGCGGGCAGGTGGCGCTGGACCAGCCACGCGCTGTAGACCAGCAGCGATTGGTACGGAAGTTGGGGGAGATTACGGCAAGAACCGCGCAAGACCTCTCGGCCACTCTGCTGGAGATGTTCGCCTGGACGTGAATCTGTTTGCTGGCGGATAGATCACGCACCCGCTCTTGCGGATAGAATTGCTCACGCCGAGGAGGCACGCGGTTACCACCAGAGCGACACATAGATAAGCGAACAAAAAAAATGTAGTCTCGCACCGGCCTAGCGAACAAACGACGAACTATCGAGCGCGGTCCCTGCTTCCTCCCTTTTCGTCGCCAGCACGCTAGCCCAAACCGCCCGATCCTTTGCCCACGCTCGAAGCTCCGCAATCTCCTCCGCACGCGTTATCGACAGTGGTACTGTCGACGCGAGAGCCGTGAGCACGTCTTCCGTGCTCAATTCTTGCTTGCGGGCAAAGGCCAGGTAGAGGGCGGTTTGCACGGCCGACTCAACTTCCGCTCCGGAGAAGCCTTTGGCCGCGGCGGCTATGCGGTCCAGATCGTAGGCTGCCGGGTTGCGTTTGCGTTTCTCCAGCTGAATTCGAAAGATTTGTTTGCGTTCGACTGGGCTCGGAAGGTCAACGAAAAAAAGCTCGTCGAAGCGCCCCTTGCGGATCAACTCCGGCGGCAGCACGGTCACGTTGTTGCAGGTCGCGGCCACGAAGACGGCGGGCTTGCGGTCCTGCATCCAGGAAAGAAAGGACGCCAGTAGTCGGGACGAAACGCCGGCGTCGGCGGAGGCGGAGTCGGCGCCGCTCCCGGCGAAGACTTTCTCCAGTTCATCGATCCATAACACGCAGGGCGCCAAACCCTCTGCCACTTTGAAGACCTTCTGAATTCTCTTTTCCGTCTCTCCGATAAATTTGTCGTAGATGGCGGCGGTGTCGAATTTCACAAGGGGAATGCTCCACTCGCCAGCAATGGCGCGGGCGCAAAGGCTTTTGCCGCATCCCTGCACTCCGAGAATGATGACGCCTTTCGGCGGGTCGAGTCCGAACTGAAGAGCTTGCGCGTCCCAGGAATTTCGGCGTTGCTCGAGCCAGCTTTTCATGTTGTCTAAACCGCCGACGCTTGCCATGTCATTGTTTGCGTCGACGAACTCCAGCATCTCCGAACGCTTGAGCAGAGCTTTCTTCGCTTCGAGCACGTCCGCGACGCACTCCTCGGACACGGCGTAGCGCGCCACCACGGCTTGCGAAATCGCTCTTTCCGCTTCCTCCTCGGTCAGACCACGAAGACTTGCCGCCAGAGTATCGAGACCGGCGGCATCAAGTTTTCTTTGCAGAGTATGAGTTTTCGCGATGCGGACCAGAGTTTCGTCCACAATGTGGCGCAGTCGCCGCCGATCCGGAAGCGCCAAGTCGAAGAATTCGACGAGGCCCGCCAGTTCCGGAGGGATCACGACTCGAGGGCCAGTGATTACGACCGTTCTGCGGTTCGCGGAAAACTTCTGACCCACGTCCCGCAACCGGCGAACCACGATTGCGTCTTCCATGTGGCGGTGAAAATCCTTGAGAATGAAGGTTGCCTCTATCGACACGGCCTCCAGATTTCCCAGCATCTGTGCGGGATCCTGGCTGTTGTAGATTGCTTTGGTGTTTTGCTCGTCCGTGTGGTGGGTTGAGTCGTAGCCGCCGGGCGGCAGCGCGTCTTCAAACTGAGGATCTGGCGCATTTGCGCCGCAGCGAGCGAGACCCGTGGCAATCGACCACTCAAATGTCGCGAGCTTCAGGTCGTTACAGGCAACCCTTATCATGCGGACGGCACGCAACTCCTCGACCGTCTCCATTACAACGATGGGCGTGGAGGAATTGATGAGAATCTTGAGGCGGTCCATCGAAGTTTGGGGCGGGGCCTGGGGCGCTCTTCCTGGCGAGTTCATATCTATTTGACCGGCCGCGAGTTGCTCCCGTAGAATACAGCTTCGGTTCCCACCGGAATATCCTCCTAGCGCAATCTAGGACAACGAAGGTAATCAAGGATCATTTTCTAATGGCAAATCATTTTTCGGCGCTGAAGCGCGCCCGTCAGACAACGAAGCGAACGGCTCGCAACCGGGCCAATTCATCGCAATTGCGCACCGCCCTGCGGAGCTTGCGCGAGAGCCTGGAAAAGGGAGACAAGGCGGCCGCGGGACAGACCTATCGGCAGACCGTATCGGCGCTCGATAAGGCGATCCAGAAGGGCATTTTGCACGAAAATACTGCGTCTCGGTATAAATCGCGGCTGGCGGCCCGGCTGAACGCGCTCAAGTAGTTGAAAACTTCAGCCGCTAAAAGCGTCATTTGGGGGCTTCTTGGGAGCCTCGATGGCGCTCCGGAAGTCGCGGCCCTTGCGAAGCAGGTTTCGAGATGGCGTCAGAGCCGGTTCCGCGGCCCGAGTGGAGAGGTTCACGACGGGATCGAGGCAGGTATCGGAAAAGTTAACCTCCGCCAGCTCCGAGGTTGCAGATTGTTCTTGACCTTCCCTTGCGGTTTGTTATACTTAAGGGCGTTCCGGGGACATTGAGACATTTTCTACTGGTCCTTTTGAACCTCCGTCCGCGGTTGCGTAACTCCTTAAGAATTGAGCAACTTTCGGGATGGGCGGGGCATCTATTTGGGTAATTCTGGCAAATCCCTTTTGAAGCTCGCCCGAATTGCAGCCTGGCTGACCGTAATCGACCATCACCCAGTGGGCGGAAGATGGGATCGTGGCCCAAATTATTTCCTATAGTGAGGAGAAAGATTGACCATGCGTTCTGATCGTGTATTTGATGCGCTACACACTCTGCGGAACCGGTATATGCTTTGCCAGCTTGCCTCGAAGGCGACGCGCAAGTTTCACCGGCCGAACACCCGCATTCAGGAAACCATGAACGATGTTTTTGACAAAATCGCCGATGCGGAACGTCATGACATCCTGAGCGAACCCGAACACTTTGCCGAAGCACAACGGCGAGCTGCTTAAGCAGCTCCGCCGTGTGCCCGCACGGCGGCAAAGAAATCCCCTTCCGAGAGAAAAACAAAATCCCTCCCGAAGAAAAATTACCTCGTAGGTACATATGACCATCGCTGAACTGAAAGAAAAGAATATAACCGAGCTGACCAAGATCGCCCGATCTCTGGAGCTGCCGGGCGCTAGCGGACTCCGCAAACAGGATCTCATCTTCAAAATCCTGCAGGCGCAAAGTGAAAAAGAAGGGCACATCTTTGCCGAAGGTGTGCTGGAGATCCTTCCGGACGGCTACGGCTTTCTGCGCTCGCCGGATTACAACTATTTGCCGGGGCCGGACGACATTTATGTCTCGCCGTCGCAGATCCGCAAGTTCGACTTGAAGACGGGCGACACGATTAGCGGCCAGGTGCGGCCGCCGCATGAGGGTGAGAAATATTTTGCGCTGGTCAAGATCGAAGCGGTCAATTTCGAGTCGCCCGACGAGGCGCGCAACAAAATTCTATTCGACAACCTGACGCCGCTCTATCCGCAGGAAAGAATCAAGCTCGAGACAACGCGCGACAATATCAGCGCACGCGTCATGGATCTGCTGACCCCGCTTGGCAAGGGACAGCGCGGCCTGATCGTATCTCCTCCGCGCGCCGGAAAAACCATGCTGTTGCAGAACGTGGCGAACTCGATTACGACCAATCATCCGGAAGTCGTGCTCATGGTTCTGCTGATCGACGAACGACCGGAAGAAGTCACCGACATGCAGCGTTCGGTCAAAGGCGAAGTTATATCTTCGACGTTCGACGAGCCGGCTGCGCGTCACGTACAGGTCGCCGAAATGGTGATCGAGAAGGCGAAGAGACTGGTCGAGCACAAGCGTGATGTTGTGATCCTGCTGGACTCGATCACGCGCCTGGCGCGCGCTTACAACACCATCGTTCCGCCATCGGGCAAAGTGCTCTCGGGTGGCGTCGATTCGAATGAGTTGCAGCGCCCGAAGCGCTTCTTTGGATCGGCCCGCAACATCGAAGAGGGCGGTTCGCTCACCATCATCGCGACTGCGCTGATCGACACCGGATCGCGCATGGATGACGTGATCTTTGAAGAATTCAAGGGCACGGGCAATTCGGAAATTATTCTGGATCGCAAACTCGTTGACAAGCGGACGTTCCCGGCAATTGATATTCAGCGGTCGGGCACGCGTAAGGAAGAGTTGCTGATTCCTAAGGAAGATCTGCAGCGCATCTGGGTGTTGCGGAAGGTGCTCAACCCGCTGTCGCCGGTTGAAGCTATGGAGTTGCTGATTGAGCGGCTTGCCAAGGCTACCACCAACAGCGAATTTCTGGCCAAGATGAGCCAGTTGTAGGATAGCAAGGAACTAGACCGAGGGATTGAATGTGAGGTGAGAACTCCGGTTCTCGCCTTTTTTGTTGTCGGCTGGACAAGTCGCTCGAACCACCAAACCTTCATCTGGTACGGCCAGGGTGCTCCCCTATCCAGAGGAGAACGTGCTACACGAGTCTTCACCGAACGGCAAACGGCAATTACGGATCGAGAGCGCAAAATTGTGGCGCTTACCACTGAACTTAAGCAGCAGGTGGACAAGGCATCCTGGAAGTCCCCATTGGGGCAACGCCCCGCCTGGACTGTCCCTCGAATCCTCGAATGTCAGCCCCTTCTGCGTCCTCAACCGCTCGGAACAGGATCATCTTGTTTTTTACACCCTGGATTCTCTCCGGGGCTTGGGCAAGGAAGTCGCCAGGACCGAGGGGCCGACGGGCCAATCACCGTGGAGCATTTCTCCAGCAGGAACCCGTATTGCAATTGCCCTTAAGAACGGTGTTCGAATCCTCGATCTGGCGAATCGGACAGAGCGCAATCTCAAACTTCCCCGGCGAATCTGGTCGCTGGGCTGGGCGCCCGATGACAATGCTCTTTTCGCAGCCGTGCAGTCAGCAGACTATCTACTCGTGCGCATCGGGTTAGACGATCAGACCTCCGTACTCCTCGACCGTGGGAGAAAACAGTGGCTGGCCTACGCCTGGCCTTCGCCCGACGGTCGTTACCTGGCATTTAGCCAGCAGAGTTTCGACTCCAACGTCTGGCTGCTCGAAGACTTTTAAGCTACCGACAGCACCATCCGCATCCCTTTTTGGGGCGCTAGAGCCTGGCTTACTCTGAGCTGATTCGCATTCCGTAGAACGAACGGTACACGAAGAAGACCGAGACGGCGAAGAAGGCTAGCGCCAGAACACGCGTCAGATTGGTGCCTTGATCGCGAGTGAGCGAGACGGCCAGTTCTACGGCCAGCAATCCAAAGAGCGTGGTGAACTTGATTACCGGATTCATGGCCACTGAAGATGTGTCCTTGAAGGGATCGCCCACCGTGTCGCCGACGACGGTGGCATCGTGCAGCGGCGTGCCTTTTTGCTTCAGCTTGGTTTCGACTATTTTCTTGGCGTTGTCCCATGCGGCCCCGGCGTTGGCCATGAAAATCGCCTGATAGAGACCGAAGATCGCAATCGAGATCAGGTAACCGATAAAGAAGAATGGTTCCACGAAGGCAAAGGCCAGGGTTCCGAAGAAGACGGCAAGAAAGATGTTGAACATTCCCTTCTGCGCGTACTTGGTGCAGATTTCAACTACTTTCTTGCTGTCGGCTACCGAGGCCTTGGTCGAACCCTCCAGCTTGATATTGGCTTTGATGAACTCTACCGCTCGGTAGGCTCCAGTCGTGACTGCCTGCGTGGACGCGCCGGTAAACCAATAAATCATTGCGCCGCCGGTGATCAGTCCCAAAAAGAAGGGAGCATGGAGTAATGAAAGCTTATCTACATTTGTGACCAGCCCATTCGTCAACGCCATGATGATGGAAAAGATCATGGTCGTCGCGCCTACCACAGCGGTTCCGATCAGCACGGGCTTGGCGGTTGCCTTGAAGGTATTGCCGGCACCATCGTTTTCTTCCAGCAAATCCTTGGCGTGTTCGAAATTGACATCGATATTGAAGTCCTTTTTCAGTTCGCCGGCGATGTTGGGCACCTGCTCGATCAGCGAAAGCTCATAGACCGACTGCGCGTTATCGGTTACCGGGCCATAGGAATCGACGGCGATCGTGACCGGGCCCATGCCGAGGAAGCCGAAGGCTACCAGGCCAAAGGCAAAGACTGGCGCGGCAATCATGGTAGCCGCGGTTGCCAGGCCTTGCAGACTGAACAGGTAGGCGACCGACATCAAAGCAACCATGGTGAGCCCTAACCAATACGCGGAAAAGTTTCCCGCGACAAAGCCGGAGAGAATTCCGAGCGAGGCACCGCCTTCTTTTGCCGAAGTCACTACCTCATTTACGTGGCGCGATTCGACCGAAGTAAAGGACTTCACCAGTTCAGGAATCACCGCTCCCGCGAGCGTTCCGCAGGAGATGATCGAAGCCAGCTTCCACCACTGCGTCGTGTCGATGCCCAGGGTGGGAATGATCAGATAGGAAACGAAGTAGGTGGCAATGATCGAAACAATCGAGGTGATCCAGACGAGCGAGGTTAGCGGCGTTTCGAAATTCATTTTGTCGGCCCGCCCGTAGCGGCCATTGGCGATCGCGCTGTTGATGAAATATGCGAGTGCGCTCGCGATCAGCATCATGATGCGCATCACGAAAATCCAGACTAGCAACTGCACTTGCGTGGAAGCGTCTCTCACCCCGAGCAAAATGAAAGTAATCAGCGCGACGCCGGTGACGCCGTAGGTCTCGAAACCATCGGCCGAAGGTCCGACTGAGTCGCCGGCGTTATCGCCGGTGCAATCGGCAATGACGCCGGGGTTCCGGGCATCGTCTTCTTTGATCTTGAAGACGATCTTCATCAGATCGGCGCCGATGTCGGCGATCTTGGTGAAAATTCCGCCGGCGATGCGCAGGGCCGCGGCGCCTAGCGATTCTCCGATGGCGAAGCCGATGAAGCAGGGGCCGGCGTAGTCGCCGGGGACGAAGAGCAGAATGAAGAGCATGATGAGCAGT
>Ga0181522_10000690_pt1 | contig 23483 bp, 18 predicted proteins | sample PEATcosm2014_Bin_27_FD_121103 | JGI IMG/M metagenome (GOLD analysis project Ga0181522, IMG submission 121103) | Peatland microbial communities from MTU Mesocosm Facility, Houghton, MI, USA - PEATcosm2014_Bin05_10_metaG | ecosystem: Environmental > Terrestrial > Soil > Wetlands > Peat | place...
GATTGCGCTGATGTTCGGCGTTTTGTTGATCATCCCGATCGGCGGCGCGGATATGCCGACCGTCATCTCGTTGTTGAATGGTTATGCGGGCCTGTCAGCGGCGGCCATGGGCTTCGTGCTGGACAGCAAGCTGCTGATCATCGCGGGTGCCCTTGACGGATCGTCGGGCCTCATCCTCTCGATCATCATGTCGAAGGCGATGAACCGGTCGTTCACCAACGTGTTATTCGGGGCATTTGGGCAAGTACAAGCTTCCGCCGCTGCGGGTGAGGAAGCGAAACCCGTGCGCAGCGCGACCGCGGAAGAAGCCGCGGCCATCCTTTCGGGCGCGAACCGGGTGATTGTTGTTCCAGGATACGGAATGGCAGTGGCTCAGGCGCAGCACAAAGTGCGTGAACTCTATGATGCGCTGACCAAACGCGGCGTGGACGTGCGTTTCGCCATTCACCCGGTTGCCGGACGCATGCCGGGCCACATGAATGTGTTATTGGCCGAAGCCGATATTCCCTACGATCGCCTGATCGAGATGGAAGAGATCAATGGTGACTTTCCCCAGACCGACGTTGCGCTGGTAATTGGGGCCAACGATGTAACCAACCCCGCCGCCAGAACCGATCCTTCGAGTCCTATCTACGGCATGCCTATTCTCGACGTTGACAAGGCGCATACCGTGATGGTGATCAAGCGGAGCATGAATCCTGGCTTCGCAGGGATCGATAACCCGCTTTACTATCTTGATAACAATCTGATGTTGTTCGGCGATGCCAAGGCATTTGTCGGGAGTATTGTGCGCGAGTTGACGGGCGGACATGGCTAGAACTCAATCCCGTATTTTTTGCTTGATCGAAATGTCGATGAAGATCGAGACAAACCAGAGGCTGCGTTACAGATCGTGTTATGGCAAAAAATCGGCGGGCTTCAGATTCGCGGGTAAATTCGCGTAGCTGCGGCCCGCCTGCTGTTTACGCTGCTTTCTTGGTCTGTCGGATCTTAGCCCAACGCGCCTTCTGGGCCAGAGAGATTCTCCGGCGCCCTGCAGCGGAAAGTGTACGCTTGACGCGATGCGGTGACCCCGCGCTTCCTGTTGCGCCCGCAGTTCGGGTAAGCTTTTCGAGGACCGAAATAGCTTCTCCAAGCTTTTGGACTTGGTTCTGAGCATCCCGGCGTTCCTCGCGGAGCCGGTCGATTGCTTTAGCAATATTCGTCATCAATACCCCCTCGGGTAACTTCAGTCCGCCATTGTATTACTAACTCATGGGTTACGAAAGAAATTATTCACAGCCGGTGTGTAATCACGCAAAGACGCGGTGCGATGACGCGAAATGACGAGGGCGCAACCATGCGGCTTCTTTATTGATGACCAGGGGATAACTATTCTTTAACAGGCCATGGCTTATCCTAGCGGCGGTAGTATTCCCGAAGAACCAAACCGGAAGAAGGCACCAACTTCGAAGCTATGGACAGCAGTTAGTGCCGTTATTACGAACTGGAAGCGCGGCCGCCGCGAACTGAATCCGAAAGGACCTATTGCGGATGGCGATATGAAGGCATTCATTGCCGGCAACCCCGCTACGAACGTCCCTGGTCCAATCCTTTGCCGATTCCGCCAAGGGGACGATCAAGACTTGGGCTGGGGTCAGAGCACCGAGCCCACGCACTACACCAATCATGAGAACGGACTTCGAAGTGTACGTTCGGAGAAATTCGATCGAAGCCGTGCCGCAAAGAAAGTTGAAAAATGGTTACGGCGCTGCCGAGGACGGCAACGGTGGCGGCGTGTCGGGCGGCCTCGAGCAGACCAACGAGCAGACCAACTCCAGCGATTCGTTTGCACGCCGGTGATGTCAGAGATGGCTGCGCTGTGGTCGTGGTCGTGGTCGAACCCATGGCGGAACCGAAGGATGGCTGCCGATCGGAGCGCAAGTTGAAGATTATCCGGCGTGCCGGTCATGCGCGCCTGTAGGGTCAGATCCGAAATGTTTATCCTTCCTCGTCCTCGCCGGAATCGGAGAATATACCGGGCGTCGGATGCGTGTGCGTTACGATTCTTTTCGACTGAATTGCAAGGGATTGCATCGCCGGTAAACCGCCGGGGAGGCAACCCGAGGTCAACTGACTGAGACTAAACGTGGTAGCTCTTGCGGCCGGCTGGAACGTCAATTGCCCGCGTTACCTCGATGGAGTGTCTACGGCCGGGCCCAAACCGAAGGATTGCTTACGCGATTGCTGCCATCCTGTCACTGACCGGCGTAGGCTGCATGTTTCTATGGACGACGGTAATGACCGTTTCGCGGGCGGCTCCGCCGCGGACACCGCCGTCGTCCCTCGGTCGCGTCCCCGCCCATATATCCGAGTTCGCACCAGTGTCGCAGGCTTTAGCGGTCCCGAAGTGCGGAGATGTCCGTCCACCGGAGGCTTTGCTCACTCCTGACCCATTGCTGCAGGCTCAGGATGATGATTTGCATGTTCGTGTCAGTTTTATTGTCGGTGTCGACGGCCGGGTGCACAGCGCCTTTGTCGTGGACAGCGGCGGTTCGGTGGAGGACCAGCTTGTTCTGCAGGCGGTCCGGTTCTGGCGTTATCGCCCCGCACTCTGCAATGGCGTTCCCACCGATTACGAAGCACTGGTAAGATTCAGTGTCCGTTAGCCCGCAAATTCTCCTACAATATCTGCAATCGAGGTTGATGTGAGCATGGATAATCCAAGACCGTCCGATCGAGAGGTCGACCCGGAGAAAGACCAGGTGACTGAAAGCAAGGAGATTGAAGAATTTTTTCAGAGATTGCCTGGGAACTTCCGCTGGCCGAAGCCGAATGCCGAGGCGGTGGCTGCGGCGGTCGAAGCCGTCCATCGGCTGTCGGGCAATGCTTCTGCGGCGCAGGAACTGGCGGCGGACGGTCAACCGGATCAGCCGGGCGTTGCTTGCCCGGCCTGCGGAGGTTCGATGCCTGCCGGCGCCCGCTTTTGTGTCTGGTGCGGGAGCCCCAACCAGTCTGAACTTGAAGGTGACGCGGCCCAATTTCGAGCCAGCATCGCGCAGCATCACTATCATCACCATTATCATCACCTTGTTCCCAGTCAAGCCAAGGGAGCGGAAGCGGGCGCGACTTCAGGCGAGGCGTCGACTGCTCCGAAGGGCCGCGCCCCAGGCTCGGCGGGCATTTCGACCGGGGGCCGCGCCGAAGCGGGCGCACGCCAGGTTGTTCAGGATTGGGCGCAGGCCTGCAATACCAAACACGTCGACGATCTGCTCGAACTCTACTCTGCCGATGCGACTCTGATTCGTTCGAGCGTTCCTCCGGTTCGCAGCCTGCCCGCGATACGGGAGTTTCTCATTTCGCTGCTTGAAGCGGGGTTGGGCGATGTGGAGATGGATTCGCTGCGACTCGAACTGCTTGGTGATATCGCTCTCGACATTGGCCGGTGCAGGATGCTCGTTCCGACGGCGATGGGCAAGCGCCGCGAAGAACGCGGCAAATACCTGGTCGTGCTGGTGCGGCAGCCTGCCGGGACATGGAAGATACTGGCCGACTGCTGGTCTTCCGATCTCGCCGTGAGCGCGCTGCCACCTGAGATGGCCGCGCGAAAGGGAAGTGAACCCGTTGCACCGCCTCGCAAGCCGCGCTGATTTCACGGCGCCCATCATGACGACAAAGCTTCGCGGTATTGGCGCCTGCGTCTTCGACGCGTACGGCACACTCTTCGACGTCAACAGTGCAGCCCGCGGAGCGCAGGATTCTTTGGGAGCGAAGTGGCAGCCGCTTGCCGAGTTGTGGCGAGCGAAACAATTGCAATACACCTGGCTGCGCTCGCTCGCCGGACGCCACGCAGACTTCTGGCAGATCACAGGCGACGCACTGGACTTTGCGCTGGGGAGCTTGCACGTCGAAGACCCGGCGCTGCGCGCTCGACTCATGGATCTCTACCTGATTCTTGATGTCTATCCCGAAGTGCCTCACGTACTGAAGCGTTTGAAGGAGGCTGGCATGAAGCTTGCGATCCTGTCGAACGGCTCGCCGGGTATGCTCGCCGCCGCTGCGGCCAACGCAGGTATTGCGGATTTATTCGACGCTATCCTTTCGGTGGAGGAAGTAAAGGTATTCAAGCCGCACCCTTCTGTCTACCGATTAGCATGTACGCGGCTCAACGTTACTGCCGATCAGGTGTGCTTCCTGTCTTCTAACGGGTGGGACGCCTACTGCGCCAGGGCGTTTGGCTTCCACGTGCTGTGGTGCAACCGCCTTGGCCAACCACCTGAGCGAATTCCGGAGACCCCGGACGCGCAGGTCGCCACGCTTGGAGAACTGCCTGGCATCGTTCGGTAACGTTTCACCGTAACTTTATCAGCTAACCCTGCTCCGGCCCGGAGATGATCTGATTCCAGTTGTTTTTCTCCATCTGCAAGAACGCCGCCTGTGAAGGGCAAACCGTCCCTTGGGTGTTGCCGGGCATAACCGAATACTGGGTCCAGGTGACTCCGGCGAGAGCCGGCTCGTTGGCTGCGGAACCCAAAGGCGGTCCGCTCAAGCCACAGATTTCTGCGGCGGTGGGAGCTTGCGCATCCTGAAAGACCGCATTCAGGTCCGCTGCCATCTTCTCGATACCGCCTTCGGCTGCATGGAAGGAACCATTATTCTGCAGATCGGTTGAGCCCACCTTCCCTTCGGTATTAACCATCAGCATCAGACCGATGGCGACCCCCGACAGGAGCAAGAGCATCAGCGATGATGCTATGAGCGTGAATCCTCTGGAGTGCAGTTTCGCGTTTGCCATTCCGTTGACTCCCATGGAAATTCCGGGCACGATGCTTCGCATCGTCTCAGTCCGATTGGCAATTTTTCCTACTGTGGGTAGTTATTGCTGTAGGTCAGATTTCTGGCACATACCGATGTCTGCAAATTCATTGTCTGATAGCCTTTGGCAAGTCCGAACTGAGCGCTTTTCACGGTGCTGTCCATCGCCATGTTGAGGATGTTGATTTTGGTGATTTGGCTCGGAATAAGGCCGGTCGATGCGCCGCCGCATCCGTCGGCGGCAGCGCCTGGGTTGGTGCAATTGACCGCGGGCGAACTGGTGGAGTCGTTGTAGAGGTTATAGCTGAACTTCAGGTAGACAACGTTTTCAGCGATCGGCATTGGAGTGTGTCCGCTGACCTGTTCCATCAAGCGCGTCGGCGAGACGGTGTTGTCGAGGTAATACGTGTTCACCAGAATTCGCGTGGGCGAGGTTCCCGTGGCGTTTGCGGTTGCGCTGTTCAGGTAGTATCCGGAAGCAGTCTGGTTCATCTTCAGAACATCGTTGTTGCTGAATGGGACGGTGTAGGTATTTGCGCCTGTCTGCGAGACGGCGCCAGTAACTTCGGCGACAACGCTAACGCCCCCCAAATTCATCCACACGAGATCTCCCGGCGTCAGCCCTACTGCGGAATCGTTCACCGCCTGGGGCGCGGTCAAGCTGGTTCCACTCGGCAAGCAACCGGTCGCTGCCCAGGTTGTGAAGCCCGAGGGCGGCCCGAACGTGATTACCCCGCTCGAGGTGGCGGTCGCGGTGTAGCAGTTCAAGTAGAAGCTCGTGTCGGTATAGACCACCGTTACAGTGTCAGTGGCCAGGCCGTTGATGGTTGGACCGTCGTCGTAGCCCGGAAGCAAGCCATAAAGATAGGGAGTGCCACCCGTGACGGGATACTTCACCGAAGTACCGTTGATATAGCAGGTGTGAGTCTGATCGCAGCCAAGAACGGGAGTGTTGGCGGTTGTAGGCAGCGCGATCGCTGCGTCCTGACCGAGGCCCGCGCCCGCCAGGCTCAAGTCGGTCGTCAGAATATTCGAAGCGGCCCGAAAGTCCTGCTGCATTTCCGCCCGTTGCGAGACCTTCCAGGTCGCGGAAACTCCCTGGATGTAGATCTGCACCGCTGCCCCCAGCACAATCGTTCCGATTGCGGTCGCAACCACCATTTCGAGCAGACTGAATCCGCTCTGGCGTTTTGTTGAGCGATGGCTCATAACTCCCTCTTACTGGAACTGTGAAATGTACGAATTCAAAATGTACGTTTTCGGCAATTTGGTTTGCGAGGTCGTGTATTGTATGGTGATGGTCACGCCTCGCAGGGAAGTCATCGCGTTATTGTTGGCGTCATACGCGGTCGTGATCTGAATTGCCCGCTGATAACCAACCAGAGGAAGCTGTAAATCGTCCGCGGTGCCATAGATCCCATCGGGGCCAGGGTCGGTCATCGCTGCCTCGCCTGCAGCCGCGTCATCCGAGGTGCCAAAGATTCCATCCGCACCCGCGTTATAGATCGGTCCGAATGTCGGACTACTCGAAGTCCCTACGAAGATGCCGCAGCTCGCGGCACCCGTCACCGGGCAGTTGCTGGAGTTCACGTTCTGAATGTCGTCAAATGTGATCTGCGAGGTGTTGCGCGCGGTCACGACGCTTTCGTAGGCCTCGTTGGCCAGTTGCTTTGCGATCATGTCCTCTTGCGACGTCAGCGTCGAAGCCATCGCCAGACCAAAAACACCCAGCAGGCTGACCAGGCCGACCGTCAGGACGGCCATTGAAATCACGACCTCCATCAGCGAAAAACCGCGTTGCCCTCGGTTCCGTAGCGGAAACCTGCGGGAGCTGCCGATTATTGCCGTACCCATTGATAACCTCCCGAACCGTTGCTATAGAGTCGCCATCCGTGAATGCGACCCGTGCCGCCCCACAGCGAGACCGCGCGGTAACTCCCTACATCTCCGCTGCGCGCCAAATACACTACGCCTCCATCCCAGTTACCCGCGCCTGAACAGGCGCTGGAGGTTTGGGCCGAACCATCCGGGCAGAAGTAAATTGTGTAGGATGTCGCTCCACCGGCGTTTCCGTTCGACGTGTAACCAAAGTCAATGGGGTTCGAGCCGGTTCCGTAACCGTCGGGGGCTGTCCCTGAACTTGTTGGCGGCGTCATAAATACGACACCGAGGGGATATTGATAAGTCACCGTATTCTGAGCGCCCGCGAATCCGGATGTAGTCGGCAATACTGAAATCGTCGTTTGAATCGGGGGCGTAGCCGTCTGGGAGAAAACAACTTCGTACGATGTCCGCTGCGATACCGCGTTGTCGCGCGCCTGACGCAGCGCTGCGAGCGTCGTGTTATACGCGTTGGTGACGCGCTGGGCATTCATCATCGGTACCAGGCTGACGACAGAAACCACCGCAAGCACGATCGTGATAGCGACCACAATCATCAATTCAACCAGGCTGAAACCGCTCGATCGATGGCCGCGATGACGCTTTTTCATTCCCAGCTTTCTCATAGACATTGACCGTACCCTTGTCCCGCGTGCCGGAATAGATCGCCCAAAAAGCATTTCTCTCGCGGGGAGTGGTCAGCCCCGGCGTCAGCAGAAGTCCGTCGCGAGGACCCCTATTTCTGACACTTAAGTCTGACTAACCTGATGTTAGGAACAGTCTCGTGGCGCGTCAAAGTACCGGGGTACACCGTCCTTTCGTACATTGGCTTTTCGTAATGTAGTAGCGCGCGGGTTACGGTCGGGTTGGCAATGGTTCCCCCACGAAGCGGGCATGACGTCACCGTGACACTGGTAACTTGTCGTTGGAACAGGGCTCTCTTACCATGCTGTCACTATGGATCTGCGTGCGCTTGTGGTGTGTCCCGATCGGGATTCCAGCGGCCTGAGCGAGCTCATCCTGTCGGAGATGGGGATGTCGGCGCAACACACCTCCTCAATTTCCCGCGGGCTGGAATGTCTTGCCAACCAGCACTTCGATGCCATCGTCCTCGACTATCGTGCCGACGAGGCATCGGAGGAATTTCTGGCGTGTTTGCGCCGGTCCACCAAGAATCGAGACAGCCTGCTGATCGCGGTCGTCGACAGCGAGTTCAATGCTCGTCTCGTATTTGTGCTGGGCGCCAGTTTTGTTCTGTATCGACCACTTTCTTCCGATCGTACCCGCATAAGTTTGCGTGCGGCTCGCAGCCTGATGCGCCGGGAGCGGCGCCGCGCTCCCCGAACCCCGGTTGGTTCAGTCGCCAGCGTCGCGTATCCCGGAACGCCGGAAATGAACACCGTTCTGGCTGATCTCAGTGAGGGCGGAACCGCGATCCATACGTCCAACCGCATTCCGACCACATGCAAGGTCTATTTCGAGTTCGCGCTTCCAGGCCAGCCAAAGCTTATCCGTTTGGCGGGAGAGGTGGCATGGCAGGACGCCAACGGCCGCACCGGAATCCGATTTTTGGATGTGCCCCAGGCTTCGCGTCGCCTGATGCAGAGTTGGCTCGAACAAAACAGCGCTCGTTCGGCAAACGATATCGTTGCGCAGAAGTCTTCCGGGGAGTCGCCCGCACCTTCACGCCGTGAGAAAAGACCAACCTCGAAAAGTGCCGCCCTCATATCCGCCGCCGGCAACCGTCGTGGAGAACGACGTCTCGCTTGCAAATTGGGAGCGGAAGTCTACTCCGTCGGTACCGGCATTCCCAATCGATGTACCTTGGCGGATATCAGCGAGGGCGGTTGCTATGTCGAAATGCCGAGCCCGCTTTCCGGTCAGGCCGGGGTAGAGATTCTTCTCCGCACCAACGACACGAAATTCAGAATCAGGGGCGAGGTTCTGACCACCCATCCCGGCTTCGGCATGGGCGTGCGCTTCCTTCTCCGGGATTCAGCCGAGCGTGAAGAGATCTTGCGGCTGCTGGGAGTTCTCTCCCATGGTTCGTCAATCAACGAATAAGAATCGATCGTCCATCGTGATATATTTCACGATCATCTGGCGACCTCGTGGTCGCCGGGGCGAGGATGAGACGAAGCGTCAAAAACCTGAAGCCACCAGCGCCGGTTCGGGTTCCCACACGCCGGCGCGAAAGGTAACGCTCTTTCCGGAGATCGCGGGGGCGCGCTCGCCGGGAACAATGATCCCCACCAGGTTGAGCGGATCTGCGGCCGAGACAATGACGCGCTCGGACTTTTCCGGCAAATTGCGCCGGGCGCGTAATGATTCGACGGCCACCGGAAGCGCGAACTGCTCGCCAACGAACCCGTCGACAAATCGGCCACCGCGCACTTCACCACGATCTTCCAGCCGGCGATAGCCAATCTGCAGTTCACGCCATCGCGGCAAATTTGTTTCACGGGCCAGCAGATCGCGAAAGACGACGCCATAACGCCGCAACAGCATCCAGCAGCAGGATTCGACGTTGTGATCGCGATCGGCGCCTTCGGTATGCAGGAGTGACCAGCGCCCCGGTGCATGCCGCGGCCGGCGAACTTTTGCCAAGCCGTTGCCAAATGAGCTTTTTGGAGTCACCAGCGCGCGCAGGTTCTCGAAGGCATCCGCGGTCACAAGCCCGGCGGCAACCAGTTCCCACAATCCGGTTTCGACTTCCGCCTTGAGTCGACCCGTCGCCCGCACCATGTCAGCGAAAAATAGCGCCCCCCGCTGCTTCATGAGTTCGAGCAGGGCTTGTGCCACCGGACTCAAAAATGAAGTCGCGGAATCATCCGCCCCGGGGTGATGCGGACGAAGCCAGTCAGCATCCTCGCGCACGAAGAATGCAATGGGCGCAACCCGCGTCGGGATCACTCGGCGCCTGGGTTCACCGATGCCAGTGGCTTCAAGGGTCGCAGGATGCGGCGAGAGACGACCCCAGCCGACCGCTCCGGTCAGGCACAACTGATCGAGGTGTGCCGGATCGTAGTCTGAGATTCGGCACGCGAGTACGAACCGCTCCCAAGAGCTTGCCGGGATTTCAAACCCCTGCAGTTGGCGAATTACTTCGAGCGTTCCATGCTCGCCTCGCACTTGCGTACCCGGAGCGACGTGTTGCCAGCGCAGAAGCCAGTTCATGAATTCCGCTGCGGTGACTGGTGCAATCTGCTTGCGCAAAGTTGTGACCGTCAGGCGATGAATGCGGGCGAGAAGCCGCCGTTCACACCACTCGGTTTCAGTTCCGGTTCCCGCCGACGTCCGCAGGCGAGAAGCAGCGGGACGGAACATGCCGCGCAGGATCGCGCCGCTCGCTTCGATGCGGAGCAGAGCTTTCTCGATTTCTGAAGCCTTGACTCCCAACAAGTCGCCAATTTCCGACGCTGTCGTCGGGCCGACATGGGCCATCCATCCCTCGACCGCAGCGAGCGTCGCTTCATCGCGCGTCACCGCAGCAACTCCGTTTCCCGTCTCTCCGTCGAAGTCGCCGCATTTCGAGGCACGAGAGGGAGTAATCGCCGCTTCTCGATGTATTGCCTGGAACCAGGCGATGCGTTCCGCGGCGACCCAATACTGCCTCCCCGCGACCTCCGCTCGGAAAGCACGATTCTCGCGGTGCAAGCGATCGAAGAATTCGGTCCACCGGGCATTGAGTCCTGAGCCCCGCGGCACGGGTTGTTCCTGGGAGCCGAAAGCTGAAAGCCCGGAGCCCGCCTGGGCCGGCACCAGCAGCATCGTGTGCAAGACGTCATGCAACTCATCGGCATCGCGAACGTCGGGCCAGGCCTCCTGCTCGACCTGCGCGATGGCTGCGGGATCGAGTGCCCCGACCTCTTCGAGGACGGAGGCCGGCAAGACTCGTCGCATCTCGACCGCTCGCGCGCGACGCTCTTCGAGCGGAGCATCATCAAGGTATGCGTATGGATTGGCATTGAGAATCTCGTGCGAGAATTGTGAAGGCACCGGAGTGTCCACCGCGATGCAACGAATCCGTCCCGTCTCGATTCCACGCAACACGTCAGAGAATCCCTCAATATCCAGCGCTTCGGTGAGCACGTCCTTCATGACCTCGCGCACCAGAGGATGATCGGGAATCCTGATATCGCCTTCGATGTTTTCCTGGCACGCGGCCACATCAGGAAACACCGAAGCCAGCAGGTCATCAGATCGCATGCGCTGAATCTGCGGAGGCACTTTTCTGCCGTTTTGAAAGCGCAATAGAGCCAGGGCACGCATTGCATCCCATCGCCAGCGGGTGCCAAATATCGGCGAGGCAAGCGCCGCCTGTTCGAGGAGCGGGGCCATTGTCTCTGAATGCAAAAATTGGAATACATCCGCCAGCGGAAAACTATGCTGCTCGGCGAGCGCGATGTTCAATCCGTTGTCCGTGGCCGCCGCTTGCAGTTCAAAGTTGAAGCCGCGGCAGAAGCGCTTGCGCAACGCCAGCCCCCACGCCTTGTTGATGCGTCCTCCAAACGGGGCGTGAATGATTAACTGCATCCCTCCGCTTTCGTCAAAAAATCTCTCGGCGATAATCGTTGTCTGCGTGGGAACACCACCCAGCACGGCGCGCCCTTCAATCGTGTATTGAATCAGTTGCTCGGCGCCGGATAAGTCAAGTCCGCATTCTTGGCCCAGCCAGTTCACCACGTCAGCAACCGCGGGAAGGTTGCGCCATCCTTCGACAGGAATCACGCCCGGCAGGCGATCGCTGATTTCCTGACGCAGTTCGCCGAGCTGCAGTGAAAGCTCTGCAGTTCGTGACGGAGCTTCGCCGCGCCAAAAGGGAACGTTCGGCGGCGAGCCGTGCGCGTCTTCAACCAGCACTCGCGACGTCTTCGACTCCACGCGCCGGATCCGCCATGAAGTATTGCCGAGCAGCATGATGTCTCCCGCCAGACTCTCGACGGCGAAATCTTCATCGACAGTGCCGACCTGGGCGCCGTCCGGTTCCGCGACCACGGAGAATAAGGCGTTATCGGGAATCGCGCCGCCGCTCGTGATCGCAGCCAGCCGGGCACCTCGCCGCGCCCGCACTTTATGATTGATGCGATCGTGATGCAGATAGGCGCCGCGACGGCCGCGCTGCGAAGCGATTCCTTCCGACAACATCATGAGAACTTCGTCGAAGGTTGCGCGCGCGAGATTGCGGTAGGGATAGGCGCGCTTCACAAGCGCGAACAATTCGTCTTCATCCCACCCAGCCTCGTTTGAATCGGACTTGTCGTCTGGCTGACGGTTCGACTCATCCCCTGCGGACGAGGTGCCCGAAGCTGCGCAGCAGGCGACGATCTGCTGCGCCAGTACATCGAGCGAAGCTTGAGGAAAAATCAGCCGGTCAAGTTCGCCGCGGCGAATCGCGCGCACGAGCACGGCGCATTCGGCGAGATCATCACGGGTGGTGACAAAGAACCGTCCTTTCGGAACAGCCCCCCGCCAGTGGCCGGATCGGCCGACGCGCTGCAAGGCGACCGCGATCGACCGTGGCGAACTGATGTGACACACCAGGTCTACGGTTCCGACATCGATGCCTAGTTCGAGCGAAGCGGTTGCGACCAGCACCTTCACCTGGCCTTCTTTCAGCTTTCGCTCCGCCTCCAGACGCAGCTTGCGCGACAAACTCCCATGATGCGCCGCCACGTTTTCTTCACCCAGCCGCTCTCCAAGTCGGTGCGCGACACGCTCGGCCAACCGACGGGTATTTACAAACACCAGCGTCGAACGATGCGCGTTCACCAATTGCACGATGCGTTCGTAAATCTCATCCCACATCTCGTTCGAAGCAACCGGACCAAGTTCAGTTGCCGGAACCTCGACTGCGAGATCGAACTTGCGCTTGTGTCCGATGTTGACGATCACTGGATCGGGGCGCCGATTACCTGCCAGAAAACATGCAACCTCTTCAATCGGCTTCTGGGTTGCGGAGAGCCCGATGCGCACCGGCGGACGATAAGTCAGCGCGTCCAGTCGCTCCAGAGAGAGCGAAAGGTGCACGCCGCGCTTGTCGTCGGCTACGGCATGAATTTCGTCGACAATCACGGTTTCGACGTCACGCAGAATGGCGCGGCTCTTCTCCGCCGTCAGAAGTATGTAGAGAGATTCTGGGGTGGTGACGAGAATGTGCGGCGGCCGCTTCAGCATCAAGCGCCGGTCCTTCATCAGGGTGTCGCCGGTGCGGACGGCGGTACGGATCTCCGGCATAAGCAGGCCGCGCTCCACCGCCATGCGCAAAATTTCTCCGAGCGGGGTTTCCAGATTCTTCTGGATGTCATTGCCGAGCGCCTTGAGCGGTGAGACGTAAAGAACCTCAGTGCGGTCGTACAGTTCGCCAGCGAGGGCCTTGCAAACAAGGCGGTCGATGCAGGCAAGGAAAGCTGCGAGCGTCTTACCTGACCCCGTGGGAGCGGAAATGAGCGTCGTGTGCCCGGCCAGAATCTGGGGCCAGCCTTGCTCCTGCGGTTCGGTTGGAGTCGAGAAGCGCGCGGTGAACCACTCCTGCACCAGCGGGTGAGCCCAGGCAAGGGAAGGGGAGACTGCGGACGGCATGGATCTTATTTTAACGGGGATCGCAGGTTTCGTAAAAGCTTCGCCCCAGGCAAACCCATGCAAACCATGCAAGCTTGCAATCTTATGCGCCTTTTACCCGAAGATTGAATGCGGCCGCAGCGTCAACACCGCAGGTGCTTCTCGAAATCCTGTTTGGTCGTTAAAATCGCCCACCGGCGCCGGGTGGGCGGCAGCGCGGATCAGGAAATCGGCGGCCGATCTGGCAATGCCTCGAGCCTGCAAGCGGCGGTTCATGGGAACAGCATTTTCGCAATCCAGGGTCTTTCGCGCGCTCTCCTTGTCGCGAGCCAGGCTCCGTCCTGCTAGAATTTCCGCGATGGCGAAACCCTCGGCGAGCGCACGGGCGCGCAAGATCAAACTTGTTCTCTTCGATGTTGACGGCGTTCTCACCGACGGCAAGATTTGGATCTTCCCCTCGCCGACAGCCCGGCAATCGGGAATCGGGCAAACTGTTCTTGAAAAGTCAGCCCAACACGAACAAGGTGGTTTTGGCTTTCAAAGCACCAGCCTGATCGAAGCGAAAGGCTTTCACGCACACGACGGGACTGGTATTTCGTTGGCGCACCTCGCGGGAATCAAGATCGGGATTATTACCAAGCGCGTCTCGGAAACGGTGGCCCTTCGAGCCCGTGACCTGAAGTTGGATCACGTCTACCAGGGGATCCAGGATAAGGCCTCGGTTTTTGCGCAAATCCTCGAAAAAGATGGGATAACGGCCGCCGAGGCCGCTTTCGTCGGGGATGACGTAATCGACCTCCCGGCGATGCGCCGATGCGGCCTGGCGATCGCGGTGAAGAATGCCCGGCCAGAGGTAAAAGCCGAGGCTCACTGGATTACCGCACACACCGGCGGCGACGGCGCGGGCCGTGATGCGATCGAATTCATTTTGAAAGCGCAGGGCAAATGGAAGCAGGTCGTGGACGATTATATTTCTGAGAGAAGCTAGCCGGAATTGACGGCATAGACCGAAAATCAGTTCACCCGCCGGTTGCTTGCTTGGGGCGTGCTCGGGTTAGCAACCGGCGGGTGTTTTTCTCCCTACTCACTCTGTTGTTTTCAGGAGCATTGCATCCGGAAACCCAGATTCTTCCTGAAAGTTTCGCTCCAGACCGCGATTTTGCCGTTTTTCCCAGGCAATGGGGTTCCGGGCACAAATCGGGTTCGAACAGCTTCAATCGGAGATCGACGTCGTCTTGGATGCCATAAGCTCGGTGAAGCGCGGATCTTTGCGCAGGGCACTGAACTCGTTGTCTTTGTAGACATTCTTGATATCTTTGTATCCTTCTTCCAACGCCTTCTTCAGATAATGCAACGAGCGGTCGGACAGGCCGCTTCTGGCATAGAGTTTGGCGAGAACGTAGTCGTAGTAAGCCCGATCTTGAGGAGCGGGAAGTTGGGCCATCACCCCGGCATGCGACGTTCGCTCGAAAATGTCCGGATCAAGATCGACCGCCTTGGCATAGTACCGGATGGCCTTGTCAAACTGCTTCTTGCCGAAGTACGCTGCGCCGAGGTTACTGTAGTACGAAGCCGCGCCATCGTCGTACAAGATGGCTTTCTCATAGTTCTTGATGGCTGTGTTGTAGTTTCGCGCAACGTAATAAACGACCCCCAGATTGTTGTAGGCGACGGCGTCTCTACGATCGGCGCGGATGGCGCGTTCGAAGCTCTTCTTGGCTTCTTTGTAGCGCTGCATCATAAGCTGGCAAACGCCGATTTTTCTGAACAGGGAAGTGTTAGCCTGTTCGCGATTCCATGCGGCTTCGTAAAAGTCCAGCGCGTCCAGAAAATTCTTCTCGGTGCGCAGCTCGTCGCCGCGCTTTTCCAGTTCCTCGGCCGTGGCCCCGGCCGAGGGGGGCTCGACCCGGTGCAACGGCGGCGGACCAACTTCCAACTGCTCGGAATTCTGGGCTTGCAACGGGAGAGCGGGGAGAGCAAGGAGTGCAGCGAAGAGCGACAACAGAGAGCTGAAGCGGATCCAGGAAAACATGTACACCCCCGGGCCGGACAGGATCAATCTTCAGAACATAATACTATTGCGGTGGCGCGCCGGCATCAGTATTTTTTGCCGGTGCCGGGGCATTTTGGTCGTTCCTGGCAGACCCATTCTCACCTTTGAAAACGCCCACAATCTTGCCAAAGAGACTTTTCTTCTTCCTGGCCTCTTCATCGGGTTGGACACCGGCTGCGGCTGGCGGGTTCCCGTTCGAAGCGGGAGGAGGGAGCGCTTTTTCTGAATTTCCGCCGAATATGCGGGAGAAGAACCCTTGCTGCGACCCACCGCTCTGGTCGCAGGTATCGCGAGGCTCCGTGCCGGCGATGAAGGCAATCGTGTAGTCGTCGGGACACGCGGGCGTTGCCAGGCGGTTGGTAATCTTGTCGAGCTGCACATCGACCACGCCTTCCGGTTGATTGAAAGGCTTCACGTCTGCATACTGTGGCAAGACAACCGCCTTCTTCATGAACTCGGCCCAAATGGGAGCCGCGGTCTGTGCGCCGCTCAGCCGTATGTCGCTATAGTCGTCGTATCCCACCCAGACGATGCACAGCAGATCGCTCGTATAGCCCGCGAACCAGCCATCGTGCGAGGTGCCAGTTTTGCCCGCCGCCGGAGCCGTGAATCCGTGCAACCGGACCGCAAACGCTGTGCCGAAGTTCATCACTCCTTCGAGCATGTTCGTCATGACAAATGCGATTCGCGGATCGAGAACCTGCCTCTTTTCCGACCCGAAGTTCATGACGACGTCGCCCTTCGAGTTGCGCACCGAGCTGACGAAAATCGGCGAAAGCCGCAGGCCGCCGTTGGCAAAACTCGTGTATGCCGCTGTCATGTCAACCGGGGTGGCGTCGTAGGCGCCAAGCGCCATGGCGGGAGTGGCCTTTACCGATGCGATGCCCGCGGATTTGGCCAGATCCGCCACCTTGTCGTAGCCGACCTCTTCCGCCACCTTCACGGTAGCGTTGTTCAAAGACAGCGCCAGCGCGTAGCGAAGCGTGACGTCGCCGTGATACTCCTCTTTGTAATTGCGCGGCTCATAAATCTGGTCGCCATAGGAAAATGTCGAAGGCTGATCGGATACGGTCGACGTCGGCGTAATGATATTGGTCGAGCCATCGAGCGCCGTGTTCATGGCGGCCGCATAGACAAAGGGCTTGAAGATCGAGCCGGTCGGCCGCCTGGCCAGAGCGTGGTTAAGCTGGCTCATTCCGTAATTTCGTCCGCCGACCAGCGCCTTGATCTCGCCGGTGTGAGGATCCATCGCGATCAGCGCCACTTGCGCCTGCGGACCTGGCGTGACGGTGGTTTCATATTTGTTCTTGCCGATCCGGGTTTTGTGGGTGCGCAATCTCGTGACCTGCTCATCCACCAGCTTGACGCCGGTTTCGACGGCCTGCGCCGCCACTCGCTGCAGCTCAGGATCGAGCGTCGTGTAGATGCGATACTGCTGTTCGTTGACCTCGTGTTCATTGAGTTTGTTGACCAGGGTGTCGCGCACCATATCCACGAAGTACGGAGCGTCGCTGGCCTCGACATTGGGCGGGGCAAGTTTCAGCGGCACGGCCTTTGCCTTGTCAGCCTGCTCGCGCGTGATGTCGTGGGTGTCGACCATGGCCTCGATCACGGTGTTGCGCCGCTCGAGCGCTCGCTCGGGATGGCGATAAGGCGACAGATAGCTCGGCGCCTGGATCAATCCCGCAAGCAGCGCAGCTTCCGGCAAATTGATGTCTTTCAGGTCTTTGTTGAAATAGGATCGGGAGCCCTCCGCCAGTCCCGAGATGGTGAACGATCCGCGCTGTCCGAGGTCGACCCGGTTGGCATAGAACTCGAAAATTTGTTGTTTGGAGAATTTCTGTTCCAGCTCAACCGCAATCAGCATTTCGATCAGTTTGCGCTTGAAGGTTTTCTCCGGACTCAGAAAAAAGGCCCGCGAGAGCTGCATCGTGATCGTCGAACCGCCCTGCTGATGGCGCTGATGGGTAAAGTCGATCCACGCCGCTTCAAGCAGGCGCATGAAATTCACGCCATTATGCTGAAAGAATCGGCGGTCTTCAATCGAGGTAACCGCCTCCACCATGACCTTCGGGATTTCGTCGTACTTTACCAGTTGCCGCTTCGAGCGCTGTTCAGCGTCGAACAGCGAAGTCAGCATCTGCGGCTCAAGTTCATAAGCCGCCAGTTCGCCCGCGGATCGGCTGTTGATGGACGAAACCGTTCCGCTGACAATGGTGATGGTGGCCGGTTCGGGGCTGTGGTAGGACTCGGGGCCAGGCGATACTTCAATGGCTCCGCCATGTACGCTATAACTGCCAAGCGGCGATTCGCCTTCCTTCTCGGCGTAGCCCGCATGCCGCAATTGAGCTGCAATGTCGGAGACGGATGATTTCGACCCGACCTTTACCAACCGCGGAGCCGCAAAAATCTTGGCCGAACTGGCAAAGACCGGGGAGCGAAAGCGCTGCTCAATGATGCGATCGTACTTCACATACCAATAAACAAAAAAGCCGACAACCACAAGCGAAACCGAAAAGAAGCCGAGTAGAGCGATCCGCACCACCGGATCGCGCGCCAGTGTGCGCTTTGTTCCGCCTTTGCCACTACTTCGAGTTGTCGGGATTTTCACTTTAATGGCCATCGGAAAGGCGGTGCGTCTTCCAGGGAAGCATTTTGCAGTCCGAAACCGGTTTTGGACACTTACCGCATTTGTTACTGATTCTAAACCACCACCTCGCCCTCACAACCATTGGATGCGTGTCAAGGAGTAGACGGGTGTGCCGGGGCTTTCGGTCCGCGATTCGTACGCCAGAGGCCGGTATGGTTCTGGTTTCCCCGGTTTCTTCTCGACAAGGGGCCTGTTCGAGAACGTGCCGGAATTTCCGGAACCGACAGGGGGAACCGCAATCGAAATGATAATCACCGCCGAAAGCCGGTTATGGAAGGCGGTTCACAGTATGGCTCTGGCTATTCCCGATCTTTCTGCCACACCGCCTGGATTTCACCCTGGACCGCTGGATTTACCGGAGGAGTCGTTATTTCGTGCCTGGACAGAACTGGACAGAACAGGTCGACCGATGGTTTGCCGCCGGGCGTAATTTTGATGAAGGCCGAGGTCAATGCCGTTTTCTTTTTCGAAACTCATGATAAGGGCGAGCGCCATCCACATTACGGAAGTTCTCAGGCTGGAGCGGGATCGCATGGTGAAATGACATGGATGACTGGATTGCCAGGCACCCATGGAGCCGAAACCGCAGTGACGGCCGAATTCAGGCCTCAAACTGGCGGAACCGAACTTCGTCTCACGCATGCAGGGTATTGCCGACGAGGCAACCAAAAAACGGCATGAGGACGCTTGGCCAGCTGTATTCACTCAGCGGGAACAGAAAATGGGCTCGCGCTGAAGGGTTTTCCTAGTAGACACCTTTGTTTTTCGACGAAGGATGGAAGTCAATCGTCGTTGAATAACCAGGCAAATCGATGGGAACGCTATATTCGGCGTCGATTGCCAGAGTTCCCTGGCCGAAGCCCCCAAGTCGCGTTACATGGACTTGCTTCGGCGTCAGCAAAATATCATAGCTGCGGGCCTCTTTGATGATGGTCTCGCGAATATCGTCTTCCGTGCGCGTGCTGTAGGTCGCTTGCGTGGCTTCGCTTTTGATGGCATCTTCGAGCTCATAGTTCGAGAAGAAGGGCGGAATGATCTTCATACCGAACAAAACCAACGCTGCGAAGATGGCGAAACCGAAGACTAACTTCAGAGTTCCCATAAAATAGCAATTGCCAGAATCGCTGGTTGCGAAGTTGCGATCACGAGATTTCCGTTTGCGCAGACCGCTGCTGAGACAAAGCCGAACTCACGGTCACTTGCGCAATCCCTGGAAATACTCGGTTATGGCAGAAATTCTAACGTCCTGCTTCTCGAGAGTCGAGCGCCGAACGACCTCAACAGTATCTTCGGTAACTTTCTTTCCGACATTGATTCTAAAAGGGATACCGACCAGGTCGGCGTCCTTGAATTTGACTCCCGGCCGTTCGTCGCGATCATCGAGTAAAACATCGAAACCGGAGGCTTCGAGTTTTTGCGCCATATCTTCCGAGACAGCGCGAATCTGCTCGTCTTTGGAATTGGTCGCCACGACCACGACTTCAAAAGGGGCGATCGAAGATGGCAACCAGAATCCATTTTCGTCATTATTCTGTTCGATGGCTGCGGTAAGAATGCGCTCGATCCCTATCCCGTAGCTTCCCATGATTGGAGCGACTTCTTTTCCGTTGCGGTCGAGGACTCGCGCACCCATCGATTCCGAATATTTGTAGCCAAGCTTGAAGATGTGTCCGATCTCGACTGCTGTATCGATGCGGAGCGCAGCTCCGCAGTTTGGACAATCTTCGCCGGCAGTGACGCTGCGCAGATCCACGTAGGCTGTGGGATGAAAGTTTTTACCAGGCGTCAGATGCTTGACGTGATAGTCCTCTTTGTTGGCGCCGCCGATAAGGTTGGTGCGGCCTTCGAGCGCTTGATCCGCGAGCAGGATCGGCTTGGCGGAATCGTTTATGTCCTTCGCCCAATCGATGCCCAGCGGACCGAGGTATCCGGCGGGCGAGTGGAACAGTTCGCGGATTTCCTCATCCTGCATGGGACGCGTCTCTTTGCCGCCGACTGCGATCGAGAGCTTGGCTTCATTCATCTGGTGATCGCCGCGCATGAGGAGCACCACGGCTCGCTGACTTTTCTTGCGTGCCTTCTTGTCTTCTTCGGTGACCGTCAGGGCGAGCGTCTTGATCTTATTTTTCGGCGATACACCCAGAAAGCGAGCTACATCTTCGATCGTCTTCTGGCCGGGAGTGTGCACTTCGAGCGGCTGCCCATTGCCTTCGGGCTTCAGATCCTCAACCTGGGCGAGTTTCGACGTTGCCTTTTCCATATTTGCGGCGTAGCTGCAGTTCTCGCAGCTTACGATCTGATCTTCGCCCGCAGGGGTCCGCACCATAAACTCCTGCGACTGCGTTCCGCCCATTGCGCCGGAGTGCGCGTCGATGACCATGTATTTCAGGCCGCAGCGATCGAAGGCACGGCAATAAGCGTCGTAATGCTTGAGATAGGAAACATCGAGGCCTGCGGCATCGATGTCGAAGGAGTAGGAATCTTTCATGATGAACTGGCGCACTCGCAGCAGGCCTGCTTTCGGGCGAGGCTCGTCGCGAAATTTGGTCTGGATCTGATACCAGATTTGCGGCAGTTGCTTGTAGCTGCGCAGCTCCTTGCGCGCGATGTCGGTCATGACTTCTTCGTGCGTCATGCCTAGACAAAAATCGGCGCCTTTGCGATCTTTCAGGCGAAACATGTTGTCGCCCATCACGGTCCAACGGCCGCTTTCTTCCCAGAGATCGCGGGGATGCAGCGTGGGCAGGTAAAACTCCTGGCCAATTTTGTCCATCTCCTCGCGAATGATGCGCATGATTTTCTGCGTGGAGCGATTGCCGAGGAACAGGAACGAGTAGATTCCAGCGCCCAGTTGACGGATGTATCCGGCCCGGACGAGCAGCTTGTGGCTGGCGACTTCGGCATCAGCAGGGGCCTCGCGTAAGGTGGGGATAAAGAGTTGCGACCAGCGATGCATGGTTATGGTGTCCAATCCGAGAGAAAATCGTTCTTAGAGAGAGAATCTTCGATTGTAAACGATGGGTCGGCGGCACCCGGCCTCCCATCCCGTTCTCCCGTTCTCCTCGTTCTCTTTTGTTGGGCATCTTTTTTTGCTGCGGTCGGTCTTACCTGTCATCTTTTTTGCCGGGCATCGACGCGCAGTTCTTGGCCTTTGGTTTCGGGGAGGAGCAGAACTGCCACGATCATTACCAGATAAGCTGAAACGGCGAATATGGCGATCGCTCTGCCGAGCGAGAGGCGGGCGCTTAAAAAACCCACCAGAGTGGGGAAAATGGCGCCGATTCCGCGGCCCAGGTTGTAGGAGAAGCCTTGGCCGGATCCGCGCAGGCGGCTGGGAAAGAGTTCGGTGAAGAACGCTCCCACCGGACTGAATGAGCCGGAGGCGAAAAAGCCCAGAGGGAAGCCGAGCGAGAGCATCAGGATTCCGTTGCTGATGGGCAGGTAGGTATAGGCAGTGACCGTCAGCGCACAACAGACGGCGAACAGGATCAGGGACCTTCTGCGTCCTGTAACGTCGGCGAGATAGGCACCCGTGAGGTATCCGCAGAATGATCCGGCGATGATGACGATCATGTAGGCACCGGTGTTCAAGACCGAGAGATGGCGCACGGTTTTCAGATAGGTTGGGAGCCAGGTTGTGATTGCGTAGTAGCCTCCCTGGACACCCACTCCGAGCGCCGAGGTCAAGAGGGTGATCTTCAGGATGGAAGGCGAAAAAATTTCCAGAAAATGCGGGCGATCGCCGGTTGCTTCCAGCTCCTGGCGCGTCTGCTTGTAGACCGCCGGTTCGGGAACGTGGCGCCGGATGTAGAAAACCAGGAGCGCGGGCAGGATGCCGATCCAGAACATGGCCCGCCAGGCCAGGTTTGCGGGCAGCCAGGAGAAAAGCGCTACTGAAAATATTGCGGCGATGCCCCAGCCTATCGCCCATCCGCCTTGCACGGTGCCTACGGCTTTGCCCCGGTGCTCGGCGCGAATGGTTTCGCCCATTAACACGGAACCTACGGCCCATTCGCCGCCGAAGCCGAGGCCCTGGCAACCCCGGGTGAAGAGCAATTGCGAGAAGTTGCTGGTGAATCCGCTGAGGAAGGTGAAGAGGGCGAACCAGAGGATGGTCCATTCGAGGACTCGGGTTCGACCGAAGCGATCCGCCAGTAATCCGGCCAGCCAGCCGCCTGCGGCTGAGATCAGCAAGGCTGCCGTTCCGAGCATCCCTGCTTCAGCTTTGCTGATATGCCATGCCGCGATAAGGACCGGGATTACGAAGCTGTAGACCATCACGTCCATGCCGTCCAGCGCCCAGCCTCCGAAGGTCGCTATGAAGGTGCTCCGCTCTGGCGGCGATAGTTCTATGAACCAGGCGATGTGTCTGTGAGTTTTTGTGGGAGTGGCGGTGGGGTTGATGGTGGTGGCCATGGCGACGCCCCTTGGCGATCGGCGGGAGACACGAAGAAAAATCTGCGAAAGTGTATCTCAAAACTGCGGCCCGGCGGCTTTCAAACAACTTCCCCGGCCGAGGGTTCGATTGTTTGCTCCCGAAATGCAGGCGCGTCATGCGGTTTAGGTTCTCCTTCACCGGACGGGCTTCAAGTGGTTGATTTCAAGCAGGATGGCTGAAATGAGCCAGTCGGGTTGCCGAAACTTTCCGGCTCCATCCGCGTTCAAATGAGTAGGCATTTCAGAAGAAAGAAAAGCTGAAATACGGCGGCAAGAAAAAGGGGGTCATTATGAAGAACATCAGATATGCAGGGCTGATCGCGTTACTGGCTTTGCCACTTGCTTTCGCAAGTCCTGCGATGGCTGCGGTGAACGTTGGAGTCGGCATCGGAGTGGGCGTTGGCCCAGGATATGTGGCTGGCCCTCCGGTTTGCGCTTACGGATATTATCCAGACTATCCGTATGGTTGCGCGCCTTACGGCTACTATGGTCCTAACTGGTTTGCGGGCGGGGTCTTTATCGGCGCTGGACCGTGGTACCACGGGTGGGGACATCCGTATTATCCAGCTCGCGGCTTTGTGGGACGTGGTTACGTCGGACGCGGCTACGTTGGACACGGCTATGTTGGACATGGCTATGTTGGACACGGGACGGTGGCACGCGGTGGCGGCGGCTTCCATGGTGGCGGGTTCCGCGGCGGTCGCTAACTGACGGCGCTGAGAATTGACGGGCGGCTGGCTTAGATGCCATCCGCCCGTTCGCCTTTTTTGGTCGCGATTCAATCCTGGGTATCGTCGTCAGAACCTGGAGGACTCCGGCCGATCGTCGTATCGATTCTGTGACTTCGGTCATGAGATGGCTCCTTGCTCCTCGCTGGTTGATAACACTCCTGATTGCCGTGGCTATCGATGCGATTTTCGGAGAAAGAGAGGCTCGGGGAGGCTCCGGGCGCTCGGCGGCGTGTCTGGGGATTCGTGATATTATCTCGGCGTGTCAGGCGGACCGAGCAGCGAGCAGTGGATTTCGCAGTACGGCTCAAGCCATCAGCATCCGGTAAACCGGGTTTGCCACACGCTGGGCATTCCGACCATCCTGTTGTCTTTTCCA
>Ga0181522_10000692_pt1 | contig 23477 bp, 30 predicted proteins | sample PEATcosm2014_Bin_27_FD_121103 | JGI IMG/M metagenome (GOLD analysis project Ga0181522, IMG submission 121103) | Peatland microbial communities from MTU Mesocosm Facility, Houghton, MI, USA - PEATcosm2014_Bin05_10_metaG | ecosystem: Environmental > Terrestrial > Soil > Wetlands > Peat | place...
CCGGGGAAGATTTATAAGCTTCATAACCCAAGAGTCATCGTTAGGGTGTATGAGTATATCTACGAAGAAACGGAATACTTGGTCGATGTGATGAAATCACCGCAGCCGGAAGAACTAGTGTTCCCCGATGAAGAGGTGTTCAAGATGGCGCATCAGTACCACTTAGTTTGTGGATATGTGGATAAGAAGCGCATGACGGGTTTCCAGACCGACGCGTACCAAGCATTCGTGCAGGGTGAACTTTGTAGTCCAGCCTGCAGCAAGATTACGGAGAAGACATGAACGAGCAAAAGAAAGATGACGCGGTCTTGCCGATCCCGGAATGGTTGCGAGAGGCTTCGAAAGCGGCGGGGCAGACCTTCCCGACGACGTGTTACCTCTGCGGGGAGAAGGCCGCTGTAGAGTTCGTGAAGCACGATCTAGATTTGAAGGTCTGAAGGTCCAAGACCCCGGCGCTCTGATTGAATCCACGGTCCCGGTTCCCGGCGTCCAGGGGCTCCTACCGTAAACCTCTGCCTACACGCTCCTTATAGGACGACCGCTGGCGGGTTAGGTGCCCTCCACTACTAGCTGCAAGTAGAGGAGTTCATCCCTCAAAATAGCTGCCCTAATTGAAGCACTAAGTATGGGGGTATAGCCCTCGGTTGTGTCGGGCGTTCAATGGCGTCCGGTTTGGTTGGAGCCATGAGGCGGTTGAGTTAGGCACCGCCTCCAAAAACGTAGTACGGCTGCTAGTGTGTTGGGATTGAGGCCACCTGGCAGCCATTTCCTTGGTCTTGAAAGCGTTCCACTATTTTGTCAAATCGGTTGTTAGGTTGGTATCGGGATCGGTACCGCCCAGGAGAAAGGTTATGTCACATGCTAGTTTGAGCACCGAAGGGTTAATTTCCACCGGCTTGCACGCCTTGAAGTGCAGCCACCGGGACTTTGCAGAGATCGCTGCAGCATGAAGGCACCGCACATGATCGCCTTCCAATCGCTTGTCATGAACAAACGCAAGTTGCCAGCAATCTTGCGAAACGATCCTCCTACACTTCACATCGCAGGAACCGCAATCGAATCTCTAATCGCCACGACGAGTCGCATGTGGGGTGTCCTGCATTCGGATATCGGTAAGAGGATTCAGCATGACGATTATCCAGCGACGATTGTTAATGTTCACACCGACGTTCGTCAGATCGAAATAAACTGTAACCGCTTCTGGATTCCGCGCCGCTTGTCCGACCGCAAACGCTTCAACGTCGAACGCACCCGAAGCCGACGCCATCTTACTCTGCGATCGCCTCTTTGGCATGGCGATGAACGTCCATTCGGCGCAAGGGGTGTTCGAGTGCAGAGCAATTTCCCAGTCCCGACCGTCGAAAAAAGGGTTGCACGAGCATAAGTGAGAGGGATGAAGCCGAGAAGCAGCACGATTTTGTCGCTTTAGCGCAGCCAGCACACCCGTACAATCCTGCATCACCGTCACGCCGCACACACGTAGGCGGTGGGTTGACGGAAGAACGGGTTTTGGAAGGGCTTCGTCACATGCGAACCGATCCTAAGGCGAAAACTGCGTTGGTGGAAATCGTTTACAGGCGGCGCGGCACCTTGGAGGTAGCAGACGAGTTCGGTTTGGCGGCAGAGAATCTGTACGTCTATGCCAGCCGCCTCCGCAGTCATATCCGTGCGGGGGAGGGAGCAGACTTGCACGTCGAAGAAATTGCCGCCTAATGTTTTCAATGACTTGCGAGACGGAGTGTTAAGGATTTGGCGTTAAGTGGGAGAGGTCGCAATACAAACGACTCGAAAACAATCAATAACAAAAGAAATTTTGCGACTGACTCGTAGCCAATCTCCGAGAAAGTCATGTTGGACTTCAAGAGCCTGTCGCCCGAGCAGGAAAAGGTTCTTCGGGACATTCTGGTGATTTGCCGCTACTTCCAGCAAGCATCTCGCTGGGTGCCTGCGATATCTGACGATGTGTTTGCGAAGCAGGCTCGAGAAATCGCACGGAAGATGTCTGAGTTAGAAAAAGTTTCGGCGGCTTAGGTCGCCTGAAATCCTCGAACGGCAAAGCTACCCGTCGAGGATTGGCATTCACCCATTAAGGCCGTCCGGCCAGCAGGGTTCCACGCCATTAGCCGATAGCAATCTTATATATTTTTAGGTGAAAAATGAGAGAAGGACGAATCTACACATGGAGCCCGTTGCAATACGGCTTCATCATCATCGGGCAGGAAATTTTCTTCCTGCACGGATCAGAAATACAAAACGCTGGCGAAGCAGTTATCGGAGCGAAGGTCAGCTTCGAGGTTGCTCCTCCGTTGGCGGGAAAGAAACACCCTCGTGCAGTCAATGCAGTAATTGGGGGTGCGCGATGAACGTAGACATCAACAAGCCAGACAGCATCGCTGAGTACTTAGCTGCGAATTTGCTCAATATTCAAAACGTCGCACCACAGCCCGCTCGGGCAGAACACAAAGGCATCAATCTAGTTAGGGTTGTGCCTCTCGAAAGCGCCCCGCTCACGCCGCAGCCGCATCCCGACGCTGGCCTGCTGCCACTGGTGCCCGCCGAGTTGAAGGCGAAGCAGAATTGGGTGCGTTGGAGACTCGAGACCGTCAACGGACGTTTAACCAAGGTTCCGTATCAGTTGAACGGTAACAAGGCGTCCAGCACGGACAAGTCCACATGGAACTCGTATGAAAACGTCGTAGCGAATGCTGTGATAAATGATCGCGAGGGCGTCGGGGTTATGACCGATGGGACTTGGATCGGTTTTGACTTAGATGGCTGCCGCAATCCAGAAACGGGCGAAATCGCTCCGTGGGCAAAGCGCATCGTCGAGTCACTCGGCACGTACACGGAGATAACGCCGTCTGGCACGGGTGTTCGCGCGTACGCACTTGGAACGCTTCCTGACGGTGCTCGTAGATTTTCGATGGCGGCGTCAGCCGGATTCGGCGACAAGGTGGGAATCGAAGTTTATTCCCGCCAACGATACTTCACGGTGACGGGAAACCGCCTTGGTGAGGCATCTTCGTTGCAGTCCCCGAATGTCATCAAAGCATACGAGCTATGCCGTTGGGTCAGCCGTGAATTCCCCTCTGAAAAGCGCAAGAGAGCTTCCACGTTCCAGTCACAGGATTCTACCTCTAGCAGTGTGATCTATGAACCGGTTGGCGGGTTGGTGGTAACAAGCAAGCTGGCCGTCCTTATGTACGGAACGATTATGAGCCAGTGTCCCTTCGTGATCGAGGATAGTCGCGGTAATAAAGTGACGGCTCCATCCCAAAGCGAAGCGGACATGTCTTTGGCGACTCTCCTTGCAATGAAGCACAACAACGCCCCCAACGACGCCGAACTGATTGATGCCGACTTCCGAGAGTCCAGTTTGTATCGAGAAGAAAAGTGGGAGCGCTTGGGCGAAAAGACCATTCAGAAGGCACTGGATTCAGCTAAACGTCAGGAAAGCAAGACTGAACAGTTCTTCGTCGCGAGCGAAGGCACTGAAACCAAAGCTGAATCTGTCGCCCAAGGTAAGGATGAAGACAAAGACGAAGGCAAGGACGACAAGCACAGAGATGAAGTTGCAGATGAGGATGCCGTTCCCCAATTCGACGAATCCGTAATCACGGGGATCTATCGAGACATCGTTAGGTTGGCCGTGGGGGGAACGACCATTCCCGCTCAGTTCGCTTTCTTGAACGCCAAGGTGTATTTCGGTGCTCGTTTAGCTGGGAAGGCGGGGTTCGAAGGATTGGACTGTGATTCCTGTTACTACGGGACGGCTATCGGTATCACGGGAACATCCAAGGGCGAATCATGGCGACGTACCATCGAGAAAATTCTGTATCCTGAATTTCTAAACCTGAACCGACAATTAAAAATTATCTACAGTGCGGACTCGGGCGCGGGATTAAAGGACTGTTTTTTCGAGCCGCCGATTGCCTCTCCGGTCGTTTGTTATATTGACGAAGTTACGACTCTGGGCCACAAGGCAGGTGAAAAGAAGAACCCCGAGATTCTCGATTGCATGATCGAGCTTGCCGATAGTCATCGAGTAAGCCGAGTTCTGGCAAAGAAAGGAAAACAAGGCGGGTCCAAGACCCACGATAACGCTCGATTGAGCTTGTACGCATGCGGACAGGATGGGCCTGCGTTTATGAGCGCGTTTGCGGGTCGAACGAAGCTAGGGCTTTTTGACAGGCTGTATCCCGAATTCAGTGGACCGATTGAGGCGGGAGACCTACCAGAGATCGCACAGGCCGATGTTCTCGAATTGCACAGGAAAATCGGCGGCTTGAACTTCGACGCCAAGATGACGATGAGCGAGGGCGCGCGGGTCGAACTGAGCACTTTCTGGAACGCTCAACCGGTTGAGATACGCCGGAAGATTCGCTTCAAGAAGCATTTGATGTTGGATATGTATATGGGCGCGTTCGGGCGCGGGGTGACCGTCGCCGAGGCAGAAGACCTAGCGGTAGCCATTAAGATTTTCCGTCGCCAGATCATCATCCGAAGGGTCCACTTTACGGGCGAGGTTCCCGACCGCGTTGGCTACTACATCGGACATCTCAAGAAATGGACCGAGTCGATGCGTAAGAGGCTAGTCAGAGGTGAACCGATTGCTAGGGTGGCGATGTCTTTGCGGGACTTTCAAACACAAAGTAACGCCTTCAGGGACAATGAGGTCCACGTTTTCAATCAGGCGTGGCGGAACTACCACGACGCTTGGCTGGCCAAGACTCGGGTTACAGGAGCGAACGGTCACATGTATGAGAAGTTCGTACCCTTCCCTCGGGAAGACGAGACTTGGGCTCCACTGTCATAAATGACAGCAGTTCGTTTGTCGGCTCCGCTCCCTAAAAGCACAAATGACCTGCTGTCAAGTCGCTCAAAAACTTGACAAAAACGGCCCAAAATTGAGTGATTTTTGAGCGCATTTGACAGCAGGTCGATGCACAATAGAATCATAGAGTTAACCCCTATTTTGGAACGAACTGCTGTCAAACACACAAACACATACAGCTTACGTATATGAAGCAGTTCGTTGAAAGCAGATCGATTCGGTGGATGAAATGGCAGAACGAACTGCTGTCAATCCCGCGTTTACGTGTTCTTGTACCTCGGCGCGTTCCTAGAAAGCGATCTTCCCGATTATTTACGGATTTTGTCGTCACAGAGTGGTAATTCAGACATGACTCGACTCGGAGCCGGAATTTTGAGCGTCCCAGGGCGTTTCCGTGCGATTGTGGGCACGTTTAGAAGGTTTCCGGCAACGGTTCGGAGTCACAGTGAACTCTCAACCCCCGAAATACAACATTACGTCGAGGGTTGACCTTTTACGGCTATCGGAAACAAACGGGTTGCAGGCGGGATTTACCAAATTACGCACCGAAACTACTATTTTGTTGCATTCCCATAACGCAAATCAATCGGCAGCCCTCGGCCCGTGGGATCATAGGCGCAAGCCGGCTTACGTATGCATAGGCCTGGGTTTGTGGCTGCCGTATGTAACGTGGGGCGGGGTGGTGCCTGACGGGCGGTCCGTGTGGGGCAAAAGCGAACCTGGTCAAAGAATGCGCCTCGGCCAGCGCATACTTTTTGGAGTGGGCGGGTTGCTTTTTCTAGGCCTTGGGGTTCTTTTTCTTCTCCTACATTGAATCGGAAGATTCTCGCTAGAACAAGCTGGCTAGCGCAGCCGTCACAGCCTTACCAGCGGTCTCATCCGTTGGCACCGTATAGACCGCCGTGGAAGCGATGCTCTTGTGGCCCAGCGCCTGTTTGATGACGGCTAGGTTCACGTTGGCTTCGACCAGGGAGACTCCAAGCGAGTGCTTGAGGCAGTGAAAGTGCCGTTTATCCTTCGGGAGTCCAGCGCGTTCCGCTACGACGGCAAAGATGCGATGCAGTTGGGAACGGTGAAGCCGACCGGACTTCTGAGACACGAACACGAACCGCGAAGGATGGTTGCCTCGTTCTTCCAGCCATGCACGGAGAACACGCTTCTCTGATAGCAGCGGCTGACCCTGGATGTCTGCCAACGGCTGAGTTGTCTTCAGACTGCCCTTGAGACGACGAATCGTAATCTCTTGATTCTTCAGGTCTACGTCTTTCAATTCGAGTCCGCACACTTCACTCGCACGCATCCCGTGCTTGAAGCCCAGCAAGATCATGGCGAGCGTACGGCGGTCTTCGGACGCGACTCTCAAGACCTTTAGAATTTCATCGTGGCTCAGTGCCTTCATCGGAGCGCTCTCCTCAATAAGAGACAATACTATATTTATGTTGCATTGTCAAAAGCAACCTGCAACGACTTGCAACGAATTCGCAAGAACGACAATTGAGTTTCCGTAAGCATCTGGAACGCGCTCGCCGATTGAGTGGCAATTCGGTCGCCACACTTTATGTCAGCAACATTTTCGTGCGGAATTTGGGACCCCTTTTCGTTTTGGATTTCGCCCGGGTCGTATTCGCCCCCGGCACCCACTTACGTGGCCGAAGAAGCACGTTGATCCACCCATTTTCGGCAGTCACGCCGTCACAGGAGCGACATGGAACAACCAACCGACCAACAAGTAGCAGTCCGTGCCGGCAATCGAGAACGCCAACGCCGCCACCGTCAACGCGAAGCACAAAAGAGAGCCCACTCTATCCAAGCGCAACAAGTCGCTAGTGAACGGGCTGAGCGCAAACGTCGTGACTTACATTACTTCGGGGAGTCTTCACCTGGGTGTAATGCCAACACATTCGTGGACGAACTTCAGATTCACCGTGAGTTTCTGCGAGCCCTCGGTGAAGAAGATGTCAAAGATGGCGAAACGTTTCGCGCAGTAGCGAAACGGGTTTTTGAAGCCTGGCAAACGGGGCCATTCGCATGTCAATCGTATGGACCGTCGTTTTACGTACCGGCATTTGACCGAACCAGTCAACAATTCGATCCTGACTTTGGTTTCACGATTGGCGATGCTCTGTTTGAAGAGTTCTGGACACCTCCTTCGGATTGCACCGGAGACGAACTTATCGACCTCGGAGCGTTACCACAATTACCGAAACTATCGGAAGAGAACCCGAAAACATCGGAGGCCAGGGTCGAAGCTAGGCTGGGGGCGGGTAATTTCCCACAAGAGTAGCTTCTCGGTAGTTTACTTATGATGGTACCTAGCGTCCTGAGGAGGACAACCGATGCCAAAGAAATCACGCAAGGTTCGTGCCGGAAAGGCCGCAGCAAACAGCAAGAAGCTCCTCAAGAGGAATGCTCCGCCGTGGCTAAAGGAGCGGGCTACGCGGTTCTCGCGGGTCGTCCGTCGAAGCAAGATTTCGTGGAGTTTCGTCCGAACGTCTGAGTTTATCCTTGAAAAACTTTTTTCCGCACTTGGGTCCTTTTTCGACCGGGGCGGGGGGTGGCTGGGCGAGCAGCGCAAACAAAACCGGGAAACCGACAGCGTCACCGTGAAAAGAGGCATCGAGCCGCATACGTTCCGACAGCGGACGAATGGTTCGATAGTTTCTCGACCAGCGAGCAATAAAAGGAACTAAGAAGGTAGGGTCGATGCCAGGTGGGAAGCATCAAGGAGGGTGTCTGATTCGAAGGTGATTTCAATGTCGGTATAGCTGATCCCGTCGGTGTCGTTCTGGTACGCGGAATGTAACCCGGGAGACCTCGTTGTCTTTCACGGGGGCGCGTTTGTCGCTCACTCGGTGCTTTTCTTGAAGCAGACTTACTGGCATCAGCTACTGCTGCGGTGCTGGGGGATTGTCCTGTGCTGCTGCTTCCTGAACAGCCTTGGCGGCACGAGCTTGACGCGCGGCCTCCGCAACACTGACTTCAGGTGCTACAGGTTGTGCGGCGGGCGGAACGTTTGCTGCGACAACCGGTGCCGGTGCTGTCACAGGCACGGCCTTGGGTGTTTGCGCGACGACAGCAGCAGGAGGAAGCTTCGCCACTTCTTTACAGAGCTTCTCTTTTGCATGCACCGTGCAATACGAAACGGTGTACGCGAGAACACGCTCGCAGGCTATGTCTTTACCGTTCGGCGAGATACTCGCTGACGGGTTCTGTCGGCAGTACACAACCGTGGTGAGATCGTTCTTTTCTTGCGCGTTCGCGGCATGGCGCTGCGCGATGGCCCCAGCGAGTCCAGGCATTCCGTTATGCACTGAGTTTGCGACTGACGTCGCCGCGCCAGGGGCTGGTGGCTGCGCGGTCGTGGAAGTGCAATCGATGCTGCCGGTGCTGCCGTAGTTCGCAGTCGAACAATCGGTGCGAGTAGTCTGCGCCTGAGAAACGAATGCAGCCGATAACAAAAGAATACCTAGGACAATGGTCTTCTTCATTGCTTGTCTTCTTTCTTAGATAGGATTTGAAGTATTTGGCCCGGGTCCTTGTTCAGGTGATCACCGGATTGCACCTTGATCTTAATCCCGGCGACCGTTTTCAAATTCATTCGTCTTGTACGTAACCTACAGTTTAACTCCACGCTTTACCTACAGTAACCGTTCTGCAAGTGGCTACTTAGGCCGCTATTAAGGCTGACTAGTTGGCGGCTCGACTTTCTGCTTCAAGCCGGGCGGGTTTTACCCTATTGGCTAGTTTTGTTAGGAATGGTTAATTGAGGCTATAGTACTAGTGGGTTAAATGTTTCTTGCCAGCCAACTGGACCGCCGGACAGTCCCGGATTTGTTGAAAAGGCCGAAGGTACTATTTCGGCGTCCGCGTGTTTGTCTGAAAATGAGCCGTGCGCTTAAGAATCCTAGTTTCTTTGCTGTCCTTGGCGGTCATCTGTTTCGGCGTCCGATACGCCGTTGGCCGCGAACGGCTTCGCGACCCGAATTATTTGCACGCGTTATATCAGGACACGAACAAGGAATTCTTTGGTGGCCAATTGCCGGATGTACGGGTGAAATCGCACGACCTGTCGGATGAGAAAGCGAAAGGCGAGACCTACAAAGAGACCGAATACAGATTCGTCATCGTTCTGGACCCTAAATGGAACACATCAAATGTTGAAGCAGTGGAAACGATGAGGCATGAATCCTGCCATGTCGCCACCCGGGGACAGGAACCTGATGAGCACGGCCCACGCTTTCAAGATTGCATGAAGAGATTTGAGAGCGAAAAATAGGCTCACGCGGTCATGATGGTTTTCCCAATTCCTTACGCCTCCTAGTTAGTTGATTATCACCTTCGGTGCTTCTTCCGCCTTCGCCGCTTCCGTCTTCTCAACGCTCCACATTAGTTCGAAGCCAATCAAATCCCGTAAAGCGGTCAGCGACGTGTTGAACCCGCCCATCGTTTCTGAATCGCCTATCAACAAAAACAGGAAGTGCGCCAACGAACCAAGCTTCATCGCGTGCAAATCTCCCGCCTCGCAACCTAGCAATCGCACCAAGCGGGCTTCCAAGAGTGTGCGAATTTTGTCCGCAACGACTCTCTTAGCTTCGTTATCCACGGGTCACCACCAGCCCATCCTCTTGCAACCCGGCGAGGATTGCCCAAATGCAGCGATGGTCTACGGCTACTGCGTTTCCAAACGTAATTCGATCTGAGGGAAGGTATTCTTCTATCCAAGAGAGAGCAGAGGGAGAAATGGGACGGAGGAGGAATATAGAACCGTGGTTCTCGCAGATGAAATCGGTCTCGGTCTGCGTGGGTGAAGTGCCGGAAGCAACAAACGAGTCGTTATGCGAAGACATCATTCCTCCAGTTGAGAGAAGATGCCCTCGAAATATTGGGAAGGACTAAGGTGGGTTTTGCCCCCTACAGGCCGTATCCCTTCTTTCGAAGGTTAGCACCGTGACCTTTTCATTGGCTCGGTTGCTGGACGGCGAAAATCGCCGTCACTCTCGATACCCATACAGCATAGCCCAATTCAACTTGATAGCAAATGGTACGGAAGTACCTGTGAGAGCCAAGGTTACGGATACGAAGAGGTCGGCTGACCAGTATTTCGCCCTAGTTAATTTCTGCCAAAAAAAAAAAACGGTTGAAGGCCTGGATCGAGAGCTAGCCCTCGAAATTATGGTGGCGGATCGCCCCCTATCGAGCAGGTCCCCAGGGAAGGCCGAGGTCGCGGTTCCCTCTCAAATCGCCGACTCATGGGAACTCGCTTTGTTAACTCGAACCTTCAAGTACCACCACACACCGGCTCCTGCTACAAGAACGTATGCCAAGGTCCCAAAGACAGGACCGGGATGCCCTTCGTGCAGAGCAAAGCCGATGTAGCCAATGAAACCTAGAAACCCATACCCCCACCAATACCAAGATTGACTGGTAGGCCGAAAGCCGTCGAAAGCACTGTAGCCCGCTAGAAAAACTACCGTGATGTACGCGATGCCTATCATCATGAGATGTTCAATGGCAAAGCGCGTAGCGTAGTTTAGGAGTTGAACCAGATTGTTTTCCATCGAGATGCACTCCAGATCATTTGTTCCTCAGAAACAGAGTAATCCACCGTAAGGAGGAGTGCCTCAAGTTTTTATTGCGCAAGCACGAATGGATTATTCGCAATTTGAATAGGTTCATATAGAGCACAGGCCCCTCGGGCGCCGAGGTCAGAGGCAGTTGCTACGGTCGTTGCTGCCCCTGAAGCGACGGCTGCACTATACCCTGCTATCTTCGCGAGACCTACAGTAGTTGTGCCGAGTATTTGTAGAAACGTCGACTCTGAGTTAGTCATCGCGACTCCTGCCTTATACGCGCCAAGGCCTGTCGCCACTTTTGTGCCCTCGCTCACACCGGTAGATATAATAAAGTTCAAAGAGAAAGCGTGTAGTAGACTGAAACTACTTATGAATAGCCCTGGATTGTTCTTAACCTGCTGGCTACATCCGTTCGCCGCCACGACGAGGTTCGGAGATCGCGCTCCGCCCGCGTAACTGCCGCTGTTTCCGCTACCACCGCCACTTGAGCCGCCGCTGGAACTCTGGCCACAAGAGTTTGAAAGATAGCAGAAGAAGGGCGTCATCGTCAGCCAGGGCTGAAAGGTCGTACATGAGTCGTATACAGTTACTTGTATCGTATTTCCCTGGGTGGTAAATATGCCATTGGCACCCAGATCGCACGGAAGATAACCAAATGGATCAACAAGGCTTAACGGGCTATTCTCGACATATGCATACCGATTCCAAGTCTGCGGAATAGAGGGATCGACTGCGCTGAGGCCACCGGGGTCCGGCTCGGACCAGCGCCCCTGCGTGCTGAATTCCCGGTATAGAAAATCGTACAAACCGGCGGACGTGTCCTGGTTCATTCCGGTGAACGACAGATCGGTGGTGCCGCTCGGCGCGTATGGCTCGCCGAACGGCGCGTACGCTCCATCATAAAATACCGTCCGGTTCGGATTCGTGGCTAGACGCGAGTTCCCCAGCCAATCTGCGTGCCGATACCAGTAATTATCCGGTGCAGTCACCGAATAGACCGCCATCGCCCCACCGGGCAGCGGAACAAAGTCAGTCTTTGCAGTCGCGCCATTCATCAACACCATCTTGAATCCTGTCGGCGAGTAGTTAATCTCGGTGTAGTTTCCAGCCCTGTTCTGCTCCACCATGCGATCCAGCGCATCGTAGGTGATGCCGATGCCGTCGATAGTCGTTGGATTCCCGTAACCGTCCCAGGTATAGGTATGGTTGCTGTCGTTGGTCACGTCCCCATTCGCGTCATACGTCGGCGTGAACCCCGAAATATTCGTGATGTGGTTCGTCGAGGTCGAATATGTCGGCTGGAACGAGTTGCCCGTGCCCCCGGTCGGAACCGTCTTGGTGATGTTCCCAAACGGATCGTAAGTGAAATTCTGTTGCCACGTCGCCGCCCCGCAATTGACGCTCGCGATGCGCACCAAGTCGTCGTGCGAGTAGCTGCAACTCTGCGCGTTGGCGCTGTTAAACGGGTCGGTGATCCCCAGCGTCCCGAGCGTCCCGTTGGCATTCCACGTCAGATTTCCCGTGACGGACTGCCCGTTGACGTTGTATTTGTACTGGGTCATCCGGTACGTGTTTGGGTCAAATGTAAACTGGTCGCTGTCCCCGGAAGGGAAGTTCAGTTGCGTCGGTTGACTCGCGGCATTATACACGGTGCTGGTCAAGGGACCGCCCGCGGAGTACGTACGGCCCTCACCATCGACACTATAGATCATGGAATATCCACCGCTCGCTGTCAGTACGTTCAGAGTTCCATTGGCCCAGTAGCTTACGGCGCTGTTGTAGTACGCACCAGAGTGCGGGGTCAGTTCCCAGAAATTTGTGAGCTCACCGCGAGATGTATAGCTAAACCATTCGTCGGTGATAGGCGTTGGCGGCCAGGCACCACAATTGTCGGTTTCCGCCTCGACCATGCGCCCCAGTCCATTCGTGACTGTAACCCCAGATGGCCTTGAGCCGATCACGTTGCCGTTGTCATAACCGAAGCGTTTGCATCCGGTTCTGCTGCCGACACTCCAGACGCGATGCAGGGCGTCATAAAGAAAACAATCGTTGTCCGCGGCGGGATCCTGCCTCCCCGTGAGGTCGCCCGCGGAGGCAGTGCCCGAACCGTAGCAGAAGCTGGGCACAACATCGTAAGAATAGGTGGTAGTGCCGGACTCCGGGTTGGTCTCCGAGGTTAGACGACCTATTCCATCGTACGAGTAGGAGCGAGTTTGCTGACTACCAGAGGAGGCTTGCGCATTCTGTGTAACGGTGAGTAGATTAGCCGGGCCATAGACGTACTTGGTCCAATAACCGGCACCCGGAGGGGAATTTTGGCTGCAGGTTCCGCTGCCAGACAGGCCAGTGATCTCGCAGACCGAGGTGAGCCTGGCTAAGCCATCATATTCTAACTGGCGGCGTTTCGTATTTTCCCCAGAAGGAGCAGGGCCGACGGTGACGAGGACGTCGTTCTGTGGATAGGAGTAAGTCGTTGAACCGCCTCCCGCGTCGGACACCTGAAGAGGGCGGGAAAGCGCATCGTACGTAGTGGTTGTGGCGGGCGCGGAGCCGTTGGTCTGTGCGGCGGTGCCAACATAGGGGAGCGTCACGCGGCTGGGCCGACCGAGACTGTCGTAGTCAGTTTCGACGGAATCGAAATTCGATGAGCCGGGCGCTTGTCTGGTCTGTTGAAGGTGCACTCGCCCCAGTCCGTCGAGGGTGGTGAGCACATCGGTTGCGGAAGCATTCGAATTGAACGGAAGGACCGATTCGACGGAGTTTTGCCCGTTATAGGTAATCGTCGTGACTGCCCCCGTGGCGTCGGTGGTCGAATGAGGACGCCAGAAATCGGGGTCGTTATACACGGTGGATGTGACCTGGTTGTTTTCGTCGGTGACCGAGGTCTGTACACCACCGGTGCAGTTCCACGCAATTGAGCGAGAGAGGCTAAGAGGTTCGCTGACACTGGTTGGGAATGCGTTGCCGCAAGAAGTCCCTGCGTAACTGTAGGTCGTTACTGCGCCATTCACGTCGGTTGCCGTCTGGACATTGCCGGTATCGAAGTAGGTGAACGTCTTGTTCAACGTCGTCGTTCCCTGAACTGTGGAAGCCGTAGTGGTGAGATTGCCCCGAGATCCCGTCACGGCGACGTGCTGCGGAGTTCCCGATGAGGCGGTTGGGGTGCCCTGATCGTACGTGTTCGCAACCTTGGAGAGTACGTTCCCTGCATTGTCCGTAGTCGTTATCGTTTGGGGCATACTGACGATCCCGTTGCCCAGGGTTGCGTACACGATGCCCGTGTCGGTGAGAAACGGAACTCCGTTGGAGGTAGGGACGTAGTCAAACTCCCGATCTTCCGTAAGTAACTCGTAACTATTGTAAAAGGTAGCCGAGATTGCTGGATTGGCCAGATTCGGAAAATAGCGGTAATCCCATCTGCTGGTTATAGGTGGTGTGATCGTGGAACCAGAACAATTGCTAAAATTCCCGTTGTAGCAAATTACGTGGGTCTGCAGCAGGGTACCGGATGTCGATCCCTGGTAAACTTGGTGCTCAAGTTCATAGATTCCAGAGAAACTATAAAGGGTTTGATTGTTTTGCGGGTCTGTGACCGTGGTGGTCGAGAGATTTCCGGCCCCGATTGTACGTGTATATGTCCAAGTTCCGTCAGGCGTCGCCCGTGTGAACCCTAAGGTGCTTCCGTCGGCACAGTTGATACCTCCGTTGGCACCGGTGTATGAGTACGTGATTGTCCCGCCGGTAGGCAACGTCACAGATCCCAGACGCCCTGTCACGTTGCTCGACCCAACTGTCGTAGGCTCGTACAAGAAGGTATACTTCGAGCCATCCTGGAGATCGATTTCGCTGACCAGGTTATACGCCGTCGCACCAATGTCGGGAATGCCGCTGCACAAAAAGTGTGTTTGCACAGTCTTTGCCACGTATAAGACTTTGTACGCCGCTGATCCTCCCGGAGCGGCATACGTAAGAGTCAGCGGGCTAGCTGGTGTGCCTGAACCGGTAGCTGTGAGAACCGGAGTGGTACTGGAAAGCGTGTCGTAAAATTGACCGCTCGTGTTAGCGGTGAGTATATTGCCGTTACTGTCTGTGTAACTACCAGCGCCGGTTCCAGTGCTAACCGGGGCTTGAATCTGAGCGCCCCTCGCAGAGACAAGACTGTTCACTGTCAGGCCATTCACTGTGAGTGTGTAACCGTCAACGACAAGCGTGAAGCCCGTCATACTTTGGCAAGCTGCTGAACCCATGGTTACTGTCGACACGGCACCTGCACCAAACCAGTGGGCAACTCCAACAGTGTCGTGGTATGTCCAATTTGAATACGTCATCTTTTGGCCTTGGCCACTGCAGGTCGATACCGGACCCGTTTGCGTATAACTGATATATCCGAGGGCCACCTCGGTTACTGCACGCCATCCCCAATTCGGCACGTTCACCCAACTCTTGGTGCTACCTGATGTCACTGGATACCAAATGGAATTGTCATAACTGAGGTCGTAGGTGAAGTCGGTTCCGCGGCCAGCCCTGTGAACCATGGGGACCGGAACGTGAACGTTGAGATTTCCGAGGTCAATTACATCCGGACCCCCACCAAACGTCCCGAAGGGTGGCGTCCCCGTTTGCACCTGCGCCAAGCATCGGCTGACTACCGACGAGAGAAGGAGCACTACGTAGATGAAACGGAGGAGGCGAATCAACGGTTGTCTCCAGCTTGCAACGATTGACTCGCGAAAACGCTGGGTGACAGCCCTGAATTGATAGCGGCGGTTTCGAACTGCAAATCAAGAACTAAGCCGTTGTCCAAAAACCTTTGGACGTGAAATGGAATTTGCGTTCCATTGACTGTGCGATAGTCCGAGAAGCGAACCTCGATGGGAATGTCCACGAGTTCATCGTCGTCTGGATGAATCGTGAACTTCATCGCGGCGGGGAGATACGTGGAGGAATCGAGATAAAGATCGATCTGCGTGAGATGTGGGAATATTTCTGGCGCGAATGCGGTGGCCGGAGGCTGTTGGACAACGGCGACGTGCTGTACGCTCTGTGATTCCAGTGTTTCCGCGTCCACATAGGAAGCGACAGATTCTGAACTGACGAGTATGCGGGAGATCGCACACGCCGGAGCAAACCATGACGGCTCGTTAAGCAGGTTATGGCTCACGATCAGGTGATTCACGCCATCGGGGCCTGACCACGTTCCAGTGGGAGGATTTGCAGTGAGGTTGCGTACTTCGGTGCGGGAACCTGAAGGAAGAGTCAAGTTCACACTGCTGGCGCCGGTCGCGATGGCTTCGAGCGTGCCCGTACCAGTCTCGTTGTCAGAACCGGCGATGTAATTTGCCGAACCCGTCAGCGTGACGTCGTGAGTCGTGATGTTCGGACTCAGCGCGGTTAAAGCATTTTGCAGTAGCGTCAATGCCTGGGGATTGGTCGAAACTGGTGCCTGAGCTGCCGAGGACAGAAGTGTTGAGACACAGAAAACCGCAACAAGTAGCGCGATGCGCATACTGACCCTCCATAAAGTTGAAGCTTTGTACTTAATTCGGAGGGCAATGTCAATAGGACGTTATCAACTTCGGAGGGAATTACACTGACCAGCATATACCGACCCGGAGGCAATCCCGCATAGCAATTGGACTATCCACCACCTTCTTCGCCTTCTTCCTTACGTTCGCCCACCGCTTCTTCGCCGCCTTCACCATCGCTGCTCTGCCAGCAGCCGACAAAACGCGTTTCTTCACGCCGACGACTTCGCGCTCCGCAGTTCGGCCCAATGCTTTTGCAGCCGCTCGAACACCGCTCAATTCATGCTGGAGCTTGCCTAGCTGTTTTTCGAGCTTTCGTTCTTCGCGATTGATCGCTGCAAAAATGTCCATGAATCCTCCGGGCGAAATCTATAACAACCGGAGGGAGGGCACCCGACGGTCTGAGATTGTGCCGGCCGATCCTTCGAAACCTTGCATTTGTGGCCGCTTCCGGTAAGCTCTGTGTACTTAATTGGACCATAATCCTTCACGACTGGTTTTGGAGGCGTGCGATGCTCAAAGCATCCAGGGCGGAAAATCCTGTCGTTCTTTCCTACCTAGCGCTCAGAAAAGCCGTTGGTTTCATCGCGCTGGGACTTCCGTTTGCGCTGGCGATCCCATGGTGGTTTGTATGGGACCACCACATACTCCAAAGCTCGATCAGCGCCTACTACTACACGGGGATGCGGAATCTGTTCGTCGGCAGTCTATGTGCCATTTCGATGTTCATGCTGTGTTGCCGCGGCTACGATCTCAAGGACGAGATCACCGGAATGTTTTCCTCTCTCTGCGCTCTTGGGGTTGCGTTTTTCCCGACAACTCCGGATTTCTGCGCGACAAAGCACCAGCATGATATTGGAACAATCCACTACATCTTTGCCGCGCTCCTCTTTTCGACTCTCGCCTACTTCTGTCTCTTTCTCTTCACAATGAGCGCGGAGGGCAAGAAGGTAACGCGGAAGAAGCTGCAGCGCAATTGGGTCTACATCGTCTGCGGACGTGTGATCATCGCCTGCATTCTCCTGATTGTCATTTCCAAGGTTCCTCGTGTTCAGCGTCTTTTTGGAAACTCTGAGCCGGTGTTTTGGCTCGAAACGACCGCACTCTTTGCCTTCGGAATTGCGTGGCTTACGAAGGGCGAGACCTTCCTGAAAGATGAGGATGGGGAAGCTTCGACAACCATAACGAGCGACGGTCAGGTTTTGAAAGCGTAGGATGAGTGATCGGGGAAAGACGCGGTCCTTACTTTCGCCGAAGCATTGTTGAAAGCTTGGTCCGGGTTCCAGAGATTCGACTGAGGAGATTACAGATGCGCTCCAAAAATAAATCGTTGCCTATTATGGCGTTGCTTCTAACCCTAGCCCTAGTTCCATACCACGCAATCGGTCAAGACCCAGCACCGTCGCAAAACGCTCCCAGTTCAGGTTCGTCCACCGCCAAGGCTCAGTCAAATCAGTCAAAGGATCAGGACAGCAGTTGTACCGACAACGGGACTTACGTGAACAGCAAGGGAGAGACGGTCAAGAGGCCTGAGACTTGTTCCAGTGCTCCGAAAGGAGCGACGGCACAATGCCGCGATAAGAGCTACAGTTTCAGCCACACTCGACAGGGAACATGCTCGCACCATGGTGGTGTCGCAAAATGGCTGTAACACTGGCCTGGTAATTTGCACAGTCGTCCACAGACTGTCACAGACACGCGGTGAGATTCCGGTTGACGACAATGAACTTTACGGATCAATCAAGAGAGGGCGCAAAAGCTTAACCGCTGATGCGCCCTTAATTTTTGCCTGTTGTGAGCCTAGAACCACCCATCAGCCTGCCATCAATTTAAGATCGCTAAACCGAGCGGAGGGAAGTCACCATGCCGCTAATCAAACTCGGCAAGACAAACGAGGTAGGAGAAGGGGCTGGAATCGTGTTTATCAACACGGATCAGATCGTTGCGGTCGTCATCGGCCAAAATACGACCGAGATTCAGATGGCCGATGGACGGCCCCGGTGGGTGAAAGAGACTCCAGAGGAAATTGCAGCCCTCGCGAAGGCATCTGTGTAGTTGCGATTCACCTCCCGATTTGTCGACGAACCGCCGTTAATTTTCACGAGGCAGACAACCCAGCGGTGGGCGGTGACCAATGACACTACTTTCTACAACGACCCGGGGAGATCGGCGGCAGATATATCTCCTATCACCGCTTCGAGCCTGTGGGACCTAGACCGATCCCGACCGGCGCTCGATGGCGTCAAGCGCTGGCGGTTGCGATCTTCTCATCTTCGGTAAACGGCGCTCACCGGCTAAACACCTGTCGTCCCGGACGACACCTGTTGCCTTTGCAAAGATCTTATGGCTGATTATAATCCGGTGCCGTGGACGGCGAATACCGATCGACACGCTGGGCCGCTCCAGGCGGCGCTGGACATGACATATCAGGCTGGGCAGCAATAGCTGTTGGTCTGCTATTCGCGGCCTTTGCTTTCCATGTCGTTTCACACTGGTGGTGGGCGATCCCTGCCGCAGTACTGGGGTGGTTTCTGGGAACCAGCGTCGTCGGTTGGCTTTGGGCGACTGTCAGGATAATTATCGAACGGTTCGAAAGAATTCTCTAAACTACGTGAGTCGCATCTGACTTTTCCTCCGCACCAAACGGGGTCCCGCCCACGACTTAATGGCGTGCGCTCTTCGATCCGGGGAGCGTCGTTGCGTTCGCTGAGCGGACAAGTTCGATCAGCTTGACAGGTTTGACGTTTAGGCAACGCGCCAGCTTCACAATCGTCAGCAGGCTGACGTTGCCCTTGCCGCGTTCGAGGTTCCCCACACAAGTGTCAGAAGGTGAGCTAGACTTGGGATCGTCCGAGTCGAGAGCCAGGCTTGACATGGAAACACTGACTAGCGGATTGGCATTCTTTGGTTTTGTGATTGTCGTTGGCATCGGCGTCGTAATTCATTACGCCTTGTGGAAACGCCTGCGGTAACACCCCATCAGCAAGCACAGACGGCGACCTCACGATCTACGGGCCGAAGGGGAAACTGAAGTATCACATCGTCGGGTCCTGGTGAAGCCGCTGGCGCTGGGACATACCGTACGGCCCGCCCTGTGTTAGACTCCGCAACCATGTTGGCACCTAAGAAGCCTAGTAAGTGGGCAGAGTGGGTCGTTGGGACCATCATCACTTTATTGTTTTGGATTGGCGTGGAGTTATTCTTCCATTTTACTGATTGGACCTCCAAAATGATTTGGGGCGAGAATATCCACGAGGTAAGTCAGGTTGTACTCTTGGTCAGCATCGTAGTTTCCGTTGTCGCCGCGAGTGCTTTCCTATTAGGTCCTAGAATTCATCAGTTGTTTAAGAAGCGAAGGTAGGGGTGCGAATCAACGCGACACGCGCTCCTGGGACGCCGTAAACATTTCATGCTGTCCGACCGTGGGATCGTCGTTAGGTAGCGGGAACGCCCCGGCCCGTCATTTCCGGTGCTATAATCGTTTGAGCGCCGTGCATAGTTCGGCGCAATTTACACCAGTTCCGCCTGCTCCCTACCGGGCTTCTACCCGGCAAAGTCCGCACTGGACGGGGAGAAGGTATGCAATTCTGCAACATCCACCATGCTGACGGTTCCGATTGTCTGTCCAAACTCAAAATTATTGGTGACGAGCCGCTCGGCGATTCGCTTTGTTCCGTCTGTGATTGCTCGGGTCCAACCGTGATCGCGGAGTGCGCGGCCTGCGGCTGTGTGTTTGATGTGTGTTCGGTGTGCGCAGCCCGGCTCGGAGTTCACTAGGGCAGCGTAGCAGCGGCGCTCCTCCGAAGGATTCAGCGTCCTGGCGTTTCTAGGGGAGGCATTCAGCGGCTTGACGGCAAAACTGTTGCCGATCTTATTAAATGGATTCGATTGATTGCTGCCCCATTTCAAGTTTGTTATACAGCCGATCATACCAAAACGCCACCGACAGTTCCCATGACTTTTGGGTTGCTTTGCTATCTAAACTCGAATAAACAACCTTCAAAACAAGAGAGGGGCTGCTTTGCCCGTAAAACTGCTGACCATCAAAAATGGCCATGACATTGAATCTTTCCTGAATCCCATTCTCTAGAATGTGACACCGCACCCCGGTTGGAGCGGTTCCATGTACGGGACCGGGATTCTCAAAGCGTAGAACCTTGCTACCATTGCGGATATCTCGCACATGTACGTTGACAGCCGGAGATGAACTGTTCTTCAAATACAACCACCATTGAGGACGCTCGCCCATTATCATTTGGAACGAAGCCATCAGTTCTGGACGACCACGCTTCTCAATCTCTTCTCTCAGTGCTTGCTGGGTCTGCAATACCTCGCTCTCTGCTTGAATCTCATATTTCTTAATCACGTCGTTAGAAGCCTTCAGTATGGTGAGAAGCAGGACGGAGAGCACTACGATCACCCACACCCACCAAGGCCAATGTGGTAGGAGTTTTGGTATCTTCCATCTCTCGGCAGTTTCTTTAGACAAAAACTCATCCCTTAGCCACGTAAGCACGGGCAATATGGCGATCCCAGTACCTATCCCCGCCACACTCGGCCTCCAAAGGATGTCGAGCAGGACGAGTTTTGGGGTGTGTTTTTCCATCGGTCGGAATTATCCTCCGACGCCGTATCTTGCGTCACGGTTATAATCCCGAACTTCTACCCCCTGGGGGTCGTCGTACGCCCGCACCGCGCCCTCGGAAACGCGGTGAACACATCGTGCCGCCCTTCAACCTGCGTATACTTCGGATTCTTGATCTTGATCCAGCCGTGTTCCGCGTACGGTCCTTGGTCATACCTTCGTCAGAAGATCATGCACAGTTCCCGTGCCAGTAGCACGCCGGGATGCCGTTGAAGGCTAGCCACACAGGCCAGTAAAGAGCAAGCGGAGCCGCGAACAACATCCAGAGGCTCTTCCTCCCAAAGCGGTACGCTGAGACGCCAACGGTCAGCACCCACAACGAAGCAAGGGGAATGCTCCACCAGAGAACCGCATGGATATTGACAGGCATTCCCCGGCCAGGTGCGGCCCAAGTGAAACACGCGAGAACGCAAGAAGCGACGAGAACGACCCTGAACCGATGCGTTGGCATAATTGACGGCGTCAGCATTCGTGCTTCACTTCCCACTCTTGGCCCGCAACCCCGCCAGCGCCCCGCGCAGGGTCTCGAAGCTCTTGTAATCGTTGCGATGCTGTGAGACCAGTCGGCACCGACCATCTTCAACATAAGCCAGTGAGCGAAAGCCGTCGTGTTTCAATTCGAACAGCCACTCTGGATCATCGAAGGGTTCGAGCGATCTAGCGAGCTTGGCGGGTATAATCGACGGCAACATGTTTATATTTTATCATGGGTCATCGACCGCCAAGGCGTTTCCGATATAATGCCCAAGCAAGTGATCTGCCGATGAACGAGACCACAAAACGGTTCGCAATATTTGTCGTCGCACTTTGTTTTATGCTCTGTTTCTTCTTTGTCGCTGTGCTTTATAGAAATGTCGGCAGGTTTCGCAGTTTCAATCCATCCGAGGGCGCGGCACGAGGAGCGGCACTAGATACCCACACAGGACAACTGTGTCTGACGGTCCCTCAATCGGATAAGAGTGTTCCGCTGTGTTCTGATCTAGCGGAGTCGTGGAGATGATTCAATCTGATCTCGAAGACGTAGAACAAATCCGCGCCCGCATCCGTAGGATGACCCTCATGAACGGCGCAGGCGACATCCGAAGTGATCCTGAAACCTACGCCACTGCCCCAGCACGAAGGCGACGAGTGCTCCTGCAATAAGTATTCCTCCCCAGTTTTTCAGGAAGGCTACAAACTTGTATATACCTTGCTTTTCGTGAGATTCACGAATCTGTTCGCGTATCCAGGCTTCGTCTTTGCTGTTTAGAGGCATTCTTATACGCCGCCGACCGTATCATACCCGCATATGCGCTTGGGGCGCATCAAGGGTTGGCAGAACGAACCGATGGTCAAGGGCGACGGTACCGCTGTCCGTAAATTACGGACACTTTTCGAATTGCAACCCAAGGCCACCGTCGTCTAGTAACGTAGCGGACGGAGGGTGTATGACCGCTCCCAAGCTTTCAACCAAGATGGTCCGCTGCGGCACGCCAGATTGCGATTGGGGAGTTCCGATGCCCGGCTTCAGCGAAGACCAGTTAAGCCGGTGCCGTCGCGAATTTCGACAACATTGCGTGGAGCGGCATGGCCTCGATCCCAAGGACACCGAACGAATCTGCTGGTTTAATCTGGAGGTGCTCACGATGACGCTCGTTCCAAAGCGTTGAACCTAAGGCGTCAGCCGATCAATGTCTAAGAAGGTTTCCGGCATCGCAAACCGTAGTCCCTTACATCATCGTACTTAAAGCTCTCTATCGTGAAGGGGAGCCTCGCGAATGCTTCCGCTAAATTATTCCCAATAATCCACGCCGTGTTCATCAGAACGGATTGACTTGTCCTTTTCTGAGCACCAACTTATGATGGGTGCTACTTAATCGCATTACAATCCGGCCATACAGACGCGGAGCGAATTTCGAACGTGGTTCTCGATGAAGTGAGCGAGTGTGTATTTGATGGGACGGAATAATGAAATGGTGTCCCGCTGGCTGTGCATTCTACTGTCGTGTGCCGTCGTTGGCGCATTGGCGTTCGGTCAATTGGCCCTCCCTAGTCACGAAGTGCGCGATACGCGTCTCGGGCACATTGCTGAGCCACTTGAACTGGCGGGCGAGCCACCGCCAATGCCGATCCCACCGACGCCCGCCTTGTTGCAGTTCGTGCAGAGCAAAGCTATAAGTGCCGCAGACCCCTATGACGCAAAAACACTTGCCCCGGCAATCCAAGAACTTAATCGGCTGATTCGCGTTGAGCCGACCAATTCAGATTTTTATTTCTTACGTGCATCCCTCTCGTGCTATGTCCGCGCAAATTCGCCTGAAATTCTCGACGACATCAATCACTCCATATCGCTGAGTGCGCAATCGACATCAACCGCATACTCCACAGTTAGGGAACACTACGCGTTAAAGGCGAAGATTGAATTCGAGGGCGGTCATTTCGAGGATTCAATGCGCGACCTCGATGCGGCGATAAAGGAGGACTATGAAAGCGCCAAGGATGTTTTCAACGACGGCCAAGTAAAGCCGACCACCACTACGCAACCCTGCACGTGGACTCAGCCTGACCTAGACGCACTGCAACGGCGGTTTCCCCAAGATTATCGTCCTCCCCTGTATCTCGCACTTTATCTAACTTTCTTTTATAGCTTCGACTTGAATTCCGACTACGGGCCTGTTCTCGACGCGTTCCACCAAGCAGCTATGCTCAATCCAGCCGCACCACTTCCAGCGTTTTTTATCGGCGAGTTGTATAGCACGGGTCGCTTGGGCGGGATGATGTCCGTCAAGAATGCGGAGTGCTTAGACGACGTAGTGCCCCGAACATCGCCCTGTCTAGCACTTGATGAACTACACCGCACAGGCGTTCGATCACTGACACAAGCAATTGCGCTCGACCCCAGATTTGGTCCGGCGTATTCG
>Ga0181522_10000693_pt1 | contig 23470 bp, 20 predicted proteins | sample PEATcosm2014_Bin_27_FD_121103 | JGI IMG/M metagenome (GOLD analysis project Ga0181522, IMG submission 121103) | Peatland microbial communities from MTU Mesocosm Facility, Houghton, MI, USA - PEATcosm2014_Bin05_10_metaG | ecosystem: Environmental > Terrestrial > Soil > Wetlands > Peat | place...
GCAGCCTAATTATTTGGCGACCGGTGCAGTGAGCAATTTCACTATGAGCGAGTCGGTCACTGTTCAGTCCACTCGTCTGAACGCTATGCAGCGTGTTCTTGGCGTCAGTAATCTCCTACTCTCCAGCAATGTTCCGTTCATCGCCCAACAGCCGCAGTACACCTTCAATGGACTCAAGAAACTTCGACCAACGCTCACGGCAGAGGCGGCCGCTAACGCTCGAAAGCGGGCCCAAGCTGCGTTGGGTAAGCACATAACGTTGGGGGCGCCAATCTCGATCACGGTGGGACAGGTTTCCGTGGATGCGCCCGGGTCCGTCAATTACGGCAGTGGCGACTTCAACACGAGTTCGATTCCAAAGGTCGTCTCGGTAGTCGTGTACGCCACTTATTCAACGGGGTAACTTCATCGGGGTTGACAAGTTCCTCGTTCTACCGTGAAGCAATTATTCGACGCGGTAGTTCACGACCTCTCGCTGGTCGTCGAGCAGATGAATCGTAAAGACGTGCAAACCTTTGGCCGATCCCGTGGGTTCGCTCACGCGAACTACGAGTACCGTACCCGAGTCGTGGAGAACAACCGCTACGGTGCCGGGCTCGTCGCTCGTAATCGTCGGGCGACCCGCGAAGCCTGAACCGATGATCTCTAGCGTGACGGTCCGACCGTCTCGCGCTACACCTTGGACGTGCGGCTGGATCGGGCTGGGTTTGTTCGGCGAAATTGGCGGAGTTGTCGCCGTCACGGTGACGGTCGTCGGCTGCGAGGTTGTCTCGGCGTAGAGAGCGTCGGCGGCCTTGGTGACGGTTATCAGACACGTGCCCTCACTCGTGGCATTCAAGACGTTGCCAGTGAGCGAACAGCCCGCGTTGCCGGTCATCGAGATTTGAAAGCTGAGCGCACCAGTGCCCGAGCCGCCGCTGGCGCTGAGATTGAGAGGCGTTCCGAGGGTGGCGTTGGTGCTCGTGAGTGTGAGCGGAGCTTGCGGCAAGGGAATCGAAAAAGGAACAGCGAGGGTGGTGAACGTCTCCACACCCCCGTAGAGGGTTGTGGAGAGTGTCGCGTCGGTGCCCTCGAACTCAACGTAATAAGGCGTATCGGGACTGAGCATCACGGTCGCGCTGTAGGGGTCCGAGCCCACGGCGGTGACAATGGTGCCGGTGCAGTTGCCAGTGGTGAACGGCGTGCTCGAATAGCAGAACGCCAGGTCCGTCACCGTGTCGGTGCCGAGGTTGGTCAATGTGGCGTTGAGCGTTGCAGTGGTCGTGGTGACGTCGGTGGCGACGCTCGTCGTCACGCTGGGTCGCGGGTTGACGATGAGCGTCAATTGCACGGTCGTCGTCTGGCCCGCGAGATCGCTGAGCGTAGTTGCGAGCACCCAGGTGCCGGCCGTCTCGAAACTCTGGGTGGAACCCGGGGTGAGCGTCCATTCGTTGCCCGAGCCCGAGTACGTGAGGGTGCCGTAGGGATCGCCATTGGAAACCCCTGGCCCGCTTACGAAAGTCACCGGGTAGGAGTCGGCGGTGTTGAGCCCCGTAGCGACCACGTCAGCCGCATTCAACGTGTAGTTCGCACTCTGAATCGTCGTGGCGGAGTCCTGGGGCACGGTCACCGACCACGACGTGGTGCTACCTGTGGCGTCGTAGTTCGGACCACTGCTCATCGCGAGCGTGATGTTGCTCACTGACACTGGCGCAATGGGAGTCAGAGTGAGTGGCGCCACGTCTGGCGGCGTCACCACATTCCAGCCCGTCGTGTCCGTGTAGTAATAGGCGTCCCCAGGAAGGGCAAAGGTGAACACATTGCTGCCCAAGACGGGGGCTGAACCCAAGAAGATGACTGACGCGAGATGCATACTGCCATAGAATGCGTTGCCGTCAATAGACGTGACCGACGCAGGTATGGTCAGTGTCGTCAATTTGCTATTCGCGAACGCGTAGTAGCCAATCGACGTGACCGACGTGGGGATGGCCACAGCCCCAAGGGGGTCGTCATGGAATGCGTCGTCACCAATCGAGGTGACCGAACCCAGGAACGTCACCGACGTGAGCGAAAAGTTGAGATCGAACGCGGAGGCGTTGATCGTGGTAATAGAAGAAGGGATGACCACCGATGTGAGGAGATTTTGCTGGAACGCGGCCACGCCAAGATCAGTGACCGAAGAGGGAATAGTGACTGAGGAGAGAAGGTTGTCTGCGAAGGCGAAGTTGCCAATCGAAGTCACCGAGTCGGGGATGGTTACGAAGTCTAGAAGGGGCGAAGTGGGGGGACTCTCGCCTTCGAATGCTTCTGCTTGAATCGAAGTGACCGAGTCCCCTCCGATGGAAGAGGGAATAGCCAAGGAGCTCGGACAATCTCCGTCACAACCAGTGATCGCGAGAATCGAGCCGCTGATGGAAAACGTGAATCCTCCGGCGGGCGACGTAAGCACGAGTTCGATCAGGTTAGCGAGGCCCAGGGATCCCGGCGCAACGAAACTCCAGCCGGGTGCGTGTTGGTAGTAGTAGCCGATAGTACTGGGGTTTTGAGCAAAAACGTCCGCACCAAAAGTCGGGGCTGACCCAAGAAACGTCACTGTGCTGAGGTTGTTTAGAAAGAACGCGTCGGCGCCGATTGACGTGACTGAAGAGGGGATGGTCAATGACGTAAGCGAGCTTCCCGAGAACGCGTCGGCGCCGATTGACGTGACTGAAGAGGGGATGTTCAATGAAGTAAGTGAGTCACTGGAGAATGCGTAGTTGCCAATCGTAGTAACCGAGGCCGGTATCGTCACTGAGGTCAGCAAGTTTGACTGGAACGCGTCGTCGCCGATCGAGGTCACCGAGTCAGGGATGGTCACCGAGGTGAGCTGGTTGGTATTGAACGTGCCTTCACCGATCGAAGTCACCGAGTCAGGGATGGTCACCGAGGTGAGGTCATTGTCATAGAACGCGTCGTCGCCGATCAAAGTGACCGAAGAGGGAATACCCACCGAAGTGAGGAAGTCGTTCGCAAACGCATTGGCGGCGATTGAGGTTACCGGGTCGCTCCCGATAGAAGGGGGAATAACAATCGCAACGCTAAAACACGAAGGGTCGCAACCGGTGATCGTGAGGTCGCCGCCACTTACCGTGAAGGAAAATCCACCACTCGGTGACGTCGGATCGGCGGAGGCTGATGATGTCCACAAGGGCGTCACGAGTAGGGCTGCCGGTAGCACGACCGCAAAAAACAGAATGCTTGCACGATGCCCCGCGCGCTTCATTGAGTCGCCGCTTTCTCCAGCCCTCTTAACCAGGAGGCCCTTTTCATTATCAGTGAACATACCAAGTTTCCGACACGACGGTCTTAGAAATCGCCGTCTTGGAGCCGCGACACGTGCTGCCTTCTGCGATCGGGGATCAAGAGCTCGAAGCAGCGTTGGTGAAGATCAGCATTCTGATCATTGTGACCCGAAGTGGGCGCCATCGCCAACCGCAGTTTTCGAGCGATTGAAATTGGGATGGCAAAAGTAAACACTTATAGTTCGCGATTCTCAACCTCTCGCGGCTGAGGTTTGACGCAGCAACCGTGTTGCTGACGCTGCTGCTCACGTTTCGATGTATTCGCGGATCGATTGCTCTGACAGTCCTGTCATGAGAGGTTACTCATTGGCGATTCGGACTTTTCAAGGACCCAGCCGTTATGGCACTCCTTGCGTGCGTTGCAAGTGGTCCCGAGCGATCATGACGCTAATGCCTTGTGAGATGAATTAACTCTCGGTCCATGGATTCTGCGCCAAAAAATTGAAGGATTTGGACCGCTCAATTGTTTCGTCGAGTAACGCGATACCGCCCTCGATGTTTGATTCCGCACCAGAATTCTGATTGATTCGTCCGTTGTCAATTCCGTCGGCAACGAGTCCAAGATTTTGGTCATAGACCGGCGCGGACGCGGGATTGCGGCCATGAAACCAGCGACGAGCAAGTGTTGCGAGGTCCTCGTACTTTGGATTCTTCGTAACGTTGGCCAACTCTGACATCGTGGTAACCGCGCTCGCGACGTCGTATGGACTTGTATGGGGTCGATCGAATCCGGAATTAATGAGGTCCTCGAAGATCATCGACGCGCTTCGCTCGGCGATGGTGAGCAGCGCGCGATCGCCAAGGAACACACTGGCCCTGGCGAGGGCGAACTCTTGAAGGTGACCCCAGAGGTGAGGCGTGTCTCGTTCGTCGGGCGAATTCATGAGCATTCCTCGGTCGCTGCACGCCATGATCTCGTCACACCACGTCGCCACGTTTGGTGCCCAAAAATCGTCGTGGTCGTGAAGCTCGATGGCCGTGAGGACGTGGAGTGCTCGTACGTCTGATGGGGTGGGGACGTCGAGCAGAATCGCAGACCCTCGACGTATCGCGTCCTCGAGGCGCGCGTCGTCGAATGACGTGCGGGCATGGGCGAGCGCGAACATCGCGCGGGCTTGCCAGAAATGTCCTCCCGCGACGGACGTGCGCGTCTCGCGGTTGATGGTGCCGTCCCAATCCTTGATGAAGTTGAACCACTGGCCGTCTTCTCGCTGCATGGCGAGGATGAAGTCCAGCAATCCCGTACACCACTGCTGAGACCAACGAAGTCCGGTGCTTCGCCAGATGGCGTCAAAGAGGTTGAACGCGCGAGCCGCGTCGTCGACACAGGCCACCCCCTCGAAGCCGGCTTCTCGGGCGGTCACGTAATCTCCCTTCGCGTCGGCGTAGACCGCGATGGCGATTGCCTGGTCCGAGAGCGCGGGAACAGTTTTCGAGAGCCGTGCTATCTGGCGTATCAAGTGCTGACGCCGCGTCGAGTCGGGGTTGCGGTGTGTCGTTGGCGAGCGACGGAGGAACGGACGTGTTCGTTCGCCAAGTCGAGGAACGCGCGTCCCGATTTCGGCCAGGTGGTCTCGCGACCGTAGACGTAGGTGTCGTGTTCGAGCCGACTCTTGAACGCGGGGTCGTCCAGTATCGAGTTGATCGCCCCGGCGATCTCCTCAGAATTGCGAAAGTCAACCAAGAGTCCGCGACCATCCGCGAGTGCCTCGACGGCGTGCAAGTAGCGGGTCGAGACGATGGCCTTACCGGCACTCAGCGCGTAGGACAAGGTGCCGCTCGTTATCTGGTTGGGGTCCAGGTAGGGCGTCACGTAGACGTCGCTCGCGAGCAGGAGTTCGATGATCTCGCGAAGGGACATGTAATTGTCGATGAAACCGACGTGACCGTCGATACCGAGGTGTCGGATCAGGTCAACCAACTGGTTCCGGTACGCTTCGCCCTGGTGGCGAAGCAGATCGGGATGGGTCTGGCCCGCGATGAGGTACAGCGCGTCGGGATGACCGCGGATGATGTCGGGCATCGCCCCGATCACGTATTCGAGACCCTTTCTCGGATCCACGAGGCCAAAGGTGGAGATCAAGGTCCGGTCCTTCAGTCCCATCTTGGCCTTGAAGGTGTGGCGTCCACTCGGATCGATGACCGGCGTGCCGTGAGGGATCACCCGGATCCTTTTCTCGACGCCGTAGACCTCCTCCAGTATCGACACCGCGGTGTTGGACATGACGACGACTTCGTCGCTGAACTGGCAGATCGACCGCACGGCTTCTCGCATGCTGGGCGAAGGTTCCGGCAGCACGGTGTGCAACGTCGTGATGACCGGTTTCTTTATTTCTATGAGGAATGACCACAAGTAGTCGTAGTACACACTGTGCATGGAGCCGTCGTTGGCTTGTTCGTCGCTCCATATCCCGTACAGGCCGAATTCGTGCTGGACAATCACGATATCGACGTTCGAATCGTTGATTTCGCGCGCAGCCTGGCGAAAGCTGTTCTCGCGGTCCTGGCGGATGCGCCAACGGACGTTCGATTTGTAGGCCCTCAGCGCGCTGGGTTCGTCAATCGCCGCGACGTAGCACGTGACCTTCGGGTCGACGTCTTCGATGGCGTGCATGAGATCCGCACTGAACGTGGCTATCCCGCATCGCCTGGGGGGTGCCGTGGAAATGAACGCGATTCGTATTTCTCCAACATATCGTCGCGGCAACGACTTTGATTCGAACACGTGTGGGTGCCCATTATCCCAAAATGACCGTGATTTGAACTTTGGCCAGTCGGACGAGCGCCGCAACGTCACACGTCTGGGTTCATAATTCTCACATCTCGCGACACGCCGTGGCTTCCAGCGTCCGCGGCGTGAAAGACGAAACAAGATTGTCACGCCCCATGACCGGATCACGAAAGCCGCGCCAGTAGAGTTGCTCGGATGCGGGGCGCACAAAAAGGGGAGTGTTGACGTCTTTGTTAGTCCAATCTAAAGGGTCCCCTTTCCACGCTCGCGACACGGAAAATCCAGGAGCTGCTCACCACGTGCGCCACGAACGTACAAGGACGGCATGAACGAGTTCGTATTAGAACCGCTTCCACTGCTGATCGAAGCGGACGTGAACGATCCACACGAGGTCGAAGGAATCCTGAATCCCGCCGCCGCGCGAGGGCCCGATGGCGAGCTGTACCTGTTCCCGCGAATCGTTGGCAAGGGTAACTACAGCCGTATCGGTATCATGCGCGTCCTCTTCGATGACGAGGGAGAGCCGACGGGGGTCGAGCGCATCGGCATCGCGTTGGAACCCGAAGCTCCCTACGAGCTTCGCGGCGATGGCATGGGAGGGTGTGAGGATCCCCGCGTCACCTACGTGGAACCCATCGATCTGTACGTGATGACCTACACCGCATTCTCCGTGCGGGGTCCCCGTATCGCGATTGCCGTCTCGCGCGACCTCTTTCATTGGGACCGCCTCGGTTTGGCGAAATTTGACCCGGTGGGCAACATCACCTTCGACGTTGATAACAAGGACGCCGTGATGTTTCCACGACCCGTACCCGGTCCCTCCGGTGACCTGGAACTCGCGTTGCTTCACCGGCCCTATTTCTCGGGCGAGGAGCACCAAGAAACGTTGCGTCTCGGTGAAGAGCGAAAGCTCGACCTCAGCCGTGAGAGCATCTGGCTGTCGTTCAGCCCTCTCGTCTTAGACGATGACCCCGAAGAACTGACGCGATTCGCCACCCACGTTCCCTTGGCCACTCCCGAGGCGCCGTGGGAGAGTCTCAAGATTGGTACGGGAACGCCGCCGGTACTTACGTCCGAGGGTTGGCTCATTGTCTATCACGGCGTGAGTAGCGCTTTCGATCCCGACCTAGGAAAAGAACGGCTCACCTATTCGGCGGGCATCACAATTTTGGCTGAGGACAATCCCCTAGACGTCGTGTATCGAACCCAGCACCCGATTTTGGCGCCCGAAATCACCACCGGACCGAGGGGAACGACGGCCAACGTGGTGTTTCCCACGGGCATTGATCGTCGTGACGACATTGGCCAGCCGCATCGCTTCGACGTGTACTACGGCATCAATGATTTCCGTATCGGTGTCGCACGACTCGACCTTTCGGCCGGTGACGCAAAATCCACGGTGGGCGACTTGGCGCACGTCACTGCGCCAAGCTGAACAAGGACGCCAGAAGGTTCCTGTGTCTAGCCGATGAATTTCTTCATGTCCGCAATGATCTTGTCTTCGACTTCGATGCTCCACGCCGAGTCCGCGAGGTCGACGACCAAGAACAAGTCAGAGATCAGAAAGGTCTCGATTGCGGCGACGCCGAGGTGTTCGAGCCACTTGCCGATGCCAAAGCGCACACTGAAGTCGGCCGGCTCACCGGTGATCGTGATCGTGAAGGCGCGATCGGCGTCAACGACGTCACGCAGAAAGCCCTGCTTCTTGGCTTGAATGACCGTTCCCTTGTCGCTCGCCGCTGATGATTGGACCTTGAAGCCGTCGTCAGTCAAATACTTCTCGAGGTGGGCCTGAAGACCACTGAGGTCCGTACCTTTTCCTTGGAAGTGTTCCGTCTTGTCACCGAGCATGCTGCCCCCTTCTTCGTTCACGAAAGTCGCGATGAAGAGAGCGTAGCGACCCGGTCAGAAAAATCACCACGTCGTGACTTGGGTCCAGACTGGTCGCGTCGAATCGCCGTCTGTTAGTACTGAGCCCCGCCATAGCGTGGAATGGTTCCCCTGGGAGTTGGCCAAAGAATCCTTCAATCGACGCCACCCCTCGCGACTGATCAGAGGTCTTCGAGCACGGCTTGGTGCGGGGCCGGCCGTGGTGGAAAGCGAGCGTCCGCGACCGCCAGTACCGTGGCGGCGAGTCCGAGGCAGGCCCCGAGCACGCAGACGCCAGCCCAGTGGTGCGACGCGTAGGTGAGACTGCCCGCGGCCGATCCAATCCCGCCGCCGATGAAATAACACACCATGTAGGCCGAGTTGATACGACTTCGCGCTTGGGGTGCGAGCCGGTAGATCAGTGACTGATTGGTGACCTGGAGCCCTTGGGCGCCGACGTCGAGGACCACGACACCCGCGATGAGCATCGCGAGGCTGTGGCGTCCGATCCACAAGAAGAGAAAAGAACCGCCCACCATGGTCGAGAACAGGATGGTGGTCCACGCCGACCATCCACGATCGGTCCAGCGTCCAGAGAAGTTGGCGCACAGCGCCCCACACGCGCCGATGAGTCCGAACGAGCCAATCGTCAAGTCGTTGTAGTGATAGGGCGCGCCCGACAAGAGGAACGCCATGGTCGTCCAGAAGACGCTGAACGTGGCAAAACCCAGCGCCCCGTAGAGGGCTCGTCGTTGCAACAGGGGCTCTGAACGCAGGTAGGTCACGGCGCTCGACAGCAGCTTGAGGTATTGGATGTGGGGCCGACTCTGTTCTTCTGGAATAGCGCGAGCCAAGACCATCGCCAGCGTCAAGGTCATCGCGGCCGCGATGAAGTACACGACTCGCCAGTTCGTCGCTTCGGCGATCAGCCCCGAGACCGTGCGAGCGAGCAAGATGCCGAGCAAGAGTCCGCTCATCATCATGCCCACTATTCGACCTCGGCTGCCTTCGGCGGTCATCGAGGCCGCCATGGGAATAAGTAACTGTGCCGCGACGGTGCCGGTACCGACCACGAGCGACGCGATCATTAGGACCGTCACGTTGGGTGCGACGGCACAGACGACGAGACCCACCACGGTGAGGGTTAGCGCGGCGGGCACCAATCGACGTCGTTTGATGATGTCGCCCAACGGCACGAGTGACGCGAGACCCAGCGCGTAGCCAATTTGGGAGAATGTGACGATGAGCCCGGCGGTGCCCGAACTGACCGAGAACGAGTGAGCGATATTGTGCAATACCGGTTGGGCGTAGTAGAGGTTGGCGACCGCCACGCCACAGGCCGTGGCGAAGAGAAGAATCTGTGCCCGGCTCAGGTGTCCTTCGTTGTCGCGCAAGTGCGGAGCCGTCGAGATAGCAATCTCCTCCCTCGAGGGGACCGGGGACGGCGAGTGTGCCGACGACACAGAGTAGTCGGCGACCCTCGAATCAGGTATCAACGGGGAACGCGGTGGGGAGTTACGGCCTCGGCAACGGTGCCACGGTGGCGTCGCCTGGCGCGGGGGTGCCCGCGACGTTCAAGAGCCAACACACCATGACGAAATAGCCAACGATGGCGGTCAGTTCCACGACGCCGGGTTTGCCAAAATGCGTGGTCGCCTCGTCGAATTCCTGGTCGGAGACCTCGTTGCGTTCGATCAACGACGAGACGAATCGTAACGCGACCGATTCTTGCTCGGTGAGATCCTCTGGGGTCTGGCCGTTTCGAAGTGCGTTGATCTGCTGTTCTGACGCGCCCAAGCTGAGCGCCACCGGTGCGTGGACGGCCCACTCGAATTGATTGGACGTCCTCGCGGCGATAAAACAGACAATGAGCTCGTGCACTCGTCGATCAATGGTGCCAAAGAAGCGCAGTTCCGAGCCCAAGGGTTCGATGCGCTCGGAGATATTCGGCGCGTAGAGCAGCGGGATGAACGGCCCCACGACACCCTTGCGCGGTCCGTTCTTGAGGGCCTCTGCCACGCGGCGTTGATCGGGGTCTAAGAGATCATCGGACAGCAGCGGAAGACGTTCGTAGGTCGCGCCGCGCACACCTTCGTCACTGGAGTCGGTGGATGTCGTTGGGTTCACGTCGTGTCTCCTGGTGCACGGTCTTTACCGGCACGCGCCCATGGTAGCCACATGAGGGGAGAATACTGGCGGGTTCTTCCGGGTCGAAGGTAACGAGTTTTGTCGGCGACTCGGTTTCGAGACGGTGTCGTTGACGGTCTTTTGCCCTAGGGGCCTCGGTCAACGAGCGGTCGGTCGATGATCCGCACCGGCCACGACCGTTCGCAAGGTCCTTTGACATAATGGCCCCATGCCCTTTCTTTCCATCGATCCGACCACGGAACAAGTCCTCCAGGAGTTTCCCGCGCACACTCGTGCCCAGATCGAAGACGCGTTAGCGCTGTCGGCGGTGGCGGCGCGGACCTGGCGGTCGACGTCCTTCGAGGAGCGAGGTCGGCTGATGCTCGAGGCGGCGGGAATCCTCGAGCGAGAGGCAACCGAGATCGCGACGATGCTCACGAGCGAGATGGGAAAGACCCTGGCCGCGGCGAAGGGCGAGGTCGCCAAGTGCGCGACGACCATGCGTTACTACGCCAGTCACGCCCAAGCCATGCTCGCCGACGAGACCATTGCGTCCTCGGCCTCACGCAGCGGCGTACGGTTCGATCCCCTCGGCGCGGTGTTCGCGGTCATGCCGTGGAATTTCGCACTCTGGCAGGTCATCCGCTTCGCGGCGCCCGCCCTCATGGCGGGCAACGTCGGCATCCTCAAGCACGCGTCGAACGTGCCCCAATCGGCGAACTTCTTGGGAACGCTGTTCAGTCGAGCGGGCTTTCCCGAAGGCTGCTTCCTCAACCTGTTCCTCACGCACGACGACGTCCCCAAGGTCATCGCCGACGACCGCGTCGCCGCGGTCACCCTCACCGGATCTGAAGGCGTGGGCCGCACCATTGCCCAACTCGCGGGCCAGAATCTCAAGAAGTGCGTCCTCGAGTTGGGGGGATCAGACGCCTTCGTCGTCGCCTCATCGGCCGATCTCGCCTACACCGTGCCGATGGCGGTGACCGCCCGGATACAGAACAACGGGCAGAGTTGTATCGCCGCCAAGCGCTTCATCGTCGTTCGAGAGCGATCCGACGAATTCATCACCGGTTTCGTCGCGGGCATGAAGGCCGCCGTCGTCGGCAACCCTCGCGAGGCGTCGACGATCGTGGGTCCACTCGCCACCGCGGCACAGCGCGACCTCATCGCCCAGCAAGTCGAGAACTCCATCGCCGCGGGCGCGACCTTGCTCTGTGGCGGGGTGCGACCAGAGGGCCCGGGCTTCTTCTATCCGCCGACGGTGTTGACCGACGTGCCCGAGGCGTCGCCCGCGGGCTGTGAGGAGTTGTTCGGTCCCGTCGCGGTCGTGCGCGTGGTCGACGACCTCGAGGAGGCGATTGTGGTGGCGAACGAGACGCCGTGGGGACTCGGTGGCTCCATTTGGGCGACCGACGCCCGCGAGATCGAAAGGGCCATTACGGGGATCGACGCGGGCATGGTGTTCGCCAACGCCGTCGTCGCCTCGTCGCCCGAGTTGCCCTTTGGCGGTATCAAGAACTCGGGCTACGGTCGCGAACTCTCCACGACGGGCATTCGCGAGTTCATGAATGCCAAGACGTTCTACGTCGCCTGAGGAATGAACGACCCGCGGCGGACCGACCATCAGAGCCGCTCGTTGGACTCACGAGTGGTGCCACGCTTTCTCTCCCCCACTCGAGAGAAAGGCGACCAGCGCAACGGCGGCGATGGCGACCGCGGCGATGAGCAGGGGGCTGAAGAGCGCCGAATGCAGTACCAGGATCGCGCCGACGAGTCCCCCGACGAACATGCTGAGTACCGCGATGAGACGCCGAGTGTTGGCGACGCCGACACTTTGCACGTCGCCCACGTCAGCGACCATGCCGGTGATGGTGAGCGTGAGCACCGTCGTCGTGAGGTCCGGCACCGCGAGCTTGCGCGCCGTGGCGTTCTGAATTCCCATGGCGACACCCATGACGCCGATCAGCGCGTACCGGTACCCTCCGTTCGCCGGGAACGTCACCCCGAGGGCGAGGACCATCCCGACGAGCAGGAAGACCGCCTGTATCGCGGAGGCTCGATACAGCAAGGTGGCGCGATGCGCTCGTCCGTTCGCGTAGAGTCGTCCCCCGATCCCCGCGCCGAGCACAAAGGCCGCCACGGCCGCGAGCGAGGCCGTGATCGAAAAGCCCGGCGCGCCAGCGAGGGCGAAACCGAGAAAGACCACGTTACCCGTCATGTTGGCGACGAACACGTGACCGAGGACCAGGTAGCTGAAGGCGTCAACGAGCCCCGTGACGACGGTCATCACCACGAGCAGTGACGGCAGTGGTCCGTGACGCACGTTGCGACGTGGGCTAAAGGTGTCGACGAGTCCGGATACGAGGGTGCTCATGGTGCTCCGATCTGGCGGGGACTGGGCTGGGCGTGGGGAGGGAATGAGTGCGCGATACCACGCGCTACTCGGCGTCGTACTGGACGCGGTGGCGCAGGGGCACGAGCGAACGTCGGTGGCGTGGGTCAATGGCGCCCCAGATACCGCGCGGCAACCACAAGGTGATCGCGATCGCGAACGCGCCGAGGATGACCAGGTACCACGCGCCGTAGGAGGCGAGGGATTGCTGGAGCACGAAGAAAATGATCGCTCCGATGATGGGGCCCTCGAAGGAACCGATGCCGCCGACGAGCACCATGAAAATCATGAACGCCGAGTACTGCACCGAGAACGCGGAGTTTGGCTGCACCTCAAGGTTGGAGATGCACAGCAGTGCCCCGGCCCCTCCACAGATCGCTGCCGAGAGTACGAAGACCAGACGCTTGGTGCGCGCCACGTTGACCCCGGTCGCCGCGGCCGAATGCTCCTCGTCGCGCACCGCGACGAGCGCCATGCCGACCCGGCTACGCAGGAGAAACCCGGTCACGGCGAGGGCACCCACGGTGAGTCCGAGCGCGAACCAGTAGGTGATGTTGTCACGGTTGATCGGATTGAGGTTGTTGAGGTCGTTGAGCGACGCCCCGGCCCCACCGCCCAGATTGCTCTGTTGGGCGATGACCAGTTGGAACACTTGGGCGATGACCCAGGTGCCGATCGCGAAGTAGCCGCCGCGAAGACGGAAGGCGAGGTACGAGACGGGAATGCTGACGAGGCCCGAGAGCAGGATCGCTAAGGGAACGGCGTACCAGGCGAGGACCCCGTGGATGGCGAGGTCTAGGACCGCGTAGGACGCGAATCCGATGAAGGCCTGGTGACCAATGCTCACCATCCCGCCGTAACCCGCGGCCAAGTTCCAGCCAATCGCCATCAACAAAAGGATCAGGAACTGGGTCAGGTTGTTCGTGGCGGAGTCCCCGGCGACCGCGGGCGCGAAGATCAGGGCGACGACGACCGCGAGGCTGACACCGAGCGCGACCCGCGAACCGCGCGAGCCACGGGTAACGACGACGTCCTCGACATCGAGCGAGACGAGCGTGCTCATCGCACGGCCACGTTCCGGGACGCGATGAGACCCTGGGGGCGAAAGGCCAGGACCGCGAGGAAGACGAGGTCGCCAATGAGGATGCCGTCAGCGGGGTTGATCTGACTCCCGACGGTCTGGGCGATACCGAGGACGAGCCCGCCGACGAGGGTGCCCCAGAGATTGCCGAGTCCGCCGATGATCACGGCTTCGAAGGCGAAGAGCAGATCGGCGGAACCCGACGTGGGGGCGAATGACGTTCGCATCGCGAGGAAGAGGCCACCGACCGCTACCGTCGCGAGCGCAATCGCCGTGGCCATCGCCCGGGTTCGTTTGGGGTCGATGCCACTGAGGGCGGCGGCGCGGCGATTATCCGCCGTCGCGCGTAGGGACCGTCCCGCTCGGGTCTTGGAGAGGAACAGCTGCAGGCCGACGATCACGAGTACCGCGACGACGAAGATGATCACGTTGAGACGACCTACGTAGACGTTGGTCGCAAGTTTCCAGCTCTGATAGGAAAGGGCACCAATGTTGAGCGACTGGTCGTTCGCCCCAAAGGTCTGTTGCAAGAGATTCTCAACGATGATTGACAGTCCGAACGTGACCAGGATCGGCGACAGTTCGCCGCCGTTGAGTGCGTGGTCGAGCAGGAAGCGCTGGAGGAGGTACCCGACGATCGCCGCGACGGGGATGACGGCGGCAAAGGTCCACAGGGGGTTGCCGCCGAGGTGTTCGATGAGAATGATGGAGAAGTACGCCGCGAGGACGCCGAGGTCGCCGTGGGCGAGGTTCACCAGGCGCATGACGCCGAACATCAGTGAGAGTCCGCACGCAAAGATTGCGTACAGGCCCCCAAGCAAGATGCCCTGGATGACGGCGTTGGTCCAGATCACGGTGCGCCTTTGGATTTCGCAGTCGAACGGGCCTCGACCTTGTTGCCAAAATAGGCCTCGCTGATTTCGGATTGACTGAGTGACGCGGGCTGGCCCTCGAGAACGACGCGACCCTCGAGAAGACAGATCACGTAGTTCGCGACACTTAACGCCTCGGTGATGTTCTGCTCGACGAGCAGCAACGTCGTGCCTTCCGCGGTGATCCGCCGCAGTCCGTCGTACAGATCCCTGATGACGACCGGGGCCAGTCCGAGGCTGACCTCGTCGAGCAACAGCAGCGACGGGTTGGACATCAAAGCGCGTCCAATGGCGACGGCCTGTTGCTCACCACCCGACAAGACGGCCGCGCGGTGCTTACGTCGGGCCTTGACGATCGGAAAGAGCTCGTAGACCGCGTCAAGGTCCCACGTGCCACGTCGCTTGGACGCCGTGGCACAAAGGAGGTTGTCCTCTACCGTGAGCGTGCCAAAGAGGTGGCGTCCTTCGGGCACGAGGGCGATACCGCGACGAACGCGTTGGTGGGGAGGACTAGTCGTGATGTCGACGTCGTCAAAGTACACGTGACCCTCGCGGGGCCGTAGCTCTCCTGAGATGAGAGAGAGCATCGTCGATTTACCCGCTCCGTTGGCGCCGATGACGGCGAGTATTTCACCGGCGTCGATCTCGAGCGAGAGTTCGTGCAGTGCTTGGAGGTGGCCGTAGTAGGCGGTGACGCCCTCGAGTCGAAGCAGCGCCATCAGTGGGCCTCGATGAAGGTGGAACTACCAAAATAGCTCTCAATCACCATCGGGTTATCCAATACTTCTCGTGGCGTCCCCTCGGCGATGATGGCGCCACCACTCAGGCACACCATCCGTTCGGCCGTCGCCATGAGTGCGTGGACGACGTGTTCGACCCACAAGAAGGTGAGACCTTCGTCACGCAGCGCGAGAATGATCCGCGTGAGTTCGGTGACCTCGCTGTCGCTGAGCCCGCCCGCCACCTCGTCGAGGAGCACGAGTGAGGGGGCACCCGCAATCGCGCGCGCGACTTCCAAGCGCTTGCGATCGAGGAGGCGTAGTTGGGCCCCGGCGACGTTGGCGAGGTCCTTCATGCCGCATTGTTCGATGGCGTGGGCGGCGCGTGCCTTGGCTTCGTCAGCGCGAAACCCGCCCGCCTGTTGGGCCGCCAGCAGGGCGTGTTCGAACACCGTGAGTCCGACGAAGGGACGTGGTATCTGGTAGGTCCGAGCAAGACCGAGTCGCGCGCGCTGATTCGCGGGCAAGAGCGTGACGTCTCGTCCATTAAACGTGATGGTTCCCGAGTCGGACCGGACGTCGCCGCCCACCATGGCGAGCATGGTGGTCTTACCGGCGCCGTTCGGCCCGACCATTCCGACGATGGAGCCTTGCTCAATGCGAAGGCTGACGTCTTCAGCGACAACCACCGACCCCAGACGCTTGTTGAGGCCTTGGATATCGAGTAGGGAGGGTTCGCTCAGACGGTCGCTCCGGCTATGACTTGAGGCGCACTCGCGACCGGGATGTTGGTGTGTCCGTTGTTCGTCACGACCACGAGCGCGTAACCAGACTGGGTGTTGCCGGTGCGCCACTGTCCACCGACCAACGGCGTCTTGGTGACGTTGGGCACGGGTCGCGTCGGTCCCCCCTGCCAGTCAAGCGGACCAACAATCGTGTTCAGCTTCAACGTGGAGAGCGCCGAGACGAACGCACTCTTGTTGTGTGCTTCACCCGACTTCTTGAGCGTCGCGATGGCCACCTCGAAGAGCGCGTGCACGAAACCAATGGGTTGGGTCCACTGGTCCCCGGTTTGCTTCTCGTACGCGGCGGCGATGTGGGCGCAGTTCTGGCCCGTGAGCGAACTGACGAAGGGGTGCGTGGGTCCCCACCAATACTCGGTGCCGATGTTCACCGCGAGCGAACCGAGCGCCTGGGCCGAGCTCGGAAAGAGCATGGCCTTCGCGATGGTCGCGACCTTGGGAATGTAGCCCTGGGACGCCGCCTGCTTGTAGAACGTGATGAAGTCCGGTGGGATTGGCACGCCGGTCAGAATCTCGCAGTTTCCGTTGCGGAAGGCGGCGATCTGAGCGGTGAAATCCGTGGTCAAGTCGGCGTAACGGCCCGGGTCGTTGATGGTGTAACCGAGTGGCCTCGCAAAGGCCGGGAACCCGGTCGTGGTCGAAGCGAACGCGTCACCGTCGCTGTCGTTGGGCCAGAGTCCACCAATGATCTTGTTGTTCGGTACCGCACTCCAGATACTGGAATACACGGCCTCGATGTCCTCCAGACCCCAGAAGAAGTGGTACGTCCACTTGTACTTCGTGGTCGGGGTCGCACCGCGCCCGAAGAACCACGACTGCCACGGCGCGACGGTACTGATGCACGGTACCTGGTTCGCCTCGCACTGGTCTGACACCGGGTTTGTCGTATCGGGCGTCGAGGACACCAACATGATGTCGACTTTGTCGTTCTTGATCAGGTCTTCAGCCACGCTCGCGGCGGTCGCGTCGGTGGACTGACTGTCCTTCACGATGATCTCGATCGGATAGTTGATGCCCTTAATCGTGACACCCTTGGCCAAGAGCGACTTCAACGACGAAATCACGAAGGCGTCGGCCGCACCGAAGGGCGCGAGCGGCCCGGTTTCGGGACTGACGTAGCCAAATTTGATCGTCTTGCCCTTAGCGACCGCGGCGCCGGCCTGTTCCAGGTCGACCGCGCCACTGAGGCCCACGGCGGCGAGTCCGGCCAAGCCGCCCTGCAAGAGCGACCGACGACTCCATTCGCGCTCGGGCGTTAATTGCTCATTATTTTCGCGCATTCTAAACTCCCCCTGATCTAGAAACATCTTTGGCGAAACATATCACCGACGCAGAGCGAAATTAAGTCTTGATTTCAAAACTTTGCTTGCTATATGGTCGGCGTCTTGCAAGGATTGCGGTGCAACTCGCGACACGAGGTCACGCGTCAAATGAACGAGATCTGGCGGTATGGTGTCATCACTTAATTCCGAGGTAACGTGCGACACGTTGGAAGATTTCGATGACGTCCGGTGAATGATGGCAAGGGGGATGGATGACCACATATAAGACAGTGTTCGCGAGCCTGGACCACTACGAAAAAGGTGGTGTCGAGGTCATTAATGATGACCCCAAGAACTACGTATTCTCCAACATGTTCGAGGTCGCGAGCCAGGCCAAGCCGTGGGAGAAGGTGGCGATCGCGCGTAACCAGGAGTACGTCCTTGAAGCTATTCGAGCCGAAGGGACGTCGTCGTGGCGCGCGACCCCGCACGACGAGTTCGCGATCGTGGTTGACGGCGAGGTGGTCTTCGATCTGCTCGATCCCGAACAGGCCCACGTCGATCCCTCCTCGTCAGGATCGATCACCGTTGCCGGCGAGCCAGCGGGCAAGCCGATGGGAAAGATCACCGCGGGCCGCGGTCACCTGGCGCTGCTTCCCGCGGGCAAGTGTTACCGAATGAGTGCCCAGAAGCCTTCGGTCATCGTTCTGCAAACCATCCTCGGTCCCGAGACGGTCGAGCGCTGGTCACAAATCTGTCAGAAGTTCTAGAGAGAGGCAATAATCATGACGAACACCTCAACAGTGGTAAGCGAGGCACCCAACGAACATGGGTATCGGCCCTTCACCTTGGGTGGATTCCGCTTCGAGCGCGACGAGCACTTCGTGCACGTCCAGTGGCCGACCGGTCGACACGTGGCGGCGGCTGAGCCGTTCCTCAAGGCCCTCATGCGCGACGTCGCGTGGAACTTCTTCTACGGCACGGTCAATTTCGACTCCGTGATTGGGACCCTCAACCACTACGGCAACGTTGACCTGTTCGCGGGGCGTTTCAACGAGGAGTACCGCAAGGCGGAACTCGATCATTCCGAGAACTTTCCCCACGACGACATCAAGGCGACGTTTCAAGCAATGCTGGACGACTGGGTGAACGAGGACTTCGACCCCTTCGCGGCGCCCATGGAAACGGGCTCGGCCTACGGTGAGAAGTCCGGTTCCAACGCACCCGCGGTCACGCGCACGCGCATCGCCGCCAAACGGATGGTGGGACTTCCCAATGACGAGCCGCTGCGCAGCGACGAGTCGGGCTACCCGGTCAACCGCGCGTTCGCCGACGTCGACCAGACCGAGCCCAAGGTCGAGGTCAACGCGGGTTACGAGAACGAGGTGTCCGCGTTCAACTTCTTTGCCTATTTGTCGCGCAGCGACGTGACGTGGAACCCCTCGGTCGTGTCGGTCTGTCGTGACAGTCTGCTCTGTCCCACCACCGAGGAGTTCATTCTTCCCATCATCCACGGCAATGACCGAGTCGAGTGGTTTGTGCAGTTGAGCGACGAGATCATCTGGGAGGTGGAGGACCGCGAGACGGGAAAGCCCCGGGCCAAGGTGGTCATGAAGGCCGGCGACTGTGCGGCGATGCCCGCGGACATTCGTCACCAGGGCTACTCGCCTAAGCGCTCGATGCTGCTCGTGTGGGAGAACAATTCGGCTGAACTGCCGGGCCAGATCGCCCGCGGCGAGGCGCCCACGGTGCCCGTCACGTTTTAAGTGACCTTGTTGCGCCGCGGTCTCTATATCGGTGGCGCGTTCGTCGACGCCCTCGACGGCGCGACCCTCGACGTCCTTAACCCTCACGACGGATCGCTGCTCGCGGTCGTCGCCGAGGGGGGCGAGGCCGATATTGATCGAGCAGTGCAGGCCGCGCAAGGAGCGTTTCCCGCATGGTCGACTCTCGCGGCGGCCGAACGGGGCCGAGTCCTTCTTCGCGTGGCTGACCTGATCGAAGAGCACGCCGTTGAACTCGCCCGTCTCGAATCGACCGATACCGGACACCCGCTGAAGGACACCACGGTGCTCGACGTGCCGCGCACCATCGCGACGTTCCGCTACTTCGGGGGCATGGCCGACAAGTACCAGGGATTCCTGCCGCCGGTGGAACCCGGCTTCTTGAACTACGTGCTGCGTGAACCCATCGGCGTCGTGGGTCAGATCGTCCCGTGGAACTTCCCCCTGATGTTCTGTGGATGGAAGCTCGGCCCCGCCCTCGCCGCGGGCAACACCGTGGTGATGAAGCCGTCTGAACTCGTGCCGCTCTCGACGCTTCGACTCTGTGAGTTGTTCGAGGAGGCGGGACTGCCCGCGGGGGTGCTCAACGTCATTCCCGGTTACGGGCAACGCGCCGGTGCGCGACTGGCGAGTCATCCCGACATCGGCAAGGTCAGTTTCACCGGTTCGACGGCGACGGGCCGGTCGGTGGTGACGGCGTCGGCGGGCAACTTGAAGCGACTCCAACTCGAACTCGGGGGAAAGGGCGCCAACATCGTCTTCGCGGACGCCAATCTGGCCGCCGCGGTGAACGGCTCGGCCTTTGCGATCTTTCACAATCAGGGCCAAGCGTGCATCGCTGGATCACGACTGATCGTGCACGAGGCGATCGCCGACGAGTTCGTCGAACGTTTCATCACCCTCGCTGAATCAATCAAGGTCGGCGACCCTCTCGCCGCGGGCACCGAGATGGGACCACTCACCTCGTCGCTGCACCGCGATCGAGTGATGAGCTACGTCGAGGTCGCCCGTGACGAAGGTGGCGAGATTCTCACCGGGGGCACACCCCCCGAGGACCCCGCGCTCGAAAAGGGCTACTACGTGCGCCCGACGGTGGTTCGCGCGAGGCCCGAAAGCCGGGTCTGTCAGGAGGAAGTCTTCGGTCCTTTCGTCACTGTCTCGACGTTTCGCGACGACGCCGAAGCCATGGCGCTGGCGAATTCGACCGAATACGGTCTGGGCGGTGGACTGTGGACGAGCGACCTGTCGCGCGCGCACCGAATGGCCAAGGCCATGAGGGCCGGCATGGTCTGGGTCAATAGTTATAAACGGGTCAGCCCGGGTTCACCCTTTGGCGGTGTGGGCCACTCCGGTTACGGTCGCGAAATGGGATTCGAAGCCATGCACGAGTACACCGAGCCGAAGTCGGTCTGGATCAATGTCGACGCGGCGATACCACCCTGGTACCCCAGGTAGCGCGTGGCCGAGTTCACGTCTCTTTCGGACGCGATTGACCGTCACGTCCACGACGGTGACACGGTCGCCCTCGAGGGTTTCACGCACCTGATCCCCTTCGCCGCCGGTCACGAGATAATCCGCCAACGTCGCCGTGACCTGACGCTGGTGCGCATGACGCCCGACATCATCTACGACCAACTGATCGGCATGGGGTGTGCGAGAAAGATGATCTTCTCCTGGGCGGGCAACCCGGGTGCGGGGTCCCTTCACCGTTTTCGTGACGCCGTCGAACGCGGTCTACCGCACCCACTCGAGATCGAAGAACACAGCCACGCCGGGATGGCGACGCGCTACGCGACCAGCGCGAGCGGTCTGCCCTTTGGAATCCTGCGGGGTTACACGGGCACCGACCTCGCGTCGGTGACCAAGAACATCGCCTGGGTCACGTGTCCGTTCACCGGCGAACTTCTCGCCGCGGTACCGGCGCTCGACCTGGACGTCGGGGTCATCTGCGCCCAGCAGGCCGACCGCGAGGGCAACGTCATGCTCTGGGGGATCACCGGCGTGCAAAAGGAGACCGTGCTCGGCGCACGACGTTCGATTGTGCTGGTCGAAGAGGTGGTTGATTCGTTCTCACCTCACGTCAACGGTGTCGTGTTGCCCAATTGGACCGTCGACAGCATCGCCGTCGTGCCGTCGGGATCGTTTCCCTCGTACGCGCAGGACTACTCCGAGCGGGCGAACGGTTTCTACGCCTACTGGGAGCCCATCAGTCGCGACAACGAGGTGTTCCAGTCGTGGATGGGTGAACACGTGCTCGCGACGGAGAACCACGCGCAGTTCCTCGCGTCACTCGACGCGCGCGAATGGGAGAGCAACGGTGACTAGCGTCCTCGACGCCGAGCTCGCCTGGACGAGCGACGAGATGATGGCGGTGGCGGCCGCCCGAGAACTCGCCGACGCCACCGTGTGCTTCGTGGGTATTGGACTACCGAGTACGGCGGCGAACCTCGCGCGCGCGACGCACGCGCCCCGGGCGGTGCTCATCTACGAGTCCGGTTGTATCGGGGCCAAACCTGATCGCGTACCACCCTCGATCGGTGACGGCGTCCTGAGTCGCAGCGCCGACGCGGTCGTGGCGGTTCCCGAGATCTTCACCTACTGGCTCCAGGCCGGACGCATCGACGTGGGATTCTTGGGCGCGGCCCAGGTGGACCGGTGGGGCAACATCAACACGACGGTCGTGGGCGAGTACGGCGCGCCGAGCGTTCGTCTTCCGGGCGCGGGCGGGGCGCCAGAGATCGCCACCTCGTGTCAACGCGTGATCATCACCCTTCGTCACAGCCCGCGCGCCCTCGTCGAGAAGGTCGATTTCGTCACGTCCTTTGGACACGGGGACGGCTCGGGATCTCGCGAGCGACTCGGCCTTCCCGGCGCGGGACCGCAGGTCATCATCACCGACCTGGGCGTCCTTCGTTTCAACGACGACAACGCGCAGTTCGTGCTCACCGAGGTGCACCCTGGGGTCGAGGTGGACGACGTCATCGCCGCCACCGGTTGGAAGCTCCAGGTGGCGCCCTCGCTGCGCGAGACGCCACCGCCTCGTCGGGTCGAGTTGGACGCACTTCGATCCTTCGTGAAGGGCTGAGATGGAGCCGTTCGTCTACGACGCGCTGGCGGGTCGCGTGGTCTTTGGCGTGGGGCGTCGACGCGAGATCGGTGACGAGGTCGATCGCCTGGGCCTCGAGCGCGTGCTGTTGATCGCTGACGGCTTCGACCTCGCGCTCGCGCGCGAGATCCAAGACGTGTTGGGCACGCGGTGCGTGGGACTCTTTACCAAGGTCGCCCAGCACGTACCGGTCGCCCTCGCCGAAGAGCTCAGAAATCTCGCGACGTCAACCGGCGCCGAGGCGACGGTGACCCTCGGGGGAGGATCGGCGACCGGCTTTGGCAAAGCCGTCGCCCTCACGCACCGGATTCCCCAACTCTGTCTACCCACGACCTACGCCGGCTCGGAATTGACACCGATCTGGGGACTCACCGAGGGCGCGACGAAGCGAACCGGTCGCGACCTCGGGGTCCAGCCGGTCACGGTCATTTACGACCCTGAACTGACGCTTCAGCTTCCCGTCGCCATCGCCGGACCGAGCGCGATGAACGCGCTCGCGCACGCCGTCGAAGGACTCTACGGGCCCGGGGCCAATCCAGTGATGTCCGCGGTCGCCCTCGAGTCCGTGCGGGTGCTCGTCGAACACTTGCCGCGCATGAAACGCGACCCGCTCAACGTCGACGAGCGCTCGGCCGTGCTCTACGGCGCGTACCTGGCGGGCGCGGTCTTAGCGGTCGTCGGCACGTCGCTGCATCACAAGATCTGTCACGTACTGGGCGGGCTCTACAACCTCGACCACGGTCAGATGAACGCGGTCGTCCTACCCCACGCACTTCGCTTCAACGAACCGTCGATTCCTAACGCCTACGCGCGCCTTTCGACGGTGCTTGGTGGCGACGCGGCACGAGCGCTCTATGACCTCGCGCGAACCCTCGAGACCCCGGCGAGCCTCTCGGACATCGGCTTTCCCGCGAATGGTATCGACGTCGCCGCGCCGCTCATCGTCCAGGCGGCGGCGGACAACGTACGTTCGATCGACGTCGATCAGGCTCGTGCCGTGCTCGAGGCGTGCGTGCGAGGCGAGCGGCCATGAGCAACTCGTACATCGTTGACGCCGTGCGAACGCCGATTGGGCGGATCAATGGCGCGCTGTCCTCGGTGCGCGCCGACGACTTGGCCGCCGGCGTGCTCGCGGGTCTTTGGCAGCGTCACGAGATTGACTACGCCGTTCTCAACGACGTCATCATGGGCAACGCCAACGGGGCGGGCGAGGACAACCGAAACGTCGCGCGCATGGCGTTACTGCTCGCGGGTTTTGACACGACCGTGCCCGGGGTATCGGTGAACCGGTTGTGCGGGTCGGGTCTCGAGGGTTCGCGCGAGGTCATAGAGCGCTCGTGCCGCGTCGCCACCAAGCACCGTCGAAAGGCGCGCGTAGGCGTTAGGAATCGACGGTTCGTTGAA
>Ga0181522_10000694_pt1 | contig 23436 bp, 19 predicted proteins | sample PEATcosm2014_Bin_27_FD_121103 | JGI IMG/M metagenome (GOLD analysis project Ga0181522, IMG submission 121103) | Peatland microbial communities from MTU Mesocosm Facility, Houghton, MI, USA - PEATcosm2014_Bin05_10_metaG | ecosystem: Environmental > Terrestrial > Soil > Wetlands > Peat | place...
GGCGCTTGCGCAAAGGTCACGCTGGCACAGTTTCTGCCGGTGTGGGAAACTGGATTATGGCAAAGCGCAGCCTTCGAATATTAAAACGAGTCAGTAACGTGCCGTCGCTCGGAGTCTGCGAATCTTGCAACGCGCAGTTTTCGGCTGATCCCCGCCAACTGGGGCAGGCGGGAGTTCAGCAGCAGTTCAACCTGCACAAGTGCGATGCAAACAGGGGCGCCATTCTGAACGCGAACGACACGACGAAGGCTTTGCGGAAGTAAGATGCCGGGCGTCGACCTCGAAGCGGGCGCTGACATTGGCAAAGAATCGAATTGGAAACGATGAACCTTCGGCTCCAACGACGCCGGACAACCCTTTCTCCGCGGGCCGGTTCTTATGCGGGTATGGGTGGCTTGCCGGCTGGGCGCCGGAAACGGTCAATTCTCGTAGTTGACGATAATCGGGTCAACGCAGCGCTGTTAAAGGATCTCCTTGCCAGCCAGGGCTATCCCGCAGTTGCCGTTCAAAGTGCGGAAGCCGCCGAGGTCGAGATCCGGCGTGCCGCTCCCGACCTGATACTGCTCGACGTGGTGATGCCGGGCAAGACTGGCCTTGAATTGTGCCGCGATCTTAAAAACGACCCCAACACGCGGCTGATTCCAATCGTAATGATCACCGGGCTGAGCGCTCGAGAAGACTGGATGGAAGGCATCGAAGCAGGCGCCGACGACTTTCTGACGAAGCCGATCAACCCGGAGGAATTGTTCGTGCGCGTGTCCTCCCTGCTCAAACTGAAGGAGTTCACCGACGAACTCGAGACCGTGGATTCGGTGCTGTGTACGCTGGGCCTCAGCGTCGAGTCGCGCGATCCTTATATCGAAGGCCACTGTGATCGCCTGGCGCGCGATGCCACTGATCTGGGGCGCTTTCTGGGTCTCGATGAAGAGAGCCTTGTAGCCCTGCGGCGCGGCGGCTACCTGCACGACTTGGGAAAGATTGCCGTACCCGACGAAATCCTGAAAAAGGGCGCTCATCTGACGCCGGCGGAGTGGGAGATTATGAAACAGCACCCGGTGACCGGCGAAGCGATTTGCCGTCCATTGAAGTCGCTGCGGCTCGTGCTCCCGATCATAAGGCATCATCATGAGCACTCCGACGGCAGCGGCTACCCGGATGGCCTCCGCGAGAATGAGATACCGCTTCTGCCCCGCATTCTGCAGGTGGTCGATATCTACGACGCGTTGCGCACGGAACGTCCTTACAAGCCGGCGCTTGGCCACGAACAGGCTGCGACCACGATGCGCAACGAGGCGCGCAGTGGCCTTTGGGGCAAGGAGTTGGTATCCGAGTTCTTTGGTATGCTCGACACGCGCAGCCGGGTGGCATGAATCGCTGAAGGATGGCGCCGCCGGGGCACGGACTCGCTGTCTCAATCGTTAAATGACTTGATGCCTTGATGCCTTAATGCCTCAATGATTCAATGCCTTTGACCTACAGCTTCGTCATTCCCGCGTATAACGAAAGCGTTCGCCTCCGGCCCACGCTCGCTGAAATTCTCCGCTACACCCGCGAAGCGGGATGGGATGCCGAAGTTATCGTGGTCAATGACGGGTCGACGGACGAGACGGCCGAAATCGTGCGGGAATACGGCAGGCTGTATCCGCAGGTCGGGCTGGTGGAGAACCCCGGCAACCGCGGCAAAGGATACAGCGTGCGCAACGGGATGCTGCATGCGCGTGGCGATATCTGCCTGTTCATGGACGCCGATCTTTCTTCGCCGATGTCGGAGGCGCCGAAACTGTTCGACGCGATCGCCCGGGGCGCGGATATTGCGATCGGCTCGCGCTGGCTGCGCACTGAACTGCAGACCGAGCGTCAGCCGGTCTATCGCCAGGTCTTTGGACGAATCTTCAATTTGGCGCTGCGCGCGATTCTTGGCCTGCGTTTCGCGGACACGCAATGCGGATTCAAAGCCTTTCGGCGAGAGGCGGCGCAACTCATATTTCCGCTGCAAAAAATTGAGCGCTGGGGATTCGATCCGGAGATCTTATTTTTGGCGCAGCGGGCGGGACTGCGCATCGAAGAGGTGCCGGTGCTGTGGGCCCACAGCGAGGGGACGCGGTTGCATCCCTTGCGCGACGGGTTGCGCATGTTCTTTGAAGTTTTGCGGATCCGCAGGAATGCGATGACCGGAGAATACACGCCGGATCCGGTGCCTTCTCCCGGAAAGTTGTAATTCGACCTGTGGGTGACGACTTTTGTGCGGTGCCGGTCTCGTGTGGTGCCCGTCCGGGCTGCTCCCACGCGGCTACGAATCGGATCGAATTTTCGCAGGTGCAGCGGGTGCAGCCGAGCGCACAAAGTCGGCAATCTGAGACCCCATTTCTTCGGTTGAAACCGTTCGCTCTCCCGGGCGCGCCAGATCCTTGGTACGGAAGCCTCCCACCAAAGTTGACGTAACGCCAGCCTCCACGCACTCCGCTTCGTCGGGCAGATGAAAACTGTGGCGCAGCATCAGCGCCACCGAAAGAATTGCGCCCAAAGGGTTGGCAATATTTTGACCGGCGATGTCGGGAGCGGAGCCGTGCACCGGTTCGTAGAGACCAACTGCGCCTCCAATGCTGGCCGAAGCCAGCAGGCCGAGTGATCCCACGATCCCGCCGGCCTCGTCCGAGAGGATGTCTCCGAACACGTTCTCGGTCAGAATGACGTCGAACTCCGCGGGCTTGAGTACGAGGGACATTGCCGCAGAGTCGACGTACATGTGGGAGAGCTGCACGTCCGAAAAATCAGCTGCGACCTTGGTGACCACTTCGCGCCACAATCGCGAGCATTCCAGTACGTTCGACTTGTCGACGGAAAGAACGCGGCGGCGGCGGGTTTGAGCAAGTCGAAACGCGACGCGCGCTATGCGTTCGATCTCCGGCTCGCTGTATCGCATCGTATTCAGCGCGTGACGAGTACCCTCAATCCTTTCGATCGAGCGAGGCTGGCCAAAATACAAGCCGCCGAGCAGTTCGCGCACGATGAGAATGTCGGTGCCTTTGACGATCTCTTCGCGCAACGGAGAGCAGGTGCGAAGCGCGGGATAGAAGACCGCAGGACGAAGATTGGCAAAAGCTCCGAGTTCCTGGCGAAGCCGAAGCAACCCGGTTTCCGGTCGAAGTTCGCGGGGATTCCGATCGAAGGCCGGACTGCCAACCGCTCCGAGCAATACAGCCTGCGAAGCGAGGCAGGCTTGAATGGTCGAATCCGGCAGGGGAATGCCGAACTTTGTCAGGGCAACTCCCCCGATGTCTTTCTCGTCAAGCGCGAGATCGTGCCCAAAGCCGCTGGCCACTTCTTCGAGAACACAAATTGCCTGCGAAGTGACTTCTGGCCCGATTCCATCTCCGGGCAGCGTTGTGACACGGAGTTGCATCGAGTATGCCTACTTTCGAAAATGATATTGAGGCCAGAATATACGAGGCAACGCCGCTATGGTAGCCTCCTTTGGCTTTTCACATTTTGTTTGGGTTGGAGTGACGAGAAAGATACGCGCTCGTGCCGAGTAATTCAACAGGTGTTGAATATTGAACATGCATCGGGTAAATATTCTGGAGTTAAACACCCCAAAGATAATCTTCTTGCTCGCCATGATGATCCGCATGGGAGATCGAGACCGTCGCCTGTCCGCTGTTGCCGAGGACGTGCGCGGAGCGACCATCGCCGACTCCCGCAGCAACTGAAACCGCACGCGGAAAAGGAAGACTGGCCGCGGCCGGTGGAAACTTCTTGTTGGCGGTGCCATCGCCATGGCTCGCGCTGCCGCTGCTGACGTCCTGGATCAGTTCAATCAAATGGCTGTCCTGGACCTTCTTGATCCGATCGGCCAGAACCACAAACCGACGATAAATCTCATCCAGGTCGCGCCGCTCAAACTGGTGCCCGAGCTGCTCACAGCGCAGAGCCAGCGCGTGGCGGCCCGAGTGCTTGCCGAGAACCAGACGCGAATCGGGTACGCCCACCGACTGCGGCGTCATGATTTCGTAGGTCAGAGGATTCTTGAGCATCCCATCCTGATGAATTCCCGCTTCGTGCGCAAAAGCGTTGCGCCCCGTGATGGCCTTGTTGGGCTGCACCGGAACTCGGGTGATTTCCGCCAACATCTGGCTCGAAGGATAAAGATGTTCGCCCGCAACTGAAGTTTCGTAAGGATAGCGATCCGCGCGCACCCGCATGGCCATAACAACCTCTTCAAGCGATGCGTTGCCCGCCCGTTCCCCGATGCCGTTGATGGTGCACTCCACCTGGCGCGCGCCCTCCTGCACTCCTGCCAGTGAGTTTGCGACCGCCAGGCCGAGATCGTCGTGGCAGTGCGTGGAGATCGTCACTTTTTCGATTCCTGCCACCTTTGCCCGGAGCGTCCGAATCAGATTGCCGTACTCCTCAGGCATGCTGTAACCGACGGTATCGGGGATGTTGACGGTGGTCGCGCCGGCTGCGATCACCGCTTCGACAACCTGGCAGAGGAAGGCGACATCCGTTCGAGTCGCGTCTTCGGGGGAGAATTCAACGTCGGCGCAGAGCGACTTCGCGCGGCGAACAGCCTCCCGCGCCTGCTCCAGGCACTTTTCCCGCGAGATGCGCAGCTTGTACTTCAGATGAATGTCGGAGGTTGCGAGAAAAACGTGAATGCGCGGCCGCGCCGCGCCCTGCAAGGCCTGCCATGCGCGATCCACGTCGCCGGTACAAGCGCGAGCCAACCCCGCGATGGTGGGGCGCCGCAGCGACGCGGCGATCCGTTGGACCGCTTCAAAGTCGCCATCGGAAGCAATCGGAAATCCCGCTTCAATCACATCCACGCCAAGCCGGTCGAGTTGCTGGGCCAAGCGCAGCTTTTCCTGCACATTCATGCTGCAACCCGGCGACTGTTCTCCGTCACGAAGAGTGGTATCAAAAATGGTGACGCGTGGTCGATCCATCGCTTGCTCTGCCTCCAGATGATCTAAGTCCTTCACACTCTATGGCGCATTGGCCGGAAAGAAAAGTTTATAATGTTTACAGCATCATTAATATGGGTGATACTATTAATAATTCTTATGATCCAATACGATTGATAAACTAAGAGGTTAAGCCGCACTCTAGCAAATCCGCTGGCGGCAGGCAAGATTGCGTGCGACCTGTTACCGAAGCGCCTGCCACCTGGCATTCCAAGACAAACTCCATGGACCTCGCCCAACTGGAAGTTTTCCTCACCGTGGCCCGCGAGCGCCGCTTTTCGCGGGCGGCCGAAAAGCTGTTCCGCACGCAATCGGCGGTCAGCCAAACCATCCGAAAACTGGAGGTGGAGATTGGAGAACCGCTGTTCGACCGCTCCTCCCGCGAAGGTGTGCTCACCGACGCCGGCCGGGTGTTGCAGGAATATGCCGAAAAGTTGCTCAACCTGCGGCAGGACGCGCAGACCGCGCTCGTCGAGATGCGCGAACTGCAAAAAGGCAAGCTGGCAATCGCGGCCAACGAATTTACCGCGCTTTATCTATTGCCGGTGCTCGGCGAATTCCGCCGACTGCATCCGACCATCAAGATCACGGTGCGGCGTTCCTTGGGCAGCCAGATTCCGGACGACGTGCTCAAGCACAACGTCGAACTCGGGGTCCTGTCTTTCGATCCCCAGGAACCGCAGCTGCGGTCAGCCGTGGTTTATCTGGACGAGTTGGTGCTGGTCGCTCCTCCCGGACATCCCCTGGCCTCGGCCGGTGAAGTCAGCATCAGGCAACTTGGCGCCGAGTCGTTCGTAGCCCACATCGTCGCGTCTCCGTATCGTGAAAAAGTGATCGAGGCGTTCCGCCGCCACAAAACTCCCTTGCACATGGACGTCGAACTGCCCACCCTGCAAGCCATCATGCGCTTCGTCTGTATGGGCAACGGGGTCGCGCTTGTGCCCGAGATCAGCGTGGAAAACGAACTCAGCCGCGGAGAACTGGTAAGGGTCCCGGTTCGCGATCTGCATTTTCAACGCAAGCTGCGCCTGGTATTCCGCCAGGAATCCACGCTATCGCATGCCGGAAGAGCTTTCCTGAAAGTGGCGGAACAGGTTGCCAAAGACCGAGGCGAGCGCTACCGCTTCCAGCGAGAAAAGTAGCGCCCACACCGAAGGCACTTCCTGAACCACGGCCGAAGTTCGCCACGGAGTCGTCGTAAAGCCCGGTTAAGGTCAGTTCAAGCGGTCGCGAAGTCTACACCACATTTTTCCAGTGATTTCAAACCTTCGGGACGACTGGGAGCGAACCGCTGCAATGGGGATTTCTGTTCGGCCGTGGATTCGGTGACCCGGTCAGCCGGGCCTCGCGTTCATCCGTGGCGGGGAAGCGATGTCGGCGCTCTGCAAAGTGGGAGCAAAGCCCGCGCCTTCATCGGCGATACGGGATGATCGTGGACGACTCCCCGGCCGAGGACGGTGGGACTGTCGTCGGTCGGAAGCTGCAGCAGATGCTTCAGCGTCACCTGTAAAGGCATAACCGGGAAAGGCTGCCGAGGAGATGGGCTTTCACTCGTGCCTCCTTCTGATGAAACGAGGGTCGAAATCGAAAATTCACCCTTGAGCGCTCCAAAAAACGTGACCGACGACTACTTGCCGGAACCCTTACGATGTGCCGAGTCCGTCGTGGGAGGAATCGTACGCCGCAGGGGCACGATCGCGCCTTTTGAGGGATCGGCGGCGGCCGAGGCCCGCGCCAGCACCTCGTGCTGAATGTACTGCACGAACTCCTGAATCTGGTGCTGCATCTCTTCCATGCGCTCGCGCATTTGCAGAATAATCGCGATCCCGCTGATGTTGACGCCCAGATCGCGCGCCAGCGACAGGATAAACTCCAGCCGCTGCAAGTCCTCATCGGTATAGAGCCGGGTATTGCCCTCGGTGCGGCTGGGCTTGAGCAGCCCCTCGCGCTCGTAGAGCCGCAAAGTCTGGGGATGAATCTCATACATCTCAGCCACCGCCGAGATCATGTACGCGCCCTTGGATTTACGCTTGGTCATGGCTGCGGTTCACTAATCACTAATGTACAACGGCATATCTGTCTGAAAATAGTGCCGAGGAGGGACCTGTCGTCAGCGGACCGGAGTGGCGCCGATGGCCAATTTGAAGGCGTGAGCGGGGAAACTCCACCGGCGAATTTCCTGAAAGATGGCCAGCCTGTTCACCTGGGCCCGGCCAAGACGGAGTCAGGAAGCTTGGAGAACGGTCGTGGGCTCGGCCCGAACGGGGGAGAGGAGCACCGACCGACTAACCTTACCGTGCCATTTCTGGTTTCGGCTCCGGATGCGCCCATCCCGCCGGCTTCAACGCGTGATTGACGAGGTAGGCAACAACCCCCGCACCAATCATGATCAAGCCGAACAGCAGCGAGCTCATTCCCAGCACAACCTCGTGTTCGCTGCGCAGAATCGCAAATCCCAAAAGCAGCACCGGAGGAATGCCCACCGCAATCGCTCCAAACAGGCCGCCCGGCACGCGAAACGGACGATTCAACTCCGGTTCGCGAATGCGCAGGCAGACCAGAGCGACAAACTCCAGCGCCAGGCTAGCCCCGTAGATCATGATGTCAAGCGTGACCAGCCGCTCAAAACCGAGGTTCAAAGCGAGGCCCCATCCCACGGCCAGCGCCAGAATCGCCACCCAGGGCGCGCGCGATTTGGAATGCAATTTTCCAAACACCTTGGGCAGCATGCCGTCCTGAGCCATCGCGAGTGGCAGTCGAGAGTAACTCATGACCAGCGCATTGAACATGCCAAAGCCGCTCATCATGCCGCCCGCCACCAGCGCAATCCGAAGCACCGGGCCACCCATCAACTGCGCGACATCCGCCCAAGCCCCGGTCTCCCAGGCGCTGGCCGGAAGCCCCGTGATCCACATCGCGGCAAAAGGAAGAACGTAAGTAAGGCACACAATGACCACCGCGACCAGCATCGCCCGCGGATAGGTCCGCTGCGGACGTTCCACCTCGGTCGCGATCGTGGAGGCATTGTCCCACCCCATATAGTTCCACATGCATATGAGCAGGCCCCCGAGAATGTCGACGTTCGAGGTGGTAGGCTTGGTCACGGCATTGGCCAAGGCGTGAATCTTGAACGGCGCGAGCACAAAAATCGCCGCGAACGGTGCCGAGAGTGCAAAGAACAACCAGAGCGAAGTCGTGGAAACAACCTTCACGCCCATGATATTAAGGATCGCGCAAACCACCACCACGCCGAGCGCCACGGCAATCCCGCGATGGTTCTCCTGGAAATAAGGGAACATCCGCGTCAGGTAAGCCACAAACAGCGTGGGGTAAATCGCCATATCAAAAATGGAAGCTACGAGCGACAGCCAGGCCTCCTGGAATCCCCAGAAATTTCCCATGGCGCGCCGCACCCAGGCGTAATAGCCGCCCTCAAAGGGCAATGCGCTCGAAAGCTCGCCGATCATAAAGGCCGTCGGCAGGCTCCATAGAAGCGGCGTCAGCAGCAAAATAAGAATCGCTTTGCCATAACCGGCGCCGTGCACGATGTCTTCCGTGCCATAGGTTCCACCCGAGACCATAAAGAAGGTCGCGGCGACCAGCGGCCAAAGCGTTAGCCGTATCGATTTCGTCTTCTTCCTATTCTTAAGAGGAGCGGCGGCAGGATGGAACTCGGTCTGGGCGAGGTTAGAGGGTGCAGTAGCTGTTGCCAATTTCGATGGCTTCCTCCTCAAAGCGACTCACTCTCACCACCGCGTCTCCCTTTTAAGATTGCTCTCGCGGCTCCCGGGTTGCAGCGATTCCCGGACATCTCGGCGAAGTTAGTTCGCATGTGTGAGATTACGGGAAATCGGCGGAGATGCAAGAATTTTTTTGAAAATTCTTGTCCCGAAGGGCATCGGAGGTTTCACCAAGCCCGCGAACAAAGGTAACGAGGGCGAGAAACCCGACCCTGGCCTGTCGAATCAGCCTGCTGGTCGACATTTTCGTGATGGTGGAGATTCAGAGTGTGGAGGCGATTCACAGCGTCCGCGAAGGGCAGTTCCGGTCGTACCTGCGCTTGAGCGGAAAGGCCATGGGATTAATATTGATATTAACGATCGACTTTCATCTGGCCCACCCGGGGGGTGGCATGAAGCACAGGAGAGACGGCACGGATCGGGAACAAGCGCTCTTAACCGCTGTTCTTGACCACGGGAGCCACAGAAGAACACACAGGCGAGACCTTCAACTTGGCTTACCCTGCCCCACTTTCGCTTTATGACAAAAGTTTTGACCCCGTCAGAGCTTCAGTTGCCAGGTTTCGGCCACAAGATTCTTACGCCCCCAACTGTCATGCGGCTCCTCGCCGACGAGCCGAAAGGCGGCTTGCTCATAAATCTTGCGGGCCGCCGTAAGTTCACTCTGCGTCCCCAGAATCAGCGTCTTATATGCCGCCTTGCGGGCAAAGCGAATGCACTCGCCCACAAGCCGCTTGCCGATGCCCATCCCGCGCGCCGAAGGCTCTACCAGCAGCAAGCGCAGCCTGGCCACTTTCTTCGATTTCTCGACGAGAAAAACCGAGCCGACGATCTCGCCGCCCGTCTCCGCCATCCAGCAGCGCTCGCGCGCGGGATCGTAGTTCGTCACAAACTCAGAAACAATCCCGGCGACCAATGCCTCAAAGCGTTTGTCATACCCATATTCCTCGGAATAAAGGACGCCATGGCGGTAGACAACCCAACCCATGTCGCCAGGTTTCGGTTGCCGAAGGAGGAAATCTCGTTGCCGAGGATTTCGCTCTGCGCCTGCCCGCTCCGAACTCCTTTCATCACCTCCGGGCTCGAGGATAGATTCGATCGTCCCCATGGCGCGCATGAGTTCGTCCTGCCGGCTGGTCGCGAGCTTGCCGAGGATTGCACCCACCTGTTCATTCGATCGCGCCTCCAGCGGTTTCAGCGCCTTCTCGCCTTCCCTGGTTAAACGAAGCAGACTCTGCCGGGCATCCGAGGGAGAGGGCTTTTTCTCGATCCAGCGTTGCTTTTCAAACTTGCATAAAATGCGGCTCAAGTATCCCGCGTCCAAACCAAGGTCCGTGCAGAGTTCGACGGCAGTCGAATGCTCACGATGCGCCAATTCATACAGCGTCCGCACCTCGGTCAGCGAGAACGGGCTATCCAACAATCCATCCTCGAGGAGACCGATCTGGCGGGTATAGAAGCGGTTGAACCGGCGCATCGACTGGATGCGTTGCTCTGGGAGGGCTGAGGTCGCCGGATGGCTGGCCATACCGGAACAAGATGAACCACAATGGTTGACCGAGTCAAGTAATTTATTGACGCGGTCAAGCACATCAAAATTGAAGACAATGGATCGGCTAAGGGTGGTTTTCTCAGACTTGCTTCCAGAGATCTGCCCGCGGATCCTCTGGATTCAGCTTTGCCAGCTCTCGCAGCAGCTCTTTGGTCTTCTCATCGCGAGGCATGGGCACGGTAATCTTTACTTCGACGATCTCATCTCCGCGGACTCCGTCCTTGGTCGCCGAAGGCACACCCTTTTCGCGCAGGCGCAGTTTCTGTCCAGACTGCGTCCCCGGAGGAATCTTCAGCATGCTGCGGCCATCAATGGTAGGGACTTCAATCTTCGCTCCCAGTGCCGCTTCGACCGCCGTCACCGGAACCGTGATGTAGATGTCGTCGCCCTCGCGCTCGAACAGCGGGTGCTCTTCGATGCGAATAATGACGTAGAGATCGCCGGCTGCGCCGCCGCGCAGCCCGGCATTGCCTTTGCCGGCGATCCGGATGCGCTGCCCGTCGCGTGTTCCGGCCTTGATCCGGATCTCAAGTGGATCGATCCGCTCAACGCTGCCATCGCCATGACAAACCGGACAGGTGGAGATATTCTTGCCCGTCCCGTGGCATCGAGGGCAGGTGACGTTGAACTTCATCCGCCCGCCCGTCTGCTCGATTGTGCCCTTGCCATGACACTGCGGACATACTCCCGAAGCCTCGATGTAGCCGTTGCCGTGACAATTTCCGCAGACATCGCGCCGCGCGATGTTCAGTTTCATCACCCCGCCGCGGATCGCTGTCCAGAAAGGAACGTTGACCTGGTACTCAAGGTCGGTCCCCGGCTCCGGCCCCTCGTCCACGGCCTCACCGCGCCCGCCGCCCGTAAAGATGTTGGAGAAGATGTCACGAAACCCGCCGCCCGTGCTGCCAGAACTCTTACGGCCAGCGCCGCGCGCGCCCTCAAACAGATCAGAAAAATCGAAGCCCCCGAAGTCAACATTACCGGCTCCCCCAGGGGCGCGCCCGCCGCCCGGAAATCCTCCGGAAAAGTCGCCCGCGCCAGGCTGCCCGCCACCGCGCGCGTAAGCCTCCGCCGTAGCCGGATCAATATTGTCCGAATAGAACCCCAGCTGATCGTAAATTTTCCGCTTTTTGGGGTCGCTGAGGATGTCATTGGCTTCCGAAAGAGTCTTGAACTTTTCTTCAGCCGCCTTGTCCCCGGGATTGACGTCAGGATGGTACTTGCGCGCAAGCTTGCGAAACGCCTTGCGAATGTCGTCCGCAGATGCGGACTTCTTTACACCGAGAACGGCGTAATAATCTTTATCTTTGGTTGTGGTGGCCATTGGTCTAGCTGTCAGTTCCGAGCTCCCAGCGAGCGAGTCGACTGACGATAAGTTTTCTCAGCCCCATGAGTGTCGCACATTTCCGGGGTCGAGAGCTGAGAACTGGGAGCCGGGAGAGCTTGTGGCTAGTTCAATACCTCCTTGGCCTGCTCATCCACTGCCACGGTGAACGCCTCAAACGGTGCGGCGTCCATCGACACAGGAATCTTCTGCACCCCCGTAGCGGTCGGCGCGTAGCAAAACCAGCGTCCCTCTTCCGGGACAAAATTCACGAAAAACATCTGTCCGTTCACTTCGAATCTCAATTGGTTTCCTCATTTCCTGGGCCCGACCGCAATATCCTCGCGCCACTTTTAAATCTGATGCAAATGGGGGCGCATGAGCGCCCCCACTGACATGCCAGCAATGGCCGGCAGAGATCCCTCGCGTTTGCTCAGGATGGGCGGCCTCGCCCCTCCGACTGCGCTCAGGGTCACGACCGCCAGGCACCGTTACTTTTTATCCTCAACATCCACATACTCGGCGTCGATCACGCCTTCGTCTTGCTTATTCTGTTGTCCAGCGCCATTCGAGCCTGCCGCCGACCCCGGCCCACCGGCAGCAGGCCCAGCCCCGGCACCCGGAGCTCCGCCCGCAGCCGCCTGCGTAGCCTTGTACATCTGCTCCGCCAGCTTGTGCGAAGCCGCCGTCAGCCGCTCGCGCGCCGAATCCATCTGTGCTTTGTCGCCGCCTTCGATCGCCTTCTTGGCGTCGGCCAGAGCGTTCTCGACATCTCCACGCTCCGAGCCCGAGATCTTGTCGCCATGCTCCTTCAGCATCTTCTCGATGTTGTAGACCATCGAGTCGAGCTGATTCTTGGCCTCGATCTCCTCACGCCGAGTCTTGTCCTCAGCCGAATGCGCATCCGCTTCCTTAGCCATGCGCTCGACCTCTTCCTTCGACAAGCCCGAAGACGAAGTGATCGTGATCTTCTGATCCTTGCCCGTGGCCATGTCTTTAGCGGTCACATTGAGAATGCCGTTCGCATCAATATCAAACGTCACCTCAATCTGCGGCACGCCCCGAGGAGCCGGTGGCAATCCCGTCAAATGGAACTTACCCAAAGTCCGGTTCTGCGCCGCCAGAGGTCGTTCGCCCTGCAGCACATGCACCTCGACCGAGGTCTGACTATCCGCCGCGGTCGAGAAAGTCTCCGTCTTTTTCGTCGGAATCGTGGTGTTTCGAGGAATCATGGCCGTGGCCACGCCCCCCAGAGTCTCGATCGACAGGGTCAAAGGAGTCACGTCCAAGAGCAGCAGATCCTTAACCTCGCCGCCCAGCACGCCACCCTGAATCGCCGCGCCCACCGCCACGACTTCATCCGGATTGACGCCCTTGTGTCCTTCCTTACCGAACAGCTCTTTGACGATCGCCTGAATGCGAGGCATACGAGTCTGCCCGCCCACGAGCACCACTTCGTTGATCTTCGAAGCATCGACGCCCGCATCCTTCAAGCACTGTTTCGACGGCCCAACCGAGCGCTGCAAAATATCCTCAACCATCGACTCCAGCTTCGCCCGAGTCAGCTTGATCACCAGATGCTTCGGACCACCCGCATCCGCCGTAATAAACGGCAGATTGATCTCGGTTTCCATGGTCGTCGAAAGCTCAATCTTCGCCCGCTCAGCCGCGTCCCGCAGACGCTGCAAAGCCATCTCGTTCCCCTTGCCGCGGAGATCAAGTCCTTCATTCTTCTTGAACTCGTCAATCAGCCAATCCACCAGCCGCTGATCGATGTTGTCGCCGCCCAGGTGAGTATCGCCATTGGTGGCCTTAACCTCGATCACGCCCTCGCCAACTTCCAGCACGGAAATATCAAACGTGCCGCCTCCGAAGTCATACACGGCGATGGTCTCGTCCTTGCCCTTGTCAAGCCCGTAAGCCAAAGCCGCCGCCGTGGGCTCATTGATAATTCGCTTGACGTCCAATCCGGCAATCTTGCCCGCATCTTTGGTAGCCTGCCGCTGCGCATCGTTAAAATAGGCGGGCACAGTAATGACTGCCTCGGTCACTTTCTCGCCCAGGTAGTCCTCCGCCGCCTTCTTCAACTTCTGCAAAATCATTGCGGAGATCTCCGGCGGGGTATACTTTTTCCCCTGCGCCACGACGACCACGTTGTCGCCATCCCGCTCAACTTTATACGGGACCATCTTCAATTCTTCGCTGACCTCGTCATAGCGCCGTCCCATAAACCGCTTGATCGAGTAAACCGTATTCTCCGGGTTAGTGATCGCCTGCCGCTTCGCGACCTGCCCCACCAGCCGTTCGCCTGTCTTGGTAAATCCAACGACCGAAGGCGTGGTTCGCCCACCCTCTTCATTCGGGATAACCTTGGGCTCCCCACCCTCCATAACGGCAACGCAGGAATTGGTGGTCCCCAAGTCAATTCCAATAATCTTTCCCATAGCACATCCTCCGATACAAAATTAGTGCTTTATAATCAATAACATGATGATTACGCTTCCGGTCATGCTATAACCTGAGCGAATCATTGTCAAGGTTTAGATGCTTTTTGAAGTGAAGAAGATGCGGTCGGTTAAAATCTCTTCAGTCCGGGCGGCGGATGAAATAACAAGGGACTCGGCGCGACGGTTGGCGGGGGTACCCGACGGGCAGAGAGCATTCGACGATTCATCGCATAGGGCTGGCGCAGCCGGCATATCGACACCAAGCCGGTAGAGACTGATCCGGTGGTCGCGCCCGCGAAACCGCGCATTTTGAACTCGAAAGCAGGATCCGGCGACTCAATCAGCGACTAAGAGTCGCCGAACGCCCGCTTGAAAAAGGCCCGCGCCGCTTGCCTGTGTAATCCGCGAGGTTTCCCACCGGAATTCACGGCGGACTTCAATTTTCGGATTCAGCTACTTGGCCGGGATCGAATCAAATTTGCCGGACGCCTCCTCATAGAACAGCGCGCCCTCCTTCTTATCTCCGCCGCTCCAGTGCTTATGTCCACCCGGTACGCGCAAGAAGTCGCCTGGCCCCACCCGCTTTTCGCCGGCATCATCCTTGTACAAATAAGCGCCCTTGAGCACGACGATCCAAACGTCGCTTGTGTGCGTATGCACTCCGTTGTCGACTCCCGGGGCGAACTTCGAGAATGTGCCGTGCGCCCCCTTCGTGTTATCTCCCCAGAGTGGAGCCCACGTGACTCCGGGAGCCATGCTGCTAACGAAACTCGCTTTGTCGGCCGAAGCGAAGATCACTTTGTCCTGAGCGTGGACCTGCTCCAGTTGCCCATGAACGCGTCCAACGGACCACGCAATCACAAGCATTGCCGACACTGCAACGACCACCACGAATGACTTTTTCATATGATCCTCCGCGATCCTGTCAAGTTGATTGGCTCGACTCCGAATGCCACGCCGCATTCTACTCCCAGAAGAGAAGAAGAGAAGCTGGCCCACCTCGTCCCCAATCTCAACTCCCGCCCGACCCCGGCAAAAGCCGGCCTGACAAGCCACGATAACCGAGGGTAAGAACAGGACAGCTATCGATCGGTCAGGTGCCCCGCGGTTATCCCCAGTGGCCTAATGCTCATACTCTTCGAGAACGGCGGCGCCAATCCAACATCTAACCGGACATGGCCAACCAACAAATTACTCGCAAGCCGCTGTTGAAGGTGTCTCTCGGGAAAGCGACGATAACCTCGGTCGACGTGCGTGAGATCACTTTCGTTGCCGGTCAGCGGACCGGGCGGCACCGGCATCCGTGTCCGGTGGTGGGATTTGTCGTCGAAGGAGCGGCGGTTCTCGAAGTAGAGGGCCAGCAACCGCGGCAGCTGCCGGCAGGTTCCAGCTTCTACGAACCGGCGGACACCGTTATTTTACGATTCGACAACGCGTCGTTCACCGCGCCCATGAGGTTCATCGCGCATTACCTGCTGAACGGGACCCAGGCCTTGATCGAAATGCTCCCCGCAAGTGACGTCTCGGGGGCTGGCCCATCCTTTCCCTAAACCCACCGCGAGGTCCGCGACCATCGCCGCCGCCGTCGGCGGCGGTCATGTCAAGTCCTGGGATTAGGGTGGCCCCGGAGCATCGAAAGACCTCCCGCGAGGGGCGGGTTACAAGCGTATTCTCGCTCGCGGCTAGACATCCTACGAGCCCTACATCCCCGGGAACTTCATCCCCGCCATCCGTCGAGCAAAGCTGGGCTTGCCCATCTGTTTGAACATTTTCTTCATCTGGGCATACTGCCGAAGCAGATTATTAACTTCCTGCACGCTGGTGCCGGACCCGCGAGCGATGCGCTTGCGGCGGCTGCCGTTAATGGCTTCGTGATGATTGCGTTCATATCCCGTCATCGAATTGATAATGGCTTCGACGCGGTTGATGTGTTTCTCGTCAACCTTGTCAGCCGCCTTTTGCAAACCCGAGAACGGGCCGATCGAAGGCAACATGCCCATGAGACTTTGCAGCGATCCCATCTTCCGAACCTGCCGCAACTGATCGCGGAAATCTTCCAACGAAAAACCGTCCCCACTAAGTACTTTCGTTGCAAGTTCGCCGGCTTTTTTCTTATCGATCTGCGACTCGGCTCTTTCAATGAGCGAGAGAATGTCGCCCATCCCAAGAATGCGCGAGACGATTCGGTCCGGATGAAAAGGCTCAAGAGCATCGTACCTTTCGCCCACACCGATGAACTTGATCGGCTGGCCCGTAACCTGGCGAATAGACAGCGCTGCGCCGCCGCGAGCGTCACCGTCCATCTTGGTAAGCACGACCCCGGTAAGCGTAAGCTTCTTATGAAATTCGTCGGCCGATTTGACCGCGTCCTGCCCCGTCATCGAATCGGCAACAAACAAAATTTCCTGCGGATTCAGCAGACGCTTGAGCGACTGCATCTCCTCCATAAGCTGATCATCGAGGTGCAGGCGTCCAGCGGTATCGACGATAAGTACGTCGCATCCCGAGTTGATCGCCTCGCGCCGAGCCTCTTTAGCGAGCCGCTCAACGGTTGCAGTGTTAGCTTCGCCAACCTCGCCTTCATAAAGGTTGACCTTAATCGCTGCGGCAACCACCTTGAGTTGTTCGCGAGCAGCTGGACGATAAACGTCAACCGAAACGAGCAGCGGACGATGTCCGCCATTCTTGAGCCAATTGGCAAGCTTGCCCGAGGTCGTAGTTTTGCCGGAACCTTGCAGCCCAGCCATGAGCACAACCGTCGGAGGCTGTGATGCGAACTTTAATTTGGCCGTATCTTGACCGAGCGTAGCCACCAGTTCATCGCGGACAATCCTGATCACCTGCTCGCCCGGCGACAGCGCCGTCAGCACGTCCTGTCCGATGGCCTTCGCCTGGATGCGGTCAATCAGCTCTTTGACCACCTTGAAGTTGACGTCGGCTTCAAGCAGCGCCAACCGAATCTGCTTCAGCGCCTCAGAAATGTTCTCTTCGGTGAGGACAGCCTCGCCGCGAAGCGACTTGAAGGCGCGCTGGAGTTTTTCCTGAAGATTCTCAAACATGGATTTGAGAACTTATTTTAACAGTAACAAGGTGAAGGGCATGACCGAGGATGTCGCCCGGCGCTCGATTGACTGGCTCCATGATCACGGGTGTCGTGTGCTGGCGCTCATCGGCGGCGAACCGCTGCGGCGGCCGCAAGTCGCCCATAAAAGTGTCTATTGGGCCGCCAAAAAAGGATTCTGGATTCACATTTGGCACCAATGGCCGATTGCTGCGTCCCGAAGTTGCCGATCGCCTCGGCGACGCAGGCGCCGCCATCTTTAATTTTGCGCTGGACGCAAGGGACGAAAAACCCAGTTTACCGAAGGCCTTCGTGCCAGGTCAGAAGAACCTTGAATATCTCATCCGCAAACAGTACGTCTACGGCTCCATGGTGTTCTTCAATATCAACATCTGCCGCAACAATCATGATGAGTCCGGAAGCTCACAGAATATGCCCGCGCGCACCGTCTCGCCACCGACTACCACATCAACGAGACGCCGATGCTCGAACAGGACGAGCACTTCAAGCATCTGAACGAGAATCCAACCTACATAAGGCCCGAGGACTGGCGTGCCGTCGACGATCTCATTGACTTCATTGACTGGATCATCGCGAAGAACAAAGCCGGTTACCAGATGGTGAACTCGGTGCAGCGCCTCCAGGAGATGAAAGCCTTTGTCCGAATGTCCTCAGGTCTCGATTTGAAAAAATACGGATGGTATGGCGATGGCACCAGCAGCAACGGCAGCATCGCCGAAATGCTCGCGCGCACTCCGGGCATTGCGCAAGACGAAAACGGCGAACTGAATTTCACGGGCTGGAACTGCCGCGCCGGTCAGAACAACGTCATCATCCGAACCGACGGCACCGTCGCGCCCTGTTTCCCGATGTATCCCTCAACCTTCGACTGGGGAAATATCGACAATCCCAAATTCGACCAAAAACAGCTGCGAGAGATGAAGCACACCTGTCAGCGGCATTGCTTCTCCACTCTGAATCACAACCTTGGCTATTGCTACAACGATGCGCGAATCATCAAGTGGGTTTGGACCCAGGCGGTCACGAACCGCATGAAGGGCGGGGCGAGAAGTTTCGAGGACTGAACCGTCACTCCACCTTCGGCCGAACCATCTCAAACCGCTCGGTGGTTCGCGTGTACTGCATACCGCCCATACGCCCGATCGCATCGAGGGAGTTCCGGTCGATGCGACCGTCCTTCATATGGCGCTCGTCGATATGAACCGAGACAATTTCGCCGATGACCAGACTGCCGCCTTCGGGATCAGGGTTGAAATCCAGAATCTGACGCAACTTGCATTCGAAGCTGGCCGGAGACTCGGCCACGCGCCGTGGCCGCACCACTTTCGACGCCGCCGACGCGACTTTCGCCAGCTCAAATTCGTCGACGGACGCATCATATTCGCCGCTAGTCAAGTTCATAGCCTCCGCCAGTTCGTAGGTGACCAGGCTGATCACAAATTCTCCGGTTTCGCGAATGTTGCGGAGGGTATCTTTGACATGCACTCCGGGGTGCCCCCGAGACTCATCCGCGTCCGTTTCCGACTTTTTCGGCGGGCGCATGCCCGGCGCGAAAGCCAGCAGCGGGGGCTTTGCGCACACGGCATTAAAAAAGGAAAACGGCGCGAGGTTGGCTTCGCCCGAGGCGCTGAGGCTTGAGACCCAGGCGATCGGCCGCGGCACAACCGTGCTGATCAAAAGGTTGTAAAACTCGCGATGCGGAAGCTCGGAAGGAACCACGTCCATGGCGTCGAGTATATCGTCTCGACCCTACCGGCTCTTCTCGCCAAATACCTCCTTCGCCGCGATCACAGTATTCGAATGAATGGTCACCGTGTCTTCCACATTCAAAGCGTATCCCCCGGCGAAAGTCACCATCACAGGAATACCGCGAGCTTGGGCGACACGAAAGACGAGTTCATCGCGCTTCTTCAATCCGCCGATCGTGAGTGCCAGGCCGCCGAGCTGATCCTGGCGATAAGGATCTGCGCCCGCGAGATAACAGATCAGCTCCGGCTCAAACTGGCGCAGGCCGGAGCTGAGAGCGTTATCGAGCCACGCCAGATAGTCGTCGTCGCCCGTTTCATCGGGCAGATCAATGTCGATCGAAGAAGGAGGCTTCCACATCGGATAATTATTTTCCTGATGCAGCGAGATGGTGAAGACGTCCCCCGCCTGAGCGCTCCGCATTTTTGCGGGAGGTGGATTCGAGGGATTCAGCGGAGACGCCGGTACCGACGGGAGCGGTTCGCTGGCCGTATGCTTGCCCGCAAAAATTGCGGCCGTACCGTTGCCCTGATGTACGTCGCAATCCACCGTCATCGCGGTACGAATCTTGCCGTCACGCTGCATGCGCCGGATGGCGATGGCGACATCGTGGATCAGGCAGAAGCCTTCGCCGTGATCGGGAAACGCGTGATGGAATCCCCCGCCGATGCTGATCGCCACACCATCGTTGAGGGCATGGTCGGCGGCCAAAATGGATCCGCCCGCCGCGAGCCAGAAGGCGCGCACCAACTCCGGCGAATAAGGCACTTCCAGCTCCAGTTCCTCACGCCGGCTGAGCGTCCCGGTCTTCAGCTTCTCGACATATTGCGGAGTATGAACGAGCAGCACGTCATGATCGGTCGCGGGGCGAGGAACAACAAAATCAGAAGACTCGGCAACTCCGGCCGCCAGCAACCCTTCATGAATGCGCTTGTACTTTTCGGCGGGAAAAACATGAACACCGATGGGCAGGTAATAGGCATCGCTATAGACGAGTTTGAAAGGAAGCATTCCGCACTCAGCGTTCAGCACTCAACCGATCGAGCCCCGAAAACTCCATATCATACGCGGATTCGCCGCCGCGAGCACCGGGTCTCGCCTCCTTCCGCTTCCTTCCGCCAAATCGGCGTTTGAGATCGTAAGTGGAGAACGTCCGCATGTCGCTCCCTGATAAACTTGACACCTTGCCTCCTAAAAAGAAATCTTCGTTGCATCCCTCCGCCGAGAATGCACAACCGTCTCAGGCCGGCCCCGCAAAACTGCATCTGGCCCCGGTTTCGGGTAAGGGCAGGATCTTCCTGATCGATACCATGTCGTTCATTTTTCGCGCCTACCACGCGATGTCGCGGCAACGCCCGATGTCCACCAAGACCGGTCTGCCGACAGCCGCGACTTACGTTTTCGTGAACATGCTGCGGAAGCTGCGCGACGACTTTTCGCCCGAATATCTGGCGGCAGTCTTTGACGTGGGTGCGCCAACGATCCGAAATCAGCAGGCGGAGGCGATCACCACCATCCGCAAGTTCGACATCAAAACGCAAACTTTCAAGGAATCGCAATATGGCGGATACAAGGCAAACCGCGCGGAGATGCCCGGCGACCTGGTGCAACAAATCCCGTATATTCGGCGTGCGCTCGAGGGATATCGCATCCCGATTTTGCAGCTCGAAGGTTATGAAGCCGACGATGTGATCGGCACGCTCGCACGGAAGGCGGCGGCCGAGTCGTACACGGTGTATGTCGTTTCGAGCGACAAAGACATGCTGCAATTGGTGAACGACAGGGTTTGCGTCCTGAATCCTCCGAAAGACAATCTGATTTGTGACGCGGCCAAGGTGGAGGAGATTCTGGGTGTGCCTCCGTCGAAGGTGGTGGACGTGATGGCGCTGCGCGGCGATTCGATCGACAACATTCCCGGCGCTCCGGGAATTGGCGACAAAGGATCGGTGGAATTGATTCGCCGCTTTGGCAGCGTCGAACAGGCGATGGATCGTGCGGCGGAGGTCGAGAAAAAAACCTATCGCGAATCGCTGCAGAATAACCGCGACAACATTCTCTACAGCAAACAACTGGTAACGATCGATACGGACGTGGCGGTGGAACTGGATGTCGCCGCGATGAAGATGGGCGAACCGGACGTTGAAGCCCTGCGGGAGCTTTTTCGGGAACTGGAGTTCAGTTCCTTGCTGAAAGAGCTGCTTCCCGTGATCGAAGTGAAAGAGGGCGACTATCGCGAAATCAGGACGAAGGCCGAGTTCGAAGACTATTTGGCGGACTCAGGTGGGCAGGCGGCGCTGGCTTTCGCAATTCCGGCAGAAAGCGCCGGGAACGAAAACGCGGAAAACGAATCAGCAGAGAACGAATCCCCGGTGCCTCAATCCGGCCTTCTCGATCTAGAACCGCCGGATATTCCTGGTCCGGATGCGCCGGTTCGAAAACGCATGGCGGTATCAAACGCGCCCGGCGGGGGAGCGATGGTTACGCTCGAAGATCGCGCGCTGGCCGATCGAGTGAAGAGCTTGCTCGAGGATCCCGCCGTGTCGAAGACGATTCACAATCTGAAGTCGGCAACGCATTATTTCTCCGGCCAGGAAATTGCGCTGGCCGGAGTCCGGCATGATCCGATGCTGTATTCCTATTTGCTCGATCCAACGTATTCATCGCATTCGTTGCCGGAAGTCGCGCTCAGAAGATTCAACCTTAAGCTGAGCGGCAACCTCGCGGAAGCCGCCGACATAACCGGTCGACTGGCGGCCGCGCTTCGCCAGGAAGTCGACGATCTGCAGTTGACGTCGGTGTACGAGAACATTGACGCCCCGCTCGTGCCCGTGCTCGGACGCATGGAAGACGCAGGCGTGAAGATTGATACAGCGGTTTTGGGCGAGATGTCGGTGAAATTGCAGCGCGAAGCGGAGCGAAAGGCGCGCGAGATCTACGATTGTTGCGGGGCTGAGTTCAACATCAGTTCGCCGAAGCAACTGGGCGACATTTTGTTCAACAAGCTCGCGCTCCCGATACCCGTGAAATACGGCAAAGGGAAAAAGATCTCGACGGCGGTGGATGTGCTCGAGGGCCTGGCGGAAGACCACGAAGTTCCGCGTATGGTGCTCGAGTATCGCCAGCTGACAAAGCTAAAATCGACCTACATCGATGCGTTGCCCGCGCTCATTCGCAGCCAGAGTGGCCGGGTGCACACCACTTTCGGGCAGACGGGGACAGCGACCGGCAGACTCTCGTCGACCAATCCGAATCTGCAGAATATTCCCATTCGCACCGAACTGGGGCGCGAGATTCGAGCCGCGTTTATCGCCGAACCCGGACACGTACTGTTGGCGGCCGATTACTCGCAAATCGAATTGCGCTTGCTGGCGCATTACTCAAAAGACAAACTCCTGGTCGAGGCGTTCCGTCGAGCCGATGATATTCACACGCTCACAGCCTCCCAGGTGTTCGGTGTCCCGCCACTGATGGTCACCCCCGATCACCGCCGCATGGCCAAGGTTGTTAATTTTGGAATCGTCTACGGCTTGTCGGCATTCGGGCTTTCTCAAAGATTGGGCATCGAGACGGGGGAGGCGAGGAAGTTCATCGCGGCCTACTTTGAAAAGTATTCCGGCGTGCGCGCATTCATCGATGCGACGATCGAGCAGACGCGCCGCGACCAGAAGGTAAAGACGCTCTTCGGCCGCATTCGTCCGATTCCTGATATCAACAGCAAAAATGCCACCCAGCGCGGCTTCGCCGAGCGCACCGCGGTCAATACTCCGTTGCAGGGAACGGCCGCGGATCTGATCAAATTGGCAATGATCCGGATCGATGATGAAATCACGAAGCGGAAGCTGAAATCCCGGATGACTTTGCAAGTGCACGATGAACTGGTTTTCGAAGTACCGGAGAGCGAGATAGAAAAAATGAAGCCATTGGTTCGGGAACGAATGGAGAACGCGCATCGGCTCGAGGTGCCTCTGCGTGTCGAAATCGGAGTCGGGACAAACTGGCGGGACATGGAAGCAATGGAGTAAGAAGATAGCACCAAGACAGTAAATAGTAAGTTCGCGCTGAGGAAAACTATTTCACCGTCTCCGCTATACTCGCACCAAGAATCTCGCAAGCGCCGTATTCGTCGAAGATGTTCAGCCGCATGGCTATCTTGAACCCCTGCGGAGGCGGTCGCATGAGTGCAGCTACAGCGCTGGCGTTCGAAAAACCGCGGCGCATTTTTCAACGACATCCCATCCGCACGCGGTTGGATTTGATTGCGTTGCGTTCCGGCGTTCCCGAAAACTTGCCCGGTCGCTGCACCGACATCAGCGAAGCCGGTGTCGGCGCCGTGGTGGCCGGTCAACTGGCTCCCGGCCAGCAAGTCGCGGTTGAGTTGCGGTTGCCGAATGTTGGCGTTCCCGTGCGCGTGCGAGCATTGGTTAGCTACCAGTTTCGGTTGCATTGCGGACTGGAGTTTGTCGGCTTGTCGGCCGAGCAGCGGGAGATGATCCGATATTGGGCCTACACTTCCGGCCTTGTGCCTCTCGGTTCGAAGCAACTCAGGGGAGAAGTAGAGAAAGAGAAAGAGAAAGAGAAAGA
>Ga0181522_10000697_pt1 | contig 23320 bp, 17 predicted proteins | sample PEATcosm2014_Bin_27_FD_121103 | JGI IMG/M metagenome (GOLD analysis project Ga0181522, IMG submission 121103) | Peatland microbial communities from MTU Mesocosm Facility, Houghton, MI, USA - PEATcosm2014_Bin05_10_metaG | ecosystem: Environmental > Terrestrial > Soil > Wetlands > Peat | place...
CAAACTTCGTTAATCACAGCAAAGCCATCTGCGATGATAGACTCTTAGCCGCAACCAGCATATCCCGTAAAGGGATGAAAAGAATTCCATGGAGGAAAATATGACGAAAAAGATGACGGCGTTTACGGCGATTCTGGCTATGGCTTTGTTCAGCGGCCTTGCTCTTGCCCAAGATCCAGTCGTAAACATTGATAGGAATCGCCATCCCAACCTGGCCGAAGCTCAGGAACATTTGGTGAAAGCCAACGAAGCCATTGCCCGCGCCCAGGCGGATAATCGCTATGACATGAAGGGACACGCTGAGAAAGCCCGGCAGCACCTGGCAGAAGCCGATCGCGAGCTCCGCGCGGCCGCCACAGCTGCGAACGAAAACATGAGGAAGTAACTGATTAGGCAGCGGGCGGATGAGAAATCATTCGCCTGCTCGTTCTGCGCACCATTCAAGCTGACGATACTCCCTTCCATCCATTACAATCATTGATTAGTTTCTGTGTGTGCGTATCTCTGTGATGCCTCCAGCCCAGGCCAAACCGTTGACGTTTCAGGAGCTTATCCTCCGCTTGCAGACTTTCTGGGCGGAGCGCGGATGTGTTCTCCAGCAACCCTATGACATTGAGGTCGGAGCAGGCACGATGTCTCCGGAGACGTTTTTGCGGGTTCTGGGGCCAAATCCTTATAAGGTCGCCTATGTTCAGCCGTCGCGTCGACCTGCCGACGGCCGTTACGGCGAAAATCCCAATCGTCTGTACAAGCACATGCAGATGCAGGTCGTCCTCAAGCCTCCGCCGGAAAATGTGCAGGAGTTGTATCTGGAATCGCTGGGTGCGATTGGCATTGATCTGCGCCAGCACGATTTGAAGTTCGAAGAGGACAACTGGGAGTCGCCGACTCTCAATGCCTGGGGAGTGGGCTGGCAGGTGATGCTTGATGGACTCGAGATAACGCAGTTCACATACTTCCAGCAATGCGGCGGAGTAGATCTCGATCCGATTTCCGCGGAACTAACCTACGGCCTCGAGCGCATCTGCGCGTTCTTGCAGGACGTGGATTCGATTTATGACATCGTTTGGGCGCGTGATCCGCTGAATGGCAGAGTCATGACGTACGGCGATGTGCGCTTTGCCGATGAGCAGCAATTTTCGGTTTACAACTTTGAAGCGGCAGATGTAGAGATCGCGTGGCAGCACTTCAATTTGTGTGAGAGCGAATGTAGAGCATTGCTCAGTCAATACGCCGCCGTGGCGAAGTCTTCAAAGAAAGAGCGGGAGCGGTTTCCGATTCTTGCAGCGTACGATCTTTGCCTGAAATGCTCACATCTGTTCAACATTCTTGATGCACGAGGCGCGATTTCAGTCACAGAACGCGTTGGGGTTATTGCGCGAGTGCGTGCTCTGGCAGTCGGGATCGCTCGAGCCTACGTGGATCAACAGCGGGGCGACTCTCTTGCAGACTCGGAGCCTGAACCTGCCACAGCAAAGAAATCTAAAGATTCCGCGAAGTCAAAAGACAAACCTCAACTGACGCCGGTGGGCTCGTAATGGCTGACTTTCTCCTAGAAATCGGCTGCGAAGAAATCCCTGCACGCATGATTGACGCAGCCGAGGGTGAATTTCGTAAACACGTAGGAGACGTAATCGAACGGGGGCGTCTTGGTGGCGGACCGATTGAGAGCTTTTCAACGCCACGAAGGCTGACAGTAATCGCTAAAGGGATTCAATCGGAACAGCCGCATGAAATCGAGTTGTTAACCGGCCCTTCGGTAAGTGTTGCGTATAAAGACGGCCAACCAACCCCCGCCGCGCATGCCTTTGCCAAGAAAGCCGGAGTCGATGTGTCGCAATTGCAACGAAAAGCAACTGACAAGGGCGAATACCTTTACGCCGAAGTTACCAAGAAAGCGGGCAGAGCGGCTGATGTCCTGGGTGAAAATCTACCAAAGGCAATCAACTCCATCTACTGGCCGAAAAACATGTACTGGCGCAAGCCAAACGAAAAGTTCGTTCGGCCCGTGCGCTGGATGGTTGCCATGCTTGACGGGGAAGTGATTTCACTCGAATTTGACGGTGTCCGTGCCGGCAATCAATCGCGTGGGCATCGCATTCTCGCGGATCGCGCCGTTTCGATTCCCAGTGCCGATACATATGTCGCGGCCATGGCAGATGCGAAAGTTCTCAACCGCGAAGCCCGGGAATATCAAATACGCAAAGTGCTAGATGCTGCTACTCGGACGCTCTCTGGTGCACGCTGGCGCGAAGACAAAGAACTGCTCGACACAGTAGTGAACCTGACGGAATTTCCCTCGGCAATTCTGGGCAACTTTGAACGCGAGTTTCTTGCGTTGCCCGAAGAAGTCTTGGTCACGGTGATGCGTGACCATCAAAAATACTTTGCCGTTGAAGATTCGAGTGGCAAACTGCTGCCGCATTTTCTCGCCGTGCTCAACACGGATGGCGATGCGACCGGCGTGATTGGACACGGCCACGAACGTGTCCTTCGCGCGCGCTTCAACGATGCCCGCTTCTTCTGGCAGACTGACCAGAAGATTTCCTTGCTGGACCGCGTTCCGCTTTTGAAGAAGGTTACGTTCCAGAAAGACCTCGGCAGTTACTACGAAAAAACGATTCGCGTGCAGTGTGCCGCGAGTTGGCTGTCGGAGATCGTTCGCCAAAACGAAATCGCCATTCGTCCAGGCATTGTGCACAAAGCTGCCTACATGGCCAAGGCCGATCTCACAACGGAGTTGGTCAAGGAGTTCACCGAGTTGCAAGGCATTGTCGGCGGCCTGTACACACGCGCGCAGGAGATTGATTCATATCTGCCGGAAGCCACGCGCTTGGCGATTGGTGACGCGATTTACGACCACTACAAGCCGGAATCCATCGATGATTCATCCCCGCGGTCCATCGAAGGCGCAGTGCTCTCCATCGCGGACAAAGCCGACAGCATCGCTGGAATGTTCGCGCTCGGCCTCCAGCCGACCGGCTCAAAAGATCCTTTTGCCCTCCGTCGTCAAGCGAATGGGGTTGTTAAGGCCATTTCTGATTACAAACTGCCATTTCTTTTGTCGGATTTAATGCGCGACGCCCGCGCCCGATATCAGGAGTCGGATGCAGAAAAGAAATTTTCTGCCGATGACAAATTTAATGAGAGCACCAGAGCGTTCTTCCGCGAGCGGCTGGAGTTTTTCTTGCGCGACATTAAGGGATTTTCTTACGACGTGGTCAACGCGGTGCTGGCGGCAGGCGATGACGACGTCGTTGATGCGCTCCGGCGCGCAGAGGCAGTCAAGAATGTGGCGACGATGCCCGAATTCCAGGCAATTGGTGCAGCATGCAAGCGCATTCGCAATATTTTGCGGCAAGGCGTAGAGAAGGGAATCACGACCACGGAGAAGTTCCGCTTGAGGCCTGAATCGGCATCCGAGGAAAAAGCGTTGGCCACTTTTATGGAAAGCACCGTGCCGGAGGTCGAGACGTTGCGTGCCCAGAAGAAGTATTCCGACGCATTGCTCGCCCTTTCCGGCGCCCGCGGGCCCGTGGACGCCTTCTTCGACAAAGTTATGGTCATGGTGGAGGATGAAAAAGTCCGCGCCAACCGTCTCGCACTTTTGCAAACGCTACTCCAACAATTTTCGACCATCGCGGACTTTTCTGAAATTGTCGCGGATGGCAAGGAATCTTAAGCAAAAAGGACAAATGATGGCGACCGAAACCCTCCCTCAAATTGAAATCGGTAAACAAACTCAAATCAAGTACGTATATTCCTTTGGCGGCGGTAAAGCCGACGGCCACGGCAAAATGAAGGACGATCTCGGTGGCAAAGGTGCAGGCCTCGCCGAAATGACCAACGCAGGATTGCCTGTACCTCCCGGATTCACGATAGCGACCGAAGCATGCCGCGAGTACATGCGTCACGGCGGCGTTTCCAAAGAAGTCGACCGCCAGATGGAATCCGCCCTCAAGCAGCTGGAAAAATTGCAGGGGCAAACGCTCGGCCAGGGCGATAATCCGTTGCTGGTTAGCGTTCGTTCCGGGGCCAAATTTTCCATGCCCGGCATGATGGACACGATTTTGAATCTGGGATTAAACGACCAGAGCGTTGAAGCTCTCGCCCGACGCAGCAATAATCCCCGTTTCGCCTACGATTCTTATCGCCGCTTGATTCAGATGTTCGGCGCTGTCGTGCTTGAAATTCCGAAGCATGCGTTCGACGAAGCCTTCGATGCCAAGAAAAAGCAGAAGAAAGCAAAACTCGACACCGACCTGGATGCTAAAGCGCTGAAAGAAGTCATCGCCGAATATAAAAAAGTTGTCAGGAAGCATACGAAAGCCGACTTTCCGCAAGATCCACAACAGCAGCTCGTCATGGCCCGCGATGCCGTCTTCCGCTCATGGATGAACGATCGCGCCAAGCATTATCGCCGCATCAACAACATTTCTGAAGAATTGGGCACTGCCGTGAATGTGCAAGCCATGGTCTTCGGCAATTTGGGCGATACCAGCGGCACCGGCGTCGGCTTTACACGCAACCCGGCGACCGGAGAAAAAGAATTCTACGGCGAGTTCCTCATGAATGCGCAGGGCGAAGACGTGGTGGCCGGCATCCGCACGCCCGTTCCGATTCTTGAACTTCAAAAAGTCATGCCAGCGGTCTACCAGCAGCTCCGCGACATTACAACCCGTCTCGAAAAACACTATCGCGACATGCAGGATTTCGAGTTCACCATTCAGGAAGGCAAGCTCTACATGTTGCAAACGCGCAACGGCAAGCGTACAGGACGCGCCGCCGTTCGCGTAGCCATCCAAATGGTGGATGAAGGCCTTATCACCAAGGAAGAAGCAATCTTCCGCGTCGAACCGAACCAGCTTTACGACTTTCTGGTTCCTCGCCTTGATGAAAAGAGCGTAAAGGTTGAAGTGCTGGCGACCGGCTTGCCCGCCTCTCCTGGCGCCGCGGTCGGCCAAATCGTATTCACCGCCGATGAAGCCGTCGAAAAAGCCGGGCATGGTTCGAACAAGAATCCCGTCATTCTCGTGCGCGCGGAAACCACGCCCGAAGACATTCACGGCATGGAAGTCGCGGCTGGAATCCTCACTTCACGTGGGGGCATGACCAGCCACGCAGCTGTTGTCACGCGCGGAATGGGCAAATGCTGCGTAGCCGGTGCCGGCGACATTACGGTTAATGAAAAAACCCGGGAAATGCATGCCAAAGGCCAAGTATTCAAAGCTGGAGATTGGATCTCGCTCGATGGCACGACTGGTCGTGTCATTAAAGGACGCCTCAATACCGTCGCTGCGAAACCGGACGATCCAGAATTGGTAAAGATCATGAGTTGGTCGGAGCCCTTCCGTAAGCTCGGAGTTCGTGCGAATGCAGATATTCCCCGCGATGCCATTCAAGCGCGGGCATTCGGAGCTGAAGGCATCGGCCTCTGCCGCACCGAGCACATGTTCTTTGGAGAAAAGAAGCTTCCGCACATGCGGGCCATGATTCTCGCCAGTACGGAAAAAGACCGCCGTGCCGCGCTCAAGAAGCTCTTGCCGCTGCAGCGCGCGGACTTCATCGGCGTATTCAAGGCAATGGATGGTTTCCCTGTGACCATCCGCACCCTCGATCCTCCACTGCACGAATTCCTCCCGCGCCGCGAAGACTTGATGGTCGAGGTCGCCGTACTCGAAGCCACCAAGCCAAAATCACCAAAGCTGCCGGGCTTACGCAAACTCCTGCGGCGTGTGGAAGAACTTCACGAAATCAACCCCATGCTAGGCCATCGCGGCTGCCGCCTTGGGATTACCTATCCCGAAATTACTGAAATGCAGGCCCGCGCGATTTTTGAAGCAGCCGTGGCTGTAGCCAAAGAGGGTGTCAAAGTATTTCCCGAAGTAATGATTCCGCTGACCGCGACGCTTAAGGAAATGGCCAATCAGGCAGCCATCGTCAAACGTGTGGCCGAAGAAGTGTTCGCTGAAAAGGGAAAGAAAGTCGATTATTTGGTCGGTACCATGATAGAACTGCCCCGCGCGGCACTGGTCGCGGATGAGATTGCCCAGGAAGCCCAATTCTTCTCTTTCGGCACCAACGATCTCACCCAGACCACGTTCGGATTCTCGCGCGATGACGTCAACAAAATTCTGCCCACATATATCGCGGAAGGCATTCTTAAACAAGATCCCTTCGCTGTTCTCGATCGCGATGGCGTTGGCCAATTGGTAAGGATGGCCACCGAGCGCGGCCGTAAGACCAGGTCGACACTGAAGGTCGGCATCTGCGGCGAGCATGGCGGCGATCCGTCGTCCGTAGAGTTCTGCCATCAGATCGGGTTGAACTACGTTTCCTGCTCGCCGTTTCGTGTGTTGACCGCGAGATTGGCAGCGGCTCAGGCGGCAGCGGCGGAACAGTTGAAAGTCGAAGGCGGACGAACGAAGTAAGCGTCGCGATATTTACGCGGGGCGGACATCTCGTCCGCTCCGTTCTTATAGACGTGGCTTCAACGTTGCCCCAATCAGCGGCTCCAATCGTGGCCTCGGAAATTGTCGTGACTGATGATCGGCTGATGGGGCCTCCACGCGCGACAGCTTTCCGTCTTTGACTAAATGCTCATGCGCCTCGAGCCATTCGGGAACACTTACGTCGAACGTCTCCCAATGCGCGTATGCCGCCTCGTCGCACCATTTCGGTAGCCGTGGCATCACACTCGCATGGGTGCCTGATCCGCGAAACGCCTTCATCGCTTTCTCGTCTTCCCAAACCGTCAGCGTCCAATAAGTGCGATGGGCGTCAAGCAATAATCTTCCGCCAATAAATCCAGCAGAGCGCACGACCTGCCGCTGCATTAGATATGTATTCCACCAAATCAACGGAAGATGTCTAACCAATCGCATCCGCAGGCGGGTAACCGAAACGAACATGCCTCAATTCACTTTCTGCAATCGCGCAATCAACTTTTGCGCAAAATTATTCTCCGACTCCGACCACAACAACCTTCCATTTGCGCCAGACTTCTTCTCAATCGCATTTGTGAAATCTACCAGTTGTTGAACATTCGCGCGCACGTGCTCTTCGCCCTCGTGATTAAGCTGCACGCCCTCCTGCAAGAAGGATGAGTCTAACCCGAAGTCCACCTGGATATGCCCTTCCTGCTCCCAGGCGCCTTCGTCAAAATCGAGTGCGCGCGCAACAAATTTCACTGGAGAAGGTTTGTGCTGCCATTTTCCATCTTCCCCTTGCATCCAAATGTCCCACGCGCCGTCGAAGACATACGCGTAGTCCTCATGCAACAATTCCGACGCCGCCAGCACCGCGGCCTCCGGGCTAGCCGGAGGGCTGAATCGCCGCTCCAGCACTGTCGCTTCACTCCACGAAACCGGGTGCAACGCCACGTAACTCACTCCGGGGGCCTGCGCCGAAAAAGGGAATTGTCGCAGCACCGACAACATGCGCGGCAATATCTCTTCCACATCAAAATTCTGGTACCACAGACTCAAATATAGGGGATCTGCCATTCACGCTCCTGAACAACACTTAACCTTAAAGGACGTCAGAATATGATGTGGAAATTGCGGCGTGGGATTCAAGCCTGCACGGAAGAGCGCTGTTTAGGAAAAATAAGTTATACTTCTAAGTGATTCATTCCTTTCGCGTCCCCGTCGTCTAGCCCGGCCTAGGACACCGCCCTTTCACGGCGATAACACGGGTTCGAATCCCGTCGGGGACGCCAAATCTCTTCTGACACTTATTTACATCTCGGCGTCGCTTCATCCTAACGACGGACTACGAAGCAAATTGCCTAATCATTGTCCAAATATTCTTCCGGCACATCGTCCTCAGGAAGCTCGTGCGTGTGGACTTCGCGCTCATCGTGGTTGTCCGCATCCTCGACGCCGCTGACCACTCCGGCTTCGAAAGAATTGCCCTCTTCGAGCAGTTCATCGACACTTTCCGAATCAGCGCTTTCGCGGTCCGACAATCCCTGCAAATCTCCCGCTTCCACCTCAGTGGGTATCAGCGGCGCGCTAAACGGATACGTCGAATCATCCTGTCGGCGCCCGCTTGCTCTGCGGGTGCTGCGCCTGCGCGCCGAACCGGCGGCGGTTTTGCTCCGTAAAGATTTTTTCTTTGCCGTCGGTCGGCTTTTCGACGCTTTCTTCTTCGCCGGCTTGCGGACCGGTTTCGCGACTTTCTTCTTTGCCGGCTTGTTCAGCCGATTGGCGGATTTTCTGGCTTTTTTCTTGATACTCTTCTTTTTGCTGGCCATGGCCGCAGTCTAGCACTACCCGCCACCTTGGAAATCACAAAATTTCCGCCCGGTTCCTGCCGTTCCCTGGAAGTCATCGACCTCGGCGTGCCGCTGCTTTCCATGCACTCGCCCTTTGAGATGTCTTCAAAAGTGGATGACTGGGAGTTTTACCGGCTGATCTCGGCCTTCTACGTGCAAGAGCTACTGCGGATCAGCTTCGAGCAGAAGATGCTTGGAAAAAGCAGCGGACAAATGTGCCGTCGGGCCGTGGACGACACCGTAATCTTTTCCATTCACGTAATCGGTCACGTGATAGGTTCGGTCGTCCAGGCCGCGTAATTCCAGCTGGCCCTTCCAGGTCTTCGCGTAGAAGGCATAAAACATTGAGTTATCTTTGCGGATGGCATGGGCCTCGGGCACGTCAAATCCAATATCGTAGAGCGATCCCAAGTATTGCCCGCGCGAAATCATTTTTTCCTTATAAAGCTGTACCCACTTGGTGAACTCTTTTTCCCGCGCCGGAGTTAAATCGTCTTTCCCATGTTTCGTAACCAGCGACGGCAAAACAAACTCCGTCCCAACCACTCCCCCCACTCCCAGCGTGGATGCAAAATCATCCCCGCCATCGCTCAGCTCGACGTGATCGCCGAAATAGGGAATATCATCGCCCATCAGGCCCTTAAGCGTCTTCCCCTTCGACCGCACCTGAAATGAACTTTCCGGGTCTGACGCTACCGACATGTTGAAATGCGGCATGGTAAAGAATGAATACGCCGTACCGCAAGGACAAAACTCCACCAGCGCCCCCGGCTTTACTCGTTGCGCGGTGTCGTAGATCGAGTTAAAGAAATCGGGCAGCGCCTCGACGGATTCTTCCGGCCGCTTATGATGGTGCGCCGGGTTGTAACACTCCGGGACGTCATTCATGTGTTGCCCATCCAGCTTCAACCCATCGAACCCCCAATCCACAAGAATCTTGCGCACGATCGCTTCCTGATTTTCCACGACATCCTGATCTGCCGGGCATAAGTAATCTGTGTTCCACCATGAAATCTTGCGTCGCGAGCCGTCTTTATTCTCAAGCGCCAGTTCCGGATGTTCCTCCAGCAGTTTGGACTTCGGTGACGCCATTAGCGGCGACCACCACAGTTGAGCCTTGAACCCCTCCGCGTGAATCTTGTCCACCAGCGCTTTCATGTCGGCGTCGCCATGAGGGAACTTCTTCGGGTCCACCTGCCAATCGCCGTAATCATTCTGCCAGCCATCGTCGAGCGTGACCCAGCTGAATCCCATCTTCTTCGCCGTCGGCAGCGTGTCATACACCTGCTTCAGTTGTACCGTGCGTCCATAGCCCCACGCGCACCAGATCGCGCCGAATGCCCCCTCCGGCGGCGACGCCATCTGGAATCCCTGCTTCGCCATCAATCTCCGGTACGTGACCAGCGTCGCAAAATAATCGTCTTGATGGACGTTCACGAATGTACGAAAGGTATGCAGCGTCTCGCCGGTGTCTAGTGTCCGAGCATGCTTGTAAGTCACCGCAAGGTTTGCATGAGCGGCATCCGGCATTGAAACCGGCAACGACACAAGTCGCGGCCCCGGCTCAATATGTCCTATGCCAATGCCAACATCCCTTCGCCAAACATCGATAATCGGCGTTCCTCCGCCGTAGTCGCTCGCGTTCATGCCGAGATAATTCTGCTGCGTGAAGCCCGCTTTCAATGGCAGCACCCAATTAGGACGCTTCTCATACGACCCACTCTGGTATGACCAGAATGCAGGCGGTGGCGCTCCGTGCTCCGCATAAATCGTGTAGGCATTGTTTGTCCAGCGCAGGAGGTCAATTTTTGCCGCGCCCGTATTTGTATAGCTGACATCAAACGCCGCTAGCGTCGGGAAGTCGTCATAAATCGTGACCGCGACGGTCTTTTGCAAACCATCATTCTGGCCCGTCAGCGTGAGTTTTTCGCCACTTCCAAACCCATCACTGACGCGTTCACTCTTCTGCGATGCCAGCGGAAAATTCGCCCATGACTTGCCGAGCCCGGAGACCGTCTCCGACTCAGAAAATGGCCCTAGCGGAATCTCTTGGCCACTGAACTTTGCCACGATCCGTGAGCGCAACCTGGAGTCGAATTCAATTCTCAGGTTCTGGCTCTCGATCTTTGCCACAAATCGCGCCGGCGCCTTGGCTTGGCTAGCGACCGATTCACCTTGCGCCAATGGCAGGACCGCGATTGCCCTGGCCACCAGGGAAACGAATGTAAGTGACACCCAAAGAAAACGCATCGCCTTCGTGATCATGGCTTTCCCATCCGCTCCCGCAAGAACTGCTCGCGATGCTCACGCTCGCGGAATGCCTCCGTCCCTCCCGCTCGCGTCACAGACAACGCGCCTGTCAAGTTTCCAAACCGCAAGCAAGTTGCCAGATCCGCCCCCTTTACATACTGATGCAGAAATCCAGCATTGAAGCTGTCGCCCGCGCCTACGGCATCGACCGCGTCCACCTTCAGCGCCGGGCTGTGAAGCGTTTCATGTCCTCGTCGTGCAATCGCACCCGTAGTGCCTGCTTTGACCACAACCAACGGCACCATCTCTGCCAGCCGGGTCACGGCGTTTTCCAGGTTTGTCTGGCCCGTAATGCGCATAGCCTCGCGCTCATTGGGCAAGAAAATGTCCACGTGCTTAAGCGCGTCGCGAATTCCCCCGTCCCAGCGGTCCTCGGGATCGTCATTGCAATCCAGAGAAATGCTCAATCCCTTCGCCTTCAGCCGCCGCAATAACTCCGGCACATCCCGCTGCAAGCCGCGCTGCAAATAATACGAAGAAAGGTGAAAATGCTTCGCCGACGAAAGATATTCGATATCAAGATCTGCCAGCTTGAGCGCAAAAATCGTCCCCGCGTACGTCAAAATCGTCCGCGATCCGTTACCCTGCAAAATTACCGACAGCCCTGTCTGCTCTGCTGCATCGCGCCGCACCTGCGAGACGTCCACGCCGCTTCGCGTCAGCATGGCCAGCGCGGTTTCTCCCATCGAATCGCTCCCGATGCAGGAGGCAAATCCGACCCTGCTGCCCAGCGCCGCGAGGTTATGTGCCACAATCGCCGACGAGCCGCCCAGCGTCAGCATCATCTTCTCAGCTAGCAGTTCGCGCTCCCGCGGCAGTGCTTCCGGTAAGCCATAGAGAATCAAGTCGAGGTTCAACTCCCCGGCTATCGCGACGTCAAAACGTTTTTCGGACACAAATCTCTCCGGCTGCGATTCAGATTACGAATATTTTCGCTTTATACAACTGAGGTTGCGTCACGCCAGCGTCACCGCGACCCCCGCCTTACGGAGCGCATTGAGGTCCGACTTCGGAATACCTTTGTCGGTGATTACTTCCTGGACCGCCGTCGGCGGCGCAATCAGCGACAGGCTCCGTCGCCCGAACTTGCTCGAATCGCACGTTGCAATCGTCACGCGCGCTACATCCATCATCGCCCGGTTCACCTTTGCTTCCAGCAGGTTCGGTGTGCTGAGCCCATAGTTCACATCGAAGCCGTCCACACCAAGAAAAAGAATGTCGGCATTCAACCGGTGCAGCGTCTCTTCGGCAATCGGCCCGACCAGCGAAAACGAATTTTTCCGCAGCGTTCCCCCGGTCAGGATGACTTCCACCGCCGTGCCCGCCAAGTCCGCCGCGATGTTCAATGCATTGGTAATCACCGTCAGGTTCGTGAAATTCCGCAGTGCCCGGGCAATCACCGTCGTCGTCGTACCGGAATCAAGAATCACCACCTGTCCCTCTTTCACCCTCTGCGCCGCCACCGCTGCAATTCGCAGCTTTTCTTTGCGATGCAGCTTTTCTTTTTCCCGTAGGGTTGGGTCTTCGAGCGCGCTCTCCTGCGCCGGCAGTGCTCCGCCGTGGGTGCGGTGCAGCCGCCCTTGTGTATGGAGAATTTCCAGGTCCTTGCGGATAGTGACCGGCGAAGTTTCGAATCGTTCCGAAAGGTCGGCGACCAGCACACGGCCTTCCTGGATCACCAGCTCTACTATGGCTCTACGTCGCTCTTCGTTTAGCAATCGGGCTCTCAATCGCGGGCATTTTGATTACTTTGTACCCCGCGCCTTCTTTTGTATCGGGACGGCTGCCCTTTGTAAACCTAATTACGAGTTTTTGATTTTCCTTGACTTCTTCATAAAACGCAACTAAAAGATTCAAAGCATAAGAATACGAAAGTTTGTCCATTGTCTGTTCCAAGGTCAAATGATGCTCAAACCATACCGTCGTTCGCTTCTCGCGCTTGTGCTACTCACTCTTTTCGCATCGCACTTCGCCGCTACCCAGGCCAGCTACCAGGCCCAACTTCGCGGCGTGGTCACGGATTCCAGCGGCGCGGTCGTGCCCAACGCGAAGATCACCATCACCGACGTGGGCACAAGCATCGCCCGCTCGGTCACCACCAACCCAACCGGCGCTTATGCTCTGCGCGAACTTCGCCCCTCAAATTACGTGGTCACGGTCGAGGCCGCAGGCTTCCAAACCATTGAGCAAAAAGGGGTCGTCCTCGCCGTCGATCAGGACGCCACGCTTAACTTCACTCTTCATCCCGCCAGCGCCACCATCAAGATGGAGATCAAAGACACCGCGCCTCTTCTCGACACCGAAAGCGCCTCCCTCGGCACTGACGTCACCAACCAATATGTGAAGGACATTCCACTCTTGAATCGCAGTTTTTTCGGATTGACCTTCCTTGCCGGAGGCGTGACTGAAACCGCCGGAAGCGGCAGCGCCGATTCCTATCCCGCAGGTACAAACTTTGTCTCCAACGGCCAGCGCAACGCCACCGCTGAAGTCCGCATTGATGGCGCGTTAATCAGCGCCCCCGAACAGGGCGAGGGTGCCAACTCCAACGTATATTACGAGCCTTCCGTCGAAGTCATCCAGGAGTTCAAAGTCGAGAACAATAGTTTCTCCGCCGAGTTCGGCAATAACGGCGGCACCGTCGTCAACATGGTTCTGAAGAGCGGGACCAACAATTACCACGGCAGCGGCTGGTGGTTTCTGCAACGCAATGGCACCGACGCGCGCGACTTCTTCAATCCTGCCCCCGGCCTCAAGCCTGATCACGTCCGGGACCAGTACGGCGCGGCGGTCGGCGGCCCAATTCGCAAAGACAAGACGTTTTTCTTCGTGGATTTTGAAAAAGTGCGCGACAACGAGCCCATCAACTACGTCGCGAGTGTTCCCACTGCCGCCGAACGCCTGGGGGATTTCTCGCAAGCCGCCAACCCCATCTTTGACCCCTTGCAATGCATTCCCCAGGGCGGTGGACAACCCTGCGTACGCAATCCCGTTCCCGGAAACATAATCCCCACCGGCGAAATCGACAAAATCGGGCAAGCCATCATCAACCAGTACCCCATGCCGAACCTACCCGGCGAATTCAATAACTACCGCGCCAATGCTGTCTCTCATAATCCGGATTATCAATTCGACATCAAGGTTGACAACCAGATGGGCCAGAATCAACGCCTCTCTGCACGTTACAGCCGTCTCCATTCGAACTCGACAACTCCTCCCGGCTTCGGCGACAGCGAATTCGGTCCCAGTGGCGACGGCATCGGTAGCGCGCCCCTGAATGCGCAGAACGTCTCCCTCGAATATTCTCTGACCCTCTCCCCGAAAATTCTCTGGACTTCTCGCTTCGGCCTCGATCGTGTCAAGCAGGTCTCAACCGACAATCTGCCGACTTTGCAGAGCGTCGGCCTGCCCTCCGTGCTGGATGCCAACGGCATCGACCAAATGCCGACCATTCAGATGACCGGCGCGTCCCCATGGACGAGTCTCTACGATCAATGCTGCATCAACACCACTTTCGCCCACACTCTCTACACGTATTCTTCGAATTTTGAAATCGTGCACGGTAATCACATCTTCAAATTCGGCGGCGAGCAGCGTCTCTTCTACAACAACTTCTTTCAGCCCCCGAACCCCACTGGACTTTTCAACTTCACCGACGACGTAACTTCACAGATCCCCAACAGCGGCGCCGCCGGAGGCACGCAAGGCAATCCCTTTGCCAGCCTGCTCTTCGGTTATCCCGATAACAGCAGCATCATCAACATTTATCCATCGGTGGCGAATAAATCGAAAGAAACCGGTTTCTACATCCAGGATGATTGGAAGGTGTCGCCCAAACTCACGCTAAACCTCGGCTTGCGCTATGAATGGAGCACGCCGTACGACGAGCGCAACAATAAAATCCAATTTAGCGATTTCACCGGCAACAGCGGCGTTACCATCCCCGGCCTCCCCATTACCGGGCCTCTGATGGGCACGACGATTTTTGCAAACAGCAACAAGCGTACCGTTCCCGTGGACCGCAACAACTTCGGTCCCCGCATCGGTTTCGCCTATCAACTGGGCAGCAACACGGTCCTACGCGGGGGCGCAGGGGTTTATTACGGGATGAGCGTGGCCACCAACTTCCAATATCCCGGCACGGCCTTTCGCGAAACCGCGACCATGTTCTTTACCACCGACAACTTCCAGACCCGCTCTGCCTCGCTCGCCAATCCTTTCCCGAGCGGCCTGACCGGTCCGCAGGACCAAAAATATGGCCCGCTCGCCGAATGGGGCTATATCAACCAGAACGACCTCGGCACGCAAACCGCGCAGAATGCCGACATCTATCAATGGAACTTCGGAGTCCAGCATCTGTTCCCCAGTCAGATCGTGATCGGCGTGGATTACTCCGCCAACCGCAGCACCCACTTGCCCTGGGGAGGTTATTCCAGCACCCGCAACCGCAACTACATCTCCTCAACTCTCCTGGCGCAAATCTCCGCCCAGCAGCATGCGCTTGACCCGACATGCGACGCTGATAGCTGCGTCAGCAACTACCTTGCGAATCCCGTCGCCAATCCGTTCTGCACCATGTTCAGCGGAACCGGATGCACCATCGCTGGGCCAGCGCCTGTTTTCAACGAGCCTGATTCGCAATACGGCAACCCGACCATTCCGCAAGTGAATCTGCTCCGTCCGTACCCGCAATTCGATGGAAACTTCGAAGGTCTGCCGCTGCTCGAAGCCAGCTCCTGGTACAACTCCTTGCAGGTGCGCTTTCAAAAACGCACCACGCACTACACCAGCTTTGAAGGTAATTACACTTTTTCGAAGTCCACCGATGATTCTTCTATCGGTGCAAATGCCTTCGTCGGCACGCTGAATAACGGCAATCCGCAGCAGTTGGATCGTCTGAACCTCGAGCACGGCATTAGCGCCAACGATGCGACCCATCGCCTTGCCCTCGCCGTCATTTTCGATGTTCCCGTAGGCAAAGACCGCTGGATCGGGCGCGACATGAACGCCTTCTCCGATGCCCTTATCGGGGGATGGGCCGTTTCCACCATCGTTACCGAGCAAACCGGCCAGCCGCTGCCCATCTATATGGCCAATCCCCGCTTGCAGGACGGCAATCAGCGTCCCAATGTCTTGTGTGGTGGCGGAATGGGCATCAGCTCTAATAAAGCAGCCGTCACCCAGCAGCCTTATCTCAATACCAATTGCTTCGCTGACCCCGGCGATCAAATGCCCGGCGACGCTCCCCGCTATTTTTCCGACTTGCGCTCCGACGGCATCCACAACTTCGATACGGCGTTTTACAAAGAATTTACGCCGCGCGAAGGTATGAAACTCCAAATCCGCGCCGATATGTTCAACTTCTTCAACCATCCCCGCTTCGCTTCGCCCAACACCGCCTACGCCCCCGGTGATCAAACCTTCGGCCTTATTACTTCCACTGCGCCAGGCTCGAATCCGCGGCGCATGCAATTCGGCGCGAGGTTTGAATTCTGAAGCTCCGCTGCCTCATCGTTGTAATTGCGGTATTATGCACGGCGTCGCTGACTTGGGCGCAGAGCGATACCCATTCCCCCGATGTCCACGCCAATTCCGCCGACTGGGTAAACTACGTCCGCATCGGCGCTTATGGACTCGAGCGGCACGATGCGGCAACAATCGTTTCAAATGCCACGCGTGACGATGTTTTTGGCATTGAAGTGGACAACGACATCGAAGGCCGCTACGAGAGTTTTCTACATCCCGAAGAAAAGCTGAAAGCCATCCGCGCCGTCGCCGAAAAAGCCCATCAGGCGGGAAACCGTGCATTTGTTTATGTGGCTGGCACCGAATGCATTACCGCCAATGCAGACAAGACTCCGCACACGCTGGCGAAAGAGCATCCCGACTGGCTGCAACGCGACATTAACGGCAAGCCCGCTATTTTCGGCGGAGGCTCCGCCTTCTGGATCGCCCCCGGCGACGAAGACGTCTGGGTCACTCCCTACGCCACCGAATGGCGCAAGATTTATATGCAACACATTCGCGAGATCGCTGCGACTGGGATCGACGGCATCTACGTGGACATCCCCTACTGGATGACTCACTTCGACGGCTGGGAAAACACCTGGGCCAGTTTCGACGACTACACCGTGGCAGCGTTTAAGCAGCAAACCGGCCTCGATGCGAAGAAAGATCTAAAGCTCGGCGATTTCTCTGACCAAAACTTCCGCAAGTGGGTGGATTTTCGCATGGACACTTTTACCAAGTTCATGCAGGAAATCGATCAAAACGCGAAGTCAGTTAATCCTCAGATCAAGACGATTCCTGAGATTTATCCCGGAATTGAGGAAGAAGCCGTTCGCGTAGGCGCCGATGTTTACAGCCTCTACCCCGTGGTTGACGCCATCACCCACGAATATGAATTCGGCGAGGGCGATCACATGGCGTCTTCGCGCACGCCCTTCGACTGGTTCGCTTATCGTGCCGGCATGGAGTCATTCCGCGCCTTCGCCCAAGGCAAGCCGACGTGGATTCTCAATTACTCCTGGGATGGCGATGAAAAAGTGGACAAGAAAGAATCCATGGAAAATCTCGCCATGTCGCAAGTCATGGCCGGAGCCAACTTCTGGGATGCGCCCGGCCACTCCATGGCCGGCTCCAATGATGAAGCCACGCGGCAGAAAATTTTCACCTGGATTCATGCGCATGAAAATGAAATCTACTCACCGCGTTCGCCTATGCATCCCGTTGGCGTTTATTTCGCACCGCGGACGAGAAATTACTATGCCAAAGATTTCATCGCGTCGTACCGCGGAATTCTGATTTTGTTGCTTCAGAAGCATCTGGAATTTCAGGTCGTCACCCCGCGCACGCTCGCTGCATTTCATGGTCCGACGCTGGTGTTGCCCGATGTGCGTATATGGAGTGACGAAGAAAAATCGCAGCTTAAGACGTACCTTGCCAACGGTGGCAAGCTCATCGTCACCGGAAACGATGCCACCCAGTTCGCCGCCAGCCCTAACATCGTTCGTTTCCCGGACGCTCCCGGCAAAGCCTACAGCAAGATGCTCGAAGCCGATTTCCTGAAAACCGATCCTGATTCACAAAAAGATTTTCTTGCGGCCCTAGGCGCAAACCCAATCAAAGTCGAATGCTCATCGCTCGTTGCAACGTCCATTGCTTCCGTTAACGGTGCGCCGCACGTCTTTCTCGCCAACTTCGCCGGATTGCAAGGTCACGTCAATCCTGTGCAGACGCCGCAAAATGTGAGAATCGTGATTCCTCAAGAAATGGCCGGTAAAGCATACTTCCTGCCCTTTCTCGGCGACATCCAACCAGTTGCTGGCGTTACGCTCGCCGGCGGCACCGCGTACAGCCTTCCCCCAATTACCAAAGGCGCCATCTTCTGGATTGACCCCGCGGCGCCAGCCGCCACGGTGCCAGCACGTGCCGGAGGCCATAAGTGACGGCGCTCTCCGAGTTGCTGGGTCTTCCTGCGCAAGAGAAAGTTTCCCGCGGCCTCGAATTCACCCCGTGCGAAATCGCCCAGCAACCCGAGACATGGCCGAAGACCTTTGCGCTTTTCGAAGAACGCCGCGCCCAGATCGTCGAATTTCTCGATGCCGCGGGAATTTTCAACGAACCCGCGCATCGGCCCACCGTCTTTCTCGTCGGAGCTGGAACGTCTGACTACATCGGCCGCGCGCTTACGCAAATCCTGCGAGAACACTGGCAATGCGAAGTGCTAGCCGTCCCCAGCACCGACATCGTCACGCATCTCGCCGAGCTTGTTCTGCCGCACCTGAAATATCTCTGGATATCGTTTTCCCGCTCCGGCGACAGCCCGGAGAGCGTCGCCGCCGTGGAGAAAGCTCTCGCCGCGCGTCCCGACATCCATCACCTGATCGTCACGTGCAACAGTGACGCGCGCATGGTGAAACTCGCTGCGGGCAATCCCAGTATCAAGGCTCTCAGCATCTGCCTCGACGATGCCGTCAACGATCGCGGCCTGGCCATGACCAGTTCATTTTCCAACATGGTCGTCTTTGGGCAGTGTCTCGCGCACGTGAACGATCCCGCACGTTATAAGAACGTCATGACGGATCTGGTTGCCGCAGGGAAATCTTATCTCGCAACCGCTCCCGACCTCGCCGCGAAGCTCGCGCAAGGAAATTATGCAACCGCGTGCTTTGTGGGATCGGGAGCGCTGCATGCCACGGCGAACGAATGCGCGCTGAAAACGCTGGAACTGACTTCCGGCAAGACACTGACCTTGTCGGAGTCGGCGTTAGGGTTGCGCCATGGGCCGATGTCCGCGCTGAAAGACGACACGTTGTTCGTGTGTTTCTTGTCGAGCGATGACCAGGTACGCCCGTACGAAAGCGACCTGCTCCGCGAAATTGGCGACAAAAAGCTGGTGCGGACTCGCGTGGGCATCGGGGCGCCGGCTGCTGCGCCTCTCCTCGAATATTCGCTGGTGCCTGACGTTTTGCTCCCCGACGCGTATCGTCCCGCGTGCGACGTCATCTTTGGCCAGTTGCTCGGGCTTTTCCTGTCTCTTCGTTGGAACCTCCGTCCTGATCGCCCCAGTCCCAACGGCGCCATCAGCCGCGTCGTGCAGGGCGTAAAAATCTATGCCTAATCCCGCCACGATATGGAATGGCCTCAAAGCCATCCGGTGCGTCACACTCGGCCGTTCCCATGCCCTCAGCAAATGCCCCGCCCGGCGCTTAGGAAGCCCTCAGAGGCGCGTGGAGCAGTGAGATCGAGGCCAGAGTATGCGGCCAATTTGGCGCTCTCCTGCGCGAAATTAAATCGATTTAATGACCATGTTTAAATCGTTTGCAATCAATGACTTACGAGCATTATTTTGCACAATGCTTTCACCTGTGAACACCCGGCGAATCAATGCTTTACAGCCGACTGCACCATAAATGGGGCAGTGGATGAACTTATATACATGCCCGTTTGAATTAGATCAAACGTACGTGATTTTGCAATTTCATGCCGTATTTATCACGGCACATAACGAGTGAAGACCAGATCGGTATCCTTGGTTTGCTGATGGCAGGGAAAGCAGGGCTTCATAAAATCCGCGTTGGCGGGTTTGCCGTCCACGAAGTGGCCGAATCCCCAGCCGCCAGTGGCGGCGTACTTGACTGAGTCTTTGACCATGAACTGAATATTCGTTGGTGCGCCGGGAACGAAAGATTGCACCTTGCCGAAGACTTTGTTGTTTTTATCGGACGCCGTGTATCGGTAATGCAAAGCGGCGATGATGGTGCCGTCTGGATAGGGAAGTTTGCCGTCCTTGAAAGCGTTGTAGGCGATATCGTTGCCCAGTACCGCACCGATGCTGTTGATGTTGCCGGCTTCATGCGCCGACGAGATCCAGCGCCAGTCGCGGTATCCCTGCGGCATTTCGGTAACGTAGGGAGCAGCGGCCGCGGTTCCCGTATCGGCATGTTGTGGCGTCGGCGCGAAGAGGGCAACAAGGCCGGCCATGGCTGCGATTGCAACTACGAAGAATGTGAAATGTTTCATGGGGTTCTCCTTCCGATGGTGCGGGCCGGCTTGAAATCGGCGGTCACAATTATCTGCCGTTAAAGACACGATTGTCGATGCCTTTCTTGTTAATAGTGATCGCGATGGGGTGCCCCACCCTTGTCACGGTTTTTGTGACAGGGTGGGGTTTTCCTGTTCAGATGTCACAGCTTAAACGTTGCTCCCGCAATATGATCGCGTCATGCCATGGAGTCTTGAACGTTTTCAAGAAGCTCGCTGCCTGCATTTCATCACCTTCAGTTGTTATCACCGTAAACCGTTGCTTTCTTCATCGGCTCGCGACATTTTCGAGCACACGCTTGAGCGCACGCGCCAATGGTACGGATTCTGCATATCCGCCTATGTCGTTATGCCGGAGCACGTGCACCTGCTGGTCACTGAACCGGAACGCGCAAAATTGTCCGTTGCGCTGCAAATGCTCAAACAGAATGTGGCCAATGAAGTAAAGTCCCAACTGCCCCACCCTGTCGCAAAAAGCGCGACAAGGATGGGGCACCCTCGCGCTGAGTTTCATTTCTGGCAAAAGCGCTATTACGACTTCAACGTTTGGAGCGAGGACAGGCTCGCCGAGAAGCTGGCTTACATCCATGCCAATCCAGTGAGCCGAGGATTGGTGGAGCATCCCGAAGACTGGCCGTGGAGCAGCTTTCGTCACTACGTTTCAGGTGTAGAAGGCGTCGTCGAAATCGAGTCGCAGTGGACCGCGCGGAAGAGAGAACAATTAGGGATCGTGCCTGAGATCATCATTCGAAAATCGGGATGAGAAGAAAAAATAAATGCCGTGCGGTGCCCCACCCTTGTCACAGTTTTTGTGACAGGGTGGGGATGTTAATTTTGGGTAGATTAAGGCTTCAGCGTGCCGATACGCCTCCAACCACATTGTCATTCCGAGCCGTGCGGAGCCACAACGCGGCGAGCGCGTGCGAGGAATCTGCTTTTAAGAAAAAGCAACAGCAGATTCCTACGCGCATTCTCGTCGCTCATGCGACTGCGAATGGCTCGGAATGACAAGGTGGTTAGGGTGATTCAAAGGCGGCGGGCATCCGGTAAAATAATGCGCTATGGTTCGAATCACAAGAACGGTCGTATTCATCGGCACCATCGTCGCTGGCGCGTTGTGTATGGCCAAGGATAAATCCCTCAAGGCACCGGATGTCATTGATCGGGCTACCCAACTTGCCGACATTCGTGCGGACGGCCAGCCTCCGTTTCATCTCAAGGCCGAATTCACATACTTTGCTCAAGACCGCACGATTCAGGGTACGTATCTCGAAGATTGGGTTTCCTCTAGACAGTGGCGCAGAGAGACAGTGGGTATGGAGATCCATAAGCTGGAGGTCGCGGCTGAAACAAAACTCTGGACAGTAAGTGATGGTGGTTTGGCCGCCTTCCTCTATGATTATTCTGCGTACACCCTCAACTCTTACCGTCACTCAGATTCACTTCGGAATGCTCCCGTTCATCACACAAAGTCCGGCGGCCCAAATGAAACTTGCATCGGAAATAATGGCTTTGAACGATGTTTCGATGATGCTCGTGGCTGGCTCACCAGGAGCATTACCTCGAATCGACTCTGCAGGTACGAGAATTATCAGCCATTCAGCGGCAAGGTTTTTCCGCACACGATCCGATGTTTTTATTCCGGGAAACCGTCGATGGAAGTGAGGGTTGCCGAACTAGTTATCCCCAACAAGGTCGATCCAGAAATCTTTACTCCGGTAGCTGGCTCGAAAGAGGGTACCAATTGTTTAGGAAACGTTGGTCCCGCGCATCTCCTAATGGTGGACATGCCAAATTGGCACGGATTAGACAGGCCCGGAGTGTTTTTCACCATCGGCGTTGATGGCAAGCCGGCGGATATGATTATCGTGAGGTCGTCAGGTAACGCGATCACCGACCGATCATGGATACACGAGGCGAACGGAGAATGGAGATTCGCACCAGCGACCTGCGATGGTAAACCTATGGATTCTACAATGACCGCGGGCTGGTAGGCACCGCACCAGTTTGTGGGTCGCAATTAGTAATAGCATCAATTCTTTGCGATACCAGCCAAATGTTTCAGCCTACTTCCCGAACTTCCCAAACATCTTCTCTGCGTTGCCGTGGTAAATCTTCTCGAGCACGGGATCGGGTAGGGCCATGCCATAGATTTCCCAGCGGCCCTGGCCGGGATATCCCCAGTAGTCGAAGTATTCGTCGGCGGTTTCGAGCCAGCGAAAGTGGTTGCGATACATTTCCTCGGTGACTTCGTTGTCGGTGCCGAACATGATGCGGTCCTGATATTTCAGGAAGAACTCGCGGGCGCGGCGGGGCTGGCGTCCAAGTTCGGCTTCGCGCGCGCCAAACTCGACCATGACATTGGGAAGCTTATCCAGCAGAGACGACACGTAGTCGAGGTTTTCGGGCCAGTTGGCGAAGTGCAACGCGACGAACTGCGTATTCGGATGCTTGGCAAACATGTGGTCGCGCTGGGCCAGTAATTCTTCTTTGCTGGGAAATTGCAGGCCGCCCGGCGCCGAATAAAAACTCCAGTCCGGATGCTCGGTCAGCTCTTCGTAGCGTTCGTTCTCGCCGTTGGTGGGATGAAAGAAGGCCTCGGGGTCGCTGGTGTGAATGGAGACAGGAATGTGCAGGCGTCCGGCTTCCTCCCAGATGGGGTCGAGGCGCGGGTCGTCCACGGTGATGAGCTTGCTGGATTTATCGCGCACGCCGAGGCCGAGATCTTTTAGACACTTCAGACCACGCGCGCCGCGTTTCACCGCGTCGTCGAGGTTGGCGACCGCTTCCTGACTGAAGTTGGGGTCGTCAATTTTGCTGTAGTCAATTTGCGTGAAGACCATGAAGCGGCCGGGGTAGGGCTTCACCATTTCGTCGATGACGTGCTGCAACTTGTCTCCCCACATGCCGGTGAGAATGACGATGGTGCGGACGTTGGTGTTGTCCATGACTTCGACGACGCGCTTGGGGTCCATGTGCTCGTCAATGCGAGCGGCGTCATTGACGTGATTGTGGACGTCGATGACATAGAACTTGGCTTTGTCGATTTTGTGGACTTGCGTGTGCAGCATGGGCACGGGATGGAAATCTTTGAGCAGCAGCGTCTTGTGAGCGTCGGCGTCGGGCGCGGATTGATAGCCGATGGCGGGCTGCTGTTGGGCATAGCTAAACGCGGAGAGAAGTAAG
>Ga0181522_10000699_pt1 | contig 23288 bp, 17 predicted proteins | sample PEATcosm2014_Bin_27_FD_121103 | JGI IMG/M metagenome (GOLD analysis project Ga0181522, IMG submission 121103) | Peatland microbial communities from MTU Mesocosm Facility, Houghton, MI, USA - PEATcosm2014_Bin05_10_metaG | ecosystem: Environmental > Terrestrial > Soil > Wetlands > Peat | place...
TCCTGTGACGAAGGGACTGCCAGCAACTTACGAGGCCCCGGCAAACGAGTGGTATCTCTGGAAGCCGAGTCCGCGCCTCGATAAGAACGTCCGCGTTCTCGTGACGCTCGATCCGTCCAACTATCCGATTGGAAAAAAGGACATCATCACCGAAGGCGATCTTCCCGTCGTTTGGACGAATACGAAATACAGGATGTTGTACATCAACATGGGCCACGGACCCATGGTTTATGGCGACCCTATCCAAAACACGCTTTTCGAAAATGCAGTTCTCTGGCTCGGAAACAAAAAGTAGCCGCGCCAACGGGTGGCATGGCGGAGGTCTCGGGTGACGGGTATTCGTGTGGTTGCGATCGTGCTTTGTCTGGTGTTCAGCGGCCGATGCCGGGCTCAAGCACCAGCCGGCGCTCAATCGATGAAGCATCTTCTTGTGCTCGGCGAAGAAAAAGGCTACCGGCACGAGGCGGTGTCGCACGCGATGGCCACGATGGAACGCCTGGGCCGTGAGTCGGGCCTGTGGACGACGACGATTCGAACCGACACCGAGGTACTGACAAAACGGAAGCTCGAATACAACGCCAAGAATCTCAATGACTTCGATGCCGTGCTTTTCTACACCGGCGGCGAGTTGGAGATGAACGCGGAACAGAAGGCCGCTCTTTTATCCTTCGTTCACGATGATGGCAAGGGGTTCGTCGGCGTGCACAGCGCGACCATCACGTTCACCTCTTGGCCCGAATACGGAGAAATGATCGGTGGATATTTCGATGAGCATCCCTGGGTCACGTTTGATGCGCCCATTGTCGTTGAGGACCCAAACTTCCCAGGCATGCAACAGTGGCCTAAATCCTTTGTGCTCAAGGATGAGATTTACCAGATGAAGGATTGGTCGCGGGAAAATGTGCGGGTCCTGATGCGGCTCGATGCCGGCAAACTCGATCTGAATAATCCACACGTTCACCGCAACGATCGCGATTTTGCCGTCACCTGGGCAAAAATGTATGGGAAGGGCCGGGTTTTCTATTCGACCTTGGGCCACGTGGAGCAGAATTGGGACGATCCGAGAATGCAGGAGATGTATGTGGAAGCGGTTAAATGGGCCATGGGACTTGTCGATGCGGATGTGACTCCGCGTCCGCTTCCTGCCCAGTCTGGTAACACCCAGAATGATGGCATGAAAAATGGGCAATCAGCCGGGGTAGCGGCGAGGCGATGACGGACCGAACCCCGGCGGCCAGGAAAATGGTTTGTCGAGCGCATGAATGGAGGTTGGAAGCAGAATGTGGCGAATGATTTTCTTGTTGCTGCTGAGTTTCTCCGCTTCGGCCCAGGATGCGCACCCGATTCTGGCTTTAGGCTCACCTGCGCCGGATTTTTCCTTACCCGGGGTGGATGGCAAAATCCATCGACTAGCCGACTACGCAGCCAGCCCGATTCTGGTCGTGGTATTCACGTGCAATCATTGCCCCATCGCGCAAATGTACGAACAGCGAATCCAGCAGCTGGAAACCGATTACCGGGACCGCGGAGTGGCGGTGGTGGCCATCCAGCCAAACGACCCCAAGGCGCTGCGGATCGACGAACTGGACTCGTCCGACATGAGCGATACGCTTGACGAAATGAAGATTCGTGTCGCCTACAAACACCTCCAGTATCCCTACCTCTATGACGGCGAAACGCAATCGGTCGCGCGAGCCTACGGTCCGCAAGCAACCCCCCACGTTTTCATTTTCGACAAGGACCGAAAGCTGCGGTACGAAGGTCGAATGGACAACAGCTATCGCACCGAACAAGTGAAATCCCAGGACGCGCGGAATGCAATCGAGGCATTACTGGCCAAACGCGAAGTGCCCGTTCAAAAGACGGGAGTTTTCGGTTGCTCGACCAAGTGGCAGGAAAAGGAAGCATCGCGCATCGAGTCGCTTCGAAAGATTGAAGAACAGCCGGTAAAGCTGGAAATGGCGACGGCGCCTGATCTGAAAGCGCTTCGTGAAAATCCGACCAAGCACATGCTGCTGGTGAGCTTCTGGGCTACCTGGTGCGGCTCATGCATCGATGAGTTCGCCGATCTGCAGGACACCTATCAGATGTATAAGGTTCGTGATTTTGAGCTGATCACGGTGTCCGCCAACATGCCCGACGAAAAGGCCGGCGTGCAGAGAATGCTCGAGAAAAAGCACGCTACCAGCAGAAACCTGCTGTTCGCCTCGGACGATACGGCGGCCCTGCAAACGGCGTTTGACCCGACCTGGGAATCGGCGGTTCCCTATACCGTGCTGCTCGACGCCAATGGCAAGATTCTCTACAAGAGCCTGGGCACTGTGGACATCCTCGAATTGAGGCGCACCATTCTGGCGAACCTTCCTTCAGACTATATCGGCTTCAATCAATACTGGCAGGCTGGTTTAAGCCAGAAGCCCGCGGCGAAGAGCGGCCTATAAGACCGGGCGCGACAACACAGGGGGAAATTTTCGAACTCCCCATTTCCAATTTGCCTGAGCCTTTGGAGGCCCAATGAGGAAGGATGTGCGATTGTTGTTGGCTCTGATCCCAAGCCTCTGGGCGCTGACGCCCAGGGCCTGCACCGGAGACGAAATTCCGAAAACAGCGTGGAGGAGGCCGCTCGGACAACCCCTTGCCAATCCCGGCGTTCGGAAAAACGGCACGGACATCGACGATGGTTACTGGCAAGGCGCTCCCGTGGGTGGCTTTGGCTCAGGGACGTTTTCGCGAACCTATCGAGGCGATTTCGCCCGCTGGCACATTAAGAGTGGAGTGCACAAGTACGCTCCGGTCTCTGCGAACCAGTTCGCCATGTTCCAGCAGGTAGCGGGCGAGCCCGGCGGAACCGCCCAGGTTCTGATGACGGATCATCCCAAAAACGGAGAACTTTCCAGTTGGCAGTGGGATTATCCGGTCGGCGCGGGTGAGTATGCCGCGCTGTTTCCGAAGTCCTGGTATGACTACAAATGGGGCAAATTCCCCGCGCACGTCGTGTTAGAGCAGTTTTCGCCCGTTCTGCCCGACAACTACAAGGAATCGAGTTATCCGGTAGCGGTATACCGATGGCACGCGGAAAATCCTACCAGCAAGGCCGTCACCGTTTCCGTTCTCTTGTCCTGGACCAACATGGGAGGATGGTTTCGAACGTACACGCGCGATTTCCAGGGTGCATTGAATCAGGGGAACGAAAACCATTTCCGCAAAGATTCTGTGACCGCGACCGAGACCGTGAAAGGCGTCGTGTTTGACCGAAGTCGGGCCGACGGCGCACAAAACGAATGGGATGGCGAATTTTCCATCGCGGCGCTGGAATCCCCCGGCGTGGAAGTTACCTATCAGACCGAATTTCTTGCTGACGGCGACGGCAAGGCGGTGTGGGTTCCTTTCTCCAAGGACGGAAGGCTGGCGGACAGCGATACTTCCTGGGTAAGTGCCAGCGAGAAGTTGGGTGGTGCGGTGGCGGTCAGGTTCACGCTACAGCCCGGCGAGAAAAAGGTGGTTCCCATGGTGATCGCCTGGGATTTTCCGGTGGTCGAGTTTGGGCAGGGCCGCAAGTGGAATCGGCGCTACACCGACTTTTACGGCACCAGCGGCAATAATTCCTGGGCCATCGCGCGCGACGGGTTACTCCACGCAGCCGGTTGGAGTGACGCCATCGATGCCTGGCAATCTCCCTATAGTAAGGATGAGAGCAAGCCGGCTTGGTATCGTGGCATGCTTTTTAATGAGCTCTACACGTTGATCGATGGGGGCACGTTCTGGGGACGCCAGGTGAATTCGGATCGCGGCTTGCCCGCGACATTCGCGCTGCTGGAATGCTTCGATTACGCCTACTACGGAACTCTGGACGTTCGCTTTTACGCCTCCATGCCGCTTTTGAAGTTTTGGCCCACGATCGACAAGCAAGTCCTGCGCGAATTTGCACAGACCGTTCCACGCGAATATCCGGAATTGGGACTATGGGTCTGGAAAACGCAGCAGACCGGAAGCCCGGTACTCCACAAACGCAAAAAGATAGGCGCGGTGCCGCACGATTTGGGAGTTCCCGAAGGAGACCCCTTCATTACCGTCAATGAGCCTGGTTGGCAGGACACCAACGACTGGAAGGATCTGAATTCGAAATTCGTTCTGATGGTCTATCGCGACTACGTTCTAACCGGAAAGAACGACAAGGCCTTTTTGCGCGAGATGTGGCCTGCCGTCCAATCCGCCATGACGTATCTAAGGCAGTTCGACCATGGCGGTGGAATACCGGAAAACAGCGGCTACCCGGATCAGACCTACGATTCCTGGGTGGTGCGCGGCGTGAGTGCGTACTGCGGCGGGTTGTGGCTTGCGGCGTTGCGAGCTTCCGAGGAAACCGGGCGAATCCTTGGGGAAACACAAGCAGCAGACGAATATCACAATCTATTCGGGAAAGCCCAAAAGACCTACATCGACAAACTATGGAACGGCCGCTATTTCCGTTATGACATGGAGAGTGAATATCGGGACAGCATCCAGGCGGATCAGTTGGCCGGACAATGGTACGCGAATATGACCGGATTGGGTGATCTCGTCCCCCGGGAAATGCAAATCTCCGCGCTGAAAAAGATCTTCGCGAACAATGTGATGAAATTCGGTAACGGGGAAATGGGTGCGGCCAACGGAATGACCGCCGACGGCGCCATTATTCGAGACAATGAACAAGCGCAGGAGGTTTGGGTGGGCACAAGTTTCGGACTCGCCGCGCTGCTGCTGAGTGAAGGCTTAAATGACGAGGCCTACCGCACCGCTTGGGGTATTCATCACGTGATTTATGAGAGCAAGGGATATTGGTTCCGAACGCCGGAGGCTTGGGACGATACCGGAAATTTCAGGGCGTCCATGTACATGCGTCCAGCCGCGGTGTGGGCGATGGAGATGAGCGGGCAAGCTTCGCACTAAGCCCGCTCTGCATCTATTGGTGTTGACCCGCGAATTCAGTGCGGTGAACCGTGGCGGGACGCATGCTCCCGGCCGGGCCATGGCAGCGTTCGCAGGAAATCCCCAGGACAAAATCCGTCCGGTCGTAACGATTCATCTGGCGCGAAGGAGCCAGCTAGCGAGCTTGATGCTCCGCACTGCACGCTCGATCTGCCGACCTTAGTCATGGCGCGCGAACCCCGGCTGGCATCACCGGCAGAACGAGCGCCGAAGGATGTTCGGCGTCGTGCAGGATTGCGTTCACGGCCGAGATAAATTCGCGGCTCGTCGCTTGTTCCGCTCCGGTATTCAAGTTGCGATCGAAACGCGGAAAATTGCTGCTGGAAACATCCAGGCGAAGGATGTGGCCCTTCTTGAATACGTTGCTCGTGGCCCACAGGTCTACTGCGATCTTGTAAACCTGGCCGGGATTCATCATTTCCGGCTTCTCCTGCGAATCGCGATAACGCATACGGAGGATTCCGTCGGTGAGATTCAACGCCAAGCCATTGGGCGCGACGTCCACGAGCTTTGCGGTGAAATCGGTGTCCACTGCCGAGGATTTGGCCCAGAGCTCGAGCGTGACCGGACCGGTGACTTCCATATCCTCGGCGAGGGGCTTGGTGGAATAGACCAGCACGTCGTCGCGATTTTCCGCGGCCCGCTGGTCGCGCGGGCCCGGCTCGTAGTGTTCCTGGTCACAGCAGAGCGAGCCGCCAATCGTAGGCACGGGATTGGCCGGGTCATAGGTGAATTTATCGGCCCCTTCCTTCTTGGGCGGCGTGAGAGAAAGGCTGCCGTCGCCGCGCAATGAATTTGCAGAACTGCCCGAATGCAGGAAGTAGCGAGTCGGTTTAGCTTGCGGCGGAGGCCAATCCGATTCCTGGCGGTAGGCATTCTCGCCCATGACGAAAACGTGCACCGGCTTGCCCGCGGCGGCGCCTTCGGTGCTAAATTCGTTCTGCACGCCCTTGAAGAGATAGTCATACCAGGCAAGCAAGACGGCCGTAGAAGGAAATCTGATCGCCTCATCGCCGAAGTCGACGTCGCCAATACGGCGGCCGAAACCGGCATGCCCGCCGATTTGGATCAGCAGGCGCTGGCCGTTGCGCGCGGCGTCGGTGCCGCCATGGGCTTTGATTCCCGTGTAATTGCGCAGCGTCCCGCCCAGAAAAATGTCGTACCAGCCGCCGATGTGAAGGGCCGGGACCTGAATATCCGCGAAATGCTCCTCGATGGACCACTGCTTCCAATATGCGTCGTAGTCCGGATGCGCGAGCCAATCGAGATAATAGGGCGCAAGTTGGGCCGTGGCCTCGGCGCCGGCCGGAAGCGCTGGATAATTGAACGCCGCATAGTGAGTAAGCGGCAGAGTGGGCGCGCCAATGAGCGCATTGGTATCTTTCGCAATCAATCGCCACATGGTGTTCGTGGCCAGCTGAGTCGTCCAATTCTGATCGAACCACTGTTCGAGCGCTCCACTCTGATAGGTCCAGCCGTCGTGATAATTGCTAGCCGTGACAACCGGGCAAATTCCCGCCAGATGCGGGGGATGTGCAATGGCCGCGAGCATCTGCGTGGCGCCGACGTAGGAACCCCCCGTCATGCCGACTTTGCCATTCGAGTAAGGCAACGCCGCAGCCCATTCCACAGCGTCGTAGCCATCTTCGGAATCGTGGCGAAACGGATACCACTCGCCTTCCGATGTGTAGCGCCCGCGAACGTCTTGTATGATGAAGACGTATCCGTGGCTGGCTACCTGATATGCCGGCGCAGCCGCCCAACCGACGCTCTTGTCGTAAGGCGTACGCATCAGGATGACCGGGAACTTTCCGTCAGCTCTTGGATGGTAAATATCGGCGTGGAGAGTCACGCCGTCACGCGTTTTCATGGAGACGCCATTTTGTGCGATCACCGCATAGCTCTCCTGGGCACGAACGCGGTGTGGTACCCCCAGGACTGTCGCGCAGGTCATCAGAATCGCGTACAGGATTCTCCGCTGTAACAAGACTCGCCTCCTGGCGCAAAGGAACGGGAAATACTCCCAGCAAACAGAACCGCATTCTATCCCGCAAAAGCGTTAATCGTTCAGAAAAACTGAGCCGAGATGGAATCGATTCGCACCGACTTTTTTGACTGGGTGGGCACGCACCTGGCCATCGGCGAGGCGGCATTTTCCGCTTTTCACCCGATGTCAAATCGACGGAAAAAGGCTTAGAACCACCGAAAAATACGCTATCATCTGCCGCCGATATTTCCCAGGGGCTTAAACGATGAAGGGGCATGCTCATGCGGTTTTAGCTGTGGCCCTGGCTTCGTATCTGTGCGCTGGCGGCGTCCGCGCGCAGGTGAGAGAACCCGTGGCCACGGTCCATGTCGAGGCGACTCCAGGCAGCGCCATCAACTCGTTTGATCCGGACAGTGCGCTGGGCAGCTCCATCGACGTTTTGTCGCATTTCGGAATCGACAAGGTTTACACCCCTCACATCATCCAGGAATCCCTCTCGGCGGGATGGGGCCCGATCAGCTATCGCAACAACACCGAACTTCGCATGGCGGCATGGCACTGGACCGAGAATGGAACGTGGAGCGATCCGGCTCATAAGAGCGGGTATTTCACGGGCCGCACCGAGCTGAAGGAGCCGACCCGGTACATTCTTCCTTACGCCCTGCCGCACCGTGGGTTTTCGACCAGTGGTGACCGCCCGATCCAGGGGCCAACGCTAACGTATTGGAAGAGCAATCCGTACCTAACCTCCAAATTTACCGGCGAAAGCGACGCGTTTCACGCGCAATGGGTTGTTGTGGATTTGAAGTCTGAGAAACCTGTAAACGCGATCCGCATCACTTGGGCCGCCCCATATGCCCGAACCTACCGGGTCGAATACTGGATGGGAAAAGACGCTCTCGACTTCGACCGAGGTCCCCAGGGGGAGTGGAAGACTTTTCTTTCCGGCACGCTTACAAACGCTTCAGGCGGCACGGTAACTCTCAAGCTGGTCGAAGCCCCGGTTTCCGCGCAGTACTTCCGGATTTGGATGACAGAATCGTCGAACACGTGCGACGAGCACGGCGCAGACGACATCCGCAACTGCGTTGGATACGCCATGAAAGAGGTCGAAGTTGGCACCCTGGGTGCCAACAATCAATTTACGGCGGCCGTTAACGACCCTTCCGAGCACCAAAAGATCTCTTACTGCACTTCTTCGATCGACCCCTGGCACTCGGCGGATGACGTTAACGCCAGCGGACCTTCGCAGCACAGCGGCTTCGATCTCTTTTTCACCAGCGGGCTAACGAACAATCTTCCGGCAATGATTCCCGTTACCATGCTTTACGGCACGCCCGACGATGCCGCTGCCCAGATCGCCTACGTCGAACGTCGCGGCTACCCCATTTCCGGTATTGAGCTAGGCGAAGAGCCCGACGGAAAGCATGCTCTGCCAGAGGACTACGGCGCACTCTACGTCCAATGGGCCGCAGCCATTCACAAAGTCGATCCGAAGCTCAAGTTGGGAGGACCAGTTTTCGAAGGGGTCAAGGAAGACATCACCGTGTGGCCAGACGCCCAGGGGCGGAAGTCTTGGATGGGGCGCTTCGTGGCGTACCTGAAAGTCCATGGTCGCCTCTCCGATCTTTCCTTTGTATCGTTCGAACATTATCCCTTTGAGCCCTGCACCATCAACTGGAAGACTCTGTACCAGGAACCCCGGCTGATGAAACACATTCTCCAGGTGTGGAGAGAAGACGGCGTGCCGAAAGACGTGCCGCTGATGGTGACCGAGGACCACCTCGCCTCTAGTCTCACCGGGCCCATGAGCACCATCTTCGCGGCGCTGTGGCTCGCGGACAATGTTGGATCCTTTTTTGAAGGAGGCGGTGCTGCATTCTACCACTCGCCCATTCAGCCTGAACCGGTGCGCGATAGCTGCCTCGGCTGGGCCACATGGTCAAATTTTGTGGCGGACCGCGATTACAACATTACAGGCTATACCTCCCTTTACTTCGCCTCCCATATGATCAACCTCGAATGGGTGCAGCATCGGTCTGGGGTGCACCAGATGTTCCCGTCCTCGGTCAGCGTCCAGGACACCGAAGGAAACGCGCTCGTCACTTCCTATGCGCTGCATCGCCCGGACCGGGAGTGGGCGGTGATGCTGGTCAATCGCGACGAGAACAATCCGCACACCGTGCGCGTTGATTTTGAAGATTCCAAAAAAAAGCGAAAGGCATCCTTTTCCGGACCCGTCACCTTGGCGACCTTCGGCAGCGAGCAATACGTGTGGAAAAACGATGGGGAGAACAGTCACGCCGATCCGGACGGGCCAACCGTTGCCATCATCGTGCCCGAAACGCGCGATCGGACTTTCGTTATCCCGAAAGCCTCCATCACCGTGCTCCGGGGAGACGTTAAGGGACTCCCACAGTAGACGATTCCTAGCGTGTTCGGTTGTGCTGGCCTTCTACGATGTCATCGTTGGAAACCAAGCAACTTGCCTGCGATCGGGATCGACCAGAAGCCACGCCAACGCTCCGATCCCACACAGCGACGCAGCCACAAGAAACGAAGCGGTCCAACCGTAACGCGCGGCAATCCATGGAGTCAGCGAGGCCGTGAGCGCGCCTCCGGCCTGCGCTCCCATGTTCATAAAGCCGGAAACAGAACCGGAAAACGAACCGCCAATGTCGGCGCTGACGGACCAGAACGAGCTTTGAGACAGGTAGAGCGCCCCGGCGCCCCCGGCGAGCACAACGCTTGCGAGTCGCGCATTGTCGACTCTGGAACCGAACGCAAGAAAGATGCCCGCAAGCGCAATCGCAAACGCTGCGACGCCACATCTGCCGGTGCGTCGACCTGCGCTGCGCGTCAGCATGTCGCTGACGGCTCCGCCGAGCGGGCAGGAAATCGCCATGGCAAGAAAGGGAAGTGTTCCGTAGAAGGCACTGGCTTTCAGATTCAGGCCACGCGCTTCGCTGAGGTACCGATAAAACCACGCGAAAAAAATCCAAGCAACGTAGCCGTAACAGAAATAACTCGCGGTGACGAGCCAAAGGTCCTTGTTGGTAAGAATTCGTGCCCAAGGAGGGCTGGTGACGGCCGCCGTGTTTCTTGGCCCGCCGAGAGTAAGGCCGGACTGGATCTTCGCCAGCTCCGATGGCGATACGCGCGGGTGCTGCTGCGGAGTGTCACGTGCCGCGAGATACCACACGCCGCCGGCCGCGCAGCCGATCAAGGCGCAAACCCAGAAGGAAAAGCGCCAGCCCTCATGGGCCATGGTATACGTGACCACAAAAGGAGAAATACCGGAACCAACGCCAACGCCCGCGAAAATTAAGCCATTCGCCGCGCCGCGTTCCTGCGTGGGAATCCATCGCGACACAAATTGATTGGAAGCGGGATACATGATGGCTTCGCCCGATCCCAGCAGAAACCGAATTGCGACAAGGGCGAGTAATGGAGTGCTGATGGAAACAGGAACTGCCGCGGTGAGCGCGGTGAAGGCCCCCCACCACAGGACGGCGCCGGTCAGCACGCGCCGCGGTCCGAAGCGGTCAGCGAGCCATCCGGCGGGAGTCTGAAACAGCGTGTAACCGATGAGCAGTGCTGTCGAAAGCAAGCCAAACTGAACGTTGCTGAGGTGGTATTCGCGGGAAAGCGAACTTCCTGCGATCGAGAGATTCACACGATCGAGGAACGCAACGGCGCTCAGGATGAACAGCCACCCGATGAGAAACCAGCGCACGCGGCTTGCCGGTTTTTGAATCATGTAGTGTGCGCGCGCAAGAGTTGAACCAGGTGTTCTGCGATGATTTTCTCCTCGCCAGGCTGCAGCATGAACGAGTTCATGCCCAATCCGGTGCTGGAGCTCTCGAGCACGATCGAAGGTTTGCCACTGCCTAATTGCCTGCTGGCATCCTGAGGGTTCAGACTGATGCGGCGCGGATCCCAATTGATCTCCATATGGGGTACGTGGTTGGCTATGTCAGGTACGTTAAAAGCCGTGCTGACACCGGGGATTTTGGTAACTTCGCCAGAAACGAAATCGAGCCGGCGCCACCACTCCTTATCCAAAGCGTCGTGATCTTCCTTCAAATAAAGCTCAAGCGCCTTGACCATCCCGACGATTTCTTCTTTGCCAACTTTTGCGCAGCGCCCCAGAGTGTCTTCATGCGGACTGTTGTTCAGCAAAGCATAGGCGACCAGATCCTTGCGACCGATCAGCATGCCCGCGCATTGCGGGCCGCGAATCGCTTTGCCTCCGCTGAACGCCACAAGATCGTAGCCCATCCTGGTGTAATCCCATAGATGGGAAACCGGAGGCGTATCCGCCGCCGCATCAAGGAACGCGGGAATGTTGTTTTCCTTGGCGATCTTCAACCATTCGTCGGCCTTGATTTGGCCGATGGCATTCGCGAAGTTGGAAAAATGCATCATCGCGGTCTTGGGATTGATGGCCCGGCGAAGGTCGTCGTGGCTTTCGACTTCGACCAGCTTCACACCAGTCGCGCGTAACTGGTGATCGAAGGGATTGCGATGGGATTTCTGAATGATGACTTCGGATTTCATGCCGGTGAGATCCGGCAAGCGCTCGATCAGTTCAGGATTGTCGCCCGTAAGGATGCCGGCCAGACCAGACTGCATTGCGGCGGCCGCACCGGAAGTTACAATAGCCGTGTAGCCTTCGGGAAGTTTCAGCATCTCCGCGATGCGTTTGCCGGCCGCGACTTCGAGATCGGGGATGCTACAGAAATGGCGACCAGCGAGGGCCATAACGGCTTCGACCTCCGGACGCATCAGCAAGCCGCCCAGAACGGTCATCGTGCCTTGACCGTTGATGACGGTGGTGACGCCGAGCTCTTCGTAAATGTTTCCGGTTTCGCCGAAGCCGCTGATCTTGTCGACGCCCTTGCCGGCGGTAGGGGAAGCGCCACCGAACAGCTTCCTGGAATTCAGGATCGTGCACGCAATGGCGCCGAAGCTGCCCATGAATGTACGTCGCGTCCACTTCAAATTGAGTGCCATCCATTTGCTCCGTTGGTCTTTTTCACTTCTTGACGATGGCAGCCGTGCAGTTGATTTCCACCAATGAATCTCCGGGTAAATTTGCGACGGCGACAGTTGTTCTTGCGGGGCCGCCGTTGGGGAAGTACGTCTTGAAGACGTTGTTCATTCCGTCGTAGTCTTCGATTTTGGCCAAAAACACGGTCAGTTGCAGGATGCTGTCCATGGTGCCGCCGCCGAGCTCCACGTAGTGCTTCACGTACTCCATAACGTGCCTGGTGTGATTGTCAATGTCCTTGGGAAAGGTTTCACCCGTGTCGTGGGAATGCGCGCCCTGGCCAGCGATATAGATCACTCCGTTGTAGGTGATGAGAGGCGTGATGAAGCCCGTCCCCGCGGGTTTGCCATCCCAGCCTAGTTTTTTGACCGCGCCGGTGTCGTCTTTCCCGTTTTCCACCGCGGCCTCAGTGGACGGCGCGGCGGCGGCGAGCCCCAGGCCAGAGAAAAGAGTAGCGAAGCGGGTGGCGAACGCCCTGCGGGTAAAAAGATTCGATAACATTTGTGTTTCTCCTCTCAGTCGATTTGTCGAGCCAAACGGTACGGCAAATGCAAAAATAAAAACGTCGGTCCGGAGCGGCCATACTCACACATCGTTTGCCGAACATCCCGCAGCGGACGGGCCATGCATTGAATCGACTGTCCGGTGGTGAATTGCCAGCGCGGGCAGACCCTGTGAGCAAAATTCCCTCAAGGGACAAGGCTGCCACAAGGCGACCCGCCAGGTTGCACCGCGAAATGGTCGGAGGCGTTTCCTCATAGCCGCCCGAACTGCTTTACCGCCTGCACGATTGATTTCAGTTTCTCGATTGTCGCGTACATGGAGTGTTCCTTGAAATCCATGTCCTGCGCGACCTTGAGAACTTCAACAGCGGAAGCGCGGGGCACGGCCACAACCCCATCGGCGTCAGCGGCAATGATGTCGCCGGCGCTTACCGCGACACCGTCGCAGACCACCGGAATATTCGCTCCCGCAAACCGATAATGGCCCACGGAAGTTGAGGGCACGATGCCGAGGCCGAACACCGGAAAGCCAATCTTTTGCAGGTAAGCCACGTCACGGACGCCACCGTCGATGATCGCTCCGGAAAAATCTCGCGCGGCCATAGCCGTGCCCATCAGACCGCCCATGCCGGCGATGTCGGCACCATCTTCGACAACCATCACATACACGGAGTTAGGTGCGCCTTGGTCGATCGCCGTGAGCATGCCGTCGAGCGCGTTCGGATCGTGATTGGTTTCCTTTTTCAGAAGCACGGTAACGGCGAGGCCCGCGAACTTCGCCGGGAAAATGGGTCGCATATGGTGCGACATGTAGATTTTCCTGCCGGCCACCTTCTCCATCGCGTCAGAAACGGAAGCCACTTCTACGTGGCGATAACCGTCCAGAAGGGCAGCCTCATCTCCGCCAACGGCAGCCACGGATTGGTTTGGAGCTGCGGCGCGGAGGCGAGGGGAGGTGAACAATCCCATGGTAGCCAAACCACCGGCCAAGGTTGCGATCACGACCCACACAAGAAACCGCGGGACTTGAATGTTCATGTCTTTCTCCGTGAGAGTTCCAGCACGAACTCTAACACCGGGAAGATCAGCCGGGAAACACGCACGACCATCTGGGAGAACAGGTCTCACAAATGTCTGCGACGAATCGCACCGAGGTTTGGCTGCCCGAACCGTGAGGACCTTGGACCTCGTTCACCAAACTGTTGCTCCCGGCCGCCGCCTCGCCCGGAAACTGTAATCCGGGGGGCTGTTTGCTGACGCTTGACACGCGCCTGCAGTGTGTTATTAATTCGATTTAATTAATGTTGTCAAGAGGGAGTATGACCCGCGTCTTTTTCTTGGTGCAGGCCCGTGCTGTGGCGATGGCTCCCCAGGACAGTTCCGACACCTCCGACTGGAGCGATGAAGACGAGTGAGGCTGCAGCCAAGAGCCAGTTCGGGTCGGGAAACATCTGCCATGAAGGAGAAAGCGTGAACGATTGGGCTCTGAAGATCACGATCCTTGTCGGCGCCATTCTGGCGTTGTGCAGCCCGTCCAGGACGCGCTCGCAAGACAAGAATCCCCTGCGCCAGTTCGAACTACAGGCCGACTCGCCAGAGTTCTGGAAGCTCATTCCCAAGCAAGCAAAGCTGGAAACGGTTGCGACCGGATTCGGCTTCACAGAAGGGCCGGTTTGGGACAAGAACGGCTTCCTGTACGTAAGCGATGAAGAGATCAACAAAATTTTTCGCGTTTATTCCGATGGCCACAAAGAGGAATTGATCAGCCTGGGCGATCCCGACGGGAACACCTATGACCGGCAGTTGCGACTCCTCGATTGCGCCAGCGTTTTGCGCGCGATCATCCGCGTCACTCCGGATGGCAGGTACACAATTCTTGCGGACCACTACGAAGGGAAGAAATTCAACAGCCCCAACGACGTTGTCCTTGGTCCGGATGGCGCCATCTACTTCACCGATCCCACGTTGGATCTTCCCCCGGGCGAGAAGCAGGAGATCCCCTTCCAGGGCGTCTATCGTCTCGATGAAAAGGGCAAGGTCACCTTGCTCACCAAGGAACTCTCCCAGCCAAACGGCCTGGCCTTCTCCTCCGACGGCAAGCACTTCTACGTCGATGACAGCGAGCAGCGAAACATCCGCACTTACGACTTGGTGGCCAACGGGACGCTAGCCAATGGCCGCATCTTCGCCGACGAGCCGGGTGGGAAAGGCGAAGGAGTGCCGGATGGCATGCGAGTGGATCAACAGGGAAACATCTACGTGACCGGTCCCAAGGGGATTTGGGTATGGGATGCGCAGGGGCACCATCTGGGCACGATTGTGGTTCCCGAACAGCCGGCCAATTTGACGTGGGGCGACGCGGATTACCGAACACTTTACATTACCGCGACCAAGTCCGTTTATAAATTGCGGACCAGCGCGCGGGGATTTGTACCTTATCTTGATTCGGCCCGGTGACCACGCCGAATTGCAACGTGTGATGTTCAACTGGGGTTACCGCATTCGACTCTCAAACGACTTAGACATCGGCCAGATCACGACGATTTCATTGGACTGCCGAGTCGATATCCGGATCCCGTTACGGCGACTTAGCGACGGCAGAGAAGTCTTCGTCGCCGCGGCCGTCAGCAATGGCTTTCTGGAACACCGCCAGCGCGGCAGTTGCGACAGGAAGCGGGACTCCCTTACCAGCAGCGGCATCGAGAGCATAGGAAAGGTCCTTTGCCATCCACCGAAGCGCAAAATTTGGCGTGAAGTCATTCGTGAGGATCCTGTCCGCCACTCTGTTCAGTATTCCGCTTCCGGCGGCTCCGCTGGAAAGCATGGACATAGCCTGGACCCGGTCCAAACCGCCGGCATCGATCAGAGACACGGCTTCGGCGAACGATGCGGCTTGTACACCACACAAGAAGTTGTTGATGAGCTTCAAAACAGCGCCGCTTCCGGTTGCACCCAGATGTAAGACGCCCCGACCTAGCGCAGAAAATACAGGCCGCGCAGCCTCCATCGCCTCCGTCGAGCCACCAACCAGAAACAGCAATTCGCCGGACGCAGCCTGGGGCTTGCTCCCGGTAACCGGCGCGTCCAGGAATTGGCACCCAAGCCCTGTGGCCTTGGCGGCAAGTTCATGGACCCAGCCGATGGTCAGGGTGCTGGACTCAATCAAGATAGAATCCGCAGAGGCCGCCGACAAAGCGCCTTCTTTTCCCAGCCATACCGCGCTGGAAGCCGCGTCATTCGCCACCATACTCAGAATGATTTGTGCGCGGGAGGCCGCCTCTGCTGGTGTGGTGGCGACAAATGCGCCGGCTTCTGCGAACGGAAGACATTTCTCGCGACTTCGGTTGTAGACGGCCAGCGGAAAATTCGCAGAGAGGAGGCGTCGGGCCATGCCCGAGCCCATGATGCCCAGCCCGAGAAGGGCGACGGACGGTTTTGCCATAGGTTGTGTCATCGAATTGTCAGAGAACTATTCGGGACAGTATCGGATGCTCCATAAGCTATTCGATGGTCTCAAACTGCTCGAGACCCGTTTCATTGATGGTCAGTCCAAGGCCCGGAGTATTTTCGTCGAGATTGATAAAACCATCTTTCGCTTTGGGCTCGCCGTGGAAAATATACCAGAACAATTCGTTGCCTACCTCAACGTCGACGAGCGGAAAATATTCCGCCATGGGTGAGTTCAAGCTGGCCATTACAACGTGATAGTTGTGCATCTGGCCGGCATGAGGAATCACCGGCACGGAGTAAGCCTCGGCGAGAGCAGCGATCTTGCGGGCCTGGCTGATTCCGCCGACGCGATTCGTGTCGAACTGAATGTAGTCCACCGCACGGGCCTCCAGCAGATCACGAAATCCGTACAGCGTAAATTCGTGCTCACCACCCGCGATCGGAATTCGTCCGAGGGATTTCAGTTCCGCGTAACCTTGGATGTCATCGGGGATCACCGGTTCTTCCAGCCATCGAAGGCGCAAGGGTTCGAGTAGCGGCAAAATTCTCTTGGCGTAATCAAGAGTCCAACCCATGTACGCGTCGGCCATCACATCGATGCCGTCGCCCACGCTCTCCCGGACGGTTCGAACCAGTTCCAGGTTGCGCTGAATCCCGCGAGCGCCGTCCGCAGGCCCCCATCCGAAACGCAATTTCATGGCCTGATAGCCTTGGTCTTTGTATCGCTTGGCTTCCGCTGCGAGTTCGTTCAGTTCTACAGAGTACAGACGCGATGCGTAAACCGGGATCCGAGCTTTCGTACGGCCCCCCAGTAATCGAAACACGGGCTGTTTGGCGGATTTGCCGAGCAAGTCCCACAAGGCAATATCCAGCGCGCTGATGGCGACCATGCCGATTCCCTTGCGGCCGAAGGCCATCGTCTTGCGATACATGTGTTGCCATAGGCGTTCAATCTCCCATGGATCCTGGCCCAGAAGCAGAGGTTTTAGATAAAGATCGATCACTTGTTTTGTGGCCTGAGGCGCGAGAGCAGCATTGCCCAATCCCACGTGACCGTCGTCGGTGAACACTTCAACCACCAGCCAGCCGTGAAAGGTGAATGTCTGCATGGATGGCTCGGGCAGGTCCAAAAGGTCCATGGGGTTGGTACAGAAATGTGGAGGTAGCGAAGCGGTCTTGCCACGCCAACGCAACACGCGGGTGCGAATCTGGGTAATTTTCATTGCACTACTCCGTAATTCAAATCCCGTGTCAGCTTCAAAGGTAAGACCCTAGGAACGGCGGTGAGAATAACGAGAAAAGCCGTGATGTGAAGTGTGCCCGCAATGGCAAAAACCGCGCCATATCCGAAACCACGATCCAGAAGATACCCGGCCAGTTGCCCGAAGACAATGCCGCCCATCGCTCCGCCAAAACCCACCAGTCCGGCAACGGATCCGACGACACTCTGCGGGAAGAGATCCGCGGGCAGAACCATGACAATGGTTGACCAGGATTGCTGACCAAAGAACGCCAGGCAGAAGATAGCGATCGTCCAAGCCACCGGCACGTGGGGAACCAAAATGACAAATGGCATGACCCCGGCACTAATGCCGAGCGCCAGTTTGCGGGAGAGACCGAGAGAGCAGTGACGCCGAACCAGATAACTGGAGAAGCCGCCGCCCAACAGACAACCGACTCCAGCAGCAGCGTGGGGCATCCAGGCGAACAAACCCACGGATTTGATGTCAAAACCACGCGAGTCATAAAGATATTTCGGAAGCCAGAAAAGGTAGAAGAACCAGGCAGCATCGCTCAGGAATTTGGCGGTCACCAGTCCCCAGGTCTCGCGGATACCAAAGAGCTTGCCCCACGGGTAGCGCATCGAAGAGTCTGCAGCCGATTGCGGCGTCTCGCTTGCGTGGATCGGGGGAGGAAGATACGACCACCTCCACCAGGCAGTCCAAAGCAAACCGACTCCACCGGTGAGGAGGAAGATCCAACGCCAATTCGTGAAGCCAAGAATGATCGCAATCAGAGGAGGCGCGATCACCGCGCCCACCGCGGTCCCGGCGTTGATGATGCCCATCGCTGTAGCGCGCTCTGGCGTTGGGAACCATTCTGCGACGGCACGGGTCGCGGCCGGAAAACCGCCGCCTTCACCTATACCCAGGAGAAATCGGCTGACTCCCAGCATGACCACTCCGTTAGCCAAGGCGTGGCTGGCACAGGCAACCGACCAGAACAACATAATGACGGTTAAACCAAGCCGAGTTCCGAGGACATCCACCAATTTTCCACCGCCCGCATACATCAAAGCGTATGCAAACAAGAAGGCGGACTGCAGAGTAGAAAATTGCTCATTGGTGAGCGGAATGTCCCTGTTGATCGCTTTGATGGCAACGGGAAGGGTCTGGCGATCAAGGTAGCTGATGGCGATCGCAGCACTGACCAGTATGGCGATGCGCCACCGCAATGTGATTCCCTCCAAGCGAACGGTTTTGGCTCGAGCGAAGGGCCGATTATACAATTTCGAAGGGGTCTCGGATGAACCGGGCGCGATTGACAATGCACCGCCAACACAGCGAACAGGCGAGCTCGGGTGGCGGTTCCAGGATCAAGCGAGTCATTGGCTCCCGCAAACCCAGGCTTCCAAGTGGGTCACTTCTTTTTCTAATTTCCGTCTATTCGCAGAGCTCTTCTAGGTTGGCTTCTGAACCAACCAATGTTCGGACCAGTTTGCTTATGCTATGCGCGACGCCAAAGGACTCTTCGATGGAGGATTCATCGAGCAGTCCCAGGCCGCAGGTTGCCGTGATCATAGCGCGCTGCGCAAATTTCTGCGGGTCGCCGGCGAGAGACGCCGCTTTCAACCACCGAATAAAGATGCTCGCTGCATCGGCGGCATTCAGACCGGTCCGAGTGGGGACCAGCCCGTAGGCGACGGTTCCTCCCTGCTGAACGAAATCAAGTGCGTGCCAGTCGGCAAAAAATAAGTCGAGTCCCTCGTGAGCGTCGAAGGAAAGAATATCAGGCTTCGCCCGGCACATGCGCTCGAAGGGCCGCGCCGCACAGCAATGGAGTCCGGCGTAGGCCCCGCGAAGTCGCGCATTCTCGAGGGTGGCCGCCAGTGCGCTGAGCCTTTGCTCTTCGGAGACAGCGTGCACAAGACCTTCCAGGCACAGGGCCGGCTCATCCACAAACAGCAGCACGGGCAACCCCGCAAGCTTCAGTCGCTCAATCTGCCAGGAAATCATCTGTGAGACATGAAATGCAACCGCGGCAAAGAGCGAGGAATCGGAGAGGAACGGCCTGCCCTGGTGGAATAGATACGCTGAGAGCGTAATCGGTCCCTCGATTTGGCCTTTCACGGCTACCGCCGAACTGAAAAGACCGGAGGTCAGAGCGTTTTCGAACGCACCGAAGCCAGCCGCATTTCGCGATGTCAACGCTCCGCTACTGCCATGAAGCGCTTCGACAACCCCATCGAGCTGGCCTACTTTGACCTGGAAGCCGTAACCTTCGTTTCGCAGTTCAATTAGGTCTGCGAGGCAGTTCAACCCCTGGCCGATGGCACTCTCCGACACCGAGAGCTGCGGTAGCTGAGGCCAGAAGGGGACTTCCGGCGAGAATTCGGCAATCGACTGGATCGCCGAGGGAACGGAGGTAAGCGGCAGGCTTCCGATTCCCGTGACTGCGCCTGCGGGTGCGAATGCTTTTCGTCCATCTTGAAATCGCATTGCCACGGATTGCACTTTTTCCATTGTCCGGCAGCGGGCGTACCGTCAATTTCTTAGAGCACTGGCGCCGTCCTCACAACATTATCTCTGGAATACCATTTGTTCGCTACGCCGCCATCCGCATCGCGATGCCGTTATAATGGAAGGTGCGGGTACGGTACGGAATGCCGTAGATGTTTTTGACATCGGCGAACGGCAACCGACCCTTTCATATGACAAAACGCCCCTTACATCCTTTGGAGAAGATTCTCGAAAATCGCATTGCGATCATCGACGGCGCGATGGGTACGACGATTCGCACCTATGGAATGAAGGAAGCGGACATTCGAGGCGAGCGCTTCAAGGATTCCACTAAGGATCTCTTGAATAACGGAGACCTGTTTTCCCTGACTCAACCGAAGATGATCGGCGATATTCACCGCCGCTTTTTGGAGGCGGGAGCGGACATCATCGAGACGAATACCTTCGGCGCGACCAGTATTACGCAGAGCGAGTTCTTCGTCGAGGATCCTCGCGAGCGCGGCGGCCGGAAAGATCCCGACTTCTACCAGAAAATCACTCACGATCCATTTCTCCGCAACTTGGCTTGGGAGATCAATGAGCAATCGGCACGACAATGCCGGGAATGGGCCAATCGAGTCGGGAACGAAACCGGGCGCCAACGTTTCGTGGCGGGAGCGATTGGACCGCTAACCGTGTCACTCTCAAGCTCACCCGACGCGGACGATGCCGGATTCCGGGTCGTCACGTTCGATCAAGTCAAGACTGCCTACGCCGAGCAGGTCCGTGCGCTCATCGTCGGTGGAGTCGACTTGCTTCTCGTGGAGACGATCTTTGACTCTCTCAACGCCAAGGCGGCGCTGGTCGCTATTCGTGAGGTGTTCGATCAGGACGGCAAAAAGCTGCCGGTAATGATTTCCGCGGCAGTCGGACGCGGTGGCGAGACACTGATCTCCGCGCAGACGACCGAAGCGTTTTGGAATGCGGTGAAGCACGTAAAGCCCCTCTCGGTAGGACTGAATTGCTCGCTTGGTCCGGATCTGATGTATCCGTTCTTAAGCGAGCTCTCTGAGAAGGCGGATGTGGCGATTTCGTGCTACCCAAATGCCGGATTGCCGAACCCGCTTTCGGAAACCGGTTTCGACCTGGGTCCCGACGACATGGCGCGTTATTTGGTTGATTTTGCGCGCGACGGACTGATCAACATCGCCGGCGGCTGCTGTGGCAACACCCCGGAGCACATCGCGGCAATAGCCAAAGCGCTCGAAGGCCAGCCGCCGCGGAAGTGGGGCGAGGCGCGCGACGAGAGAGAGACTGCAGCGTGAGCGTGACCGAAACCAACGAGGCACCCCAGGCCACGGAGACCAAGCCGCTCCGGCTTTCCGGATCGCAGCCGTTCACCCAACAGGCCGGCGTTTACATCATGATCGGCGAACGGACGAACGTCGCCGGTTCGCCGAAGTTCGCGAGATTAGTGAAAGAGGGCAGATTCGAACAAGCCGTAAGCGTGGCCCGGCAACAAGTCGAGAATGGCGCGAACGTCATCGACATCTGTATGGACGAGGGCATGATCGATGGCGTGGCGGCCATGACGCGCTTCCTTCAGTTGCTGGCGAGCGAGCCCGAGGTGGCCAAGGTGCCGTTCATGGTGGACTCCTCGAAATGGGAGGTCATCCAGGCGGGACTCAAGTGCCTGCAGGGCAAGGGAATCGTCAATTCGATTTCGCTGAAAGAAGGCGAAGACAAGTTTCGGCAGAACGCGGCAACCGTTTTGAAATACGGCGCTGCGGTGGTGGTCATGGCCTTTGACGAAAAGGGCCAAGCTGCGACGTACGACGAGAAGATCCGCATTTGCGAGCGCGCCTACCGGCTTCTCGTGGACGAGGTTGGTTTCCCGCCCGAAGACATTATCTTCGACCCGAACATCCTTACGGTTGCCACCGGCATGGAAGAGCACAACAACTACGCCGTGGATTTCATCAACGCCACGCGGTGGATCAAAGCCAACCTGCCACACGCGAAAGTAAGCGGCGGTGTCTCCAACATTTCGTTCAGCTTTCGAGGCAACAACAAAGTTCGTGAGGCCATGCATTCGGCTTTTCTGTATCACGCCATCGCGGCAGGTATGGACATGGGCATCGTGAATGCCGGGATGCTCGAGGTGTACGAAGAGATCGATCCTGAGCTGAAAGAACTTGTTGAGGACGTTTTGCTGAACCGCCGTCCTGACGCGACCGAGCGGTTGGTGGATTTCGGCGAGAAGCTGAAGAATGTCGGCGCGGTTGTAAGTGAAAAAAAGGCGGAAGAATGGCGCAATGGCACGGTTGAGGAGCGTCTGGCACATGCGCTCGTAAAAGGCATTGACGCCTTCATCGAGGTTGACGCGGAGGAAGCCCGCCTTAAGTTGGGCCGCCCTCTGTTGGTGATCGAGGGTCCGTTGATGGCCGGCATGAGTGTGGTCGGTGATTTGTTTGGAGCAGGCAAGATGTTCCTACCCCAGGTCGTTAAATCTGCCCGGGTGATGAAAAAAGCCGTGGCGCACCTCACGCCGTTCATGGAAGCCGAGAAGGCGGCGATGACTGCAGCTGGGCAGGCCGTCAAGGCACAGGGAAAAATCGTATTGGCAACTGTCAAAGGGGATGTCCACGACATCGGCAAGAATATTGTTGGCGTTGTGCTGGCCTGCAACAATTACGAAGTGATCGACATGGGGGTCATGGTCCCGTGCGAAAAGATCCTCGAACGTGCCAAGGCGGAGAACGCGGACATGATCGGCCTAAGCGGATTGATCACACCCTCGCTCGATGAGATGGTGCACGTGGCACGCGAGATGGAGCGTCAGGGTTTCAAGTTGCCACTGCTCATTGGTGGCGCAACCACCAGCCGCGCTCACACGGCCGTGAAGATTGCGCCGCAGTACAGCGAACCGGTTGTGCATGTCCTCGACGCGAGTCGGGCGGTACCCGTGACGACGAGCCTGTTAAGTGACGAAGGCAAAGCGGAATTCTTGGCGCAGCATCGGGCCGACTACGAGGCTCTTCGCAAGGTCCACGCGGCGCCGCGCGATCAGGTTGTTTCCCTTGAGAAGGCTCGCAAAAGGCGTACTCCCATCGAGTGGCACGCCGAAGACTTGGCTGTGCCCGCATTTACCGGTGTGCGCGTGCTGGACAATTTTCCTTTGGCGACGCTGCGCGAGTTCATCGACTGGACGCCGTTCTTCCACACCTGGGGCCTGAAAGGTGTTTACCCGCGGATTCTCGAAGAAGGGGATCGCGGTACGCAAGCGCGCCAGCTATTCGCCGAAGGCAACGCGCTGCTCGACGTTATCGTTGAGAAAAAGTTGATCACGGCGCGCGGTGTATACGGCTTCTTTCCTGCGAACGCTGTGGGCGACGATGTCGAACTCTATGCCGACTGCAAACGCCAAAAGGTGATTGAACGATTCCACTTTCTGCGCCAGCAAGCGAACCGTGAGGGCAATGAGCCGTGCCGGTCGCTCTCCGACTTCATCGCACCGAAACAGACGGGACTGGCGGATTATATCGGTGCTTTCGCGGTGACCAGCGGGATCGGTCTGAAAGAATTGTGCGATCGGTTCAGGGCGGAAA
>Ga0181522_10000700_pt1 | contig 23282 bp, 20 predicted proteins | sample PEATcosm2014_Bin_27_FD_121103 | JGI IMG/M metagenome (GOLD analysis project Ga0181522, IMG submission 121103) | Peatland microbial communities from MTU Mesocosm Facility, Houghton, MI, USA - PEATcosm2014_Bin05_10_metaG | ecosystem: Environmental > Terrestrial > Soil > Wetlands > Peat | place...
CACGGCGCCCCCGAGCAGCACGCCGACTTCCAGGCCGAACAGGGTGAAGATCGGGTTGACCGCCGAGCGCACCCCCTGGCGCACCACCCGCCGCTCGGTGAGACCCTTGGCCCGGGCGGTCCTGATGTAGTCCTCGCGCATCGTCTCGCTGAGGCTGCTGCGCATCAGCCGCGCGAAGATCGCCGCCGAGCTGGCGGCCAGCACGATCCAGGGCATGATCAGGGAGGTGAACCACTTCCACGGGTCGTAGGTGAGCCCCACGTAGCTGCCCGCGCCCGGGAAGATCTTGAAGCGCCCGATGTCCGAGGCGAACAGGTAGAGGACGACGAGGCCCAGCCAGAAGGTCGGCGCCGAGATCGCGACGAGGGCGCCTCCCATGGCAAAGCGGTCCATGACGGAGTGCCGCCGCAGCGCCGAGATGATGCCGACGCCCAGCCCGGCGACCATCCAGAGCACCGCTGCGCCCATCGTCAGCGACAGCGTCGCCGGCAGGCGTTCGGAGATCAGTTTCGTGACGGACTCCTGGTAGTAGTAGCTGTAACCCAGGTTGAAGTGCAGGAAGATGCCCTTCATGTAGTCCCAGAACTGGACGGTCAGGGGCTTGTTGAGCCCCAGCACGACTTCGATCTCTTTGATCAGTTTCGGTTGGGGATCGCGCCCGGCGCGCAGCAGCGCGGGGTTGGCGGTGGGCAGGACCCTGAAGATGACGAAGGTGACCGCGGCGACGACGATCAGCATCGCCACCCCCAGCAGGAGCCTGCGGATGATGTAGCGGATCATCGGGCGCGGTTGCTCATGGGATGGGGGTGGACGGTCCTGTCGTCGTGGCTGGGAGAGGGGAAGGCGCCGCCGTGGGGCCCCGCATGCAGCGGAGCCCCACGACCGGCATCTGAGTTGCGCCTACTTGAGCGAGGTGTAGCTGTAGTCCCACTCGCCGACGTTCCAGAGATCGCCGACGCCGTTGACCGTGCTGCCCTCGATGTTGGCCTGCTTGTCCCAGTCGAACGGGATCGACGCCGCGTCTTCGACGATTTCTTCGTCGATCTTCGCCCAGGCTTTCGCCCGCGCTTCGTTGCCGACGACGTCTTCCGCCGCCGCCATCGCTTTGTTGATCTTGGGCACGTTCGTCTGGCCCCAGTTGACGTTGCCCGTCGGTGTGATCGTGGTGCCGTTGAACGTGATGTTCAGCACCGTCTGGGGGTCGGCGAAGTCGGCGATCCACCCGACGCTCGGGCAGATGTCGATCTCTTCTTTGGGCACGTTGCAGTACTTCGCGTACATCGTCGACGCTTCGAGCAGGGTGAACTTCGTCGGGAAGCCCAGGTTCTTCAGCGTCTCGTTGACGATTTCCGCATCCTGTTCCGCAGGGCTGCCCTTGGATCCGACGACTGTCACCGTTTCACCGCCGGTGTACTTGCCGCTCGGGTAGCCGGCGAGCTTCATGTACTTTTCGGCGACCGCCATGCTCCCTTCGGGGTGTTCGTTGAAGTCGAACTGCGGGCCGCTCGGGCCCTTCAGGCCACCGGCCTGTTCGAACCCGTTGATCGTCGGGTAGATGAAGTGGGTGGCCACGTTGGTCACCAGTTCACCGCCGCGGGCCTTGTCCATCGAGGCCCTGTCCAGGGCGGCCCACAGCGCCTTGCGCAGGTCGACGTTCTTGAACGGCCCGTGGGCGTTGTTGACGCCGATGTAGTGGGCCCCACCGCCGGGGGAGATCTCCAGCTGCGATTTGAACTTTTCCGCGGCGAGCCGGACATTCGGCTGGGCCACCGCCGATTCGTTCTGGACGATGTTGGTTCCTTCCAGCACCTGCCGGCCGAGCACGGTGCTCGTCCCGCCGATCTTGACCTGGATTTCGTTCAGATAGGCAGGCCGGTAGTCGGTCGAGGCGCTCCAGTTGGGGTTGCGCACGAGCGTCGCCGATTTGCCCGGGATGTAGCCGATGCCGAGAACCTTGCCTTCGGCGTTGTTCTTGAGCATGTAGGGCCCGGTCGCGACCTCGTAGGCCGCGTAGTTCGACGGCTTGTTCTTGTCGAACTTTTCGGCGTATTCCTTCGGCACGGGCGCCGACAGCGGCAGCACCAGGGCGTCGGCCACGATCTGGCCTTTCGGTTCGCTCAGGTGGAAGACGATCTCGTACTTGTTGGGCGTTTCGATGCCCTTGACCGGCCCGCCCGTCGCCGTCGGCATGCCTTCGATCGATTTGAAGTAGGACTGGAGGTATGGGTTGGCGACGTCGGGGTTGGCACCGCGCTCGATCCCGTACGCCACGTCCGCGGAGGTCACTTCACGGTTCACCGGCGGGCTGAAGTGGATGCCCTTCCTGATGTGCACGGTCACGGTCTTGCCGCCGTCGGTGATTTCCGGCTGTCCTTCGGCCGTGTCCGGCGTCGGCGCCGTCGAGTTCGGCTTCTGCGAGTACAGGGGACGCTGGGTCGCGAAGATGACCGCGTAGTCGACGGAGAAGTACGCGATCCCCGGGTCCAGGTGTTCGAAGTCCGTTTCCTGGAGAACCTGGAGCGTGCCGCCACGTTTCCCGCTCAGCGCCTCGGTGAGCGGGCTTTTGTATCCACCGGTGCTCAGCGCGCTGGCGCCACTCGCCGTCGTGCTCGTGCTGCTGGAGCCCCCGCTCGAGCCGCACGCTGCGAGCAGCAGCGCCAGCCCCGCGGCGAGCACGACGGCTCCCACGGTTCTAATCGACCTCATCAAGACGCCTCCTGTGTTGTGTGATTGCCCTCATCGGGCGTTCCTCGGGTTCAGGGCGTCCTGCAGCCCGTCGCCGAGCAGATTGAATGCGAGCACGGTCAGCAGCAGCGCCACGCCCGGGAAGATCATGTACCACCAGGCGGTGCTGAAGATGGGGGTCGCGTCGGCGATCATCTGCCCCCAGCTGGCCGTGGGCGGGCGGATGCCGACACCCAGATAGGAGAGACCGGCCTCGAAGAGGATGTTGGTGGGGATCAGGAGGCTGCCGTAGACGATGATCGGCGCCGTCAGGTTGGGCAGGATCTCGCGGAACATGATGCGCATATCCGACGCCCCCAGCGCGCGGGCCGCCTCGACGAACTCGCGCTCGCGCATCGACAGCACCAGGCCTCGCACGATGCGCGCGATGTAGGGCCAGGTCGCCAGCGAGATGATGAAGATGATCGTGCCGACGCCGGGCTGGATCAGGCCGCTGACGCAGCCTCGCACCGAGCAGGCCGCCCCCAGGCCGAGGCCCAGGAGCAGGATCGGGATCGACAGCACGACATCCATGAAGCGCGACAGCGCCGTGTCCACGACGCCCCTGTAGAAGCCCGCCAGCATCCCCACGATCACGCCGATGATCGTCGAGATGCCCGTGCCGACGATGCCGACCTCCAGCGAGATGCGGGCGCCGTAGATGACGCGTGACATGACGTCCTCGCCAAGCGGGTCGACGCCGAAGGGGTGGGACAGGCTCGGCCCCAGGGGGGAGCCGAAGGAGTCGGTCAGGTTGAGGTTCTGGACGTCCGGGCCGGGCAGCCCCAGCACGCTGACGACGAGCGGCGCCGCGACCGCAAGCACGATCAGGAAGACGATGAAGCCGAGCGAGACGAGCGCGACCCGATCACGACGCAGGCGGCTCCAGAAGAGCTGCAGCGGCGAGCGGGCGGCGATGTCACCGCCGACGTCGAGGAACTCGAGGTTGTCGCCGCCGGAGGGTACGAGCTCGGCGGTTGCGCTCACCGGACGGGGGCCTCCTCAGAGCACGCAGGGATCCCTGTCGGCTCCCACGGGAGCCCCGCCCCACGGCTGATATCGGCGGGCTCTTCTCTGATCCTTGACAATGTATTCCAACGAGCGTGCATGGGTTGACCCGGGCAGTCACCTGTTTTCTACCCGCTTGCACCGGCACCTTCACGCGCAACGCCGATCGCCGGGGGGTGCGTGCACCCGCGGAGGTCCGCTACCGGGCGCTCCGGGGCCCGCGAGGACAGCCGGCTATGTCCGGTCGCGGAATACTCAGGCGGTGAGCGACACCCTCTTCGACGCAGATGCGGGGCAACCGAAGGGTGAATCGCTGCACGTCGCCGGCGAGGGCGACAGGCGTCCGCTGGCTACGCAGGTCCGCCCGGAGCGCCTGGCGGCGTTCGTGGGGCAGTCGCACCTGCTCGGCGCCGGCTCGGCCCTGCGCGTGGCGATCGAGCAGGGCCGTCCACACTCGATGCTGCTCTACGGCCCCCCCGGCTCGGGCAAGACGACCCTGGCTCGAATCGTCGCCCACGCCTCCGCGGCCGCCTTCGAGGAGCTGAGCGCCGTGCAGGCCGGCCGCGCCGAGGTGCGCGCCGTGATCGACCGGGCGAGGCACCGGCTTGACACCACGGGACAGCAGACGGTCCTGTTCCTGGACGAGATCCACCGCTTCAACAAGGCCCAGCAGGACGCCCTGCTGCCGGCCGTCGAGGAAGGCCTCGTGACCCTGATCGGCGCGACCACGGAGAACCCGGCCTTCGAGGTCAACGGCGCCCTGCTCTCACGTCTGCGCGTGTACGCGCTGAGCGCCCTGGAGGACGATGACGTCCAGGCGATCCTGAGCCGTGCCCTGGAGACGCTCGAGGAGCCGCCGCGGGTCGACGCGGACGCCCTGTCGTTCCTGGCGGCGCGCAGCGAAGGCGACGCCCGCACCGCCCTGAACGCGCTCGAGCTGGCGCTGGCGACGGCGCGGCAGCTGGGCGAGCAGGAGGTCGGCGTCGAGCGGGCCCAGGACGCCCTGCAGCGCAGGGCCGTCCTCTACGACAAGGGCGGCGACCGCCACTACGACTACATCTCGGCCTGGATCAAGGCCACGCGAGGCTCGGACCCGGACGCCTCCCTGTACTACCTGGCGGTGATGCTCGAGGGCGGGGAGGACCCCCGCTTCATCGTGCGCAGGATGGTCATCCTGGCCTCCGAGGACGTCGGCAACGCGGATCCCGGCGCCCTGTCGGTGGCGACTGCAGCGGCGGCCGCCGTGGAGCACGTCGGCATGCCCGAGGCGACCTACGCGTTGGCCCAGGCCGCCATCTACCTGTCGCTGGCGCCGAAGTCCGACGCGGCCGGCCGGGCCCTGTCGGCGGCCCGGGAGCACGTCCGCCGCCACGGCGCCGAGCCCGTGCCCAGCTGGCTTCGCTCCGGCCCCCGACCCGGGCAGGACCGCGGCGGCTACGACAACCCCCACGGCCATCCAGGCCACTTCTCAGAGCAGGAGCTGGCCCCGCCCGGCGTGATCGGGGCGCGCTTCTACGAGCCCGACGAGGCGGAGGCGCTGCTGGCGGCACGCCTGCTGGAGGTGCGGCGACGACGGGGGCGGGACTCCGCCGGCGCAGGGCACCAAGGCGACGCCGACGAAGGGGATCTACCCCGCGAGGGATAATCGCCTGACGATGGCGATCCCCACCCAGGACGGCAGCCCCCGCCTGACGGCTCGCAGCCCCGCCACCGGCAGGGAGCTGGGAAGCGTCGCGATCACGCCGGCCGGCGGGGTGGCGGAGGTCGTCGCTGCGGCCTGGAAGGTCCAGCCCCTGTGGGCGCTGCTGCGTGTCTCCGACCGCGCCCGCTACATGCGCCGCATGGCTCAGGCCGTGATCGACGACTTCGACGAGCTGGTGGAGCTGCTGAGCGCCGAGCAGGGACGCCCCCGTGCGGAGGTCGCCTCGCTGGAGCTGCTGGCCGCGATCGACGCGCTCGTCTGGATCGCCCAGGACGGAGCCGCCGTGCTGGGGGGAAGGAGCGTCGGCACGAGCCGCTCGCTGGCGCCGGCCAAGCGCGCCCGCGTCGCCTACGAGCCCTTCGGCGTGGTCGGGGTCATCGGCGCCGGCAGCGCCCCCTTCGCCCAGCCGCTGGGCCAGATCGCCGGAGCCCTGCTGGCCGGCAACGCCGTCTGCTTCAAGCCGGCCCTGCGCGCCTCGCTGGCGGGCGAGCGGATCGGACGTGTGCTGGCCCGGGCCGGCCTGCCGGAGGGCCTCGTGCGGATCCTTCACGGCGGCGCCGAGACGGGGGTGGCGCTGGCCGAATCCCCCGTCCAGAAGGTCCTCTTCACGGGCTCCCCGAGCGTCGGGCGGACGGTCGCCAGGGCCTGCGTCTCGCGTGAGAAGGAGGTCACGGTCGAGCTGGGAGGAAAGGACGCGATGCTGGTCCTGGCCGATGCGCATCTGCCTCGGGCAGTCGCGGGAGCGCTGTGGGCGGGCTGCGCCGGGGCCGGACAGGCGCGGGGCTCGGTCGAGCGGATCTACGTCCTCAGGGACGTCTACGAGCCGTTCTTGGCGGCGCTCGTGAACGGCGCCCGCGAGCTGACGGTGGGCGACCCGGCCGACGAGCGCACCCAGGTCGGGCCGCTGGCCTCCCGCAGGCGCCTGGAGCTGATCTCGGGGCTCGTACAGGAGGCGGTCGCCGCGGGAGCGCGCCTGCATTGCGGCGGCCCCGTCGAGCCGGCCGGCACGACCGGCGCCTTCTACGCCCCCGCCGTGCTCACGGAGGTCACGAACTCGATGCGGATCGCCCGCGAGCCCGTCGACGGCCCGGTCCTGTGCGTCTTTCCCGTCGACTCCGAGGAGGAGGCGATCGCGCGGGCCAACGAGGGCGACTACGGCCTGGGCGCGTCGGTCTGGAGCGCCGACCGCTACAGGGGGACCCGCATCGCCCGCGAGCTGCACGCCGGCATGGTCTGGTGCAACGACCACCTGCCCGGACCGACCGTCTCACGGGGCCCGTGGGGCGCGGCCGCAGGCAGCGGCCTGGGGCGCACGCTCGGCTCGGCAGGCCTGCGCGCCTGCGCCCAGGAGAAGCTCATCACCTGGGACCCGCCCCGGCTGCGGGGGCTGTGGTGGGGGCCGTATGACGCGGGGACGCTGCGTGCCGCCCGCGCGACGGCTCGCCTGCGCTCGGCCCGCGAGGCCGACCGCGAGCGCGCCTGGCGAGAGGGCGCGCTGGCGCTCTCGCGGTTGGGCGCACGAGCCTTCGGGCGGGGCCTGCCCAAGCCCTGAGCTGCGGCTAACCTTCTCTCCATGCCCGCCCAGGCCTACGCAGGCAAGGAGTGCGTCTGCCAGCTCAAGAAGGGGATCTGCGACCAGAGCTGCGTGCAGGGGATGCTCGACACCCCCTTCTACATCGCCTGCCTGAAGTTGACGGGACGGCGCTGCCTGGTGGTCGGCGGCGGCGAGATCGGCCTGGAGAAGGTCGAGGGGCTGCTGGCCTGCGACGGCGAGGTGACGCTGATCGCGCCTGAGGCGGAGCCGGCCCTGCAGGAGCTGGCGGCGGAGGGGTCGATCCGCTGGGAGCGGCGCCCCTACGGCGGCCCGGAGGACCTGGAGGGGGTCTTCATGGCCATCGCCGCGACCGACGACACGGACGTCAACATCGCCGTCTACGACGACGCCGAGCGCAGGGCGATGCTGGTCAACGTCGTGGACGTGCCGCCGCTGTGCAACTTCATCCTGCCCGCCATCGTCAGGACCGGGCCGCTGGCCATCGCCATCTCCACAGCCGGCGCCTCGCCCGCCCTGGCCAAGCGCATGAAGCGCGAGATCGAAGGCCAGTTCGGCGAGCCCTACGCCCGTCTGGCGGTCCTGCTCAACGAAGTTCGCGGCTGGGCCAAGGGGACGCTGCCGACCTACCAGGACCGCAAGGAGTTCTTCGAGGGGATCGTCGGCGGCGAGCCGGACCCCGTGGCGCTGCTGCGGGCAGGCGACGAGCAGGCCGTCCGCGAGCTGATCGCCGGCGCCCAGCGGGCGCACGCGGTGCAGGCTTGACGGGTCCGCAGGGCCCGGCGTCAGGCCCGGCGCCTGCAGGGCTACTTGCCTGCAGGCGCGATGCCTACGGTGTAATGCGCTTGTGCGCCTTTCACTGATTCTGGGCCCAGTGGTTTCCCCAGGCCGCATCCAGGAGCTCGCACAGCAGCGTGTCGCGTTCTTCCTCGGTGGTCGTGTCGACCTCTTCGATCACACGAGCCACCAGGACAGCGGCGGACATGGGGTCCAACGGCCAGATTTTCGGTTCCATCGCTCCACTCGTTAGACGAAATGGACAGAGTGTGCGTCGCCTCCACAAACCCGCCACGGCAAGGGCAGTTGCGCAGCTTTTGGCACTAGCGCAGTCCAACTGTTCGGCTCCTCTTTGGCCGTTTCGGCCCAGGCCCGACGCCGGCGGTGGGGTGGCGCCGTGAGCGCAGTCGTGGAGCTGGCCGGAGTGACCCGCCGCTACGGCGAAAGGGAGGCGTTGCGCGACGTCTCGCTGTCGCTGCCGGCCGGGCGGACGCTGGTCGTGTTCGGGCCCAACGGCGCCGGCAAGACGACCCTGCTGCGGGTCCTGGCTACGCTGCTGCGCCCGCACGCCGGGCGCGTCGAGGTGCTCGGCGCCGGACTGCCCGACGACGGCTGGCGAGTGCGCGGGCGGATCGGGCTGCTGGGGCACGAGCCGCTGCTCTACAGGGAGCTGTCGGCCGCCGAGAACCTTTCCTTCCACGCCAGCCTGCACGACATCCGCAAGAGCCGCGTCGAGGAGGTTCTGGAGGCCGTCGCGATGACAGCGCGGGCGCAGGAGCCGATCCGCCACCTGTCCCGCGGCATGGTGCAGCGGGTCGCCGTCGCCCGTGCCGTCCTGCACGAGCCGGACCTGCTGCTGCTCGACGAGCCCTACGCGAACCTCGATCCCGCCGCCGTCGAGCTGGTCGCGCCCCTGATCGGCCCGGAGTCCGGGCGCACACGCGTCGTCTGCAGCCACGACCCCGGCGGCGGCATGGCCGAGGCCGATCTGGTGCTGGGGCTGCGCGAAGGTCGCGTCGCGCTGCTCGCCGAGGCGCCGGCCGTCAGCTCCGAGCAGGTCACGGAGCTCTACCAATGAGCGTCACCGCCCCAAGACTGGCCGACCCCGCGCCCGAGCAGCTGCGACCGACCGTCTCGAGCAGGCGCGTCGTCGCGACGCTGCTGCGCAAGGAGCTGCTGGTCGAGCTGCGCACGCTGGAGTCCGTACCGGCGATGTCGCTGTTCTCGCTGGCGACCTTCGTGATCTTCCACTTCGCCCTGAACCGGGGCAGCGTCGAAGGGGACCTGGGGGCGGGCATCCTGTGGGTGACGCTGCTGTTCGCCGCCATCCTGGGCGTCAACCGGCTGTTCGTGGCCGACGCCGAGCAGGGGGGCTTCGACGGCTTCCTGCTGGCGCCAGTTGACCGCAGCGCGATGATGGTCGCGAAGGCGCTGACGCTGCTGGCCTACCTGCTCGTGCTGGAGCTCGTGGCCGTGCCGGCCTTCGCGATCCTGCTGCTCGGCCCCTCGCTGTGGCCGGCCCTGGGCGGGATCGCCCTGACGCTCCTGCTGGGCGACCTCGGGGTCGCCGTCATCGGCACCCTGGTCGGCGCCCTGGCCGTGCGCACACGCGCCCGGGACCTGCTGGGCCCGTTGCTGAGCCTGCCCCTGTTCGTTCCGATCGTGATCGGCGGTGCCCGTGCGACGGCGCCGCTGCTGGCCTACGCCCACCGCGGCGGCCTGTCGGGGCGATGGCTGGCCACGCTCGGCGTCTATGATCTGTTGTTCGGGCTGATCGCCTACGCCCTGTTCGACTTCCTCCTGGAGGATTAGAGCCTGATGTACCCCAAGGGCCTGCGCGCCTTGAGCATCTCAACGGTCGTGGCCATGACGGCCGCGCTGGCCCTCGTGTTCTTCTACGCCCCGCTGGAAGCCGAACAGGGCTTCCTGCAGAAGATCTTCTACGTGCACGTGCCGCTCGCGATCATCTCGCTTTGCGGCTTCGTGCTCGGCGGCGTCCTGGCCATCCAGCACCTGCGCACCCGCGACCCCCGATGGGACCTGCGCTCCTACGTCGTGATCCACATCAGCATCGTCTTCGCGATGGCGACCCTCATCACCGGCTCGATCTGGGCCAAGGGCTCGTGGGGACACTGGTGGGTCTGGAGCGAGCCGACGCTCGTCTCCTTCCTGATCGTCTTCCTGCTGTACGCGACCTACCAGCCGCTGCGCTTCGCCATCGAAGACCCCGAGCGCCAGTCCCGCTACGCCTCCGTCTTCGCCGTCACGGCCGGGGCCTTCGTGCCGATGAACTTCATCGCCGTCCGCATGTCCACGGCCTACCTGCACCCGCGCGTGCTGGGCAGCACGTCCAACCTCCCCGGCTCCATGGCCCTGACCTTCCTCGTCTCGCTGCTGGCGATGACGCTGCTGTTCGCGACGCTGTGCAACTACGAGCTGACGGCCAAGCGGGCCCGGGCCAGGCTGCGGGCGCTCAAGCGCCGCCTGGCAGCCGAGGGGGAGCCACAGCGCACGCCTCGCAGCGCCGCCCCTGCAGCACTCCCGGTGCAGCCCTCGACGGCGGGGACGGCGTCGTGAGAGCAGCCGTCGTCGCGCAGCTGCCGGCCCTGCCCCTGCACACGGCCGGCAAGTACGTGGCCGGCGCCTACATCGTGCTGATGGCGATGGTCCTCCTCTACGTCGGGATCATGTCGATGCGCCTGGGCCGGATCGAGCAGGAGGTCGGCGAGATCCTCGAGCAGCTGGACGCCCGCGAGCAGAGCGAGCAGGCCGCGGGAGACGGCGGGGAGGCACGATGAGCGAGCTGCTGGCGCTAGGCATCTCCCACAAGACCGCGCGCGTCTCGCAGCGCGAGCGGCTGGCCTTCTCCGAGAGCCAGGCCGAGGAGTTCGTGAAGGCCGCCACGGCCACCGAGGAGGTGCGCGAGGCGGTCGTGATCTCGACCTGCAACCGCACCGAGGTCTACCTGGTCGTCGGCGACCCAGTCCGGGCCGAGTCCGACGTGCTGGGGCTGCTGGCCCGCCGCGCCGACATCCGCCCGACGGAGCTGGCCGACGCCATCTACTCGCCCCGCAACTGCGACGCGGCCCGCCAGCTCTACCGCGTCACCAGCGGCCTGGAGTCGATGATCGTCGGCGAGGCCGAGATCCAGGGTCAGGTCAGGCGGGCCCACGAAGCGGCCATGCGGGCCGGGGCGACGGGACCGATGACCAACCGCCTGTTCGCAGCCGCCCTGACGACGGGCAAGCGGGTGCGCTCGGAGACCGCGATCGGCTCCAGCCGCGTCAGCGTTCCCTCCGTCGCGGTCGACTTGGCCCTGAGCGTGCTCGGCGAGCTGGAGCACCGACACGTGATCGTGCTGGGCGCCGGCGAGACGAGCGAGCTGACGGCACAGGCGCTGGCCCAGCAGGGCGCCGGGACGATCTTCGTCGCCAACCGCCACGCCGACCGCGCGATCAGCGTCGCCCAGCGCTTCGGCGGCTCCGTCGTGGGACTGCACGAGCTTCCCGAGCAGCTGGTCCAGGCCGACATCGTGCTCTCCTCGACCTCCTCGCCCCACCCGATCGTCGGCAGGGAGGAGCTGGAGCTGGTCATGGCCGAGCGGCGCGCCCGTCCGCTGCTGCTCATCGACATCGCCGTGCCGCGCGACATCGACCCCGACTGCGGCGAGCTGGAGGGCGTGACGCTGTACGACATCGACGACCTGCAGGCCGTCGTGGCACGCAACATCAACTCCCGCAGCGAGGAGGTGCCCAGCGCCCTGGAGATAGTCGAGGAGGAGATCAGGCGCTTCGCGCGCTGGCTGGGGCAGCTCGACGCCCTGCCCACGATCGCGGCCCTGCGCGAGCACGGCGACGCCGTCGTCGAGCAGGTGCTGGCGGAGAACGCGGGACGCTGGGAGACGGCCTCGCCCGCCGACCGGGCCAGGATCGAGGCGATCGCCCGTGCTGTCGCCTCGCGCCTGCTGCACGAGCCGACGATCCGTCTGCGCAGCCTCGGCGAGCACGGCGCAGCCGGGCACGGCGGCCTCGAGCTGGTGCGCGAGCTGTTCGGCCTGCGCGACGGCAGCGAGGAGCAGACGGGCACGCAGGAGCTGGCCGAGGTACACGAGCTCGACCGTCGCCGCTCCACGCCCGCCCGGCGCACGCCGCGCTGATGCGGATCGGGACCCGGCGCAGCGCGCTGGCGCTGGCCCAGGCACGCCTCGTGGCCGGCCTGCTGGGGGACGCCGAGCTCGTGCCGATGGCGAGCGCAGGCGACCGCGGCGAGGGCACCGGCGACAAGTCGCGCTGGGTGTCGGACCTGGAGCTGGCCCTGCAGGACGGCCGCATCGACCTGGCCGTGCACTCCGCCAAGGACGTCCCGGGCGAGCCCGCCGAGGGCCTCGAGCTGCTGGGCTGCCCGCCCAGGGCCGCCGCCGAGGACGTCCTATGCGGGGCGCAGAGCATCGACGCGCTGGGGACGGGTGCCCGGGTCGGCACGAGCAGCCTGCGCAGGATCGCCCAGCTGCGTAGCGCCCGCCCCGACCTCGACGTCGTCTCGGTGCGGGGCAACGTCGACACGCGCATGGCCAAGCTCGCCGCCGGGGAGGACGGCCTGCAGGCGATCGTCCTGGCCAGGGCCGGGCTCGACCGGCTCGAGCGGGCCGCCGAGGCGGGCGGGACCCTCGATCCCTCGACGTTCGTGCCCGCCCCCGGCCAGGGCGCCCTGGCGCTGCAGGGCAGAGCCGGCGATGAGGCGGTAGGGGCCGCAGTGGCAGGAATCGAAGACCGGGCGAGCACGGCGGCGCTCCTGGCCGAGCGCTCCCTGGCCCGCGAGCTCGGCGCCGACTGCGACACGCCGCTCGGCGCTCACGCCGTCGCCTTCGCTGGGGACGGGCTCAGGCTGCGGGCGTGGGTCGGGCTGCCCGACGGGTCGAGCTGGATCCTCGACGAGCTGGAGGGAGCCCTCGATGCCCCGCAGGAGCTCGGCCTGGCGCTCGCGCAGCGCATGAGCAGCGTCGGTGCCCAGGAGCTGCTGGCGGCGGCACGGGGGATCGCCTCTTGAGCGCTCCTGCGAGCCCCGGCACGGTCCACCTGGCGGGCGCCGGGCCCGGCGATCCGGGCCTGCTGACGGTGCGCGCCCGCGAGCTGATCGCGACAGTCGACGTGATCCTCTACGACAGGCTGGTCGGGCCGGGCATCATCGACGGGGCTCGCGCAGACGCCCAGCTCGTCTTCGTGGGCAAGGAGGGCGGCGGCGAGGCCGTGCCACAGGAGGAGACGGAACGGCTGATGGTCGAGCACGCAACGGCCGGACGCAGCGTCCTGCGCCTGAAGGGCGGGGACCCCTTCGTATTCGGACGCGGCGGCGAGGAGGCCCTCACCCTGCGCGCCGCCGGCATCCCCTTCGAGATCGTCCCCGGCATCACTGCGGGCATCGCGGCGCCGGCCTACGCGGGCATCCCCGTCACCCATCGGGGCCTGTCGGGGGCGGTGGCCCTGATCACCGGCCACCGCCGCCGCGACGGCGGACCCGTGCAGGAGCTCGACTGGGACGCCCTGGCGGCCTTCCCGGGCACCCTCGTCTTCTACATGGGCGTCCGCGAGCTGGAGCGGATCGCCGCCTCGCTGATCGAGCGGGGACGCTCGCCGCAGGAGCCTGTCGCCGTGATCCAGGACGGCACCCTGCCGACCCAGCGGACCGTGCGGGGGACACTGCAGGACATCGTCGGGAGGGTCGCCCGCGAGGGCGTCCGCCCGCCGTCGGTGACGGTCGTCGGGCCCGTCGCGGCGCTCGGCGAGGAGCTTGCCTGGCTGACGCCGCGCCCGCTGGCGGGCCTGACCGTGGCCGTGACGAGGGCGCGCCCGCAGGCCAGCGGGCTGGCGCGGGAGCTCGCCGGCCTGGGGGCCAGGGTCGTGCAGGCCCCGAGCATCCGCATCAGGGCGCTGACGGGACCGCCCCTGGACCCGGCTCCCTACGACCTGATCTGCCTGACCAGCCCCAACGGGGTCGAGCGCTTCTTCGAGCGCCTGGCGCCGGCCGACGCCCGCTCGCTGGCGGCAGCGCGCATCGCCGCGATCGGCCCGGGCACCGCCAGGGCCCTGCTGGAGCACGGCATCCGCGCCGACGTCGTGCCGGAGAGCTTCGTCGCCGAGTCGCTCGTGGAGGCGCTGGCGGAGATCCCCGTCAGCCGCGCCCTGATCGTGCGCCCCGCCCAGGCGCGCGACGTGCTGCCCGACGCGCTGCGGGCCAGGGGCGTCGAGGTCGACGTCGTGGAGCTGTACGAGACGGTCGCCGAGGCGCCGCCGGCGCGGGTGCTCGACGAAGCTCTGCGGGCCGACTACCTAACCTTCACGTCCTCCTCGACGGTCCGCTTCTTCCTGCAGGCCGCCGGGGAGCAGGCGATCTCGCCGGCCGCCCGCATCGTCTCGATCGGCCCCGTCACCAGCGAGACGCTGCGCGAGCACGGGCTGGCGCCGCACGTCGAGGCGAGCAGTCACGACGTCGACGGTCTCGTGGCGGCGCTGCTGGCCGACGCGGCTGCGTCCCCGCAGGCTGATAAGCAGTAGCGCGCGATGAGCGAGCCGATGATCACGTTCCTGTCCGACTACGGGCTGGGCAACGAGTTCGTGGGCGTCTGCCACGCCGTCATCTCCAGGCGCTGCCCGAGCGCCAGGGTCATCGACCTGACCCACGCGATCCCCCGTCACGACGTGCACACGGGCGCGATCGTGCTGCGCGGCACGCTGCCCTTCCTGCCCGACGCGATCATCCTGGCCGTCGTGGATCCCGGCGTCGGCACGACCGGGGCTCGCGGACGGCGAGCGGTGGCGGTTCGCTCTGCTGAGGGAAACAGGCTGCTGGTCGGTCCCGACAACGGCCTGCTGCTGCCCGTCTGCGAACGGCTGGGCGGGGTCGCGGAGGCCGTCGACATCGGCGAGAGCCCCGAGCGCCTGCAGCCCGTCTCCCACACCTTCCACGGCCGCGACATCTTCGCCCCCGTGGCGGCTGCGCTGGCCGACGGCGTGCCGCTGGCACAGCTGGGCGAGCCGCTGCCCCTGGACGGCCTGCGACGGCTGAACATCCCGGTCGCGGTCGTCACCGACGAGGGCCTGGAGCTGCACGTGCTGCACAGCGACACGTTCGGCAACCTGATTCTCGACGGCCAGCTCGAGCAGCTGGCCGAACTGGGGATCGAGCTGGGCGACGAGGTGTCCGTGTTCGGGTCGGCGGGCATGCACAGGGCGACGGTCGCGAGCACCTTCGCCGACGTGCACCCGGGCGGGCTGCTGCTCTACCAGGACGGGCTGGGGATGCTGGCGCTGGCCGTCAACCGCGGCTCGGCGGCCGAGCTGCTGGGGGCCAACCGTCACGACGAGCTGATCGTCGCCAGGCCGTGAGCGGGCGCCCGCTGGGGCTGCCCAGGCTGCACCTGCGCAGTACCGACTCGACCAACGACCGCGCCCGCGAGCTGGCGCTGGCCGGAGCCCCTCACGGCACGCTGGTGACCGCCGCCGAGCAGAGCGCCGGCCGCGGCAGGCAGGGAAGGAGATGGTCGGCACCGCCGGGAAGCTCGCTGCTGATGTCGGTGGTGCTGCGCGACGCTCCCCGGTTGACGCCCCTGATCGCCGCCGTCGCCGCCTGCGACGCGCTGGCGCTGGAGGGGGTTCAGGCCCTCGTCAAGTGGCCCAACGACGTCGTGCTGCCCGCCGGCGAGGGCCTGGCGAAGGTGGCGGGGATCCTCGTCGAGGGCCGCCCCCAGGAGGGCTGGGCGGTGCTGGGGATGGGCGTCAACGTCGCCGTCGAGCTGGACCGCCTGCCGCCGGAGCTGCAGGACACGGCGGCCACGCTCGGCCTGCCTCCGAGCGCCGTCGAGCGGGTCCTGGGCAACGTCCTGCAGGCCCTGGCCGAACGACTCGACAAGCCCTCCGACGCGGTCCTCTCTGCATGGAGCGAGCGGGACGCGCTGCGGGGCAGGCAGATCGCCTGGGGGGCGCCGGGCGCGACGGACACTCGTACCGGCACAGCCGCGGGCATCGACGGCGACGGGCGCCTGGTCGTCGCGCTGCCCGGCGGAGGGCGCACGGCGCTCGACTCGGGCGAGGTGCACCTGCGCACGGGCTCGCCCTGAGCCGGGTATCCGAGAGCGCCGCGGCGCTCGTCTCCTACGCCGTCGTCAGCGTGAACTGGGAAATGAGTTGCTGGAGCTGGTCGGCGGTGCCGGCCAGGCCCTGGGCTGATCCTGCGATCTCCTGAGCCGATGCGCTGGTCTGCTCGGTCGAGGCCGAGACCTGCTCGGTCGATGCCGAGGTCTGCTCGGCGACAGAGGCGACCTCCGTCGTGGCGCTGACGACCTCCTCGATCCTGCCCGCCATCTCCAGCACCTGCGAGCCGATCGTCTCGAAGGCCTCGCGAGCCTGCTCGACGACCTCGACGCCCTGCTCGGTGCGCTTGGCGCCGTCTTCCACGACGGCGACGGTGCGCTGCGTCTCGGCCTGGATCTCCTCGATCAGGGACTGGATCTGGGTGGCGGCGTCCTGGGAGCCTTCGGCCAGCCTGCGGACCTCTTCGGCGACGACCGCAAAGCCACGGCCCTGCTCGCCCGCCCTGGCGGCCTCGATGGCCGCGTTCAGAGCCAGCAGGTTGGTCTGGGAGGCGATCCCGGTGATCGTCTCCACGATCCCGCCGATCTCCTCCGATTTCGACGCCAGCCCGCGGGCGGCCTCGGTCACGGCGCCGGTCGACTCGCGCACGCCTTCCATGGCCTCTGAGGCCTGGCGGGCGGCCGCCACGCCCTGCTCGGCGACCTCACGCGATTCGTTGGCACGAACGGCAGTCGCCTCGGCGGAGCTCCTGGCCTGCTCGACCATCTTGACCTGACGCTCGGCCCCCGATGCTACACCGGTGACGGCGTCGGCGATCTCCGTGACGGCCCGCCCTGCCTCCTCGGAGGTCGAGGCCATCTGCTGCGATGCAGCCGAGACTGTCGTGGAGGTGGCCGTGATCTCGCCGATCATGCCCATCAGCTTCCCGCGCATATCGCCATAGCTCTCGAGCGCCGCCTGTGTGCTGCCGAGCATCATGTTGAAGATCTCCGCCAGACGGCCCGGGCTGCGCCCGTCCTGCACGTCCAGCGGCGTCGTCTGAGGCGTCACGACACGGGTCAGGTCGCCGTCGGCCATCGCCTCCAGACCACCCTGCAGGTCGGTCAGGCAGTGCTCTTGCAGCGACTTCATGCGCAGCACCAGGTCGTCCAGGCAGGAGGCGTCGCCGAGGGCTCCGCGCAGCTGCTCGCGCATCTCTTCATAGCTCGAGATCGAGGCCTGGGTCTTGTCGAGCATCGCGTTGAAGGTGCTGCTGAGCACCCCTATCTCATCGGCGCGGATGCTCTCCAGCGGCGTGGTGACGGGGGTGACGCCTTTGGTCAGGTCGCCCCCGGCGATCGCCTCCAGCCCGCCCCGCAGGTCGTTCAGGCAGTTCTCGTCGAGGCTGCGCAGGCGCGTGGAGACCTCACCGAGGCCGCGGACGATCGCCCGCGAGAGCAGCGTGGCGACGACCGCGGCAGCGGCGATGGCGATCAGTGCCAGCACGATCGAGATGATCGTGCGCGACGTCTCGGCGGAGTTGGCCGAGCTGTCGGCGTGGGCTTCCTGCAGATGCGTGTATTTGGCAAGCGATTCGGCGAGGCCGTCGGTCGCTTCGTTGGACTTGCCCGTCAACAGCGCAGACAGCGCCGGAGTCAAGCCTTTTGGAGCCAGCTGGGAGACTTCGCCGTCGATCGCAGCCCACTTGGCGAGGGCGCTCTGCACGTCTGCGAGGGCGGCGCGGTCGCTGCTGCTCGACGCGGTCTTCTTGAGCTGGGCGAAGAGCGACTCGAAGGTCGCGATGTCTTCCTTGTGGTTCGCCAGCGTCTTTCCCGACGCGAGGGCGCTGGTCAGCTGCGAGGAGGCCATGTCGCGGGCCGCGGAGCTGGCGCGCTGCGCCTTGATCGCTTCTCCGTATCCGGATTTGACGGTGCCGGCCACGGAGGCGATCCCCGTGATGGCAAGAACGAGGGCGACGGCAAAGGCGAGGACGACCGCGGCGAAGCCCGCGATCAGCTGGTTGCGCACAGAGCCGCTGACGAAGCGCTTGACGAACATTGACAACTCTCTTCCGTTGGCGAAGGGCCCCATGGCACTTCCTGCTGCCGGCGATATCGGCCGGTCGCATTCGCCACTTGAGTTGTGAATACGCGTGAGTGCGAACTGTCAGGCCGAGGGCTCTCACGGCCCTGGCTGACTACGCCCGGCAGCTTCTAATCGGCTGCAGCGACGGCCTTGGGCGTGGCGGCCGGCCTGGTCGCCGAGCCGTCCTCGCCGCCGGCCCTGACCTCGGAGCCCCTCGTCGCAGCTCCGTTGGGAGAGCCGGCCGGCGCCTTGGCGCCCTTGCGCCGGCGCCTGGCGTTGCGGGCACGGCGCTTGGGGAAGTTGCGCAGCAGTTCGCGGGCCAGGGCCGGGGGCTTGCGGGCCATGCGCGTGCGGGCGCCCCGCAGGGCCTCCTCGGCCTCCGGCGTGTGGGCCAGCGCGGCGGCCAAGAGGGCGGCGGCCAGGCGGCGGTCCTGCTTGCGGGCCGCGTGGATCAGGCGCCTGGCGTTGCGGGCGTGGGCGCCGCCGGCGGAGTTGACCAGCAGCCCCAGCAGGCGCTTGGTCTCGGGCCAGCGCTGCACGGCGTACTCCTCGTGCACGTCGCGGGTGTACTCGGCCAGGCGCCAGATCCAGGCCGTGGCCTGGTCGCGGCGGCCGATGCGCCGCTCGACCAGTGCCCGCAGCATGATCTTGGTGGCCTCCTTGCGCTCCTCCCGCGGCCAGCCGCCGATGATGTCGATGGCCTCGTCGAAGGCGTCGGGGTCCTTCAGGGCCGCGATGTCGGCCAGCGCCCGCAGGCGCAGCTGGGAGCTCTTGTTGCGCTGCACGGCGGTGATCAGGAAGCGGCTCTTGAGCTCGCCGGTGCGGTCGAAGTGCAGCATCGCCCGCGCACGGCGCCAGCCGTTGGGCGTCACACGGGCGCCCGCCAGGGCCGCCCACAGGTGCTGCTCGCCGTAGTCCAGGTGCTCGACGGCGATCCGCCACAGCTCGCGCTCGAAGACGGCGAACCGCCGCTCCTCCTCGGCGCAGACGGGCAGCACGCGGCGCTCCACGCGCATGCGCCGCCCGCGGCCCCGGCGGACGGGGCCGACGACGATCGCCCCGCCGCGGTAGACGTCGCGGTCGAGCAGCGAGTGCAGCGTCACGACGGGGTCGTCGTGCTTGGTGGCGGGGTGCACGAAGTCCACGACCAGGCCCGCCTCCTTGCCGGGGTGACGGCGCGTCACGCGCCCGACACGCTGCTGGTAGATGCGCTTGGATGCCGTCGGGGCGAGGTGCACGCAGACGGTCGCGCGGGGGCTGTTCCAGCCCTCGGCCAGCAGCTGGGCGTTGATCAGGACGTCGATGTCGCCGCGCTCGTAGGCGGCCAGGATCTCCACCAGCTCGCGCTTGGGCGTCTCCCCGGAGACGGCTTGGGCCTTGATGCCCTCCGCCCGGAAGGCTTCGGCCAGGTTGTAGGCGTGGGCGACGCCGGCCGCGTAGACGACGCCCGGGACGCCGTTGAAGCGGGTTTTGTAGAGGTTGGCGACGGCCAGGTTGAAGGGCTGCTGGTCGAGCAGTTTGGCCAGCTCGTCCTGGTCGAACTCGGTGTCGACCTCGCCCCTGCGAAGCGGCACCTTGGCGATCGTGCGCACGCCCACGCCGGGGGAGATGCGCACGCACCGCAGCGGCGCGATCACGCCCCGGCGGGCCGCCAGGGCCAGGTCGAAGCGCGACGTCTGGGTCGGGAAGAGGTCGGTGACGTGGCGGGCGATGAGCGCGCCCGTGGCTGTCATGCCGATGAAGATCGGGCCCGTCCACTCGCGGATGGCAGCACTCGTCTTCTCGCCCAGGGCCGTGTGGGCCTCGTCGCAGATGACGATCGTGTACGCGCTCGAGATCTTCCCGGCGTTGCGCACGAACCACTGGTAGGTCTCGACGGTCACGGGTCCCGCACCGGCCGGGTCCTCGCCCTGCAGGAGAGGTTTGCTGATGCGCTTGGAGTAGCCCCGCTGGCGCAGCTCGCCCAGGAACTGGTCGACGAGGTTGCGCCGGTGGGTCAGGATCAGCACGCCGCCCGTCTGGGAGGCCTCGACGAAGCCCAGGGCGGCGACCGTCTTGCCGGCGCCCGTGGCGTGCTCGAACCAGAAGCGCTTGTGGGCGTTGGGGTCCTCGGGCGCCTCGGGAAGCGCCTCCTCCTCGTCCTCGTCGACCCAGTCGCGAGGCTCCTCGTCGGACTCCTCCTGCGCGGAGGCGGACTCGTCGTCCTCCTCCTCATCCTCATCTTCCTCCTCCTCGTCTTCCTCCTCGTCCTCGTCCTCCTCCTCGGAGTCGGGGGCGGCCCGCTGGACGGGACCGAGGTCCTCGTCCTCGTCCTCCTGGTCCTCCTCCTCGTCTTCCTCCTCGTCCTCGTCCTCCTCCTCGGCGTCGGCGGGCGGGGGCGGGGGCTGCTCCTCCTGGGCCGGCGGCGCCTCGTCGGGGCCGAGGATGTCGGCCGAGGCCAGCAGCTCGGGAGAGGCCGAGGCGGCTGCCCCCGGAGCGCTGCGCTGCGCCTCCGCCAGGAGAGCCGTCAGGGTGCCCGAGAGGGCGTCGACCTGGTGGGCGGAGAGGACGGTGCCGTCGACCAGCCTGGGCTCCTCCTCGGAGAGGATCCGCTCCAGCCCAAGCAGCAGCGAGAACTCGCGCCGCCAGGCCGTGGAGGGCTGTTTGGCCTTGGGGCTCTCCGCCAGCTCGGACAGGGCCATGTCGAGGGCGCGCCGGCGTGGCGTGCCAGCGGCCAGCGCGACGGCTGGGTCCTCGCCGTCGTGCACGAAGCGCTCGCGCACGAGCTTTTCGGCACGTGCGATGTCCGCTGAGCTTGGAATGGTCGTGGCTCCGAGAGCCACTTGTGTGGGCTCGGCCATGGAGGCTCTGACTTCGAGACAGAGTCGCCGTCGAATCCGTGCTCGACGCGACCCGGAAAGTGTTGGCGCCCGAGTGGCGCCCTTCGCCGGGGACCCTCTGCGCCCCGGCTCTTGCTGGACCCAGGATATAGCACGCCGGGCACGGACCGAAGGACGGCCAGGCTCGGCGGGGGCCGATGCCATCTGCGAGGCTTACCGCCGTGAACCTGCAGCGTGCCCTGATGGCCCTCGTCGGGCTTGCGATCGTGGCCCTCGTAGCCGTCGGGCTGGTGCAGCTTGGAGACGGAAACGGATCGACGCCACGCTCGGATCTGACGGTCGCGCAGATGCAGGCGCGGCTGCGCGGATCGCCGGCCGTCCTGGAATCGCTGCACGACCAGGCCGGCCAGGTCCTCTCCGGCGGCCTGCCGGCCCTGCGCAGGCGCCTGGCCTCGCTGCGGGGCAGGCCGATCGTGATCAACAAGTGGGCATCCTGGTGTCAGCCCTGCAGGACCGAGTTCGGCGCCTTCCAGGCGGTGTCCGTGGCCCGCGGCCGCCAGGTCGCCTTCCTGGGCATCGACTCCGGGGACACCTCGCGCTCGGCCGCCCTGGCCTTCCTGCGCTCCTTCCCTGTCAGCTACCCCAGCTACTACGACCCGAGCGGGCAGGTCGGCCTGACGATCGCCGAATCGGGCTTCACCCCCGTGACGGTCTTCATCGACCCCGGCGGGGGCGAGTTCATCCACCAGGGCCCCTACCCGACGGCAGCCAAGCTGGAACGTGACGTCAAGCGCTACGCGCTGGGGAGCTGAGGTTGGCGGAACTGCGCATCGACCCGCTCAGCGGGCACCGCACGATCGTCGCCGGCGAGCGCTCCAGGCGCCCCGGCGGGGAACCCCGCTGCGAGCCGCCGCAGCCGATCGACCCCTCGACGGACCCCTTCGCGGAGGGCCACGAGGACCGTACCCCGCCGGAGCTGTACGCGCTGCGTCCCGGCGGCGGGCCGCCCGACTCGCCCGGCTGGACGGTCAGGGTCGTGCCCAACCTGTATCCGGCCCTGGACCCTCCCGGCCCCGAGCCCGAGGATGCGCCAGACGGCCTGCTGGGACCGGCCAGGGGCCAGCCGGAGCTGTTCACATCGCTGCCCGCCACGGGCGCCCACGAGGTCATCGTCAACGGCCCCCAGCCGGTCCTGTCGCTGGCGGAGCTGCCGGCCGAGCAGGCGGTCGCGGCCGTCGGCGTCTGGCAGGAGCGGATGCGAGCTCACGAGGAGAGCCCCTACGTGCAGCTGATCGTCAACGAGCGCCGGGAGGCGGGGGCGTCGCTGCCCCACACCCACGCCCAGCTGTACGCCCTGGGCTTCGTGCCGGCGGCGGTGGCACGGGAGCGCGAGCGGGCCAGCGCCTACACGACCCGCACGATGGGCCAGAGCCTGCTGGGCGACCTGGTGGCCGAGGAGGTGCGGCGCGGCGAGCGGATCGTGGCCATCGACGAGGAGGCCGTGCTGCTGGCCCCCTTCGCCTCGCGGCTGCCCTTCCAGCTGATGCTGGCCCCGCGCAGACCCCGTCCCCGCTTCCAGGACGGCGGCCCGACGGGCGCGGCCCTGCTCCACGACGGGCTGTGTCGCCTGCGCAGGCACCTGGGCTCCTCGCCGCCGCTGAACATGTGGGTGCGGACGGCGCCCCGCGGCGCCGAGGACTTCTGCTGGCGGATCGACGTGACGCCCCGCCTGACCCACCTGGCGGGCCTGGAGCTCTCCACGGAGCTGAACCTGAACATCGTCGCCCCCGAGGACGCGGCCCGGCTGCTGCGCGAGGCGTGAGCGGGGCGCCCGTCGCCGCCCCCGGCTAGGCTCCCCCACCGATGGCCCCCGAGGAACGCTTCGTCCCCCGCTTCGCGGCCGAGCCGCCGCAGGCGTCTGTCCCCTACGGGCGCTGGGAGCAGCGGCTGCGGGAGGAGCTGCTGGCAGCCGCACTGCGCCTGGAGGGCGCCCCCGAGGATCTGGGCGAGCCGGGCTCGATCGTCTGGTACCCCGACAGGACCTGGCACGGCCGCACCTACATACCGGCCACCTCGATCACCTCCGGTGGCTACGAGCTGTTCGGCTACGTGCGTTTCCTGCCCGGGGCGGAGGGCGAGGAGCCGAGCGACTTCATGGCCCAGGTCGACTACACCGAGGAGACGGCCGAGCGCAACCCCGACTGGAAGCTGGACCTGTGCGACGAGGTGATCGGCTCCTGGCGGGGGGAGGCCGGAGCGGTCGCCCAGATGACGCTCGTGTGGGGGCGCCCGCTGATCTCGGGAGGCGCTGTCGTGACGGCCGAGCTTGCCGACCTGGCGGTCGACCAGTGCCCCGTGCTGGACGAGCGCTTCACCCTGATTGCGCCCGACGACTACCGCCAGGACCTGCTGGACATCAAGCTGTTCGACGGCGGCGGCCGGGAGCTGGCCAGGGAGTCCCTGTACGCCGGCGAGGAGGACGAGCCCGAGCAGGACTGACGGGTCGCCGCGGCTTGCATGCTTGCGGCAGGCGGGGTACGTTGTTCTCA
>Ga0181522_10000702_pt1 | contig 23270 bp, 17 predicted proteins | sample PEATcosm2014_Bin_27_FD_121103 | JGI IMG/M metagenome (GOLD analysis project Ga0181522, IMG submission 121103) | Peatland microbial communities from MTU Mesocosm Facility, Houghton, MI, USA - PEATcosm2014_Bin05_10_metaG | ecosystem: Environmental > Terrestrial > Soil > Wetlands > Peat | place...
CGGCCGCCGGCCGTATCCACGGCCTGCAGCGCGTTGCGGGCGACGTTCAGCAGCGCCTGGATGATCTCGTTGCGGTCGAACAGCGCGTTGGGCAGGCTCGGATCGTAGTCGCGTTCGATCGCGATGCCAGGGGCCGCCTCGCTGCGCAGCAGGTGAAACACATGCTCGCAGAGCTCGTGAATGTTGACCGAGTCCTTCTTCGGCGGACTCGAGGGCCCGAGCATGCGATCCACCAGGTCGCGCAGCCGGTCGGCCTCGTTGATGATGACGGTCGTATATTCCGTGAGCCCGCCGTCGCGCAGTTCGCGATCGAGCAGCTGTGCCGCGCCGCGCAGCCCGCCCAGCGGATTTTTGATCTCGTGTCCGAGCTGGCGCAGCATGAGCCGGCTGCCGTCGAGCCGCGACAGCATCTCGCTCTCGCGCGAGATTCGCTGGCGCGTGCGCGCATCGGCCAGTTCGATCAGCAGGTGCGTGCCCGTGACCTGCCCCTCCAGCGGCGTGACCGTCACGTCGACCACCACCGGCTCGCGATGGGTCTGGGTCGCGCGCGATACCAGCGCGATCTCGTGCCCGGCATAAGGTTCATTGCGCTCGAGCGCGCGCCGCAGCAGCTGAACCAGCGATTGCGGATCCTGGAACAGCTCCGTGAGCGGATGGCCGCGCGCCTGATTGAGGCCCACCGCCAGCAGATCCTGCGCACCGACATTGGCGTAGACCACGCACAGCTGCGCATCGAGCATGATGACGCCGGTCGACAGCACGTCCAGCAGCTCGGCCGGGTCGAAATGCGAGAGCGGTGACGGGCTGAAGCTTTCAATGGCCATCGCGCGGACTCGCGATGGCGGCCAGCCCCGCCGCTGGCGTCCGGGGCGACTGCCGGGCCGGCTTCAATGCGGCTTGACGGGATTGTTCGGCGAGTTGACCGACGGTTTGGTGACCGAGAAGGTGACCGGCGGTGCGTTGCACAGCATGACACCCTCGGGACTGCGCACCTGGGCGCTGATGGAATGATCGCCGCGCTCGGGCTCGGGGATCACGAAACTCTGGGCGCCCTCTGCACCCTGCAGCTGCCGGCCGTCGACCTGCACCGTCAGCTGATCGCCATCGTGCAGAGCCGGCGAGACCTCCACGCTGACGGCCACCGAGTCGGGCGCATACAGGTTCGAGTCGGGCGCGGGCGAGGTGATCGAGCAGGCGTCGTAGGGTTCGGGTTTCTTGCCGGCGGGCTGCGCCGCCGTCACACCGGGCGTCGGTGCGGCCGAAGCTCCGTGATAAGTCTGAGCGCCCGAGATCTGAATGACCTGCGCGCCCTCGTGCGGCGTGTCGGAGTAGTGCACGACGCCCTGGGCATCGACCCAGCGATAAAGCGTCGTCGCCATGCTCAGGCCGCCAAGCCCGAGCAGACATAACGCCACGAGGCCATGAAGGGCGGTTCGCATTGCCCTCAAGCATACCGCCTCGCGGCCGGAACGCATAAAAGCGGGCGCGGGCGTCGGTGAAGCCGCTGCTGATCCCTGCTGCGTTCACCGCGCCACGCGCCGCGCCCGTCTCAGACGCTGTAGTACATATCGAACTCCACCGGATGCGTGGTCATGCGCAGCCGCGTGACCTCCTGCATCTTGAGTCCGATGTAAGCGTCGATGACGTCGTCCGTGAATACCCCGCCGCGCTTGAGGAATTCGCGATCCCCGTCCAGCGCCTCGAGCGCCATATCCAGCGAGTGGCATACGGTTGGAATGTGCTTGGCCTCCTCGGGCTCCAGGTCATAGAGATCCTTGTCGGCCGGATCGCCCGGATGGATCTTGTTCTGAATACCGTCGAGCCCCGCCATCATCATGGCCGCGAAGGCGAGATACGGATTCGCGGTCGAATCCGGGAAACGCACTTCGATGCGGCGCGCCTTCGGGCTCGACACCCACGGAATGCGAATCGATGCGGAACGGTTGCGGGCGGAATACGCCAGCATGACGGGCGCTTCGAAGCCGGGCACCAGGCGTTTGTAGCTGTTGGTGGTGGCGTTGGTCAGCGCATTGATGGCCTTGGCATGCTTGATAATGCCGCCGACATAATAAAGACAGGTCTCCGACAGCCCCGCGTACTTGTCGCCGGCGAAGATATTCTTGCCATCCTTGGAAAGCGACTGGTGCACGTGCATGCCGCTGCCATTGTCGCCGACCAGCGGCTTGGGCATGAAGGTGACGCTCTTGCCGTAACTCGCGCCGACGTTATGCAGCGCGTATTTCAGGATCTGCACCTCGTCGGCCTTCTTCACCAGCGTGTTGGCACCCACGCCGATTTCGCACTGCCCGCCGGTGGCCACTTCGTGATGATGCACCTCGACCACGAGGCCCATTTCCTCGCAGGCCTTGCACATCGCGGCGCGGATGTCCTGGAAGGCATCCACCGGAGGCACGGGGAAGTAACCGCCCTTCAATCCCGGCCGATGACCTTTGTTGCCCTCGTCATAGCTGGTGTCGGAATTCCACGCGCCCTGCACCGAATCGATCTCGTAGAAGGCACTGTTGAGCGACGATGACCAGCGCACGCTGTCGAAGATGAAGAATTCATTTTCGGGCCCGAACAGTGCCGTGTCGGCGATGCCGGTCGATTTCAGATAGGCCTCGGCACGCTTGCCGAGTGAGCGCGGATCGCGCTCGTAGCCTTGCATCGTCGCCGGCTCGATGATGTCGCAACGGATATTGACCGTTGCGTCCTCGAAGAACGGGTCGAGCACGGCGGTGGAGGCATCGGGCAGCAGGATCATGTCGGACTCGTTGATCCCCTTCCAGCCGGCGATGGATGAGCCGTCGAACATCTTGCCGTCGACGAAAAACTCCTCCGTCACATAGCGAGCCGGAATGCTGACGTGCTGCTCCTTGCCTCGGGTGTCCGTGAAGCGCAGATCCGCCCACTTCACCTCTTTTTCCTTGATCAAGTGCAGTACATCGCGTGAACTCATATCGCCTCCTGTAATGATTTCGTTGTTAGCGGCTGAGCCCCATTAGGATGCAGCCTGCGTGCCAAGCCCTCGGATGGCCCATTTGCAATAGAATCCAGAGACTTGGGAATTCCCGCGGCCCCTGTGAACCGGCGGCTGCCCTATTCTAGTGCATGCCGTGTGGTCCCGCCCTGCGGAAGCGCGGCGCACGCGCGTTTATACTCGCGCGTCCCGCTGCCAGGCCCCCGAAATCTGATGAAAAGTCCGAAGATCGGCATCAAGCCCGCGACCTTTCAGGAGCTACTGTTTGCACTGCAGCATTTCTGGGCGGCTCGCGGCTGCGTGATCCTGCAGCCCTACGACATGGAAGTCGGCGCCGGTACCTTTCATTCGGCAACGTTTTTGCGCTCGATCGGGCCCGAGCCCTGGAGCGCAGCCTATGTACAGCCCTCGCGCCGGCCCACCGATGGCCGCTACGGCGCCAATCCGTTCCGGCTGCAGCACTACTACCAGTTCCAGGTGGTGATCAAACCCTCGCCGCCCGATCTGCAGGAGCTCTACCTCGATAGCCTGCGCGCGGTGGGCTTCGATCCGCGCGTGCATGACGTGCGCTTCGTCGAGGACAACTGGGAGTCGCCGACACTGGGGGCCTGGGGGCTGGGCTGGGAAGTCTGGCTCAACGGCATGGAGATCACGCAGTTCACCTACTTCCAGCAGGTGGGCGGACTGGACTGTCGACCCGTGACCGGCGAACTCACCTACGGCATCGAACGGCTGGCCATGTACCTGCAGGGCGTGGAGAGCATCTTCGACATCACCTGGACCGATGGCCCGCGGGGACGCGTGAGCTACGGCGATGTGTTTCACCAGAACGAGGTCGAACAGTCGCGCTACAACTTCGAGCTGGCCGACACGGCCGTGCTGCTGCGCCGCTTCGATGAGCACGAGGCGGCCTGCTCAAGCCTGCTGGCCGTCCGGTTGCCGCTGCCGGCTTACGAACAGGTGCTCAAGGCCTCGCACACTTTTAATCTGCTCGATGCGCGCGGCGCGCTGTCGGTCACCGAGCGGGCGCGCTTCATCCTGCGTGTGCGCACGCTGGCACGCGGCGTCGCGCAGGCCTACTACGCCAGCCGCGAAGCACTCGGCTTTCCAATGCTGGCCAGCGCATGAGTTCGCCGCAGCCATCATTGCCGCGGTCATCGCATCCGCCGCGCGCGGCCGAGCGCCGCGACTTCCTGGTCGAGCTCGGCACCGAAGAGCTGCCGCCCAAGGCACTGCACACGCTCGAGCTGGCCTTGGCCGAAGGCATCGCGAGCCGGCTGCGCGAACTGGGTTTGAAGTCCGGCGCCATCGAGTCGTTTGCAACGCCGCGGCGACTCGCGGTGCTGGTGCGCCGCCTGAGCCTGCACCAGCCCGACCAGCAGATCACCCGGCGCGGGCCGCCGCGCAAGGTCAGTTTCGATGCCGCGGGCGCGCCCACGCGCGCGGCGCTCGCCTTCGCCAGCAGTTGCGGCGTACCGTGGGAATCGCTGGCGAGTGAGCGCGATGCGAACGGCACCGAGTACCTGCATTATTCGGGATTGAAATCGGGTGCCGCGGCCATCGGGCTGCTGCCGGGCCTGGTGCAGGCGGCTCTCGATGCGCTGCCCATTCCGCGGCGCATGCGCTGGGGTGCGCTCGAAGTGCAGTTCGTGCGGCCGGTGCACTGGGTGGTCATGCTGCTGGGCAACGAGATCGTGCCCGGCGCGCTGCTGGGCATCACCGCGGGCCGCCTGACTTACGGGCATCGCTTCATGGCGCCGGCCGCGATCCGGATTCATTCCCCGGCGACCTACGCGGCCACGCTCGAGCGCCGCGGCAAGGTACTGGCGGCCTTCGCGGGCCGGCGCGCGCAGATACGCGGCCAGGTCGAGGCGCTGGCCGCATCACTCGAGGGTCGCGCCATCATCAGTGATGAGCTGCTCGATGAAGTCACGGCGCTGGTGGAATGGCCGGTGGCGCTCGCGGGCCGGTTCGATGCCCGCTATCTGTCATTGCCGCGCGAGGTACTGATCTCGACGCTGCAGGATCATCAGCGATATTTTGCACTCGAGCGCGCCGATGGCGCGTTGATGCCGGGCTTCATCACGGTCAGCAACATCGACAGTCCCACGCCCGAAGTAGTGCGCGCCGGCAATGAGCGCGTGGTGCGTCCGCGGCTCGCGGACGCCGAGTTCTTCTGGGAGCAGGATCGGCGGCAGCCGCTCGAGGCGCGGCTCGCGGGTCTCGCCAACGTCACTTTCCAGGCGCAGCTTGGTTCGCAGGCCAGCCGCACCCAGCGCATCACGGCGCTCGCGCGCTCGATCGCGGCCAGCATCGGCGCCGAGGTGGAGGGCGCCGCCCGTGCCGCGACGCTGAGCAAATGCGATCTGCCGACGGCCATGGTCGGGGAGTTCCCCGAACTGCAGGGTGTCATGGGCCGCTACTACGCACTGGCCGATGGCGAGCCTGCCGCGGTGGCGCAGGCGATCGAAGAACAGTACCTGCCGCGCGGCGCGGGTGATGCGCTGCCCGGATCGGACCTCGGCGACGCCGTGGCACTGGCCGACAAGATCGATACGCTGGCCGGCATTTTTGCGACCGGCCAGAAGCCCAGCGGTACGCGTGATCCGTTCGGACTGCGGCGCGCGGCGATCGGCGTGCTGCGCATCGTGCTGGAACACCGGCTCGAACTGGATCTGCTCGCGCTGCTGCAGGAGGCCGTGCGCCTGCAGCCGCTGCCGGATATCACCGTGCGCGCCGCGGCGCTGGTCGCTGAAGTCTACGACTTTGTGTTCGAACGGCTGCGTGCGCAGTATCTCGAGCGCGAGGCCGCCATCAGTACCGAGATGTTCGACGCGGTGCTGGCGAACCGGCCGGCATCATTGCTGGATTTCGATGCGCGGCTGCGCGCGCTGCTGGCGTTCACCGCCACGCCGGCCGGCGCCAGCCTGGCGGCAGCCAACAAGCGCATCGCCAATATCCTCCGGAAATCGAAACTCGCCGAGGCGGGGAGCACGATGGCGGTGTCGGCTGCGCTGCTGCGCGAACCGGCCGAACAGGCGTTGCAGCGCGATCTTGAGGCACTGCGCGCGCCGGTCGAAGCGGCCACGGGTGCGCGACGCTATTCCGAGGCGCTGGACCTGCTGGCCGGATTGCGCGCCCCGGTGGACCAGTTTTTCGACCGCGTGCTGGTCAATGATCCGGACGAAGCCTTGCGTAACAACCGCCTGGCGCTGCTCGCACAGGTGCGGATGCTGTTCGCCGGCATCGCCGACCTGTCGCGGCTTCCGGGCTGAGGCCAGCGAACTCAGCCATGACCGCCGCCGCACCCGATGCCGCACCAGCCGTCGGACCGCTGCAGGCGGCAGGCTCGGTCTGTTTCACGGCGTTCTTCCTGGTGTGGACCTTCGTCTACGGCATTTTCTTTTCCATCGCCTGCCTGTTGCTACCGTTCCGCGGGCGCTTCGAGCTGGCGCGCGTGTGGGCTCGCGTCATCCTCGCGGTGTTGCGCTGGACCTGCCGGCTGGACTATCGCGTCGAAGGGCGCGAGAACATTCCGGGCGGCAATCACATCGCGCTAATCAAGCATTCCTCGAGCTGGGAGACCGTGGCGCAGACCCTGCTGCTGCCGCCGCATGTCTGGGTGCTCAAGCGCGAATTGACCTGGATTCCGTTCGTCGGCTGGGGCATCAAATTGCTGCGCGCGATTGCGATCGACCGCGGCAGCGGCGGTGCCGCGGTGCGCGGTGTGCTCGAGCAGGGCAAGGCCCGGCTGGCCGAGGGCGAGTGGATCGTCATCTTCCCCGAAGGCACACGCATGCCGTTCGGCGAGACGCGCAAGTACGGCGTCAGCGGCGCGCTGCTGGCATCAGAGACCGGCTGCCTGGTGGTGCCGATCGCGCACGATGCCGGTTACTACTGGCCTCGGCGCGGACTCATCAAGCGGCCCGGCACCATCCGCGTGGTCATCGGGCCGCCGATCACGGCCGCGGGGCGCAACCCGCGCGAGATCAACGCCGAGGCGCAGGCCTGGATCGAGGCGCACTCGGGGCGCGGGGGCACTGCCGCCTAGAGAAAGATGCCGCCCGAGGCTTCGATACGTTGGAGTGTTGCGGCCGAGCCCGCGGCTGCCGCCCGTGACCACTGCGATCGGTGTTGCTGTCGTCATGGGGGTCTCCTGTGGGAGCGGGAGATTCTGCCACACTGAGGCATCGGCGCTTTCGAGGTCGTCAACATGAAACCCAGTCTTCCGGTTCTGCTCAGCGTCACTGGCGGCTATGTCGATACCGCCGGATACCTGGCGCTGCAGGGATTATTCACCTCTCACGTCACCGGCAATTTCGTGACGCTGGGTGCCGCGCTGGTACTCGGCACCAGCGGCGTACTGGCGAAGCTGCTGGCGTTGCCGATGTTCTGCATCGTGGTGTTTGCGACGCGCCTCGCCAGCCTGCTGGTGCCGGCCCGCGGCGGCTCCACGCTGCGACCCCTGCTCGGCTGCAAACTGCTGCTGCTGATCGCGGGCGCCGCGCTGGCGATTCACCTGGGTCCTTTTCAAAGCGGCGATGGCTGGCCCGCCATCGTGACCGGCATGACGCTGGTGGCCGCGATGGCGATCCAGAATGCCATCCACCGCATCCACATGGTGACTACCTCGCCCACGACCATCATGACCGGTAACACCACCCAGGTCATGATCGACCTGGCCGACCTGTTGCGGCCGCAGTCACCCGAGGCGAGCGCGACGGTGCGCGCACGGCTGCGGCGACTGTCCGCCAGCGTCGCGGCGTTCGCCGCCGGCTGCGCGAGCGCGGCACTGCTGTTTTCTTTCCGCGGCGTCTGGTGTTTTCTGGTGCCGCCCATCCTCGGGCTATGTACGCTAGTGACGAGCCAACCGCAGGAGAAATCTCCATGAAAGTCGGATTCATCGGGCTGGGGAATATGGGCTCGGCCATGGCGGGCAATCTGGTCAAGGCAGCCCACGAGGTCACCGTTTACAACCGTAGCGCGGCCAAGGCGGAGCCGCTCGTCAAACTCGGGGCGCGCAAGGCAGCCAATATCGCCGGGGCCTGCGGGGGTGAAGCCGTCATCACCATGCTCGCGAATGACGATGCCGTCAGCGACACGGTCTGGGGCGACGACCGGTTGCTCGCGACTTTGCCCAAGGGCGCGATCCATGTCTCGATGAGCACCATCAGTGTCGCGTTGTCGAAGCGCCTCGCCGAGGCACATGCACACGCGGGGCAGCGCTATGTGGCCGCGCCCGTGTTCGGTCGCCCCGAAGCCGCGGCCACCGCCAAGCTGTTCATCGTGCCCGCGGGAGATGCCCAGACCATCACCGCGTGCCAGCCGCTATTTGATGCGATGGGTCAGAAGACCGTGGCGATGGGCGCTGCGCCCCCGGCAGCAAACCTGATCAAGCTCAGCGGCAATTTCCTGATTGCCGCCATGATCGAGTCGCTGGGTGAAGCCATCGCGCTCGTGGGCAAGGGCGGCATCGATCGCAAGGCTTACGTGGAGCTGATCACCTCCACCATGTTCCCCGCGCCGGCGTACAGGATCTACGGCGGTCTCATCGCGGAGAACAAATTCGAACCCGCGGGCTTCGCGGTACCGCTCGGGCACAAGGACATTCGCCTCGCCATGGCGGCGGCGGAAACTCTGCACGTGCCCATGCCCATCGCCAGCCTGCTCAACGATCGCTTCCTGCGACTGCTGGCCAATGGCGGCGAGAAGCTGGATTGGGCCGCGGTAGGCGGTCTTTCGACCGCGGACGCGGGCGGCCACGGGGCCGGCGAGGCGGCAGGGGAGGCCACTGGCAATTCGTGAGTGCCTGCCAGCTGGTGATCTTTGATTGCGATGGGGTGCTGGTCGACAGCGAGGTCATCACCAATCGCGTGTTCGCCGACATGCTGGGCGAACTCGGCATGCATTTCACGCTGCCGGAGATGTTCGAGCGCTTCGTCGGCCGCTCGATGACGCAGTGCTGCGAGTTGATTGCCGAGCTGCTGCAGCGGCCCGTGCCGGCAGGCTTCGTCGAGCAGTTTCACAGTCGCGCGTCAGCCGCGCTGGGCGCCGGGCTCAAGGCCGTTGCCGGCGTTGAAGCCGCGCTCGATGTACTCGATGCGCATCGCCTACCGTACTGCGTGGCCTCCAATGGCACTGCTCAGAAGATGGGGCTGACGCTCAGTCACACGGGACTGCTGCGCCGCTTCGAGGGTAAGCGCTTCAGCGTCGATGAGGTGGCGCAGGGCAAACCCGCTCCGGACCTGTTTCTGCTGGCGGCTCGAGCATTTGATGTGCTGCCTGCGCGTTGCTGCGTCATCGAGGACACGCCCACCGGGGTAACGGCCGGAGTCGCGGCCGGCATGCAGGTCTATGGCTATTGCGCGCTGATGCCGGCACAGCGCATGACCGCAGCGGGTGCCCATCGCACGTTCACTTCCATGAGCGAACTGCCCGCGCTGATCCTGGACTATTCCTGACGCCGAAGTTTCGCGACATCCGCCGCGGTCAGGTCCGATCCGCGCGCACCGAAGCGCGCCGTCACGTAGTTGGCGACGCTGGCGACTTCCTGGTCCGAATAGGTGCTGCCGAAGGCCGGCATGTTGGCCGGATCGCCCGTGACATGTCGCGGACCGCCATGGATGACGATCTGCGCCACGTTGATGGCCGTTGGATCGTTGACCCCGCGCGTACCGATCAGCGAGGCGACAGCCTGCGGCGTGTTGGCACCGCTCCAGCCATGGCAGCCGGCGCAGGCGCCGGCATACACGTCCTTGCCATGCGGATTGACGCTGGCGGTGCGCTGATCGGTGGGCGTCGCCGGCGCGGCGTCGGTTCGTGCCGGCGGCAGATCCGACGTGGTGACGGCGTTGACCGAGCGTACATAGGCGACCAGCGCCGAGATGTCCTCGGGCGCCAGGTATTTGAGACTGGCATCGACTGCCTCACCCATGGGACCCGCGGCGGTGCCGCGCCCATCGGCGTGACCGATGGACAGGTAGTGGGCAAGATCCGCATCGCTCCAGTCGCCCACGCCGCTGGTGTGATCGGGCGTGATGTTGTAGGCGCGCCAGCCCGACTGGACTTCGCCGGCGAATTTGCGGCGGTTGTCGAGGGCGAACGCCAGGTTGCGCGGCGTGTGGCACTCGCCGCAATGGGCCATCGCCTCGGCGAGATAGGCGCCGCGGTTCCACTGGGCGTCGCGATCGGCATTCACCTGGTAGCGCTTGTCGGGGTTGAAGAACGTTGACCACAGGCTCATGAGCGCGCGCTGATTGAATGGAAAAATGAGCGTGTTCGTGCGGGCCGGCGCACTCACGGGCTGGAGCGAGAACAGGTAGGCCTTGATGGCCAGCGCATCCGCATCCGACATATAGGTGTAGCTGGCGTATGGCATGGCCGGATAGAGCCTGGTGTTGCCGCGGCCTATGCCCTTATGCAGGGCATCGAGAAAATTGGCATCCGTGTAGCCGCCGATGCCGGTGGTCGGATCGGGCGTGATATTGGTGGAATACAGCGTCCCGAACGGCAGCACAAAGGCGACTCCGCCCGCGAACGGCGTCCCGCCTTCGGCCGTGTGGCAAACCTCGCAATCGGCCGCGCGCGCAAGGTATTCACCGCGCTCGACGAGGCTGGCCGATTTGAGCGACGCCGGAACACCGGTTGGGTCGGCGCCCTGGTAGGCGCTGAGGTCCACGCGCTTGCCATGGGCGAAGTCGGTCGGTCCGGGACCGGATATCTCGTACACGGCGATGACGCCGCCGGCAACGATCAGAATCGCCAGTACCCAGAAAATGCGGTGCCGCATCTGCGTTTTCATGTCGCCTCCGTGTTCGGAAATGGCAGCACGTGGACGCGCTTGCCCGTGGCCGCGAAGATCGCATTGGCGACCGCCGGTCCCAGCGGTGCAACGCCAGGCTCGCCGACGCCGGTGGGCGCCGCGGTCGAAGGCACGATGTGTACCTCTACCTTCGGCATCTCGTTCATGCGCAATACGCGAAAGCTGTTGAAATTATCCTGTTCCACGAGCCCATCCTTGAGAGTGATGGCGCCATAGAGCACGGCACCCAGGCCGAAGCCGATGCCGCCCTCCATCTGCGCGGTGATCACATCCGGATTGATGGGCGTGCCGCAATCCACGGCGCACACGACGCGGTCGACGTGGACCTGGCCCGACTCATCGACGGTGACTTCAGCTACCTGGGCTACGAAGGTTTTGAATGCCTCGCTGACGGCGATGCCGCGGCCCTTGCCTTTAGCCATGGGTCCGCTGCTCCAGCCGGCTTTTTCCGCGGCCAGTTCGAGCACGCGCTTCATGCGCGGCTCCTTTGCCAGCAGCTTGCGCCTGAATTCGTAGGGATCCTGCCCGGCCGCGTGCGCGACTTCATCGATGAACGCCTCGACCGCAAAGGTCGTGTGCGAACTGCCGACCACCCGCCACCAGAGCACCGGCACGCCCGTCTTCGTGGTGGCCAATTCAACATCGATATTGGGAATGTCATAGGCAATGGTCGCGGCACCTTCCACCGAGCTCGCATCAATGCCGTCCTTGATCATGGCAGCCATCGGTGTGCCCAGGAGGATGGACTGGCCGACGATGACGTTGCGCCAGGCGACCAGCTCATTGCTGGCATTCAATCCGGCCTCGAGCTTGTGGAAGTACATCGGGCGATACAGACCGCCGTGAATGTCATCCTCGCGAGTCCACTGCAGCTTGATCGGGGTGCCATCGGCGCCATAAGCCTTGGCGACCGCCACGGCCTCGACGATGTAGTCCGAACCCGGATTGGCACGGCGCCCAAAACTACCGCCCGCGTACAGCGTATGAATACTCACCTGCTGTGGATCCAGACCGGCCGTGTGCGCGGCATTGAGCTGGTCTATGGTTTGAAACTGGTCGCCGGCCCAGATCTCGCAGCTCTTGGCCGTGAGCTTCACGACCGCGTCGAGCGGTTCCATCGGAGCATGCGCCAGATAGGGGAATTCGAAGCTGGCCGAGATCCTGCGAGCGCCGCCGGTCAAGGCCTTGCCCGCATCGCCATCTTTACGCGCACTTGCCGCGGGCTTCTCGGCCAACTGACGGTACTCGGCCATAATGGCTTCGGAGCTGCGGGTCTCCGCATTGCTGTCGTCCCATTCGATCTTGAGTGCCTCTCGCCCCTGCTTGGCCGCCCAGAAGCCGCTGGCGACAACCGCGATGCCGCTCGGCACCTGCACTACTTTTACGACGCCGGGAATAGCGGTCGCAGCGCTGGCATCAAATGACTTCACTTTGCCGCCGAACCGCGGCGAGCGGCGGATCAGCGCAACGAGCATGCCCGGCTGGCTGAAATCCAGGGTGAACTGCGCGGTGCCATCGCACTTGGCTGGTACATCCACACGCGGCGATTGCGCGCGCCCGATGAGCTTGAAATTCTTCGCGTCCTTGAGACTCACTTTGTCGGGCACCGGCAGGCTTGCCGCGCGCGCGACCAATGCTCCGAAGGTGGCCTGGGTCTTGCCGTCCGGGTGATAGACGACGCTGTCGCGCGCGTTTAGCTGCTCAACCGGCACATGCCACTGTGTGGATGCGGCAGACAGCAGCATGGCGCGCGCCTTCGCGCCCGCATCGCGCAGCTGCATCCACGAGTTGGCCATGGCCGAGCTGCCGCCCGTGCCCTGCATGGTGCCGAAGGCCAGGTTGGCGTAGCGCTTGGCATCCGCCGGTGCGCTTTCCACGCGCACCAGCGACCAATCCGCGTCGAGTTCATCCGACAGCACGGTGGCAATGCCGGTATAGGAGCCCTGTCCCATTTCCAGATGCTTGGCGATGACGGTCACGCTGTTGTCGCTGCCGATGCGCACGAAGGCATTGGGCGCAAAGGCCGCAGCAGCCGGCGCGGCCATGGCGCGGCGCGCGGGACCTGCCCATTCGAAGCCGATCGTCAGCGCGACCGCCGTGGCGGAGCCCGCGGCCTTGAGAAAGGCGCGCCGCGTCGAGGGGACGGCAGCCGGCGAGCTCATGATTTGATCGCCTGTGCGGCCTCATGAATGGCGGCGCGAATGCGGCCATAGGTGGCGCAGCGGCAGATGTTGCCGCTCATCGCGCCATCGATATCGGTGTCGGTTGGCGCGGCATTGCTTTCGAGCAGCGCGGTCGCGGACATGATCTGTCCGGACTGGCAATAGCCGCATTGAGGCACCTGCAGCTTGACCCAGGCAGCCTGCACGGCCTTGGCGGGCGCACTCTTCAGCCCTTCGATAGTCGTGACCTGCTTGCCCGCAACGGACGCAATCGGCGTCACGCAGGAGCGGATGGCGCGGCCATCGAGCTGCACCGTGCAGGCGCCGCACAGGGCCATGCCGCAACCGAATTTGGTACCGGTCAGTCCCGCGGATTCCCGCAGCGCCCACAGCAGTGGCATCGTCGGGTCCACATCGAGCGTGGTGGACTGGCCATTAAGGACGAACGTCGTTGGCATGGGGTCTCCCATTGGCTTGTGGCCAATACTACCCCCGGAGAGGGCGCGCTGGGTGTCAGCGCAGGCGCCCATGCCGCGTCACTTCGCCATATTGATGATCTTGGACTGCGTGAACTCCTCGAGTCCTTCCTGGCCCATCTCGGTGCCGAAGCCGGATTGCTTGGCGCCGCCGAAGGGAATGTCGGGCGGCAGATCGAGATGCTTGTTGATCCAGATGGTGCCCGAGGCGATTTGCCGGGCAACCTCGTTGGCGCGGTTGAGGTCACGCCCCCAGACGGTGCCGCCCAGGCCGTAGTCCGTGCCATTGGCACGCGCGATGGCATCCTCGAGGCTGGAATACTTCAGCACCGGCAGCACCGGGCCGAATTGTTCCTCGCGCACCAGCCGCGCATCATCCGGAATGTCGCGTACGATGGTCGGGGGAATGAAATAGCCCTCGCGGTCGAGCGCCTTGCCGCCGGCAATGACTTTGCCATGCGCATGCGCATCGTCGAGGAAGCCCTGGACCTTCTCGAACTGCTGCTTGTTCTGGATGGGGCCAAACTGAGTGGCTGCATCCAGACCATCGCCGACCACCGCGGCGCGCGCCAGCTTCGCCAGCTCCGTACACATCTGCTCGTAGAGCGCATCCGGGACATAGACGCGCTTGATGGCGAGGCACACCTGGCCGGAATTGAACATGGCGCCGTTGAAAATCTTCGCCGCCACCTCAGGCACGTTGACGTCATCGAGCACGATGGCAGCGTCGTTGCCGCCCAACTCGAGCGTCAGGCGCTTGAGTGTGCTGGCCACGCTTGCCATGACCTTGCGGCCGGTGGCGGTCGAACCGGTAAAGGCGACCTTGGCCACGTCCGGGTGCTGCGTCAGGTAACCGCCGAGATCGTTCTGGTCGACGATGACATTGAGCACGCCGGCGGGCAGAAATTCGGCGGCAAGCTCTCCGAACAGCAGGGTCGTCAGCGGCGTGGTGGGCGCCGGTTTCGCCACCAGCGTGTTGCCCGCCAGCAGCGCCGGCGCCACCTTGATCATCAGCAGTATCAACGGGAAGTTCCACGGCGTGATCGCCGCCACGACACCGAGCGGGGCGTGGTACTGCACGATGCGCTCGGAATCGGTCTCGCGCAGGATCTTGGTGGGCAGATCCATGGCGGCAAAGGCGCGAATCATCGCCACCGAGCCGCCGATTTCATAGGCCGCAAAGGCCAGCGGCTTGCCCTGCTCCTGCGTCAGCAGCTTCGCGAACTCCGGGGTTCGTGCCTCGAGCGCGTCGGCAATCTTCAGCAACGCCTTTCTGCGCGTGTCGATCGGGGTCGCCGCCCACGCGGGGAAAGCCTGCTTGGCGGCCGCGATGGCCGCGTCCACCCGCGCCTGGTCGGCGCGCGCGCAGCGTGTGAGCAGCTTGGCCGTGGCGGGATTGATCACATCCAGCGTGATCGCGCCCGGTGTCCGTTGCCCATTGATCAGCAGCTGGTACTCGGGTGACTCGGCCGGGACGAATTTCGGATTTGCGCTCATGGGGATCCCCCACAGGAGCTGTCGATTAGCCGGGCGGGCATTCTAACGAGGGGCCAATGCCGAATGTCGATCCTGCGTGAAACGAGTTTTCGCTCCGACGCGGCGACTACCGGCGCGCTGTGGGAACGTCCAGACCACTGAAAAACCAGACCTTTTCCCCGCCCGCCGCTGCGGCGGCCCGATTACATGCCTGCCGGGACGAAAAGTAGTTGCCATAGCAACGAAAATCCTTTTCGGGCCGTTCGCTGCGGCGGCTCGCGCCGCGGTGGGGTATCGATCGAGGGTGAATTCAGAGTTATGGTGCACCGCGGCGAAAATGCGTGATTAGACTACCGACAGCGATCCTCGCATCGGATTTGGATCCCTCGCATGCAATACCCGGATGACACCTCGAAGTCGGCGGCGCTGTACGAGCGCGCGAAGCAATATCTGCCGGGCGGCAATACGCGCACCACGATCTTTCTGAAGCCGTATCAGATCTATGCCGCGCGCGGCAGCGGCTGCCGCGTATGGGATGTGGACGGCAACGAACGCATCGACTGCATCAATAATTTCACGGCCGGCATCCACGGCTATGCGCACCCTGAATTGGTTCGGGTAGCGAAGCAGCAGTTGGAGCTGGGCACTGCGTTCGGGATGCAGACCGAATCCGAGATAGACCTGGCGCAGTTGCTGGCCGAACGGGTCTCATCGGTTGAGCAGTCACGATTTGCCAACTCGGGTACCGAGGCCGTCATGACGGCCATCAAGGCAGCCCGCGCCTTTACCGGGCGTCCCAAGATTGCGAAGTGCGAAGGCGCCTACCATGGGACCTACGATTACGCCGAGGTGAGCCTGGATTCACCACCGCGCATGGGAAGCCAAGGGTGGCCTGAATCGGTTCCGTATGCCGCCGGGACGCCGCGCGGCGTTACCGACGATGTGATTACCTTGCCCTTTAACGACATCGACGCCAGCGTCGCGATCCTGCGAGCACACGCGGCCGGGCTTGCCGCAATTCTGATCGATCCGATGCCGAATCGCGCGGGATTGGTGCCAGCGGATCGGGGCTATTTGCAGGCCCTACGACAGGTGGCGAGCGAGATCGGAGCGCTGTTGATTTTCGATGAGGTGATCGCGTTTCGCCTCGGTTTCAACGGCGCGCAAAAAATATGGGGAGTCGATGCGGACCTCACCACGTTCGGCAAGATCATCGGCGGGGGATTTCCGGTGGGCGCGGTAGGCGGAAGGCGCGATGTGATGGCGGTGTTTGATCCGACCAGCGGCAAGCCGCCGGTGCCGCACGGCGGAAAGTTCTCGGCGAATCCCATGACAATGGTCGCCGGCCTGAAAGCGATGCAATTGCTGGATCCGCCCGCGTTCGAAAAGCTCGACAGGATGGGCTCGCGGCTGCGCTCAGGGTTCGATGAGGCATTTGTGCGCGCGCGCATTGAAGGGCGCACAACCGGCATGGGATCGCTGCTGAAGATTCACTTCACTACGCGGACAATTCGTGACTATCAAACCGCGACTCCAGACGCTGCCGCCGCGCGCCGCATGAGCCAGCTGATGACGGCGCTGCTCAATGAGGGGGTGCTGATCGCACCCAACGGACTGCTCGCGCTTTCGACGCCCATGAGCGACACAGACGCCGACGAAGTGATCGGCGCCTTCGAACGGGCTTTATTAAAAGTGGACCGCTGAGGGCGTTTGCAGCAGGCTTTGCAGCTACGCCCTTTACAGAAATACTTTCGCACAACGATCGAGGACAACATGACCATCAGGACTGCCTCGGACTGGCGCAGCGATGCCACTCGACTGAGATTCAGACGACAGGCCTTTATCGACGGCAAGACCGTCGATGCGTTGTCCGGTTTGACCTTCCCGGCCATCAACCCTGCCAGCGGTTCGACTCTGGTGAGTGTGGCCGCTTGCGATCAGGCTGATGTCGACGTGGCGGTGAAATCCTCTCGTACTGCCTTTGAACGGGGCGCGTGGTCCGCTATTTCCCCCAGCGCCCGAAAGAGAGTTTTGCTTCGGCTGGCGGAGCTGATGATGACTCACGCCGACGAGCTGGCACTCCTGGAATCGCTGAACATGGGAAAGCCGATCACCGACAGTCGAAATATCGACGTGCCGGTATCGGCGAACTGCATCGCCTGGAACGCTGAGGCTATCGACAAGTTGTACGGGGAGATCGCTCCTACCGGAAGCGACGCGCTCGCGCTGGTCACACGCGAGCCGCTCGGCGTCGTCGCTGCCGTAGTCCCCTGGAACTTTCCGCTGCTGATGGCCTGCTGGAAGCTTGGCCCCGCGTTGGCCGCAGGGAACTCCGTGATCCTGAAGCCGGCGGAGCAATCGCCCCTGTCGGCTTTGCGCCTGGCCGAGTTGGCGATGGAAGCAGGATTGCCGGAAGGTGTGCTGAATGTGCTGCCGGGATTGGGTGAGACGGCCGGCCAGGCGCTCGGCCTCCACATGGACGTCGATGCGCTGGCGTTTACCGGGTCCACGGAGGTCGGCAAGCTCTTCATGGGCTATTCGGGTAAGTCGAACATGAAGCGTGTCTCCCTCGAGTGTGGAGGCAAGACGCCGCACATCATATTGCGTGATTGTCCGAACCTGGACGCGGCCGCTCAGGCCGTGGCAAGCGGCATCTTCTTCAATCAGGGTGAAGTCTGTAATGCGGGCTCCCGGCTGCTGGTAGAGGAGCCGATCAGGGAAGCGCTGCTGGAGAAGGTGATTGCGATCAGCGCCGGATACATGCCCGGGGATCCGCTCGATCCGGCAACCACCATGGGCGCAATCGTCAGTAAGCCGCAGATGGACCGCGTACTCGAATATATCGACTCCGGGAAGAACGAAGGGGCTGCGCTCGTGCGCGGCGGCAAGCGCGTGCGCGTGGAATCCGGCGGCTTCTTCGTCGAACCGACCGTATTTGATGGCGTCAGAAATGACATGAGGATTGCGCGCGAGGAGATATTCGGGCCGGTCTTGTCGGTGGTGAGCTGCGCTTCAGCTGAGGAAGCTGTGAGGGTTGCAAATGACACCATTTACGGCCTGGCAGCGGCGATTTGGACCTCCAATATCGACACTGCCCTGTCGGCATCGCGTCGGCTGCGCGCAGGTTCGGTATGGGTGAACTGCTTTGATGAGGGGAACATCACGGTTCCGTTCGGCGGATTCAAGCAATCCGGCTTTGGGCGCGACAAGTCCATCCACGCCATCGAGAAGTATTCCGATCTGAAGACGACATGGATCAAGATCAACCCCACCCCGGCGGCAGCCCGCGTGCTCACGTAAATGCGCATTGCGTTTGCCGGCTGTGAAGCGATGCACACTTTGACCCGCCAAGGACTGGTAGGGTTCTGCCAATGATGCCGCAGTGCCTATGGGCCAGGAACGATAATGGATCGCGTGAAGTTTAGAGTCGCTCTGGTTGCACTCCTGGGGATCGGATCGCTAGCGGGCTGCGTCACCGCGCCGGTGGCTCCGCCGCCCCCGCCACCGCATCATCCTGCCTACCTGCACGCCCTGTCCGACCTCCGGGCTGCGCGTTGGCTCATTGAACATCGCCCCGGAGACTGGGTGCAAACCGCTGACGAGCAGGAAGCGGTGCGTCAAATAGACGCCGGCATAGGCGATATCAAGCAGGCGGCCTTCAACGATGGCAAGAATCTGGCTGATCACCCGCCGGTAGACGAGCGACCTGATCATCGGGGCCGGATACACGAGGCAGTCGATTACCTGAAGAAGGCGCGCGCCGACGTCGCGGGCGAAGAGGACAATGGTTTCGCGAACGGGTTGCGGGGTCGTGCAATGGGCCACATCGATGCGGCAATCCAGGCAGCTCGTCGGGTGTATGTAGATTAGCGCTATCGGCGCCGTTCGTCCGACGGCTGCTTAGACGTCCAGGTTAGCCACCTCCAGCGCGTTCTTTTCGATGAACTCGCGCCGCGGTTCGACCTGATCGCCCATCAGCGTCGTGAAGATCTCATCGGATGCCACCGCATCCTCGATGCGCACCTGCAGCAGCCGGCGCGACTTCGGATCGATGGTGGTTTCCCAGAGCTGCTCTGGGTTCATCTCACCCAGTCCCTTGTAGCGCTGGATGGACTGGCCTTTGCGCGCCTGGTCGAACAGCCACGCCATGGCCTGCTTGAAGGAGCTGATCTCCTCGCGCTCGTTGCCGCGCGCGATATAGGCGCCCTCGCCGATCAGTCCGGCCAGCGTGCGTGCCAGCTCGGCAATGCGCTGATACTCGGCCGACTCGAAGAATTCCCGGTGCAGCAGCTTTTCGGTGACCCGTCCGTGCTCGGTCTTGCGCACGACGATCCGTGGCGAATGACCGTCCGAGCCTGAGCGCTGCTCGACATGAAAGCGCGGCCGACCATCGGTGCGCGCGTTGAGCTGAGTTTCGAGCGTGCGGATCCAGTCGCGCATGAAGTCGGCCCGGTCCAGATCGCTGGGGCGCACGGCAGGCACATAAATCAGCTGCTCGAGCAGCCGCTCGTCGTAGCGCCTTGCCCAGCGCCGCATGATGGCTTGCACCTCCATGTAGTGACGCGCCAGCATTTCCAGCGCCGAGCCGCTCATGGCCGTGGCTTGCGCGTTCACGTGCAGCACGGCGTTCTCGATGGCACTGTTGAGCAGCATCGCGTTGAGCTCGTCATCGTCCTTGACGTAGGTTTCCTGCTTGCCGCGCTTGACCTTGTACAGCGGCGGCTGCGCAATATAGATGTGGCCGCGCTCGATCAGCAGCGGGATCTGCCGATAGAAGAAGGTCAGCAGCAGCGTGCGGATGTGGCTACCGTCAACATCCGCATCAGTCATTATTATCACGCGGTGATAGCGCAGCTTATTGATGTCGAATTCTTCCCGTCCGATGCCGCAGCCGAGCGCGGTGATCAGCGTGCCGACCTCCACCGATGACAGCATCTTGTCGAAGCGCGCTTTCTCGACATTGAGGATCTTGCCCTTGAGCGGCAGGATGGCCTGGGTGCGCCGATCGCGGCCCTGTTTGGCCGAGCCGCCGGCCGAGTCGCCCTCGACGATGAAGATCTCCGACAGTGCGGGATCCTTCTCCTGGCAATCGGCGAGCTTGCCGGGCAGGCCTGCGATGTCGAGCGCGCTCTTCCTTCGCGTCATTTCGCGCGCCTTGCGCGCGGCTTCACGCGCACGTGCGGCCTCGATGATCTTCGCCACGATGGCACGGGCATCCAGCGGACGCTCGAGCAGGAATTCGCCCAGCTTCTGCGACACCGCGGTCTCGACGATACCCTTCACTTCCGAGGACACCAGTTTGTCCTTGGTCTGCGATGAGAACTTCGGATCGGGCAGCTTGATCGACAGGATGGCGGTCAGGCCTTCGCGCGCATCATCGCCGGTGGTCGGAACTTTCTCTTTCTTGGCGCTCGATTCCTTCTCGATGTAGTCGTTGAGCGTGCGTGTGAGCGCCGCGCGGAATCCGGACAGATGCGTACCGCCGTCTTTCTGCGGGATGTTGTTGGTGTAGCAGTACATGCTCTCCTGGTAGGAGTCATTCCACTGCAGCGCCACTTCGACCGTGACGGCGCCTTCCTGAGTGCGGAACCAGAACACGGTGTCGTGCACCGGCGTGCGCGATCGGTTCAGGTGCGCGACGAAGGCTTTCAGTCCGCCCTCGTGCTGGAACACATCGGATTTATTGTCGCGCTCGTCGATGAGCTCGATGCGGACGCCGGAGTTCAGGAACGACAGTTCGCGCAGGCGCTTGGCCAGCGTGTCGTAATTGAACTGAATATGCGTGAAGATCTGCGACGAGGGCTTGAAGCGGATGGTGGTACCACGCTCCGACGTGGTACCGACGACCGCCAGCGGCGCCGCCGGCTCGCCCAGGTGGTATTCCTGGCGATGAATATGGCCATCGCGGCAGACGGTCAGCAGCAGGTAGTCGGACAGGGCGTTAACCACGGAGACGCCGACCCCGTGCAGGCCGCCCGAGACCTTGTACGAGGTGTCGTCGAATTTCCCGCCGGCATGCAGCACGGTCATGATGACCTCCGCCGCCGATCGACCCTCTTCCACGTGCATGTCCACCGGGATGCCGCGCCCATTGTCTGAGACGGTCACGGACTCATCGGCGTGCACGGTCACGACCACGCGGTCGCAGAACCCGGCCAGAGACTCATCGACGGCGTTGTCCACCACCTCAAAAACCATGTGGTGCAGACCACTGCCGTCATCGGTATCACCGATGTACATTCCGGGTCTTTTGCGCACCGCATCAAGACCCTTTAAGACCTTGATTTTACTGGAATCGTAGACGTCTTCGGTACTCATGCACGGGCTCTGAATTTCATCCGCCCATTATAGTCTTTTGACAGATCCTTGTTCCACGTGAAACACGGCGTCGGGCACGCCCAGCCGCCGGTCCTGGGCCTGCAGCGAGGTCACTACCAGCTGGGCCCCGAGATCCCGAACCGCCCGCAGCAGCGCCTGGGTCCGCTCGGCATCGAGTTCGGCCGCCGGATCATCCAGTAGCAGCGTCGATTGGCGGCCCGCACTTTCAGACAGGTATTGCGTCATGGTCACGGCCATGGCGACGCCCAGCAGCTTCTGCTGTCCCCGCGACACCACCTCGCGGGCCGGGCGACCCTCTACCCGCAGCAACACATCGAATAGATGTGGGCCGACGCCGGTGATGCCGCGCTCAGCGTCGCGATCATGATGCGATCGCAGCGAGTCCCCGAAGCTGTGCTCACGGCTCCAACCCTGGAAATAGCCCAGCGTGGCCTCAACCGCCCCCAGCCGGCGGAGTGCGGACACCCAGGGTCCCTGCAGCGATTCGACCAGCCGCGCGCGGGCCGCGGTGAGCAGTTCGCCCAGCCGGATCAGCTCGCTGTCCCAGGGGGCCGTCTCCATGCCCGCCTGGAGCGCCGCATTCCGCTGCTTGAGGGCCCTCATGTAAGCCTGCCAGTGGCGCACGAAATCTGGTTCCACGTGGAACACTGCCCAATCCAGCCAACGACGACGCTGGGCCGGACCCTCCTCGACCAGGCGATGAATACCCGGATCGATCACCTGCACGGGGAAGATCTCGGAGAGCTGGACGCGGGAATCGGCGGGGGCGCGATCAATCCGAATGGTGAGCCCGCCATCCCGCGCGCACTCGACCCCGAGACTGTGGCCCGGCTCCGGGGCCGTACGGCCATGTACCCAGAGCCTGGCGGTGGCGTGCCGGATCAGCTGCGCCGTGTAGCGCGTGCGGAAAGATCGCCCCCTGCCGAGCAGATAGATGGCCTCGAGCAGGGAGGTTTTACCTGAGCCGTTATCGCCACTGATCAGATTGAGGTGTGGATCGAGTTCGAGCTCCACCCGCCGCAGGCAGCGCAGATCCTCCAGCCGCAGCTCGGCGAGGCTCATGGTCTGGCGCGGCTCAGAGCCGCATCGGCATCACGACGTACTTGGTGTGGACGTTGCCGGGGGCGCGGATCAGGCAGCTGCTGTTGGCATCGGTCAGGCCGACCTCGACGGTCTCGGTCTCGACCGCGCCCAGGGCATCCAGCAGGTAGCTGACATTGAAGCCAATTTCGATCTCATCGCCTGTGAAGCTGACCTCAAGCTGGTCTTCTGCCTCCTCCTGTTCAGGGTTATGAGCCTGGACAGTGAGCAATCCTGAGGCGAAGGTCAGCCGAACGCCGCGGTACTTCTCGTTGGAGAGAATCGCCGTGCGCTGCAGGGCGGCGCGCAGCGCTTCCCGACCGGCGGACATGACGCGCGGCGGATCGGCCGGAATGACGCGGCCATATTCGGGGAACTTGCCATCAATTAGCTTCGAAGTGAAGCGAACTTCGCCGATTTGGACGCGAACATGGTTAGTTCCTATCGCGATTTCGATTTCGCCCTCGCCATCGAGCAGCCGCTGCAACTCGAGCACGCCTTTGCGGGGCAGAATGATCTGCTGCATCTCACGGGCAGGGCCGCCAAGCGCCACCTCGCACCAGGAGAGCCGGTGGCCATCGGTGGCGACCGCGCGCAGCACCTGGCCATTGCTCTCGAGCAGAGTGCCGTTCAGGTAGTAGCGGACATCCTGCTGGGCCATCGCAAAGTGCGTCTTGTCGATCAGCCGCCGGCAGTCCTGCGCTCGGATGGTCACAGTCTGCGTGGCATGGATCTCATCGACCACCGGAAATTCGGCGGCCGGAAGACTCGAGAGCGTGAAGCGGCTGCGCCCGCCGCGCAGCACGATGCGCTCGCCCTCACGCGTCAGCGTTACCTGGCTCTTCTCGGGCAGATTTCGCACGATATCGAGCAGCTTGCGTCCCGGCACCGTGATGTCGCCCGGTTGCTGCACGGTGACTTCCGCCGCCGCCACC
>Ga0181522_10000706_pt1 | contig 23210 bp, 24 predicted proteins | sample PEATcosm2014_Bin_27_FD_121103 | JGI IMG/M metagenome (GOLD analysis project Ga0181522, IMG submission 121103) | Peatland microbial communities from MTU Mesocosm Facility, Houghton, MI, USA - PEATcosm2014_Bin05_10_metaG | ecosystem: Environmental > Terrestrial > Soil > Wetlands > Peat | place...
AATACGACCTGCCGTTCGAGACCACATGGATAGTCTGATCCACGATGACTCGCGAGCTGAACTGGGACGCGCCCACCACCGTAACCGCGCCGGGTCCCAGATTCCGGATGTCGACGGACCATGGATTTCCCTGAGCATCCAGTTTGGGAGGAGCCATAGGCAGATAGACGACCGCCGGCGCATTGAGGAGTTCGAGGAGCTTTCCGCCAAAGTCAGTTCGAATTGCGCCGCTGTGGGGCTGCAGATGAACTACTTGTCTTTCCTGGACCGTGTTCGTCTGGCTGAGAATCAGAGCGACGCAAACAAGCAACGGCTTCATAATTGCTCCATTGACTGGGGGCGAGCGAGCGACTCGGAAAGCGATTCGGCGGATCAGCCGGCCTTCAGGCCAGGCGCCGGTTCATCGGCCGTCGCCGGGCCAGGAGAGTGACCTTTCAGCGTCAAATAGAAGAGCAGTTCGACACGATTGGAAACTCCTATCTTCTCGAAAGAACGGAACAGGTAGTTCTTCACCGTATGCTCACTCAACCCGAGTTCGGCTGCGATGATCTTATTTGTCTTGCCCTTCGCCGCGCACTGTACCACCTCCAGCTCGCGCTCGGTCAAAGGCGAGGACGCGCCTGCCATAGCAATATCGGGGGAGGGGATGCATTTGATTGCGTCCAGCAGGAGAGTCGTCTCCAGCGCGCCGGCCCATATAAAGCCCTTGCGCACATGCTCGACGCAATCGAGAAACTCGGCCACTGGTTGTTGTCGCGAGAATACTCCGCGTGCTCCGCAGCGAAACGCGTTAACAACCGACTCATGAGTGGATTGGTTGAGAATCATAACAATGCGGATGGTGGGATGCGCACGATTGATCACCTGCGCCAAATCGAAGCCCGTCTCGCGTTTACCGTCGAGTTCAGCACCGATCACCACGAGCTCCGCGTGGTCGGTTTGCAGGCTCCGGAGAAAATTGGCAGACGAAACAGCGAATGCGGGGCAATCCCTCTCGCGGGTAAGAGCGTTTGCAAGCAAGTCGCTTGTCATTGAGTCGCGATCTACGATCAGGACGCGGAACCCCGAGGCGATACTTTGCTTCGGCTTGCCCCCGTTCATGCTCCGATCAGGGTTAGACAGCACCAATGGACTAACGTCGCGGCTTCGAGAGACCGTACTTGGCAAGCGTGATGAATTGGATTGCACCTATGCCCCCATTTCCTTCGACAAGGGAACACCCTGCGAAAGGCCTGATGTTTCGTTCGTGCTCTTGCAGTAACGGACCGGAGCCTTCGATCCCGGATCTGAGGGGCGGGGGGGCCCCAAAGGACGGGGACGAACTAATCTCTGAAGAATGAAACGAAATCGGCATCCCTTTACCTTCGGGATGCTTTTCATATACTCCAACTAATACGTTGTCATTCTGGCGCGACGCGGCACCTGGGGTAATCGCGAGCGGTTGCGGCGTCCATGAGCGCCCCGCCACGTTTTCGGTTCGTAGCTGTACTTTACCGCACTCCGCCTTATCGCGGCGCACGTTTTTTCCTCAATACACACTTTCTTCTCTATAGCCGTACCGGCTGGCGTCTCTGGGGGAGCGACGGATATTTCGACTTCCGCCCGCTCTCGCGTAGAGAAAGCGGCCCTGCGCCGACCACGGCACTGGCTCATAAGTTTCCCAACTTTCAGCATCTTGTGGCCACGCAGGAACCCGCCTACTCTGACTTCGACTATGCCCCCAGGTCCAGTCCTCGAGCGCAGAACTGCCATGAGATACAAACTACGGTTGCCGGTAATTTTCCATTGGAACGACGGGATGGAGCACACCGAAGGGGGCTTCACCACCGACGTCGCGCTGGATGGTGCACTGATTCTGAGCAGCAAGTGCCCGCCGATCGGAGTGGAAATTCGAATTGAAGTCCTGATCCCGTCTCCAGACCAGTCTGCAGAGGAAATTCGCATTGAGTGTATGGGAAAAGTCACCCGGGTGGCGGAACAGCCGGGCACTGGCTATTTTGGGGTCCGCGGCATTTTCAATGACGAGAACTTGACGCGGCATGTATTAGCTTGAACGATTCTGACGGACGGCAAGATTGTTTCGCCGAAAAGTTCGGTAACTAGGAGATCGTAACCTGGGGCGCGCCGGCCCAAGGTTACTAATGTGAGTTCCGGAACAAAGGCCACCCGGCAGTAGGCGATGGAAGTCCTTGGGACTGACAGGGCGGAGCTATGCCCTTGCTCCCGCCTCACGCTTTCTCTGCGGGCTCATTGGAATCCGGGACGCACCTATCACCCACGAGGCTCTTCGGAGCCTTTTAAACCACACAGAGTTTAAACTTTAGGTGGGTAAAGCCGGACACAAAAAGCTTCAACGTCCATATTGGGAACGGCGGAAAAACGAACGCAGTTCATCGGTGCTCGCTCAGGTGTGTTTAGTTAATAGGGGGTCGGCCAAAATGCCACTAAGTAAAGATGCTTCAGCAATGCAGGAACTCACAATCTCGGGTTTGCTCGGGATTCTGAAGCGGCGCCGGTCGTTCATCATCCTGACGACTTTGTTTTGTGTCTCAATCGCAGTATGTCTGTGTGTTTTCATGACACGGAAATATAAGGCGACGGGCGAGATACAAGTTGCGAAACAGAGTTCAGACGAACTCGGTCTTGACGGGATGAAGGGCGATGGAGAGGGTGCGTCGGACGCCCTGGAGGACAACATTGCGCTGCAGACTCAAGCAAATATCCTGCAATCCGATACGCTGGCTCTCAGGGTTATTCAGAATCTTGGACTCGAAAAGACCTGGGACTTTCAGCCCAGGTTTAGTCCAATCGGTTGGGTTCTCGGTCTCGTCTCGCCGCGTGGTCCAGTTGATCCGAATGGTGCAAGCTTGGAGGACTCGCCGGCCCGCCGCACGCGGGTATTGAAAGTCTTCGAAGGGCATCTGAAGGTAGAGCCGTTGGCTGGTACCCAATTGATCAAAATTACCTATACAAGTTCAAATCCGAAAGTTGCGGCAGCTATTGTTAATCAGTTGACTAGGGACCTTGTTGATTACACATTTCAAACGCGATACAACGCGACCAATGAGGCTTCACAGTGGCTGGCCGGACAGATGGATGACCTGAAAAAACAGGCGGAGGATTTGCAGGGAAAAGTTGTCGAGCTGCAGCGCGAAGCGGGTGTTTATAGCCTTGGTACGTCTGACTCAACGGGCAAAGAGCTTGCATATAGCGCAACACTGGATCGCCTGCAGCAATCCACAGCAGCCCTGACGCAGGCAACCTCAGACCGCATTCTTAAAGGCGGCATTTATGAGATGGTACGGAGCGGCGATCCGGAAATGATCTCTGGGCTGGCCGGCACTTCCTTATCGGGTGCCTCCGCGGGAGTCAACAACTCGTTTAGTTTGCTTCAGACACTCCGAGCGCAACAAGCGACGCTTGAGACTCAGCTCGCTGCGGATTCATCGAAATACGGCTCTGCCAATCCAAAACTCCAGGACGACCGGGCTTCACTCGCCGGTGTCACAGCTGCTGTCAAAGAGGAGATCAAGCGAATTGGGGAGCGAGCGGAAAGCGATTATCGCGCAGCGCAGATCACGGAAAGCAATATGCAGGCGGTTTATCAACGCCAACGAGCCGCGGCCGATCAGCTAAACAACAAGGCAGTTGAGTATTCAATCGCTAAACAGGAAGCCGCCGAAAGTCGCGGACTGTATGAAACTCTTTATCAGCACCTAAAAGAAGCAGGGGTTATTGAAGGCCTTCGCTCATCCAACGTCACTGTGGTCGATCCAGGGCGTGTCCCCGCAAAGCCCTCCCAGCCCAACATTCCGGTGTACCTTGGTCTTTCGCTCCTCGGTGGCCTCTTCTTGGGCTCGGTCGGGGCCCTCTTCCTGGATAGCATCGACGATCGCGTGCAGAGCATGGAGATGATTGAGAGTTCCCTGAATACGCCACTGCTAGGAGTCATTCCCAGTGCAGCGTCATCCGGCTGGCGTCGCGGATCGGAACTGTCTTCCCCGAAACGTCCCAAATCATTGCCTGACGGAGTATCGATCATCGCGCCCGCCGACTCAGTTAGCACAGCGCCGGATGCAAGCAATACCGCCTTTTCCGAGTCACTACGTAGCCTGCGCACAGCTTTGTTACTCTCCCGCAGTTCGGCCCCTCCCAAGGTCATTTTGGTCACCAGTCCTGCCGAAGGCGAGGGGAAGACCACGATCTCCCTGCACCTTGCGGCTTCGCTCGTCAGGAATCAGAGTAACGTGCTATTGGTGGAAGCCGATATGCGGTGTCCCACGCTGGCGCAGCGGCTCTCAATCGCGGGTGAAAAGGGTCTAAGCAACCTGCTCTCCGGGGATAATGAAGAAATGGAAGTTAGACCATTTTCGGACCTTTTGGACTTGGCGATCATTCCCGCCGGTCCAATGCCTCCGTTTCCTGCTGAACTACTTGGGTCAAAAAGAATGAAAGAACTGATCGGTAAATGGTCAAAGAAATACGACTTTATATTGATCGACAGCCCTTCACTATTGGCCGTTACCGACGCAGCAGTTATCTCTAGAATGGCAGATATCACTTTGCTGATAACACGTCATGCTCAGAGTACGCGGAAGAGCTTGGAAAGAGCCTGGCAGACACTTCGCATAGACCCCGAGACGAAGGTTGGAGTCGTATTAAATGCGGTAAGCCGAGAGTCTCCGGCATACGCCGAGTATTTCGGATATTACGGCAATAGCTACTATGACAAACGGAAGGGGGGCGGTGCCAATGCATAAACGTCAAGTACTGACAACGACATGGTTGGTAATCGTCGCGATGGGATCTGGCTCCATCGCCGGCGCGCAGAACTCGCTCCTCATTGCCCCTGGCGACCTCCTGCACATTCAAGTAGCGGATACTCCAGAAATGGACGAGGACGCCCGCGTTACAGATCAGGGTATGGTACCCATTGTAGGGATCGGTGACGTGCAGGTGGCTGGTCTCAATCCGAGCGATGCCGCAACTACTGTCCGCAACAAACTGATCGATAGCCACTACTTGAATCACCCCGAGGTGTCTATTAGTGTTGAAGAATTTGCGACCCAGCAGGCTTCGGTTATCGGCGAGGTCAAAACGAGTGGAGCCTATTCAATAGCCACGCCGCGCCCGATTCTTGATGTACTAGCACTGGCCGGCGGTCTTACACCGGAGGCCAACCGCCATATACTCATCGAGCGGCGCGGGAATCCGCAGAATCCTTTGGAGTACTTCGTGTCGAATAATGCGGCGCAGGCCATCGAGCAGCAGGTTATGGTTAACCCTGGCGACACCATCGTCGTACCTCGCGCTGGCATCGTGTACATCCTTGGTGACGTAAACCGGCCAGGCGGCTACGTGATGTCAAATAACGAATCGCAGCTGACCTTACTCCAGGGTCTCGCTCTGGCCGGCGGCGTCACTAGGGCGGCCAAGCAGAGCCATGCGCATCTGATTCGAAAGAAAAAGGACGGTGGCTTTTTAGACAGCGAGTTATCACTTGGCGACATACAGAAAGGCAAGCAGCCGGACTTAGCCCTTTTTCCCGGTGATGTGCTTTATATTCCATTCTCTTTTGCCCGCAATTTCGCGACGACTGGAGCAGCCAGCATAGTCGCCTCCACGGCGGGCGCGGCTGTTTACGCTATCCCCTAATTTCAAGATAACCGTCAGGCATATGCAGCGCGAACCGCGAATCGCCGGCTTGTTGTGTTATAAGTACCGACGATTAATTAAACGTGCGCCCAATGCTGAAGGATGACGGCATGCGCACGGCGCGCGAATTCTGAGCAGAAGACCCGGCCTGCAGCGCCTGGCGCGACAGCGCGTGTGGTCGAGCGGGCGCGGTTCGTCCTGCTGGGTCACCGAGTGGGTGGAAAACCAACAGATCGCGCGGCTGATGGGGGATGACATCCGAGAGGGCAGCGCGATTGCGGTAGCGCCCTCTGGCAGGGCGGCATCGCTATCGAAAGGGTCGCGCCGCCGCGGGCCGGAACACGCACCAATCGGCAATCTGCGTGACGCGCTAAACCAATTCCATCTGCTCGATCTACTCGATGGGCGAAGAGGTCGTTGGCTCTTAACCCAAGACGTTTCCCCTTTAACGTATGGAAGCGACTATGGCGACATCAGGTGTTTCGCAAAAGATCGCTGTTCTCGACGCTCAGTCACTAAAGCCGACTGCTGACGATGATGTCACGGCTCCCAGTGCATCTGGGCGCTCCTCGAGCGCTTCAATAATCTGGATGTGCCTGGACGCACTGACAGTGCTGGGAGCTGTTATCTTTGCCACCCTTTGCGAGCCTCGAACTGGACCGGCCGCTAGCATTCCTGGCTTCGTTCAAGGAACGCTGATTCAGCATGGATCTGTGGGAATCTTAACGGCCCTGCTTTGTAGTTTTACAATCATTCTAATCCTCACTAGCCGACGCTTATTGCTCTATTCACCTATGCAAATCAGCAGTATCTTGGACGAGCAAGGGCGCAGTATTCAGGCTTGCTTTACTGCAGCACTCTTGCTCGCCGGCGCATTCTCCTTGGTCAAGGGCGAAGGTATTCCCCGCGAAATCCTGCTGACCACGGCAGCAATTGTAACCGTTGTGCTGAGCGTGCGCAGGCTGCTTTATAGGTTAGCGGTCTATCGACGTCTTGAGCGCGGACAGGGCACGCGCAACGTCCTGATCGTTGGCACCGGTCCTGAGGCACAGGCTCTTCGTCACCACATCGACAGCATCCGTCATCTGGGTTACAACTTTAAGGGCTTCATTGAGTTTCGGGGAGAGAATGTCTCTTCATCTTCCGAGGCCCCTGATGCAGTTAGTATGTTGGCGACCTTGTTTCAGAGTGCGCGGAGGCAGTTCATCGACGAAATTCTCGTTACTACCCCCTGCGAGCGCAGCCTGCTCCAAAGTGCTTTAGAACAGTCACGCATCTACGGTGTGGACCTGCGCCTCGTACCCTATCTCTACGATGGCCTCGCTTGGAACCGTCCAATCGAGTACATCGGTCAGTTTCCGACCATTCCCCTTCACCGCGGCCATACCCCCGACATAGAGCTTGCAGTCAAGCGAGGACTCGACATTGTGATTTCGGGCGTTGCGCTAGTCCTCCTCTCCCCTCTTATGTTTGTCATCGCTGTCGCCGTCAAGTTCGACTCCGAAGGCCCAATCTTTTATACATCCGAACGGCTGGCCAAAAAGGGAATCGTATTCCGTTGCGTGAAGTTCCGAACGATGGTACGCGATGCGGATGAGCGCCGTGCGGAAGTGCTGCACATGAATGAGCGCGACGGCGTACTCTTCAAAATCACACGCGATCCACGCGTTACGCGGGTTGGCCGCCTTCTGCGCAAGTATTCATTGGATGAGTTACCTCAATTTTACAACGTGTTCCGCGGAGAGATGAGCTTGGTTGGGCCTCGACCGCCGCTCGCCAGCGAGGTGAGGCAGTATAAGCTCAGCTATCTACGCCGACTGGACGTCAACCCCGGAATGACGGGGCTGTGGCAGGTGCAGGCGCGCCGGGACCCTTCATTTGCCACCTACGTGTCACTCGATGTGGCATATGTCGATCAATGGAGTCTGTGGCTCGATGTCAAGATCCTTGTCCGCACGATTGCTGTCGTACTGCAAGGCACCGGCGCCTAACCCCTCAATAGGGGCTACGTACGTAGCTCTCGACCCTCGTCGTCGCGCACCTATAGCTCCGACGTGACATTATCACAATGCAACGCGGCGCGATTAGTTCTTGCTTGCCTCAGCGCAGCGCGTTAACGGTTGTTGGGGCGGTGTGCGTTCTCTCTCTCTCTATTAGTCACGGTTACAGTCACAGGATCCACCTTCGAGTCATAACGATGGGCGTGTGCCGTGCATTGGGTTAATGAGCAGTGACGGTAAACAGGCCACTCTCACAGGAAAGAGTTTATGGACGCGAACACAGCTTCTGCAGTCTCGACACCTGGACCGCCGGTGGGGACCAGCACCTTCCTCGGCGCTAGAATTCACCTATTGACATCGCGCAGCCTTCTGGACTTGGTAGCCCAATGCATCGTGGCGCGCAGAAAAGTGGTTATTGCTAACCATAATCTTCACAGTCTGTGCTTGTATAGTAGCTCGTCCAAGGATGCCGCTATTTTTAGGACATTTTATCATGACGCAGATTATACTGTGGCAGATGGCATCTCAGTAATTGTTCTGGCTAGACTACAGGGCCAACAAATAAGTTACCAGCACAGAGTTGCCTATAATGACTGGTTGCCATTCATGTTGCCTGTTGCTGCCCGCAAGGCGTGGCGGGTTTTCTATCTGGGCTCTGCGCGTGAAGTGTCGATCAAGGCTGCAGATATATTACGAGCTCGCTTCCCGGGCCTTTACTTCAGGACACATCATGGATACTTCAATGCTCAGTTTGACAGCGAGCCCAACAAGCAAGTTCTCGCCATAATACGAGACTACAGACCTCATATACTATTCGTCGGAATGGGGATGCCACGTCAGGAGCAGTGGATCCAGGAAAATCGGTCAGAAATAGAGGCAAACGTGATTTTGACGTCTGGCGCGACCCTGGACTATATTGCCGGAGCGAAGCGCATGGCACCTCGGTGGATGGGTGCAATCGGGCTCGAATGGGCCTTCCGTCTTGCTACAGAGCCACGACGGCTCGCGCATCGCTATCTTGTCGAACCATGGGGTCTTGTAAGGGCCGTTGTGAGAAATGACCTTCCCGTAGCCGAAGGTTCGGCGGCCTCTATTTATTCTCATGGTGCTAATTGAGCGCCGACGGGCTCAAGGCTTTGTTTATTGGGTACATGACTCATGAATGGATCAGTTGCAGCTGAATTAATTATTGAGCCTGGACGTTCCGACAGGAACTACTGGAGAGATCTATGGCGCTATCGTGAATTATTTTATTTTCTCTCCTGGCGAGACATCCTGGTTCGGTATAAGCAAACGGTGTTCGGCGTCGCCTGGGCTGTCGTTCGCCCGTTTCTGACGATGGTTGTCTTCACTATCGTGTTCAGCCGTGTCGCCCGGCTGCACTCGGACCCTTCAGTGCCCTATCCTCTTCTGGTGATGGCCGGCATGCTGCCCTGGCAGTTCTTCGCGAGTTCTCTCAGTGAGTCGAGCAACAGCCTCACGCTGAACTCTAATCTGATTTCAAAGATTTATTTTCCACGGCTCATCGTTCCTGCCAGCTCCGTGATCACCAGCTTCGTGGACTTCACCATCACCCTGGTGCTCATGGCCATTATGATGGCCTGGTATCACTTCGTGCCCGACTGGCGCCTCTTGTGTCTGCCTCTATTCATTGCCGTGTCTCTTGGAGCATCCTTCGGCGCTGGACTCTGGCTCGCCGCCCTCAATGTCGAGTATCGTGACTTCCGGTACATCATTCCGTTCGTTGTGCAATTCGGCCTCTATGTTTCCCCCGTCGGTTTCAGCACGAGTGTCATTCCGCTTAGGTGGCGTTTGCTTTACTCGCTCAATCCAGTTGTCGGTGTCATCGATGGATTTCGGTGGGCGATCTTCCGAGGGCACAGCGTGCTCTGGTGGCCAGGCCTGATTGTTTCGATGGTGGTAACCGTCGCGATGTGCGCGAGCGGAATCTGGTACTTCCGGAAGATGGAACGAACGTTCGCCGATGTGATCTGAAGTCTGCTCGTATGACGCAGCTCGATAATCGGAGTTATGAAAAGGCTCCTCAGCGGTTTGGAAGCCAAACCGTTCAGAGGGAGGATACCGTACACAATGCCTGACCCCATCATCACCGCCGAAGGACTCGGCAAGAAATACCAAATTGACCACTATGCGGAACGGGGCCGTTACAAGACCCTGCGTGAAACAGTTACCGAAAGAGCGCGCCGCACCTTTGGTGGCTGGCGTTCATCCCGGCCCGTTGCATTACCATCCCACGGTTCAATCAGAACAACCAGTGAGGAATTCTGGGCGCTTCGCAATGTCAGCTTCGAGGTCAACCGGGGCGAGGTGGTGGGGATCATCGGACGCAACGGAGCCGGCAAGAGCACCCTTCTCAAAATCCTTAGCCGGATTACCGAACCCAGCACGGGACGGGCGCATATCCGCGGCCGTGTCGCTAGCCTTCTGGAGGTTGGTACCGGATTCCACTCCGAGCTCAGCGGTCGCGAAAACATCTTCCTCAATGGCGCCATCCTTGGCATGAGGAAAGCGGAGATACGACGCAAGTTCGACGAAATCGTCGACTTCGCTTGTATCGAGAAATTCCTCGATACACCCGTCAAGCGCTACAGCAGTGGGATGTACGTGCGACTTGCTTTTGCCGTTGCCGCCCACCTAGAGCCCGAAATCCTGGTCGTTGATGAGGTCCTAGCCGTCGGCGACGCCGAGTTCCAGAAGAAATGCATGGGAAAAATGCAAGATGTTTCTAGCAAGGAGGGACGCACGGTGTTGTTTGTCAGTCACAATATGGAAGCGGTGGACCGCTTAACCTCGCGATGCGTATTGCTCAATTCTGGATTCGTGGAAATGGTTGGCTCGACAGGCTTGATTGTATCTGAATATCAGCGCCTATCGCAAGACGTAGTCAGCGACATTTCTAGGTTCCGCCGGTCGAATACACCGGGCACCATTTGTTTTGAGCAAGTTTGGGCTGAGGCTACGTCGGGTGATAAATCAACCACTTTTCGTCAGGGAGAGGCGTTTACAATCAAGCTACAGGTCAGCTCGCCCGCGCGGCACAAATGTGATCTCGCAATCGTCGTGGAAAACTCTCGGGACCAGGCTCTATTCACGACCCATCTTTGCGACCTAGGTTCTCCAGCCACGATAGACGGCGATCTCGTATTTTCAGTTGAGATGCCCAGCGGGGTTTTCCGGTCCGGAAGCTACAACGTCTCCCTTGCGGCATTTTCGCCAGACAAGTTAACATTTTATGACGTAATCATACATGTGCCTGCATTTACTATTTCTGGCACAATCGCAAATAATATTCCGGACGATTCGCGATGGGGCAATCTGTATTTCCCTCTGGCATGGAAACCGGAGGGTGTTCGATGATATCGCTGAGAAAGGCGTTACTTGCTGTCGCTCCCTACGGGTTAGTGACAATGTGGCGAAGCCATTATAAATACAATGGGAGGCAGCACGCCTCCGCAGATCATCTAAGCCAACAGCGCTTTGCATTTCATGGCGAACGGTACCGGCGTATCGCCGCATGCGAGAAATTAAAGCAGAATGCTTCAATACGTGGAGATGACCTGGAGGAGGTTGTTGGCTTTTTGCGCGCGCGTGGAATCGACGAGAAACAGGTTCGTGACGGCAGCATCCCTGCCTCTTCCCTCGAGTGCATCAAGAGAATAATCCACGACACCTTTGCGACACGTGGCGCAATAGCCGCATTGCATATCGGGAATTTTGTAGGAGTTTCGTTCGCGTTTCTTGCGACGGTTTTGAGCGAGATGGATCATGGTTCCCTAGCTGTTTCAGTCGACCCAAATGTAGCGCATCGTGGAGTTCTCAACCCGCAGGCCCATGTTTCAGCTCTTCTAACTGCGTGCGGGGTGCAGCGAAACACAATGATGATTGCAGGTTATTCAGGCGGTAAGAGTATCAGCAATGACGGCCTGATTTTTGAAGGCTACGATCCGGAGGCTGAGTTTATCAATGAGCATGCCTGCGAAGGAGTATTAAAGCACTTGGGGAGACTGTGCGGTCGCAGATTCGATGTCGTTGTAATGGACGGTAATCATGAAGCGAGCTATCTAGTTAGAGAGCTTGAGTTGATTGTTCCTCTTTTGACATCTGGCGCACTTGTGATTCTCGACGACGTAGACACTGCTTGGTCAGAAATACGAGATGTATTTAACAGGATCGATGATTCTGGGCTGAAGCCGCTTTCGACAGATGGAAGAATTGGCGTGGCGAGGTTTGCTCCGGTTGCAGCCTGAGTGCAGGCGTGTCACTTAGCCGGATGGGAAAAGATGAATCCAAACGTTGTGATCCTTGGTGGGGGCCCATGCGGTTTGGGCGCCGCATACCAACTCGATCGGCTCCGTGAGTCTCAGTGGCTGCTGCTTGAGGCTGGAGCGGGCGCCGGCGGCCTGGCCTCGTCTTACGTGGATGACGCGGGTTTTACATGGGACATCGGTGGCCATGTCCAGTTCTCTCATTATGAGTATTTTGATCGTGCGATGGACGAGTTCCTTGGCAATGACGGATGGATACAGCACGAACGGGAGTCCTGGGTGTGGATGCGAGGGCGTTTTGTGCCCTATCCGCTGCAATACAACCTTCACCGACTGCCGGCCCTGGACGTAGATAGATGCCTGGCGGGGCTGGAAGAGGTGAGCCGCAACGGCGGAACAAAGCCAGAGAACTTTCGCGAGTGGATTCAGGCCACCTTCGGTCAGGGGCTGGCGGAACTCTTTATGGTTCCCTACAACTACAAGGTGTGGGCCTATCCTCCGGAGGCGATGAATGCAGCCTGGGTGGGCGAGCGCGTGGCTATACCGGATCTCGAGCGAATCAAAGAAAACATCGCGCTGCAGCGAGACGACCCTTCCTGGGGGCCGAACAACATGTTTCGATTCCCGGTGCGGGGCGGCACCGGAGCTATTTGGACAGCATGCGCAGGCCGGCTGCCACAGGAAAAGCTCCACTTCAACACAAAAGTCGAGAAAATAGATGTGACTCGTCACGAGGTGACGACTGCGGCGGGCGAAATATTCTCGTATGACGCGCTGATTTCAACGATCCCTCTGCGTGAGCTCATCCGGTTGAGTGGCCAAGCGGAGTTTCAGGAGCTCGCCGAACGGGGACTGCTCTACTCCTCGTCGAATATCATCGGACTTGGACTGAAGGGCGAGCCGCCGGAGCACCTACGGAAGAAGTGCTGGATGTATTTCCCGGAGGACAATTGCCCGTTCTACCGGGTGACCGTTTTCAGCAACTACTCGCCGTATAACGTGCCGGACATCAAGCGTCATTGGTCCCTGATGTTGGAAGTGTCTGAATCAGATCCAAAAAAGGTCGATCAATCGAAGCTTTTGGAGGATGTGATTCAGGGCGTTTTGAACACCCACCTAATCAGGAGCCGCGACGAAATCGTGAGCACCTGGGTCCATAGGGCTCGTTTTGGTTACCCGACGCCGGGCCTATATCGCGATGACGCGCTGGTCGCAATCATTCCTGCGTTGGAGAACGTGGGTGTCTACTCCAGGGGACGCTTCGGTTTATGGAAGTATGAAGTGAGCAATCAGGATCACTCCTTTATGCAAGGCGTCGAACTGGTTGAGCGGCTATTGAACGGGCGCGAAGAAATCACCGCGTTCAGTCCCGGCTATGCAAACTCCCAAAAACATCTATGGCCGTTCGAACGCTGGACAAGCATTCCAGAGGCCATTGACGCATGAGCGTTGAATCAGCTGGAAACGTGATACTCCCGCCTCCGATTGCTCCAGTACCGGCCGGAGCGTCAAGACCATTGTGGTCGGTAATGATTCCCACTTACAATTGCGCTAAGTACCTGCGGCAGACGCTCGATAGTGTGATGTCGCAGGATCCGGGCCCGGAGCAGATGCAGATTGAAGTCGTAGATGATTGCTCCACGGGTGATAATCCCGAAGCGTTGATTAAGGAGATCGGCAAAGGACGTATAGCCTTTTACCGAAAACCCCAGAATGAAGGAGCCATCGCCAATTTCAATACCTGCATTCAGCGCAGCCGTGGGTATTTATTGCATATACTGCATGGAGACGACTACGTGCTTCCTGGGTTTTATTCAGAGATTTTGAGACTGCGCGAAATCTTCCCAGAGGCAAGTTTTTTGGGCTGCCGCAACTTTGGAGTTGATGAAGACGGAGTGATCGGATTTGTTTCGCCCCGAATCGCAGAACTTGAGCAGGGTGGTCGTTCGGCTGCCGCCTTTTATTATTCCACGGTTCTCCAATTCTGCGGGGTGGTGGTGTGTCGTATGTTTCTTGAGAAAAATGGCGGTTTTCTTCCGGCCTTGGTTCATACGGCGGATTGCGAGATGTGGACGCGAGCCATATCACAAGGCGGAGGTATTGTTTCGTCCAAGGTCCTATCCGCTTACCGTGTGTTTCCCGCTAATGATACGAGCAAACTGATGCGAGCGGGCGAAAACATCCGCGATCTCACTCGATTGAATTTGATTTTAGAGGAACGATTTCCTGATTTTTCACCGATGAGAGCCCGATTACGAGCTGCATTGATGGCCCGTTCGCAGGCACGATTTTTTGCAAAGCGGCAGGATTCGACGGCTAGCAACCAAAACGCAACGGTATGGCGTGAAGTCGCGCCTTTTAGCGCACGGGTGAAGGAAACCCTTAAGGATCATCTGCGCCCGTGGTTTCGGTCCTGAACCTTCGCCATCTACAACGCGCGTTGTGAAACACGAATTATCTTTTCCGCGCGCTCATGCAGGCTATACCCCGCGCGTCCCTGGTCGCGACGATCTCTGTAGGTTGGAGATGGGGGACGCTGCTCAGCCAATGACTGGGCGACTTATCAAATCGACCCATGCGGTATTTTGCGATGATCTCGAAGTGTTCGGCGGCATAGTGGTTGGCTCGATGGTACACGTGATTGTGGGGAGTAGATGACGAGCACAATGAACGACAGTTCCACGCATGTTTTGGTCACCGGCGGCGCAGGTTATATCGGGAGCCATGTTGCAAAGGCACTGGCTGCCCATGGGATGGTGCCAGTCACTTATGACAGCCTCGTGCATGGGCATCGGTCCGCTGTTCGATGGGGCCCGTTTATTCACGGCGATGAAGCACTTTTCGCGGAAAGGCATTGCTATCATCAAGCCTTGATGTATGTCATATTGTCAATGAACGAGTTAACGTATGCAGCGTAGTGTGCTAAGTTGAGAAGTGGCCGGCCGAAATTGCGCCGATTTCTGCCGGTGTTTCGCGGGATGAGTTAGAATGAAAAGATCTATCCTGTCAACTGAGCGCTTTTCTTGGCCCCTCGTGAGTGCGGTAATTCCCACGCGCAACCGACCGGTAATGGCGTCTCGCGCCGTGCGCTGTGCCCTGAACCAGACTTACCCGAATGTCGAAGTTGTGGTGGTTATCGACGGTTCAGATCCTGAAACCATGAACGCCCTCACAGCATTAGACGAATCCCGCCTGCGAATAATTATGCTTTCGCAGAACGTCGGCGGCAGTGAGGCACGAAATGTAGGTGTGCGTGAAGCGACGGGCGACTGGGTCGCGTTTCTGGACGATGACGACGAGTGGTTGCCTGCCAAAATAGAGAAACAGGTGAGCGTAGCGATGGAAATGGCCGGAGCGCTCTCTTTTGTCGCCTGCCAGTTTGTGGACGGCGGTCGCTACGGCAAAAGAGTTCTACCCGTATTACATGAGAGCCCGAGATCGTCGTTTAGTGACTTCCTGCTTTGCCGGCCGAGTCTGTTTGGGGGCTCGGGGTACGTGCAAACTTCAACATGGCTTGTCTCCAAGCAGCTTGCCGACATATGTCCGTTCACGCCTGGCCTCAAACGAAATCAGGACTTGGATTGGATGCTTCGTGCCATGTCTATCCCTGGGGCGCGGTTCACGTTAGTCATGGAGCCGCTGTCCATTTTTAATTCAGCACAAGAGACGGGACGTGTTAGTAAGTCGCCTGATTGGCAATTCCATTATCGGTGGGCATTGGATAATCTGCATTACTTCAGCAAGAAGGCGCTGGCATATTTTCTTGCCACCACCTGCGTAGAGGACGCCGTGAAACAAGGCCAACGATTATCGGCAAGTGTCCACCTCCTGTATGCCATGTTTCGCTATGGTGATGTTTCCCTGCGCTGTCTCCTCCTATTTGCGTACTACTTCCTATGTCCGGAGAACCTTCGCCAAAGAGCGAGAGGCGCAGTGGCTTCTATCAGGAACAGAGGAAGGAAAGTCCTTCCATGCGGATAGCACTTATAAGTGCATGGTATACTGCGGCTGGAGGAGCAGAATGGGTTGACCACGTTCTTGGGGAAATGTTCCCGCAGGCCGATCTATATACCCTGTTCAGTGCGGATGATATGATCCCTCTCAGTCTTCGCGCTCGGCCAATTAGAAAATCATTCCTGCATCATATACCAACAATGACGAAGTCGTACCGGCTTTTTATGCCGTTGTTCCCCTATGCAATCGAGTCGTTCGACTTGCGGGGCTATGACGTGATCATTAGTTCGGACCACGGCGCGGCGAAGGGAGTACTGTGCGATCAGGATACAGTGCACATCTGCTATTGCTATACCCCCTGGCGCCAATTGTATGATCTCTACTGGAAATCGGTGACCCTCGTTCCCACTCCTTTACGGCCGGCGTTTCGAGGGATGGCACACTACCTACGTCAGTGGGACTATGTAGCCGCGCAGCGGCCGGAGCGGTTGGTCGCAATTTCAAAGCACATACAGCGAAGGATTCAGAAGTGCTATCGTCGACATTCCGAGGTAATCTACCCTCCGGTAGATACCTATAAAGGATATATTTCTGATCGGTACGACGATTACTATCTCGTGGTTGGCAGACTGGTGCATGCTAAGCGAGTGGATGTGCTCATCGAAGCTTGCAATCGTCTGAATAGACGCCTGTTGATTGCAGGGGAAGGGCGCGAACAGAGGCGCCTGAAATCGATCGCTGGACCGACGGTCGAATTCCTCGGCCGTGTCTCAGATGACCGATTGCGAGGCCTTTACGCACACTGTCGTGCACTCCTCTTTGCGGCCGACGAGGATTTTGGCATTGTGCCGGTCGAGGCGCAGAGTTACGGTCGTCCCGTGATTGCATACGGCCATGGCGGCTCTCTCGAAACTGTGCGTATAGCGGATCCGCAGGGAAGGAGCGATACTGGAGTACTCTTTTCTCATCAGACAGTAGAGGCTGTGATGGAGGGTATTCGCGAGTTCGAGGAGCGTGAGGGGAAATTCGCAGCGAACGATATTCAGAGTCACACGCGTATGTTTGACAAATCTGTCTTCGTAGGGAAAATGCAGGATCTCGTGGAGCACTTGATCCACCAAAGGAAGACGCAATGCTGCATAGAGAACCGGTAAGGGCGCCCGACTTGTTGCTCTTGGTCAATACTTGGGTATTGTGTGCCATTCTTCTGGTGCTTGCATCAATGTATGGGTTTTCATTTGAGCGCGGGTTTGGAAACACTACAACCGGGTCGCTGGAACAAGGCATTTCGGCAGCTAGTGTGCAGGACTCCACCGTCGCTCGGGTACAGAATGCCGGCATGTATCTCATCTGCGGAATGCTTATGTTTCCTTTAGTTAGATCAATCGGAGAGGAGTTTAGACGCGACATTCTCATTCTTGCCTTGCTTCTGTGGGTGCTGGTGTCCGCTGCGTGGTCGGACGATGCAAGTGCATCCGTGACCAATGGGATACGCATGAGTCTGGATGTCGCCCTAGCCTTTTATTTGTGCAAGCGTTATGAATCAAACGACCTATTAAAGATTTTAATGTTGGTCGGCTCAGTCGCTGCAGTCGGGAGTATTGTGCTCATTTTCATATTTCCGCAGTATGGTCTGCAGAACAGAGACCCGTTATATGCATTTGGGGCGTGGCAGGGCATTTTCGGCCACAAGAACATCTGCGGCAGCGTAATGGCGCTTCTCCTCTTGCCTGCATTCTTCGTCCAGCTCGATAGTCGCCCGAAAAGAAAGTTTCGTATCCTCTACATTATTGTGCTTGTCATCATCATAGGGATGACCCGATCGACGGGGGCATGGATCCTCTGTGGCTCCAGCATGGTCTTTATCCTGACAATGCGCCTTCTGGTCAAATTGAACCGAAAAGATTCCTGGACCGTCGGGGCGATGTTGCTTGGCGTCAGCGTTGTCGTGAGTTGCTGGATCGCCAGTGATCCGGGTGCCTTCTTGCGAATTATGGGAAAAGATCCGGGAATGCACGGCCGAACTGCAATTTGGACCAGTCTGATGGTAGCTGGCTGGCAACATCCCTTGGTAGGCTATGGCTACAGGGCATTTTGGCGTGGGCTCAGCGGAGGATCGGCAGTCCCCATCCTTCAGCTTAAATGGACCGGTATCGGTTACGCAGAAAATGGAGTTCTGGAACTGTGGCTCGAGTTGGGTGCAATCGGTGTTTTATTATATGGCATGGTCTTTCTTAGGGCGGCAGTGGACGCTGTTTATTGCCTCCATCGAAGCCCGTCCGCAGAGACGATGTGGTATTCGACGGTGCTTTTATATACGGTTATTGGTAATTTGTGGGGTGGCAACCTTCTGTTGCCATCGTATCTGCAGTGTGTACTTCCATTTGTTGCCTTTGTGGGACTGAGGAGAGAGGCGTGTCGAAGTCGCAGCCCCGCGTTCTCATGATTGGAACTGGAAGATGCGCACCAAATTGCTTTAGCCCACCGACGCCCGGCTGGGTGCCGTCGGCACACAGTAAAATGGACGGCTTACGACAAATTCGTTAAAGTCTCGTGTTTTGCCGACTATGTAGTCACACACAAGACCGGTGTGTACAGCGTCTGCTGAAGGGGCAGTGTGGTCGGCGCCAAAAGAGCCACTTCTGCTTACGAGGGGCTGGGCCGACGGTGTTTGTGATGATCTCCAAAGCGTTCTACCGTATATCGCGGCTACTAAGTCGCGTGGAGCACGAGCTTACTCTGCATAGCTGGCTTTTGTACCTGCGTCTGGCAAACAGGTTCTCTCGACTGCCGATCACACAATCCGACGGAGCAGTCGTTTCCCTGACAACATACGGCAAGAGAGCCCAAAGCGCGCATCTAGCTATCGAATCCATTGGGCAGGGCGAGACGCGTCCGTCCCGCATTATTCTTTGGCTGGACGACGTCTCGCTGATCCGGAACCTTCCGAGGGGCCTTCGCAGGTTACAGAAGCGCGGACTGGAGGTCAGGCTCTGCGAGAATTACGGACCCCACAAAAAATATTATCCCTATCTGGAATCATTACATACAATAAACACCGCACTAGTTACCGCTGACGACGATGTTCTCTATCCCCGCAGTTGGTTAAAGAGGTTAGTCGAGGCGTTCGAAGAGTCTTCCGATGTGATCAATTGTCACAGGGCACGTCGGATCACATTAGATGAGCACGGCATCGACCAGTATTGCAACTGGGGAGGAGTGTGGGATCTGGTGGAATCAACGAAACCGAGCTGTCGCCAGATTGCGATAGGGGTCGCGGGTGTGATATATCCAGTTCAGTTCCAGCGCGCCTTGAAGCGAGAAGGTGCGGCGTTCGTGACATGCTGCCCTACGGCAGACGATATATGGCTCCATGTTCAGGCGATACGGGCAGGTTACAAGGTACGACAGATACGTAAGGCAACATTTCGTCTTTTCTATATCCCTGACACACAGGGCGACTCGCTGTGTCGGCACAATGTTGCCTGTGGAGGTAATGATCGCCAAATTGCAGCAACGTATCGGATGTCCGATATCGCACTGCTCCGAAACGGAGAGTAAATATCGACGGCCCGTGACGTGAACGTGTGGGGAAACAACTCGGTAGTCGACAGGAAAGGCCGGACGTGTATTCCTCCTTTAAGACCAGAAGGTTTGGTAAGCTCGATCTTCTTAGGGCGAGTTTTTCAGGGCAACACCACAAATGGTTAAGGATGAAAATGAGCATGTTGCGCGCAGGCCCGGGGTTCGATAGGTTCTTCGGCGGCCCGTGTAAACTCAGTTGCATTTCAGGCAACTGACCGAGCGGCTCGATGCAAGCAAGGTGGAATTATGCGTACGCTTGACTCTGATGACGTATTCACTCCTATTGAAGTGGGGCTTTTCGGCACATTTGTGGGGAAAAAGCGGACCTTGAAAGAAGGCGCGGGGCGGGAAACCTCTTGGATGCTTGGTGGAGTAAGTCTGAATATGTAGCTGTGAAAGCATTGAACGATGTTCATACCACGGTTTCCGGCTGCCATGTGTGCTCGGCGTTGCGCCGGTCGATCACTTCCAACAGTGTCGGGAAGTGAGCGCTCAGAGAGACGGCTCTACTCTCCGCCCGCGGCCAAGAAAGCGGCCTCGCTTCCAGCCGATTGGAGGACAGACACAGGCCGTGTCCATCGAACCACAGCAGCTTGACGAATGTCGCCTCTGCGCCCCCGGAAGATGAAGACCTAGTGTAGCCCGCCGTTAATCCCGTGCATTAATCAAGGCCGTGCGTGCGCGAGTGACTTTCTGCAGGATGTCGCTGGCTCTGGCCGTCCACATAAAAGGCTTGGGGTTGTCATTGTGTCCGTCGATATAGTCGCCGATGGCCATGATCAACTGCTCCAGATCGCGGAAGACTCCGCGGCGGATACGATTTTCGGTCAGGTCGCGGAAGAACCGTTCGATCATGTTCAGCCACGATGCGGAAGTAGGCGTGAAGTGCAGGTGGAAGCGCTTGTGTTTAGCAAGCCAGCGCTCGACCGCCGGATGTTTGTGCGTGGCGTAGTTGTCGCAGATGATGTGGATTTGCTTTTCCGCAGTGAGGGTCCGATCGATCTGGCGCAGAAACTTCAGCCACTCCTGGTGGCGATGCCGTTGCTGGCACAGGCCGTAGACCTCCCCGGTGGCGGTGTTGAGAGCGGCGAACAGCGTGGTCGTGCCGTTGCGCTTGTAGTCGTGGGTCATGGTCTGGCCGCGCCCCTTCTTCATGGGCAGGCCGGGCTGGGTGCGGTCCAGTGCCTGAATCTGGCTCTTCTCATCGACCGACAGCACCAGAGCATGTTCCGGCGGGTTGAGATATAAGCCGACGATATCCTCCAGCTTCTTGGCGAAGTCCGGATCGTTGCTGATTTTGAAGCTGTCGACGCGGTGCGGCTTCAGTCCGTGAGCCCTCCAGATGCGGCCCACGCTGGAATCGGAAATGCCCACCGCCCGCGCCATGCTGCTGCGCGACCACTGCGTGGCGTTGGCCGGAGCGCTCTGGGTGGTCTTTCTTACCACCTCGGCCACTGTTTTCGAAGAGATGGTCGGTTTGCGCCCAGGCCGTGGGGCATCGCTCAGCAGACCGGGGACGCCCAGTTGCAGAAACCGGGCACGCCAGCGTGCAGCCATGCGCGGCGCCACCTCCAGTTGCCGGGCGATCTCCACATCCTGCATGCCGTCGCCGGCCAGCAGTACGATGCGGCAGCGCTCGACCGCACGCACCGGAGTCCTCCGCCGCCGCACCAGTTTGAGCAGCTGGGCTCGCTGCTCGGAATTCAGATTAACTGCCGCCGCTACCCGCATCGCGATCACCTCGACTGTACAGGAGATGATCGGCGGGCTTATATGACTCTATTTCTGGCGGACCACACTAGCCGGGGAAGGGCTGCTTGTCGAGCACCGTCTGCACCTGCACACTTAGCCCGTCGAATTCGCGGCGCATGTCCGTCACTCCGGCGGCGATCCGAATCCGCGCCCGTGCGAGGAGATCGATCACGCGTCAGGATCGCCAGCACCGCTCGCAGCGAGGCCTCATCTCCGCCGTCGCTCTTGCTGCACCCCGCCCCGTCCATCACTGTCACTGGCAGCTATCGCATCGGGCGTCCGTGCTTCGCTGTTAGTCGGACTTCGCGATGCTGCAGCCGCCAGAGAAATAGCGGGTTCGGGTTGACTCCGGTGGCATGCGCGACCTTCGCCACCGGCGTTCCCGGCTCCAGCGTCTGCTTCACCATTCGGCGCTTCTACTCCGCAGCCTGTCTTCGCCACTCACTAGTGGACTGTCGCAGAGAAATCGTTACTACGGATGCGGCGGGCGGGGTCTGAGTATTTCCACTGAATCGGCTTGGCGTTTGCGGAGTAGGCCTTGATGTAGCGTTTGATTCTGCGGGCCAGGTCGTGGACCGAAGTGAAGACGCCGCGGGCAATAAGGTCGCGTTCGATTTTGCCGAACCACAACTCGACCTGATTGAGCCACGAGGAGTAGGTGGGCGTGAAGTGGAAGTGGACCCGGCAGTTGTTGTGCAGGAACTCTTCGACCAGGCGAGTCTTGTGGGCCGAGAGGTTGTCGAGGATGATGTGAATCTGCTGCGTGGCCGGACACTGAGCGACAACTTCATGGAGGAAGGCAACGAAGTCCTGGCTGGTGTGGCGGGCTGCGGTTTTGCCGTGCACGCGACCGGTGGCGGTTTCCAGCGCCGCATACAGAGAGAGAGGGTTCCGTGACGGTAATACTCGAAACCGTGGCGCTCGATGCGCCCCGGCGAGAGGGGCAGGACGGGATCGAGCCGGTCCAGGGCCTGAATGGCGGTCTTTTCATCCACGCAGAAGACGGCAGCATGTTCGGGCGGGTTCAGATACAGGCCGATGATGTCGGCGGCTTTGCTCTCGAAGTCGGGATCGTCACTGGCCATGTAACGCTCCAGTCGATGTGGCTTCAGGCCTGCCTCCTGCCAGACCCGATGCACGGCATCCTTGCTGACACCCAGCTCGGCCGCCAGCTTGCGGCAGCTCCAGTGCGTGGATCCATCCTTTGGCCTCCTGCGCGTAGCCGCCAGAATCCTCGCCCGCAGCTTCGCAGTGAGTACCGATGCGGGCTGACCGGGATGGCTGGTATCCAGCCCGTCGATGCCGGAAGTCAGGAACCTCTGCTTCCAGCGGCTGATGGTGGGTGCGGTGGTTCCCAGCCGCACCTTGATGGAGTTCCAGGCGGCACCGTCGGCCAGCATCAGGATCAGCCGGGCACGAAATGCGTATCCGGCAGGCAAACATCGCGACACAGAGATGCGGCTGAGTTCCCGCCGCTGGTCTTCAGAGAGGAGCACCACTGAACTGTTGATCACATCAGGTTAGACGCAATCAGAACTAGTAACGTTTACTCTGCGACAGTCCACTAGTGGGCTAAGGAACGTATACGCGAGGCTCGCCGAGGACACTCCAAGTGTAGTGCCTCATGAATCTAATCACTCTTCTCCGGGTTGGCCCGTCGGGTGGGCGAAAGATGCCGCTCCTGCCATCGGCAGGAGCATCGCGAGAGGGCGGGCATGACGGGCAGGCGAACATAAAAATGCGGAGCCTGTGGTTGCAGGCTCCGCAAGTCCGGTGGACAAGTTGATGGTTAGGCCGCAGTCTTCTTCGTCGGCTTCGCCGCCAGTTTGGACACAGCCTGCTTTGCGCTCATTCCCTTCTCCTTCGCCGCGAACTCCTGTTTGACATTCGCGGTGATGGTCTCGATGTCCACCTTGTAGGCCTGGGCGGCATCGCGAAGCACCTTCGCAGAATCGGCCTCGGGGCGCATGGACAGCAA
>Ga0181522_10000707_pt1 | contig 23178 bp, 26 predicted proteins | sample PEATcosm2014_Bin_27_FD_121103 | JGI IMG/M metagenome (GOLD analysis project Ga0181522, IMG submission 121103) | Peatland microbial communities from MTU Mesocosm Facility, Houghton, MI, USA - PEATcosm2014_Bin05_10_metaG | ecosystem: Environmental > Terrestrial > Soil > Wetlands > Peat | place...
CCCGCATAGGTCGTAGCAATCGACCCGGTAACGGTAGAACCGTTCATCCCGAACGACACGCCGTTGGAGTTGCTGAAGATAATATTACCAGTCGTCTGAGAACTACCGGCCGCCGAGATACCGACACCTCCGGCTATACCACCCACGCTCGCGGTGACCGTCGAGCCAGCCATGCCGAACGAGACGTTGTTGGAGTTAGACCAGACAACGGTACCGTTGCTTACGCTATTACCAGCCGCACTGATAGCCGCTCCGCCGCCTCCAGCGGCGGTCGTGATCCACGCCGGAACACCCAGACTCAGGCCGGCAGTATTGTGAGTGCCAACAAGCACCGACCCGGCAGTCGTAGTGGAAGTAAAGCCCGTACCCGCATAAGTCGTGGCAATCGACCCGCTGATCGTGGAACCGTTAAGCTGGAACGATACGTTATTGGCGTTGGTGAAGACTACGGAACTCAGGGATCCACTGGTCGTGCCCGCCGAGATAGCGATAGGCGCCGGAGCAGCAGACGCGCCGATGATCGTGATCGAATTACCGGCCGTCGAGACAGTGATATTGGCACCACCGATGAGGCTAGACGTAGCCGGCGCACTGATCGAGATGGTCGCTGCCGAGCCAGCCGCGCCCGTGGACTGAGACAGGCTGATGGCACCATAACCAGCGAAGACCACGTTACCGGTAGAAACCGTGCCCGTGGAGCCGGCGTAGTTGCCGAGGTTGGAGACGCCCGCGTAGATGCCACCACCGCCTCCACCGCCCACGGCGCTAGCTGTAATCGTAGAGCCGTTGAGGCCGAACGACACGCCATTAGAGTTAGAGAATACAACCGAGCCAAGATTAGCGCTCGCAGCGCCAGCCGAGAAGTTAGCCCCACCAAGGAGCGTAACAGTCATATTGGATCCATTAGTGGATCCACTCAAAGTTATATTAGGGCCACCAGCCAGAACTACCTGACCCTGAGCTACAGTGCCAGTGTTACCCAGTGTATTACCACCACTGATGCCCATGGACATCTGACTGAGGACCACCGGATTCGGAGCCGAGATCTGCAGCGAGCCGGCTGATTGGCCGATGCTGATAATGCCCGCGCCAGCAATAGGCAGGCTGCTCATGTTGTAGCTGGACGACGAACTCTGGCCGGTGGTATTACCTTCACCGTAGATACCAGCCGTACCAGCAGCAGACCCGACGCCTACGGAGAGTGTCAGGCCAGAGCTATTCATAGTCCCGGTAGCGTTGTACCCGGAGAAGTTAGTGCCAGCGCCACCGGTGAAGGTCGTAATCCACTGCGGAACGCCGAGAGTAAGCCCTGTGGTGTTCAGTGTACCGACTAGTTGAGAACCAGTAGCAGTCTGGGTACTAAATCCAGTACCAGCAAGATTAGTAGTAGAAGGAGTCGTATAGCTGGCAGTGATCCCGTTGACACCGGACGAACCGAAGCTGATACCATTGCTGTTCAGCATGCTGATCGTGCCGGACGTGAAGGTGTTGTTGGATACCTGCATCGCGGCCACGCCCGCACTAACAGATGCGGTAACCTGCGCCGTGATGGTCGAGCCGGTCATGCCGAACGACACGCCGTTGGAATTAGCGAAAACTACCGTACCGCTATTCTGCGAACTTCCAAGTGCCGAGATAGCAGCCCCGCCAGCAGCACTGTTATAGCTGGCGGTGATAGTAGAACCGACCCCACCAAAAGTAATCCCGTTGGAATTAGAGAATACTATAGAGCCGGTGCTACCGTTGATCTGGACTGAGCCCTGAGTCTGTATGGACTGGTTGAACGTAGACTGGCTATAGGACGCAGACGCAGTGATCTGACCGCCGGGAGCAAGACCGAAAGTGATGTTATTGGAATTACTGAAGGCATTGCTGATGTCAGTACCGCTGAGGTTCAGGGTAATGGCGTGAACGCTGTTCCAGTTGGATGGCCTGATCTCGTACGACGTGTTGTCAGGCGTCGTAGCCGATAAAACATGTTGTACCGAGATAGGCATGTTAGTTCCTTAAACAACCCAAGCTATAGTAGCATTATTCGTGCCGCCGCCGGATTCCGCGAAGGCTAGCAAAAACGTGATGAACGTATCCGTACCAGACCCGCCCAGCGTGAAGGTCGCCGCTGTGTTGCCGGTTGCCGTCACGCGCTTGTCCTCTACTCGACCACCATAATTGCTAGGTACAAATCGGTTCGTGAACCCTGTACCGGCAGCTCCTGCGGTGTCGTTCTGGGGATTCCACATCTGCCCATAGATCAATGCTGGCTGCGTCGTTACGTTGAAGTTCGTGGAAGTCAGAATGTCAGTGCCGGTGCCGGGACTGGTTTGCGTATTGCTGACTGACCCGAGTAGGGCGCCAGTAGTTGCAATGCCCGAATACTCCGTGATCGTCGTGACGATAGTCCCCGGAGGACCGCCGTTATAAGTACACGTCGCCGAAGTGATACCGGCCTCGCAGTTCTGGAGGTAGTAGTACGTGACATAAGATGAGACTATCGCCTGCGTAGCAATCGCCTGCGTCCAGTTGACCGAATTATTATCCTGTACCTGAGTTAGAAGCGGATTGCCGGCACCAGAACTGGTGAACGACGCTAGCACCAGCAAATTCCCCGCACTGGGGGATACCGATATCGTCGCTGAGTTAGCGGAATTCTGGACTGATTGTACCCATGTGTATGCCATGTTAGTTCGCCGTTAGCAGGTTGGCGGCATTGACGCCGCAGTCTGTGCCGTCATTCGCGGCGTTCTTTCCAGCCGATCCACCGACAAGCGCCCACCCGGCGGCGCTATGTCCGCCGCCAGAAGATCCGCCCACGAAAGATATTGCTCCCGTAACGCCATGTGCTTCATTTGGTGGATTGGCGGCGGCAAACGCTGAGAGCGTATACGTGGTGTGATTATTCAAGTAGCGCGCTAGCGAATCCGTGGCCGTGTAGTCGAACGTGCAGCCGCCTAGGCCAGTCGTGTACTGGCCGACGTCGTGTCCGCTGCCCGCCGGGGTGCCGTTGATGGCGGCGCCGGCAATGACGGTGTTGGTGAACGTATTGTTCGTGGACGTCAGGTCGCCGTTGGCCGTGAAGCTGCCGTAGAACGTGTTGTGATTGAAAGTCGCATAACTGGCGGTCGCGCCGGGGCCGCCGCCGCCGTTCAGATTCAGCTGCACCGAGCTGCCAGAGTTTACGCCGTCGCCAATGAATACGTTGTTCTGATAGGCGACGTGATGGCGCTGACCACCGAGCCCGGTTGTGCCCGTGAGATCGATGATGCAATTCTTGATCGTGCCACCGGGGTTGATCTGCGGGTTGTGCTTGAAGTAGATCGGGCGCGCGCTGCCCACGACAAGCGCTCCGATGACGGTGATGGGTGCCGTCGAGTTGTCGAAAAACAGGCATGCCTGATTGTTGGCTTTAACGGGTCCCGTCCAGCTTCCGCGCACGATCTCGATGAGTCCGGTGTTGTTCACGTCCCACTGGATGATGCCGCTGTTGTCGGTGTTGCCGAGCGAGTCGTTGCGCGTTCCGGTGATGTCGATGAACCGGATGTTTGAGCACGGCCCGACCGGGCTGTTGGGTCCGTTGCCGAGCCTGAACCCGGTGTCCGCAGAGTTAAGGCTGAACCCCTTGAAGTACCAATACGCCATGTTGATCATGATCCGGCCGCTGTACCCAGACCCGCCGTAGGTGCCCGCAGTCAGATTATTGATCGTCGCCGTTTCCCACGTGCCAGCGGTCCAGTTTCCTCCGGTCGGGTAGCACGACACGATGATCGGATTGCCGGCCGTGCCGCTGTTCATCGCGACGACGCCCATGTCGGGCCACGGTGCGACTACGCTGCCCTGACGCACCCAGAGCGCCTGCCCGGCGGTCAGTGTCGCGAGACGCGCAGCAGTGATGTTGTTCCACGGGCTCGCGAACGTGCCGCTGCCGTCACTCCCGGCCGTCGTGTCGAGATACAGATCTCCGGCCTGCGGTGCGCGGATAGCGTACGGATTACTGCTAGCGCTAACCATAACGCTAAATGTGCCCTGCGCAGTATTGCCAATACTGTCCTGCACCTTAATCACAATAGCCGAATCAGTTTCCGCATTGGTCGGGGTACAAGTCAGTGATCCGAACGAGGTAACTACCCAAGAATTGTTGGACCCGGCATCAGATACTAGACTCCACGTATACGGAGGTATGCCGCCCGTAGCAGACATGGAATAGGCATACGGAATACCTACTGTACCCGTAACAGGAATCATAGATGGCGTAGTAATGGTCAACGGCACAATACCGGAAACCCACAATCCACCACCGGATTGAGACCAAATTTGTCCTGTGTTTTTAGTATAAATCGACATCAGGCGTTCCTGAGAACCAGATTGATATTGGCTGCAGACAAGCTAGAACCTGTCCCGGAGATACTAGCAATATTATAGCTGGTAGAGATCGACCCTGCACCAGAATATACACCCATACCGCTGGACAAGTTATAACTGCCATTGGTAGTGGAACCCAATTCAGCGTAGTTCCATGTCGTCTGGAGGTCGTTGGCGCCCATCATCGAAATAGTCCAGCTAGCCATGCTACTGACAGACGTAGCGGTAGATAATCCATAAGCCACGATGTACTCACCCGGCGGCAGGTTCATGTTCATCGGCAATGATACTGCGTACATGGCGCCTTGGGTCAACCACGTAGCCCCAGCAGAATTAGAAGCATACGTATAATTGGTCGCTGTAGAGCCGGTAGCCACCGAGGCCAGCGTACTGACGTTACGAGTGAAGATACCGCCCCAAGCCGAATAGGCTACACCGAACGTAGAAGCATTCGCTGTAGTGCTGGCTGACATGTACACAAGGGCATCAAGTCGGCTGGCGGTCAGGGGATTCTGGATATCCATGTACTGGAAGGACATGAAACCATTGTTAGGCGCGGTCAAGGAAGTCACATGCCCTGCTATCGGCAGAATCATGCGAGTCCGATACGGTAGTGCGATGTTGATAGAGCTACTGTTGGCACCGAACGAAAACGCACCAGTAGTTGACGCAGTGCCGGTAGCCGAACCTACAAGGGCTGAACCGTTAAAGCTAATACCGTTGGAACTCAAAGATATAGAGGCGCGGCCTGTAACAGCCGTACCTGTACCCGCAAACTGGGTGGAGTTGTAACTGGCGGTCATCGAACCGACGCCCGCGCCAGTACTCAAACCGAACGTGATTCCGTTGCTGTTCTGGAATGTAATAGCTGACAGAGCGTTGGATGTACCGGCACCGCCAGATACGTTAAGGGCAAACGAAGCACTAATCGCTCCACCAGCAGCCGATCCGAAACTAATATTGTTAAAATTAGTAAGAGTAAGAGTGCCCGACGTATAAGTAGAGTTGCTGACAGCAACCCCGCTAATTCCCGTCTGGGCAGCCGGCACGGTATACGAAGCAGTCATAGTACCTACACCTGCGCCAGTACTCAGCCCGAAAGTAACGCCGTTACTATTAGCGAACGTTATGCCGGTCAACGACGTGCTGGTACCAGCGCCGCCAGAAACAGCAAGCCCAAGATTACTGATCGAGATCGTACTACCATTAGTCGAGATGCTAATACCGTTGGTACCGACGAGGCTCGACGTGGCAGGTACAGAGAACAGTGCAGACTGGGCACCATTACTGATGGTCAACGCACCGCCGGCAGCGGACAAGACCACCGTACCAGACGTAAATGTAGAGTTGCTGGCAGCGATAGCAACGCCACCACCGGCCGCAGCAGTGGTAAGCCACGCTGGAACAGCAAGGGTCAGGCCAGACGAGTTCATCGTTCCAGTAAGCTGGCTACCCGCCGTGGATGTCGTGGTCCAGTTGGTTCCAGCTATAGCACCGGCCGGCTGCGTCTGGGTACTCTGAGTCGGAACAGTATAGCTTGCAGTTACGGTACTAGCATTAGTCCCGAATGAAATACCGTTGGAGTTAGAGAATACGTACGCAGTCTGAGCAGGAGATGACGCTGAAGCTGTAACGACAGAACCGTTCATCCCGAAACTAATATTATTGCTATTAGAGAAAACTACAGTGCCGGTATTCTGTGAGGATCCGACAGCAGATATAGCCGCGCCGCCACCTCCACCAGCAACTACACTGGCAGTAATAGTTCCAGCATTACCGCCGAACGTCACACCGTTGGAGTTGGCGAATACTATGGAGCCGGTGCTGCCATTGATCTGAACTGAGCCTTGAGTCTGTACAGATTGATTGAAGCTAGCCGAGCCAGTCATCGCTCCGAAAACGTTGGTGCCAAACGAGACGTTATTGGAATTAGAGAAGGCCCCGCTGATATCAGTACCGCTGAGATTCAGCGTAATGGCATGTACACTATTCCAGTTCGACGGCCGGATCTCGTACTGGGTATTGTCGGACCCAGTAGCCGTCTTAACATGTTGTACTGAAAGAGGCATTACTGGATCCGGATAAGAGCTTGGTATTGGTCATCAACTGGCGGAAACGTTACATTGAATAGCAACGTAGAAGTCTTGTTGGACCCGAAGTTAAGGACACAAACCGCGCGATTGTCCTGACTGACGTTGTAGATCAGCGCGCTATTAGCAGTAATAGAGCCGGTCCACTGCACGTTACCAAAATTAAGGCAAGCAGTAGTACCAGAAATAAGCGGAACGGTGGGGACGAGTACCTGTCCACCAGCGACATAATTACCCCCAGTAGCTTCATTGGACGACGTGTACGCAGTGGTCGTCGCTCCGAGCGTAGCTGCTGACGTATACAGGGCTATATAGAAAGTATCGGCTGCGCGGTATGCCGAGCTGAAGGCGTGATACCCCTCCAACAACTCTACCTTGAATGAACTGCATAGGGTCTGGTAACTCACGGGACCGGTACCCTAGTCTGCCCGCTACGATAGGAATCACGCCGGTCCTTGCCATCCGAGAGTACCTTGAGAAGCGCCATGCTCTCCTGATACTTGTTCTCGTACATCTGGATAACGTCTGCTTCCCCCTTCATGTACACGTAGGCTTCGCGAAGGGCACCATACAACAGGACACTGGCAAAATTATTACCTAGCCACGAGGTACCGGCAGTGGTGATACTCGCGGGATAATAGAAGTAATGAAGCTCCACGCCATAATTCGCATCGGGCGTAGGGCCGAGGATCAGCGTGGTTGGATCGAACTGGCCATAATAGAGAGGCGTCGAATAGTAATTCGGCAGCGAATATGCTTCACGAATGAAGTTCACGTCCTTGTTAAGCAGGAATGTCTGGGCCTGCGTGACGGGATCCATAACCGTCAATGAGTGAGTAGCAAGCCAGTCCGTAGGCAACGTCAGGTACTTGTTGCCGAATGTCATGTTGCCGGTCTGGTTCTTGCGGAACGCCGGATGCTGGACACTGTTGAAGATGCGCTCTTCAGCGGCCGTGATGAATGTAGGAATATCCGAGACGAAGGTCGTCTCGTAGTTACTCGTATAGGTCTGGATCTCCGACCACAGGTTACCCGGCGCCGGTAGCGTCACTCCAGCGGCATAGGTAAGTATCACTCATTACTCCTCGACAGAGAACTTTTTGTGGTTCTCCATAAACCCTTTACCACGCTCGGCAGCGCCTGTACCGCGCATGGTGAGCTTGGTCTTCTTACCCGTACCAGACGGCCAGCGCCCTTTAACTAGGACGTTATCCTTATCAAAATCCTTCTGAGGATAACCTGACCCGACATCAGAAGTAGGAAGCGAGACAGGCTGCTGGTACTTCCCCTCGGGTGGCGTATCCCACCCGAAGTACTTGATCGGCCGCTCAACGTTGTGTTTCTTAGCCATTAGCCGCCCCTCTGCGCCTTGATCTTGGCCATGTTACGACCGTACTTGAGCATGTTGGCATTGGTCTTACCCCCACCACTCATCTTCCGAGCAGCAGGCTTGACCATCTTCCTGATCAGGGCCCGGTCTGCCTTTTCATCGCTGTGAGCCATGTGAGTCTCCTACGAAACCGTTACTGTAACCGAGTTTAACAGACCTTGAGCAATTAGTTTATTGGGTGTACCGATCCCCGTAGCAGGCTGCTCAGTATCGAATAGGTATCTACTACCACCTACAGGATTCCATCCATATTGTATATCTCTACTACCCGTAGCACCCTGATTGCCAACTTCGTAATAGCCAGCCTGATCCGGACGCGGATTACGGATGGCCTGTGGATCCTCCACAGGGTACATACCAAGCTGCAACTGCGGGTGGTCTGGGTCCCAGCATTCCGGGCAAGCTAAGATGTTCGTGATCTTGGTCTTGATCGTCAGTGGCTTCAATTGAGACAATTTATATCTGAAACCGCAGATATCACATTCTGCAATTGCATTTTTGCCACTGGCGAATTTGTTACCCATTAACCAACACCCAAGAAGGTCTGCCTAGGTACAAGCCTGATGCTCGCCTTCTCGCGATCCTCATCAGCAGCTAGCTGCCAAGCCTCCTCGTACATGGCCTTGAGCGCCGGTACGCGGATCTGAGCATCCTTAAGCGGTAACTTAATTGAAAGCATATAGGCAAGGCCAGCTACCATTGCAGGTATAAACCGCCACGGTACATCTTGTCCGTTAAATCCAGCGCCTACGTCCTGTATCTGACGCAGGCGGTAGTACACAAAAGTCCAAGTAGTGGAACCATCAGGGATAGGCCACACAGTAAACTGAGGGCTAGAACTACTTGGCAAGGACGTATTACTATTGTTCATACCCCCCTGTCGATTAATCCAGACTTGGATCGGCCGACCCTGTGTCAGCTTGTTAGGAATCGTCATATATGTGGATTCCGAAATCCGCGTGATATTCAGATCCTGTTGTGTAGCGACATTACCAGCACCTGTACGGATAACGTGGTCGAGAAGATCCACGGTATCATTAGGCAGAATATAAGTCGCGGTGCCCTGAACTAGGGTGACACTGTATGGACCATCAACAGTCCACATATTAATACCGCGATTGGCCCATTCAATCAATAATAGATTAAGGCTACGACGTGCTGTACGCAGGTCGTAGCCTGAACGCATCTCGGTACCCGTGCGTTCGAACGCCTCCTCCGCGATTGTAGCGAAGTCGAGGTTAAACGCCGTGGTACCCGTAGTCGGGTACGTAGGCGTAGTCACGGTTTACTTCCCGTGAAACTCTTCGCGGACGTGATCCTGATGCTTCTTGTAGTGATCCGGATGCGACCCATGATGAGGCGACTTATCCGAGTGATGCTCGGTAAACGGCGTCTCAATATCATGATAATGATCCGGCGAATGCCCACCCACGACACGACCGCCATGCTTGTGGTGATGCTTATGCTTAGACATTAAATATCTCCTTAACGAAACGATCCGCGAGTATGACCGCGCTCGGCGATCCCATCACCACGACACGCGCCACCGGCAGAAAAGCCCTTGCGTTCAATGCCATGGCCGCGTGAATGTGTCTTGCCACCGTGCTTCATGGCAACCTTCTTGCCATGAGCGTCACTCTCCTCGCCCTTGAGCCCCCACTTCTTAACCGGGCCCTGCTCACCCTTGACGGTCTCACCGCCCTCGGCAAACTTCTTGTGATGAGTCTTACCACCATGCTTCATACCCGGCGCACCGGGACCGGGGCCAGCACCCATCGGCGCTCCACCCGGAGGTGGCGCACCCATGGCGGGGCCCGCAAGCTGCGGCGGGAGTCGAGGAGCAACGAGTTTCTTCTTGGCCATGGTATGTCCACCCTTAGCAAAATGCCCGTGAGTCTTCGCGTTCATCGGGTGCCCCGGATGGCGCGAGTTGTAAGTCATTGCAGCTAACTTCTTAGCTTCCTTCTCGTCTTTGCCCTTCTTCAAGTACGAGTCGCGAATCTCCTCGTATTGTTTAGGCATGGTTCACCCGTAGAAAATCGTAATTGACCCGACAGCCGTAGTCAGCGTCAAGTATGGGTCTCCAAGGTTACACCTGATACCTTCGCCGGGGATCCAGATACACGCCGCACCAACTGGGACCACGATAGACAGCAGCGTGGGTCCGCCTGATCCGCCATCAGTAATTGCCACCGTACCACCTGTGGCACAGGAGTAATAGATCCCCTTGATACGTGGATACCCACCACCGTAGGAGCCGGCGGCGCCGCCAGTAGCAGCAACACCGCCGATCTTCAAGGCCCCGGTCGCCGAGACCGTTACGGCTTTTACATCAGTTTGCGTAGCCATTCAGGCCACCACTTAGTAGGTCTGCGGGAACGAGGTCTGCGGGGCGCCCGGAGGCGTCTGCGGGTACCACGTACCGTCGTAGCTACGCATGCAATAGTCGATCCCCAGCGTCAGTGCGCCAGCCGTAATAGCTGGAGTAGTGCCGCCATTGAATGTCAGCACAAGCTGCAACAGCGTATCGGTGACGCCGGTATTGGCCAGAATGGTAGATGTAGTCGGGTAAGCCAGCGGGTTAGTAGCTGAGATGGTCGAGCCACTATTACCACACACGAACCGGCCAGTGTTGGACGTGAACGCAGTCAGGGCGGCCGAAGCACCGATAGTCGCAATAGCCGTAGCTGTGGTATAGGCCGAACCCACACCACCAATCAGGTTAAGACCAATCGTGAACCCGGTAGGCGAGCCACTGAAAGTGAACGCCGTGGTCAGGTCCAGATTGATATTATCAATGTACGAGCCAGCCGGAATTACAATCGGATAAGCAACACCACCCACGGTATACGTCGGATAGAACGTATACGGGAATGACGCAGCAGCAATGTTGGTAAACGTAGTGGCAGGCAGAGAAATAAACTGATAGGCGTCGCTAGCACCGGTATTACGGTAACCACCGTACGTGCTGGTCTGGACAGCATTGAGTGTCAGATACGTCGGGCTGGGAGTAGCTGAAGTATCGACAATGGGATTAATGTTCTTAACGGTACCGTTAAGAATGGGTCCAAGGAAAGTACGAAAAGCCATATCAGTCTCCTACCCCTTGCAGGGGGAATTAGCCGTACAGTCTCTGCATCGTCCGCTGGGCCGGTCTGTACGGCTGGAATCCCAGTCATTCATGCTTGTTCGACTTCAACAAATTCTCTACCTGAGTAATTACCCGAAGATTCCAAGGTACATGTAAACCACAAACCACGTCAGACTGCAATGGCACAATATGGTCAACTACGTAACGCTCTCCGGTAGTCCTACTCATCGTAATCGCAATTCTATATAGATCTCTAATCTCTGACTTCTGCTTTCTAGTCAGCCAAGGCGGTGTTGCATCTCTAAACCGTCTGCGCCTAAAACTAGTCAGCGCTTTATAAAGATCCGGATTAGCCTCTTTATAACTCTGCTTAACTCTACGCTTCTCTTCTGCTGGTCTAGCTTGCGCTCTAGCTATAACTACATCACGGTTAGCTTTGTAATATCGCTGCTTCGCTTCTTGCCCAGCTTCAGACCGGTTGTACTCCTTAAAGTACTTAGCCCGTTTACCCGCACTAGCCTTCCACTCAGCCTTAATACACTCAGCGCATGCACCCTTAACCTTTCTAGGAGCTAGGTGACCGTGCTTACACGGTTCACCAGTAAAGTAATACTTCGCTCCTATCGCCTTGGCTTCAGCCCGAGTTTTCGGAAGGGATGCGGTGTCCATCTGGACCTCCTGTGTTACGACACAGGTAATTTACCGCATCCCACCCTATACTGCAACTCCTCTATTCAGGGCCACTTAAACCACTGATTTAAGCTACGCCAAATATTCCCATGGGATCCGAATACCCGAAGCTATAACGCTCACGGCTCTTGTAACGCACGTTGCCGGTATCGAAATCCCCATCCATTGAGTTCTGGAGTGGCGTACGGACGAAGTGCTTGAGGCCATTCGGCACATCCGTCAGCAGGTACCAGCCATGGGTATCCGTGAGGAAGTGGTTGACCTTGTAACCTTCCGGAATGGCACCCATCGCCTTGAGGGCGTTGATGTCATTATCGGACGTACCCACCCGAAGCTCGGTGTCCAGCAGGCGCTTGGCAACGAACATCTGGTTCGGCGGCACGATCAGCTTGCGCGGCTTCGCAGCAATCAGCAGGCCACGCTCATCGGTCCAAGCGGCGATCTGGATAACGGCCGCCTCAAGGGAGGTCTCGTTAAGATCAGGCGAAGTCGAGAAGGTGTTGCTGTTCGTACCACCACTGACCAGCGGATGCGCCGTGCTAAACAGCGACACGCCGTCGCCCGAGCCAGTGCCCGCCAGCGGAAGCGTAAAGCCATTATTGACGACGTAAGCAGCCTTAACCTGCTTGGTATACGCCATGGCACGGGCAAGACTCTTGGTATATCGCTTACTGAGACTGTCATAAAGGTTGTCCTCGATGGCCTCCTCGGTAATCGAGAACCCAAGGGCGATGGTCTCGTGGTTGTAACGAGCAGTCCATGCTTCCTGCGCATTGTCATACGTAATGACCTGACCCTCGTTCTTGACCGGAGCGGCGCTGAATCCAGCGAGCTTGGTCTCTTCCTCAAAGGAACGCTCGGAGGTCTCTACTTCGTAGAGTTCCTTATGCTCCTCACCGTAGGTCGCATACTCCATACCGAACAGAGCGTTCAGTCCGGGGAGCAGTTCCTTAAGTAGCTGTGCTCTTGAAATGGCCATTTAGATGCTCCCTTAGACGCCAGCGGCCTGATTGTACGAATGATACGTACCAGACCAAGTTACCAATGCTTCCGGATACCCAATGAACAGAATATTCACCGCCGTACCCTGAGTGACACCCGTCGCAATGGTGATCGACGTACCGTTCACGTTGGTGACGTAGTTATAGTCACCGGGGTAGCCACCAGTCTGGTAGCCGGTACCCGCCGTGTTCGGCACGATAACCTGCATGCCCGCCTGAATCAGCGAGGTCGTGGCAGGCGTAGCCGACAGCGTGATGGTGGTCGAAGAACTCGTACCAGCCGCGCTGACCACAACCTGCGTCTCAGGCACCACACCGACGATGCGGAAAGGCAGCGTCGTCGCCGTCCGGACCACACCATACTGGTTGGACGGGGCGGTAGGGGAGCTAATGCCCCATGCCGAGTCACCCGTCTGCGTACTGCCAGCCGTACCCGTCACCGGGGTGCAGTTGGAGCCCACATACGCCTGCGAGATGTAACCAATCGTGGTGGCAGTGTTGCTCGCGCCAGCCGAGGACTGCGCGATAACCGCCGACTTGAAGACGGCGTTCGGGTCATCTACGACGTAGGCGACCGCATCCTGCGAGACCGTGCTAGCCGGCCAGTACTGATAGCGGTTCTTGCCGTAGATCGGACCACCGGTCAGGGTGTACTCGCAACCGACGAACACACCCAACGTGCCGGCAACCGGCGACGCGGTGTTATAAGCCAGCGCCGAGGACTTGAGGGTACCAGAGGTGAAACCCACCAAGTCACCATAGTAGATGCCGGTGCCATAGGCTTCAGCAATCGGAACCATGCGCGTGGAGCCCGAATAGACTCGTCCGCCGATCAGGTTTACCGGCCGAAATCCATAGGCTGCTGAAACAGTCGGATAAGCCATTGTTCAAACTCCTAGATTAAGAATTCGGTCTACCACGCCCGAAGGTCGTAGTGGACTTGCGGCTGACCGCTGGACCAAGGGCATCCATCGGCATACGCGGGTCATTCGCTTTCAAGAAACTATTGTCTACCGCACCCATCTGCTGATCAGCCATCTTCGTGTAGTACTCCCTGCGCTGCCGGACCTTCTCACTGGCCATCTGGCAGAGCAGCAACCCACCAATCTCAATGTTCTCCTTGAACTGGCTATTGGGATTGGTATGCATCTTCAGTTCCGGATGGTCGATGAGCTTGCACGGCTCCCAGCCTTCACGAAACTTAGCCGAGGCATTCGTCGGGTCGGACTGGCCCATCGTGCTGATACGCACCCACCGATACGAGATCCCTTCCTTTGGCGCGGGATCCGGCAGCAGTTGCGGCGGCTGCCATGCTGTTGGGCGCATATTCTCTTCACGACTCTCAAGTTCACGAGCAAGACGGTTCTCAGCCATTCTGATTCTCCTGTTTGATTAATTCACGCGCATACGCTTCGGGACTAATACCCAAGCGTTTGGCTATGGATATCTGCGACGTGTTAAGTCGCACCTGACGTGGCGCAGTGGATCTAGTAGCAGGAGCCACTACAGTGGCTGGTCTGCGGGCCGGGGCTTCCGGCTTATCGGGCTCCTCGAAGTTCTCGGGGAACCGCTTTTTCATAGTCTTATCAATCGTCTGATAATACTCATCACTGGCCGGGCTAACGCCACTCTTGACCAGCTTCTCATGCAGACCCAGTGCGAGGGCTGTCATCTCCTCGTCACTGCCAAACCATCCATTCTTGGCCTTCCACGCCTCGGCTTTTGGGTCCGGGCGGGCGGTTGGCTGAGCCTGTGAAGTACGTTCTACCACATCCTTTTCGATTTGTCCAGTAGGTTTGAACCCTTCGATCTCCCTCTGGCGCAACTTGGCATCCTGAAGGGCCTCAGCGGCAGCGGCGATAGCGCCCGCGTCCCCAGACTCGTAAGCGGTCTTAAGACTAGCCCGAGCCGTCTCCAACTGGGTCTTGGCGGCGTCACCAACCTCCTTGATGAAGATCTTCTCGCCAGCGCTCATGCGCTTCTTAAGTTCTTCATTTTCCTTATGTTTTAGCTCGGCGAACTGAACGGCGGCCTCGCGCTCGCGCGCAAGAGTCTCCTTGGCCCGGCGCTCGTCGTGCCACACCTTCTTGAGCTGCTTCATCCGCAGCTTGACCTTCTCGGAATATTCTTCTAGGTCGTCGTGATCCAGCTCCTCGACGATAGGCTTGGGCATCGGCTCCCGGTCCTTATCGTCCGGGGGCGTGTCGTCCACGACCTCAATTTTAATGTCGTCAGTCTCAGCCTTCTTGCCGGGACCGTCCTCGTGCTTCTCGTCTGGAAACTTGAATGCTTCAGCCATTAGCCTGCCCTCCCAATGCCAACCGGGTTGTCAACGACAGCCTCGACAGTGTCGTCGTTGATGATTCTGAACTCGCGCCCATGAATCTTAAGCCGCGTACCTGAATAAGACCTACAAATAATAAAATCGCCTTTGCGACACCACGGCCCTGTGGGGTATCTCGTCTTATCCATATAAGCCTGTGGGCCCAATTCAATGACATAAAGGACAATAGTAGTCTGCTCCTCTACGTCCTGAGTCTCCTTGGGTTTCTCGATCTTACCGCCAAATGTCGTATCGACGTTAGGTACCGCACAGAGGATGTGATATCCGGTCGGCTTCGGTAGCTGACTGGCTCTCTCCTCTACAGTCTTAAGTGTCCGTTCCACCGCTACTTCAGCCATTATCTTTCTCCATTTTCTGAATGTATTCCTCGATCAGGAGCTTGGCGTGCTTGACACCACGGATCTGGCCAACGAGGAATTTATACTGTGCGAAGTCCGTGAGTCCGCCGTCCTCCAGCGCAGCAGTCAAGCTTGCGATGGACTTGTCCAGCTCGTTCATAAACCCCGTTACATCTCGCTCGGCATTACTCATTCTTCCTCCCACTGCTCATCATGTCGTGGATCAATTCGTCTAAAATAGCCCGCGCAAGGAGCAGGTTGGACAACGCCACTTCATCTGGTGCGATGATACTGGAGTAGCCTTCGGGGTTCTTTTCCATGGGAAACGAGAACCCCAATACCCTGTCTCCTTTACTCACCCTGTCGGTAAGCTCGTCGATTACCCATTCAGCCCCACGGACCGCCGGGTTAATACTAACTACTTCACCCATTACTTCTTACTCCCAGTAGGTTTAGGAGCCGGTTTATTGGCGATTTTCTCCTTGATCTTAATTTCGTCCGCATGGTGCCTATGCTCTTGCGCAAGGCTGGTCTCGTGTTTATGGATGTCAGTATTGAGCGTAGCTGCGTGCTTCCTGAGATCAGCGTGCTGGGTAGTCTGGTGCTTGTGGAGGTCGTGGGCTTGGTCGTCCTTGTGCTTCTGAATATCCGCATGATGCTCCATGTGATGCTTGCCAATCTCGACACCTAGCCGCGCTCCGTCCAGCTCCTGAGCCCCCTCGTCGAGGTGGTGCTGGTCGGCAGCCTTCGCGGCCTCAAGGATGTGACCGTGCTTCTGGTTGGCGATCTCTGCCCCCAGCTTGGCCCCGTCCAACTCGTGCTGCGAGTGCTTCAGGTCCATATCGTCCTTCTTGCTCGCCGCATCCAGCATGAGCCGCTTGTCCTCACGCTGCTCCTTGGCCTGCTTGAGGGCTGCGTCAAGCTGGTGCTTGGCCTCGGCCAACTGCTGGTCACGCTCGTCCAACTGCTGCTTGGCCTGAGCCAACTGGGCCTTGAGTTGCTGGTCGGCCTGCTTGATCTGCACTTCCTGCTGGGCAATCTGCACTTTCTGCTGCTCCAACTGGAACAGCGGATCCTGCTGTTGCTGCTGGGCCTGCATCATCTGGGCCTCAGCCTTGTCCTTCTGGAGGAGTTGCCCGGCTGCTTGGGCGGCGAGATAGCTGATCTGTGTCTCAATCGCAGGAGGTAGATGACCAATGGGTGACTCAGGGTCATCGCCGAGAAAATCGGGGGGAGGCGGCAGAGATGCACCAAGTTGTTTCTCGATCTGTTTTCTGTACTCAAAGGCCACATGCTCCATGAGGTGGGCCGCAGCGGCGCCCATGATCAACTGCGCCTGCGGATTCTGGCCGATGATCTGCATCATCTTGGGGTCCTGCATGGCAGCCATATGCACCCGGATATGCGACTCGTGGTCCTGATACAGGAACGCCTTTACAGGCTTACCCATAAGTACTGCCATATTCTCAGACACAGGGTCCATAGGAAGTATCTGATCCTTATCGGGAACAATCTTGCTAGCATTCTTGACCCCAAGAGTCTCGATCATCTGCCTATGTAGAAAAGGGAGATTATAAATCTGAGGTGCCGTTTGAGACAGTTGAAGCACCGCCTGATACTGAACGACCCTCTGGGACATGGTTGAAGAGTTAGGGTCACTGACAGGAATAACATCAACCATATCGTAATCAGACTGCTTAGCAGAAGCAGACCCAATTTCGGGCTCATAGTTATATTCCTCTGGAGTGTGGTCCCGTATGATGGCGGCGAGGAGCTTAAACTCCTGCTTCATCACATTGTGGATACGGGCCTGTACGGCCGACATGACCTTGAGAGTCCTCTCAAGAATGGCCAGCGTCGTGCCCACCGGGCTCTGGCTCGACATGTCACTGACCTTGAGGTCCGCCTGCGCCGCGAAGCGCCGACCATCCTCGATGACCTGATTCATCAGCGCCAGCAACACCTGACTCGGCTCCTTGTACGGGAGTGGCAGGATGTTGTCCTTGATCGACCCGGCCATCAGGTCCACGTCGCGGAACTCGCCCGGCGCGATGGGCGTGTCGTCCCCCTTAATCCTGAGTCCCTTAGCCTTCAGGCCGCCGGGCAGGTTACTGAGCGTACCCGCGTCGATTAGCTGGCGCAGCAGGGAGGTCGCTGACTTAGTATGCCCGCCAATCAGGTGGATGAGGCCGAAGTAATAAAAGCCGAAGCCGGGAATATATCCATAGTGTACGAAGTGCTGGCGTCGCAGCTTAAGCTCGTCGTCCTTCAGCCAATTGCGCCTGATGGCCAATACCGTGCGAGTCCCTTTCTCGATAGTGACGACATAAGGAAGTTCGATTCCTGTCTTGTCTCCGTGCCTGTCCTCGTACTTATAATCATCAAGGAAGTTCAGGTTGACGTGCATCTCAAGGATCTGGAACCGATTGTCGATGCTGGTAGAGTATGTACCCTGCTCAAGTATCGCTTTCTGCTTCTCGACCTCGTCCATCACGAGAACCGGGTCGCCGAGGTCGATCTCGCGGTAGAACCCCGCTAACTGGAGTTTCCTCAGCTCGTTCTTGGTTTTCCGCATCTTGTGGGTGACGCGCTCGGCACTCTCGATGCTCGTCGCCCCGTAAGGTACGACAACATCCTCTGCCGGGATGTACGGCGCAGTCTGTCGATTGAGTGAAGGATCGAAGTAGATCTTCTTAAATGCATTGCCGGATAGACAGAGTGTAGTGAGCAATTTCTCATGTTCCGGTCGGTATTCACTCATTACCTCCGTCAACTGATAGTTCATATCATCCTTGACACGCAAGGCGGCGGCCAGCTTGTCCGGCGTCTCCTTGCCGATCACGAGGGCCTTGACCGGACCACTGGCCGGAAAGACCTCCATGATTGTTTCACTGCAGAACTTGACCGCCGACTCCATCAGGAGCGGATGCTGGACACCGCAGGCACCAGCCCACGGCTCGGTGCGCTCGTCATACTTGAGCCCAAGGAGCTTCAAACCCTTGACGTACGTCTCCAACCAGTCCTTGCGGGCTTGGCAGTCGGCCTCGTAATCGCCAAGCAGATCGACAGCCAAGCTGGACAGGTCCGACTCGGAGATCTCCTCGGCGAGATTCTCGTCGAAGTCCTCGTCTGTCTTGACCGGCACCGCGATGGTGACCGACTTCGGATCCTCGATTATGATCTCAATGGGAGCGGCTTCAGGGAGACTCCCGATGCCTTGTGGGGCCTGATACAGGCCCTTGTCCATATTAGCTGACATCAGGAAACTCCTTACTCTTTATACCCCGTCGCTTGCGCGCGGCCTTGGTAGCCTTCTCATCCACTTCGTACTTGAAATATATTCTGCCGTTCTCGATCTTCCATTCCTGCCGGTGGACCAGACCGCACGAGCAGCACTCCTCGATATACGGCGGGTCGCCGTGAGCCACGACGTACCACTCGCCGGACTTGATCTCGACTGGCTCAGATTTCTTCTTAGTAGTAGCCAACCGTCCTCCTCGACTTGAACATCTTCACAGGCTCCGGCTCGTCGCTCGGTATCCTGATGAAGCCACCCTGTCTGAACCGCATGAGCGCCAAGGTCATGGCGTCCACTTGGTCGTCGTTCCTGCCATTCGGGAAGTCGTTGCACTGCACGATGACCTCGTGAGCCCAACGGGTGTCCGGAGCCCAGACAATACCTGATTTAAACAGGTCAGTTACCGAATTGACGCGAGATATCTTATCGGCGCCCTTGCCGGGAGTGAACTCACCAACCGGCACGCCGGTCCGCCGCATCTCCTGATACAGCGCCGAGCCCGAGTTTTTCTTCTCCACGATGGTCGCGTCCGGAACCCACTGCTTATACTGGTCATATACCATCTGTTTAAGCTCAGGGAACTCAAGTCGCTCATTGATGGCTTCAAGCAGGATGATGTTGTAATTCCTGCTCTCCTCGTTAAGGAACACCCCCCATACCTGCAGCGCGGTAAAGTCAGCGCGGTTAGTCGTCTCCTGAGCCGTGTCGATACTCATTATGATGAACTCGCACGGCGGCGGGTTGTCGGCTTCCCACACGTTCCACCACTGCGACTTTATGAGCGCTCCCTCCTCGCTGACCGGATTCTGCATGTACTGACTGGACCAGTACTGCACGTCCATGCTGGCCTTCTTGGCCAGCAGCTCCTCAAGCGGCCAGAACTCAGGCCACAGCGACTTCTCATTCAAGATGGCGGGGAACTCTACGACCTCCCATGGATCACTGTCGTCATTCTTGGCCATGTGATCGAGGACTTGGCCGGTCAGGTCAAGCTTCGACCAGCGGGTCATCACGATAATAATCGCGCCACCCGGCATCAGTCGCTGGATGGGTCCTGACTGGAACCATTCCCAAGCTGGAAGGAAAACGTCTGGCCTACCCTGTTTTGCTTCCTGTTCAGAGTTATGCGTAACCACGTAACCATGCCCAACGAGAAACAAACCATCAGGCCGGTCTACGGTAATACACTGGACATCACCACGTAAGTCCGTAGCTTCAACGCTAAACGACCGCTGTCGCTTATCGGTCGGAGTATATGTCCGTTCCCGCTTGCGGGGCATGCGGCAACAGTCGGCGAGCTTGAAGTTAACCCGATATAACGGAGAATGATTAGGCCGCGAGTCGTAATACACCCGCATCTTGGCCTTGATACCAAGACTATGCAGAAGTTCCCTGAACTGCCGCACAAGCCCCTCATTAGTATTATTGAACGAACACTCTCCGGCTTCAGTCACATTACCGTCTGTATCCATCATTCCCTGTACCAGCGCCATGCGTTGATCAACGGACGCGGTCATATACCTGAGCGGGATATGTTTATTATTGAGTACTCCAAGGGTAATGAGTTCGGCGCGCAGCTTCTTCACGCCAAAACTATATGAGTCCGCCTGATCTGTAACCTGATACCCGGCATCCTCAAACTGCCTCCGCATGAACGGGGCATCGTCTGGATGCGCAGTCATGCGTCCAAGAGACGAAGTGCCGTCTCCAAGCCACGCGCCTAGGACATAAGGGTCAACCGGAAGTAGCGCCTCAGGGTACCGGACAGGAGCATGGCGGGGCAGGCAGGGCCGATTAGGCTTATTCCAAATCACTAATTCCCGCGTCGTAACATTCCTGACTCTGGCCTTTAGCAGGCTGGTGTCCGACATGTAGGGCCATAAATGACCACCATCACACAATACCTGCTCGCCGTCGTCGGTCGTCAGCCGATATAGCTCACGGTCCCTCCATACATCGGACTTGGCAATTACTCTGGTAGCAAGTCCATCTGGACCATAGACTTCGTCTCCGACCCGGAGTTCTGCGACGGTTTTGAATCCGAGTGGAGTTGGTACGTGTGTGTCCGTCCTGAGCGCGTGAGGGTCATCAATAATGAAGAGGTCAGCGCCTCGGCCAGCAAGAGCGCCTCCGACGCCGATAGCGAAGTACTCGCCGTTGAAGTTGGTTCCCCATCGTGAAGCAGACTTACTGTCAGCTTGTAGCTCGACTTGAGGGAATATGTCTTTGTAGAGGTCTGATCCGACAAGGTTGCGAACCCTCCTACCGAAGTTGACGGCCAGATCGGCCGTATGGGACGACATGATGATCTTCTTCTGCGGGTATTTGCCGAGAAACCACGCTGGCGCGAGGTAAGAGATCATCTCGGACTTGCCGAAGCGTGGTGCGATGTTCACGACCACCCTTTTCTTCTTACCCGCTGCGATTTCCTCGAAAATATGAGCCAGACGACGGTGGTGAGGACCTATCTTGTAGCCCGGATATACGTGCAGGATGAAATCCAGAAAGCTATCCTTGCCCAGAGCCTTGGTTTTTTCCGTCTGATACGTCTTCAGCAACTCCAAAACCCGCCTTTTCTCCTTCTCCGGGAGCCCCGGAACGGCTGTTTTCAGCCTCTCTAGCTCCTGCGGACCCAATACTGGCTGCGCGCTCATACGCTGCCTGTCTCAGTATCAGAAATATCGGCTGTCGGAGCTTCCAATTGACCCTTTGGCGCATTTTTACCCTCCAAAACCTTATATTCGATGTTACTTAGCACACTAAGCAGCTCTTTTTCGACCTCTTCGATGGGTTTAACCTGAATAGTCATCTCAGTGCGCTTCTTGAAGGCGTCAACACCATCAATTTCACCTAAATTACGTAGCGCGGTGAGTCTGTCCTTGGTCGTAGCGGCGTTTTCAGCCTCAAAAATCAGTTTATTGGTTACATAGAGCTTAAGATCGGCCAGATCATCGACGATCATGCAGTTCATCTGCTGGACCATGCCGGCCAAGTAAGCCAAAGTCTCGTTCGGATACCTAGAATATTCCGGCCTAATGGAGGGATCTTCGGTCATTTTCTTGGCCAAGTCCTCCGCCTGAGCCATGTTAGTCACGCTAGGGACGATAGGCTGTCCGCTGAGATCACTTAATAGTTTTATCGTAGCTGCCCGCATCTGAAGCTCCTGCATCGGAGTTAGATCGAGAAGAGCTTGTGTCGCATTACGTGGTAGTGCGATGTCGGATTCGATGTCGGGGACTAGCAGATCATCTTGCAAGGTGCGGCCTCGGTGAAGAACCGTAGCGTATACATATATAGGAAGTGCTTAGGGGTGTCAAACGATGACGGGGGTGGTTTGTATAATAGAGATTTAGATTTTACGTGGTCGTTTAAGAGACACTAGGGGCCCCATCGCGCTCGCAGGAGTCCCTTTTCATTTCGGGGTGGTGCCCCGCCAGTAGGGTCGCGCAATCCCATTTCCGTGCAGCACGGAAATGCTCAACCGGGCGCCCGGTTAACGTGGTTGCTGCATATTCTTGACAGTTACCATGGGGTTTGCTAATCTTTAACCACGCTAGCAATACCGCTAGTGATAAGGAGTAGATGCGATGACAATCAACGTCAAGCTCGTGGCCGCGCTGGCCGTGCTGGCCGTCAAGGTCAAGTCCGAGATAGAGTCCAAGCAGCAAGGTCTGCTCACCGAGGCCCGTAAGATCGGCCTTGTGGCTGCGACCCCCGAGCAGCAGCGCGACGGGTTCAAGCCGGAAGAGGGCCTGATGTCCGCGTTCCGTGCGGCCCTCAGCGCCAATTGGTGCGCGATCCAGCCGAACGTGGCCTACAAAGTCTTGAACGAGACAACCGGCAAGGTCGAGCAATGCAAGGCCGACGACAAGGGCGCGGTGACGCTGACAGCCGCGTATGCGGTGACGCTCGGCGATGCGGCCTACCGCAAGCTCGCTGGCGACGCGGGCGATACCACAACCATCAAGGGTCTGGTCGGCAAGTTCCGCAAGGCTGGCAGCACGCACGTCTCGGACATCGTGCGGATGATCGAGCGCTTGGCGGCAGGCGGCTCGGCGCGCGGCGGGGCGCAGGAGCGGCTGGAGTGGCGCGAGAAGCTAGACCCCAAGAACAAGAAGAGCTTGGCGCATAAGCTCCAGAGCGCCGCGAAGGCGGCTGGCATCAGCGAGATCAAGTTCGCTGCGTGCTGGGCGCTCTTCGTGACCGAGATCAATAAGGCGTGATCGAACCGGACCGGGGGGCGCAAGCCCCCCGGTCCACGGAGTACATATGGATGCATTGATAATCCTGACCGTGTTCCTCGCGCCGCTCGCGCTGATTGCCGCAATTGGCGAAGGTTATGTAGCGTGGCGAGACCGACGCCGCGCGCGTAGGCCGATGGCGACGTTCCGGAGGGACGATATCCACTAAATCCCCCACTTGAGGCTATGACGGACCATAGCCTCAAATCCCGCAAATCCCACTTTGCCCACTGAACCGAGTTCAGTGGGCTTTTTATTGCCCACTTGAAACCAGTTCCCGTGTGTGCGCGTGTGTGAGCGCAATATCACGCATTGTGTAACGCTCACGCATTGTGTAAC
>Ga0181522_10000708_pt1 | contig 23167 bp, 21 predicted proteins | sample PEATcosm2014_Bin_27_FD_121103 | JGI IMG/M metagenome (GOLD analysis project Ga0181522, IMG submission 121103) | Peatland microbial communities from MTU Mesocosm Facility, Houghton, MI, USA - PEATcosm2014_Bin05_10_metaG | ecosystem: Environmental > Terrestrial > Soil > Wetlands > Peat | place...
AGTCCCTTCGATGGCACCAGCAGCAGAAACAGTAACGGCGGTGGAAAAAGCAGGTCCCTCGCTGCGCTCGGGATTTCGGCTGGAGTCTCCCGCCTGCGCTGGCGCTTGGCTGACGCCTCCAAAGCGCCTCAAGTTCGAGTCCCTTCGATGGCACCAGCAGATTTCAAGAAATTAGACCAAGACATGAGCGGCTGATATGTGCCAGACCTTCACTTACGCCGCTAAATGCCACCGTATAATTGAGCCTGGTTTATGCCAGCCAGCCTCGATCAGATCGTCGCGGCGACGCGCAAACGTGTCGCTCAAAACCGGACTCGAGCTGCGCGGGAGTTGGAGCGACAGGCGGAGGGGCACCGTCCGCGTGGTTTTCGGCGCAGCCTGGAAGAAGTCGGCCGTCTGCAGCCGGCAGTGATTGCCGAGCTGAAAAAAGCTTCGCCGTCCCGCGGCTTGATACGCGCGGATTTCGATCCGACAAAGCTCGCAGCTGAACTGGCTGGAGCGGGTGCGGCCGCTTTATCAGTGTTAACGGATGAAGAGCATTTCCAGGGCTCGCTCGAAAATTTGAGGAAGGCTTCATCCGCGACGAAGCTGCCGTGTTTGCGCAAAGATTTCATCGTGGATGAAGTTCAGATTCTGGAAGCGCGGGCGAATTGTGCCGATGCGATTTTGCTGATTGTTGCGGCGTTAACGCAGGAAGAACTGGTCCGCCTGGCGGGCCGGGCTGCGGACTTTGATTTGGATGTGCTTTGCGAAGTGCATGATGAAACTGAGCTGAAGCGGGCAATTGACGCCGGCTGTAAATTGATTGGCGTGAACAGCCGCGACCTGCGGACTTTTCACGTGGACTTGCAAACCGCCTTCCGCCTGGCGGAGAAGATGCCGAAAAATGTTCTCAGCGTGGCGGAGAGCGGGATCCATAATTCGGGTGACATCATGCAGCTTCGGGATGCGGGCTATGGCGCGTTTCTGATTGGCGAATCACTGATGAAGGCGGAATCACCCGGGATGGCGCTGCGTGCATTGTTAGGTGGCAAGTGACTGTCGGCTGTTCTTATGACGTGGATCAAAATTTGCGGCACGACGAATCTCGAAGATGCGCTGATGTCGGTCGAAGCAGGGGCCGACGCGCTGGGGTTTGTGTTCTGGGAAAAGAGTCCGAGGAACGTTGATCCGTCAGTCGTGCGCCGGATCGTGTCAGCGTTGCCGACGAAAGTCGAAAAAGTTGGAGTCTTTGTGGGCGAGCCATTTGAGCGGGTTCAGCGGATTGTTGAAGAAGCGGAATTGACGGCGGCACAGCTGCATTTCCGGAATCCTGCGATGGGGGATTGGGAGGATGCAAATTTTAGGAAATATGTCGTCGTACAAGCAAGCGAGATAGGATCAAATGGCATACCTTCAAGGTGGGCGGACGCAATATTTCTCGATTCCGGCAATTCACAAAAGCCGGGGGGCACGGGAAAGACGTTTGATTGGCAGGAAAATGCGCCTATGGCTGAGACCTTTTGCAGTAATGGACACAAAATTGTCGTGGCCGGTGGCCTGACCCCGGAAAATGTCGGCGAGGCCATCCGTATACTGGAGCCTTGGGGCGTTGATGTGGTTTCCGGCGTGGAAGCCAGTCCCGGTAAGAAAGATCCTGCGAAGGTGAAAGCATTCGTACGAGCAGTCAGAGAAGCGAGCAAGTAATGACAGGAACTGCCGCGGTTTCAAAGAAAGATAAAGCGACGAATTCCCCAGGGCGGTTTGGCGCTTATGGCGGACGCTATGTTCCCGAAACGCTGATGGCTGCGCTGGAAGAGTTGGAGCGGGCGTATGAGAAGGCCAAAAAAGACCCGAAATTTCGCGCACGATTAAGTCTCCTGTTGAATACGTATGCCGGACGGCCTACGCCTTTGTTCTTTGCCCGGGGGCTGACTAAAAAGTTAGGCGGAGCAAAGATTTATCTTAAGCGCGAAGACTTGCTCCACACGGGCGCGCACAAGATCAATAACTGCCTAGGACAGGCGCTGCTCGCGGAGCGCATGGGCAAGCGGCGCATCATTGCCGAGACTGGGGCGGGTCAGCATGGCGTGGCGACCGCAACGGTTTGCGCATTGCTTGGTTTCGAGTGCGTTGTCTATATGGGCACCGAAGACATGCGGCGGCAGGAGTTGAACGTCTTTCGCATGCGACTGCTGGGCGCGGAAGTGCGCGGCGTGAATTCCGGGTCGTGCACGTTGAAAGATGCCATCAATGAAGCCATGCGCGATTGGGTGACGAATGTGCGCACCACTCATTACTTGCTGGGCAGTGTGTTGGGAGCGCATCCCTATCCGACGATGGTGCGGGATTTTCATAAGATCATCGGCGAAGAAGCGCGCAAGCAGATTTTAAAAGCGGAAGGGAAGTTGCCGACGGCGATTATTGCTTGTGTGGGCGGCGGGTCAAATGCAATTGGGATTTTCTACGACTTCATTCGCGACAAGAAGGTCAAGCTGATTGGCGTTGAAGCCGGCGGCCGCAGTGAAAAGCTGGGCGATCATGCAGCGCGATTTCACGGTGGGTCCCGGGGAGTGTTGCAGGGAACGTATTCCTATGTCCTCCAGGACGAGGCTGGACAAATTGCGCTGACACATTCTGTGTCGGCGGGGCTGGATTATCCATCGATAGGGCCGGAGCATGCGGCGCTGAAGGATGCGGGCCGCGCGGAATACGTTTCGGCATCGGACGAAGAAGCTCTTGCTGCCTGTACGCTGCTGGCGCGTACAGAAGGCATTATCCCCGCGCTGGAATCGGCGCATGCGATAGCGGAGTTGGTTAAACGCGCGCCAAAGATGAAAAAGTCGGATGTGGTGATCGCCAACGTTTCGGGACGTGGCGATAAAGACATCGGAATTTTGCGAGAAAATCTGAAACTCGATTGACCACTCCGAGATGCCTTTTCTATTCGACAAAAAGCCATCCCTGATCGCCTACGTCACCTGCGGCGATCCCGATCTCGCGGCCACGCGCGACGTTATTTTCGATGCGATTGAAGCGGGCGCGAACACCATTGAGTTGGGAGTGCCGTTCAGCGATCCAGTAGCTGATGGGCCGGTGATTCAACGAGCCAGTGAGCGGGCTTTGCGAAATGGAACATCTCTCGCTGATGTTTTGAAACTGGCGGCTGAGATTCGAGAGAAGCATCAATCTACCGGGCTGGTGATTTTTTCGTATCTGAATCCGGTTTTAAAGATGGGATTGGCAAAATTTTGTAGGGTGGCGCGGGCCGCGGGCGTGGACGGTGTTCTCATTACCGATCTGCCGGTGGAAGAAGCAGATGATTACATCAGCGAGATGCGGAAGAATGAGCTTGCCGCCATCTTCTTAGCCGCTCCCACCAGCACGGATGCGCGATTGAGAGCCATCTCGAAAGCTTCCGGCGGATTCGTCTATGCAGTTTCACGCACTGGGGTGACCGGGGCGCGGCAGCAACTTTCAAAAGATGCGCAGGATTTGGTGACGCGCATCCGAAAATTTACCCAACTGCCAATTGCCGTGGGTTTTGGAATCGCGACGCACGAGCAGTTTGCCGAAACCGGAAAATATGCCGATGGAGTCGTAGTGGGTAGCGCGATTGTGGATGTGATTGAACGCAACCGCGGTGCAGAGGCGGCGAGTGTGGCGGCATTCATAAGACAATTGTTGTGAGCAGAAGTTCATCTCAGGTTTCATTTAGAATTCATAAGCGATGAATAAGGTTTATGCCAGTTCCGAAGAGGCAATTGCCGACATTTTTGATGGCGCAACTCTGATGGTTGGCGGCTTTGGCCTGTGTGGCGTTCCTGAAAATCTCATTCGCGCCCTGGCCCGCAAGGGCACAAAAAATCTCAGCACCATCAGCAACAATGTCGGGGTAGATGGATTTGCCATGGGGTTGCTGCTGGCTAACGGCCAGATTCGTTCGCACATCGGCAGTTATGTGGGTGAGAATAAGTTGCTCGAGCAAATGGTATTGCAGGGCACCATCCAGTTGACGCTGGTTCCGCAGGGAACATTTTCTGAGCGCATTCGGGCGGGGGGAGCTGGTATTCCGGCGTTCTTTACCCCGGCGGGTGTAGGTACGGTTGTTGCTGAAGGGAAAGAAGTGCGCGAATTTGATGGGCGGCCATATTTGATGGAGCGGGCGCTGAAAGCCGATTTTGCGCTGGTCAAGGCATGGAAGGGCGATCGCATGGGCAATCTGGTATATCGCAAGACTGCGCGGAATTTTAATCCCATGATGGCAGCGGCGGGGAAGGTCACGATTGCCGAAGTCGAGCACCTGGTTGAGCCGGGAGAGTTGGATCCTGATTTGATTCATACTCCGGGAATCTATGTGAAGCGGATTTTGGTGGGTGAGACGTACGAAAAAAAGATTGAACGGAGAACGGTGAGAAAGTCCGCCGACGGTCGTTAGTCGTTTGCCGTTGCCAAGACCGCACCCGTGAATGACCAACGACCGACGATTAACGAGAAAATATGAATAAGCCGGATAAAGATCACGCCAAGCGCGAACGAATCGTTCGCCGCATCGCGCAGGAGTTGCGGGACGGCTTCTACGTAAATCTTGGCATTGGCATGCCGACGCTAGTGGCCAATCATGTTCCCGCAGGGATGGATGTGATTCTGCAATCGGAGAATGGCATGCTGGGGATTGGGCCTTATCCGCTGGAGCACGAAGTTGATTGTGATCTGATCAACGCTGGTAAAGAGACGGTGAGTGAAGCGAAGGGCACATCATATTTTTCCAGCGCTGATTCATTTGCCATGATTCGCGGCGGCCACATTGATCTTAGCGTTCTGGGCGCGATGGAAGTGGACGAACAGGGGGACATCGCCAATTGGATGATTCCCGGGAAAATGGTGAAGGGCATGGGCGGCGCGATGGATCTGGTCGCCAGCGCGCGCCGCGTGGTCGTCGCTATGGAGCACACCACGAAAGACAATCAGCCCAAGATTCTTAAAAAATGCACGCTGCCGCTCACTGGAGTGAAAGTCGTGAACATGATCGTCACCGAAATGGCGGTGATTCAGGTGACGCCGCAGGGGTTGGCGCTTGAAGAAATCGCGCCGGAACTGACTCCGGAAGATGTCCAGAAGGTAACCGAGCCGCGGTTGATTGTCAGCGCGAAGTTGAAGAAGATGTCGAGCTAGCTATTTCTGATTCGCTACCCGTGCCTTCTCAAACTCATCGCCTTTCTCCCACTGAATCAAATCATTTTGTTCGGCAGCGGCCCAGCCTAACGCGAATCCGAAGCGCGCCATGGCGGCGTCGGCGGTGAAGTCCATGCTGGGCTTGTATTCATCGCTCGGTTGATGATAGCGATGCTCGGTGTAATCCTCGGCTTGTTGCATGCCCCAGGCAAGGTCGTGGCCCTTAAACTTCATGCCTTCGCTTATGGAGAATGAAGGAATGCCGACGCGGGCGAGGCTGAAATGATCCGAGCGATAATAGTGCCCGGCTTCCGGCCGCGAGTCCGGACGAATGGCAAGACGGAAGTCCTTCGCCATGGCTTTAACCGTGGGATAAAAATCTGTACGTTCCGCGCCGGAAACTTCGACTTCTTCCGGTGCGCCGAGCGGCGGGAGATCGTCAAAGTTTAAATCCAACGCTATCTTGTCAGCTGGAATCGGCGGATGTTTCCCCAGATATTCCGAGCCCAGCAACCCTTGCTCCTCACCGGTCACGGAGGCGAATAGGATGGAGCGCTTCGGCCTTTCGGATGCTTCGCTGAACACGCGCGCAAGTTCGAGCACAATGCCGCAGCCGGTGGCGTTATCGTCCGCGCCGTTGTAAATATTGTCTCCCGGCATGTCGGGGCGAATGCCCAAGTGGTCATAGTGTGCGGTGTACATTACGGCTTCATCGCGCAGCTTCGAGTGGCGTCCGGGCAGAATTGCCAAAATATTGTTCGAGCTAAATGGCCTGATCTTGCTTACCATGTGGGCCTTCAGTCGCACGGGCAGAGCGACGGGATGAAAATCCCGTGAGCGGGCATCCTGCATCATTTTGTTAAGGTTCAGTCCCGAGGCTTGAGCAATTTGGTGCGCTACATCGAGTTGAATCCAGGCCGCCGCATGAAGTTTTGGAGATCCATCAAGCTGCAGGAACGACTTTTCTCCCGAATTCGAATTGCGCACCACTTCCCAGGGATAGCTGGCCATGTCGGTCTTATGAATCAAGATCGCGCCGACCGCGCCTCGACGCGCGGCTTCTTCATATTTGTAAGTCCAGCGGCCGTAATAGGTGAGAGCTGAACCCTTAAAAAAATTGGGATCGTCGGAGGGAGGTTCGTTGACCAGCATCAGCAGGACTTTGCCCTTTACGTCTACGCCTTTATAGTCGTCCCAGTTATACTCAGGTGCGTCAATGCCGTAGCCAACGTAAACAATCTGCGCGTCGATCTCGGATTCCGGCTTTTGCGTTTCATCGTAGGCCACGTATTGATCGAGAGGCTTCAATTCGTTGGTGTGCGAGCCTGCGACCAGGGAAAATGTCGTAGCATCTGCGGGAGTGACGCCGACCATCGGGACTTTTTGCAGGAACGTACCGTTATCGCCCGCCGGCTTCAGCCCATAGAGGGCGAACTGTGTCGCAATGTACAGGCCGGCAATATCGCCGCCGCGCTGCCCTGTGCCGCGGCCCTCCAGCAAATCGTCAGCAAGAAATTTGACGTGGGCGCGAATATTCTCAGGGTTTACCTTTTGCAGCGCCGCGAAAACAGGGGCCGAGAGTTTGACCGGGGCAGGAGGACGATGCTTCTTTGACTGCCCGGAGGCAAAACTCGACAAAATAATCGCAAACAGAAATACGGTTGCAACGCGCCGCATGCGGAGCTCCTGAAGAGCAAAATCGGAACCGCTTATTCTATTGGATGAATAAGCCCTCGCACACCGTAACCGGCGTTACAGTTTAGGTGCTAAGACTTTCGTTTGACGCGTCGTGCCCGCGACCGCGGGCTAGTTTCTGGAGCCTCAACCAGCCCGGAATTCCGCGATCTTCTCGTCCGGGCGGAAAAGCGGTGACGACGGCATGGAATTCGTATCTGCCGCTTTGCGGTAAATCGCTTCGACTTCTTTTTTCACCCACCCAACACTGGAGATTTCAATCTTGCCGTCTTCCCCGATCCAAAAAATCGTTGGGACATTGGTCAGCCCATAGGCATTCGATGCAGGGAATGTTTTTGTATCGTCCATGAGTATGGGAAACGTGACGCCGAATTGCTTGACGAACGCTGCCGTATCCTTGGCGTCGTTCTGCGAAATGCCGATGATAGAAACACGCTTGCCGCCATAGGTCTTGTAGATTCGCTCGAGGTACGGGAAAGCAAACTGGCACACGGGACAGGAAATCTTGAAAAAAGCCACGACCACGGGGCCGCTCTTCAATGCTTCTCGCAACACAAAAGGTTTTCCCTCCATCGTTTTCAATGTGAAATCGGGCGCCGCATGGCCCGCGGACAATGCTGCCATCGTCTTCCCTCCAAAGATATTCTGTAGCCACCGCATGCATCTGCCTCAACTCCTATTTTATCTCGCGAGCTCTACTTGATGATGCCGTCGGCTCGAAGAATTTTTCTGGCCAAACCCGTGAGTGGTGTGTTTTTCAGCTGCGAGCGCGCAATCCATTTTCCACGAGCACCTTCTGAGCCGTTATTCCTTATCACGCGCACTTTGTAATCGGTGACGGTAATCGAGTGTTTGAACGTGCGCCAAGGAGTCGCGCCATTGGGAGCGGCGTCCTCCGGCAATTCCCACATGCCGGGCATCAACGTTGCCTTCACCGGTCGTTGCGTAAGAAAGACATTGTTGCCGCGCTTTGCCAAAACATATGTAATCTCGCGCTTAAATTGCCTTGGCGCAGCCGGCAGTCCCTCGATCTCACCGCGCGTTGCGCAAAACGCCGTCACCGGACAAATCGCACAAAGTGGCCGTTTAGGAAGGCACACCATCGCGCCCAGTTCCATCATCGCCTGATTGAAATCGCCCGGCCGCTTTGAGCTGAGCCGCGCTTGAGCCTGTGCCCATAGATCCTTTTGAGCCTGCTGCTTTCCTTCGATGCGGCACAAGACTCGTTCCACATTGCCATCCACGACCGCGATTGGTTCATCGAAAGCAATGCTTGCAATGGCTGCCGAGGTGTATCGCCCGATTCCCGGGAGAGCGCGAAGCTTTTCTGCGGTTGAGGGAAACTGCGATCCGTGCTCGCGCACAATTTTTTTCGCCGCCGCGTGCAACATGCGGGCACGGCGGTAATAGCCCAAACCACTCCACGCCGCCAGGACGGAAGCTTCACGTGCCGAAGCAAGCCGGTTGATGGTGGGAAACTTCTTCAGGAACCGCCGAAAATACTCGACCACGGCGGCAACTCTGGTTTGTTGCAGCATGATCTCCGATAGCCATACGCGATAAGGATCGCGGCTCCCGCGCCAGGGCAACTCCCGTTTATTCCTGTCATACCAGGCGAGCAACCGCCGCCGAAACTGCACGGTGCTATTCGTTGATGGGCTTCGCCGGGGAGCGGGCATGCAGTTCTCAAAATTTTACCAAGCGGCTCGCGTTGTTCTACAAGGTGCCACCGATTGACCGCGCGCCCAATCCGCGAAATAATCGGGTTGCTCTGTATCCGCGGCAACGCGTGCGCCTTTTCGCGTTTCCCATGTCGAGGACCTACGATGAACGACTTCAACCGCAAAGTGGAGGAAGCCTCCGCGCGCCTGAATCAGTCTATCGCCGAGGCTACGGCTCGTCTGGAGAAAGAAGCGGGCGAATTAATTGCTCACCTCAACGACGAGGTCGTGCCCAAGGTGCGCGAACACTCATCCAAGGCCCTGCGCACGGCGGCCGAAAAGATGACTCAACTGGCAGAGTACATGGAGAAGCACACTCCCGCCCGCAAGTAGCGGTTGCGATAGCCGGACTCTTTTTACTTACCCTCTTGTTGGCGGCGTGCGGCCATCACCAGGCTGCACAAGTCAGCGTTCCTTCTCCTCCGCCCATCGCTTCAAGCTCTGGGGCCGGCGTGCCGGCTGCCACGGCTGCCGCGCCGGATGGTGAGAGCACTCAAGCGGAGCAAGCCAAAGAACAAAAAGCGCAAGACAATAATTCCGTAGATGAGACCTTTGACATTCCTCGAAATGCGCATCCATTGCTTGTCGAAACAGGCCTCGCCAGTTGGTACGGGCCGCCCTACAACAGGCGTCGCGGAGCCAACGGCAAAGTCTATAACATGCACGCCATGACCGCTGCCCATCGCACCTTGCCCATGGGCTCAATCGTGCGGGTTATAAATACGAAAACCGGCGATTCAGCTGTCGTCGAAATCACAGACCGCGGCCCCTTCATTGAAGGCCGCATCCTCGATCTTTCGCTGGCAGCGGCGAAGAAGACCGGAGTATGGCGGGCCGGGGTTACCCCCGTCCGCATGGAAGTCTTGCGTACTCCCTCGCCCTTGGACTCAGGTGGAAAATGGGCGGTGCAGATTGGCGCATTCGAGGAAGAGAACGCCGCCAATAAGTTGGCCAGCCATCTTTCCAAACGCTACCAGACAGCGAAGATTCTATGCTTCAGCAGCCCGGTCGGCGATTGGTGGGTCCGCGTGCGCGTGCCGGACGACGAACGGAAACGCGCGGAAGAAATCGCCCACAAAACCGAATCACCCGAGGGCGGCGTATTTCTTGTGCGGCTTGATTGACAAGCCGCTTCGGCTGTCTCAAACTGAAATCCCAAATCTATGAACGACTGTCTTTTCTGCCGTATTATTCGGGGAGAAATTCCTTCGAAGAAAGTCTACGAAGACGATTTCGTTTATGCCTTCGAAGACATCGATCCCAAGGCGCCTACCCACGTCTTAATTGTGCCGAAGAAGCACATTCGCGGAGTGAAAGAGGCCACCGAAGGTGACGCGGAGATTATCGGACGATGCCACATTGCTGCCGCCAACATCGCCCGCGAACGGAACATTGAGAACGGATATCGCACGGTTGCGAACGTCGGTCCGGGCGCCGGGCAGTCAGTCTTTCACCTGCACGTGCATCTGCTGGGCGGGCGACCACTGAACTGGCCTCCCGGTTAAGTGCGACAGAGAAAATTGGAATTCTTGTCCTAAATCGCGGCTTGGCCTTCTTGCGTTCCCAGTTCTTCCGGAGCGCCATGGCGGCGCAGCAATTGCGGAAGATTCTGCGAGAATGCGGAACGCGGCAAGACCATATCGCAACCCACTTCATGCGCCTTCTGCTTCAAGTCGCCCTGAACGTGCGACAAAAAGCCGATGATGGAAGTCTCGCGCTTGAATTTCGACTTGAGTTTGGGAATCAGCGTTAAGGGCTTCGCGTTGGCGTTGTTCAAATCAAAGATGATGAGCGAGGGCTTCTCTTCGCCATTTTGCTTGAGACGTTCGCTGAGATCTTTTTCGTCTTTCACAAACTCGACCTTCACATTGAGTTTGCGGGCCGTCTCCTGGATCTTTGCCTGAAAAAACAGGTCATCCACAAAGGCAAAAATGCGCGAACTGGCGCTCTCATCGAGTTGAGGCAAAGGTTCGGGATCGGGTTGAGGATACGAAGTCGCAAAGCCGGGCCGCTGCCGCCCGTTCTTTGCCCCATTGTTGTTGTTACCGTTCAACGCGGCGCGATAGCTGTGATCCATGGGAGCGCTGTAGATTCCGCCCGCCAGAGGTTGCCGCTCACGGCCTGAAGACTGGCCGCCACGGTTGGAGGCACGCCGCCCTCGGCGCCGCCTGTTTCTCCCTCCTCCACCGTTGGAGGGACGTCCGGGTCCTGCATTCATATTGTTCTCGTTTTGTATGAAATGCTGCTTAACCGCCTGAAGCGGATTGTTCTGCTCGTACGCTGCTTCCGGCTTGCATGGGCAAATACACCGGAACACTTGATGTTCATAAACCCCAACACGGCTGGAACATTCTGGAATGAACTTTTTTCCGTTTGACTGCCTGAAGCCGAGGGCACAGAGGGCCAGCTAGGGGCATGGCCGCTGGGAACACATCCATGGTAGCGCGACCGGCCCCGGAGCGCAAGTGCCCAAAGTTTGCTTCAGCCTTCCAGCGTGGCGTTCATACTAATGTCGGCCTTCAATACTTTTGAGACCGGACAGCCTTTTTCCGCTGCCTCGGCATATTTTTGGAAGGTTGCGGCATCCGCTCCCGGCACCCGCCCGACGACATCAAGATGAATGGCCGTAATTGTCCAACCCGCGTCTTGTTTCTCCATTGTCAGGGTCGCCGAGGTCTCAATGCTCGAAGGCGGCAGATTCGCGCCGCTTAGTTGCGCGGACAGCGCCATCGAGAAACACGCGGCGTGCGCCGCCGCAATCAGTTCTTCAGGATTTGTGCCGGGAACGCTTTCAAAACGCGTACTGAAGGAATAAGGCGTATTGTTCAAAATGCCGCTGGCGGAAGATATCGCACCTTTTCCGTCCTTCAACCCGCCTTTCCAGACTGCGCTGGCTTTACGTTGCATCAAAATCTCCTCTTATTCGGTATTAGATGGCGAAACTCTACAGCAGGCTCGACAAAAATTGCACGGTGGGGGACACCGTCTAGTAAAAATCAGAGCAGCTCAAATAGAAACCGCATTGCGAGCATGTTAGCTTGCACCGGTGTTCCTCCAGGCGCGCCGAGCAGTTTGGGCAATGCCGAGAGGGATCGCTGAGCGAGAGATCCCGGAGGTCATCCTGCCGCGCACCCGGCGCCGTCAGAGTCGATCCGTTTACGCCCATGCGCACTCAATTATGCCCGCGATCATCTCGCGCGGCAATTGCCTTCATGCATTCCCGCCCGAGGCGGCCGCGCTATCGAATCGCCGGAAGATCACTGTTCCACGCGTTGGCTTGGAGCAGCCAAGCGCCCAGCCGTCGCCATACGTGGACATATTTTCCCCGGTCGATCACACTGGATCCATTTTCCATGCTTATGCTCAGCGTGTATCGTCCGGTTTCCATGGCCATGTCGCCGGTAGAATCCACGCGCTGCGTCTCGAAGCGCAGGTCGGCGTAGCCCGCGTCTCCCAGGCTGCGAAGGCGCGCTTCGATGGCTTTTGGGCCTTGGGCAATTTCCCGGTGCGGCGCCATATAAACACCGTTGTTCGAATACAACGCCGCTACCTGGTCGTAGTTGCCGGTGTTAAAGGCGGTGCAGTAATCCTGTGTTAAACCACGAATAATCGCTTCAACGTCAAAAACATTTGGGGAAGGGCTGGTCACTGAGGGCCGGTACATCCACTGCCTCCTAACGCAATTGAAACGGAGTACCCTCGTCTCGGCCTTGAGGCGCAGGGTCGAGCACCGATTCTACCCCAAAATCAGCTCTATAGCGCGTACGTTTTTTCCACGTTGCAAATGTATGATGCCTAAGGCTGGATTTTTGCAATTATGACCATTCGGATTAATGCGGGCGTAACCATCAACCCCGTCGGAGTTATGATTTTCTTGTGAGCCCAGGGAGAGCAATGTACTTTGAACAGTTCTATCTCGGTTGTCTGGCACATGCCTCTTATTTGATCGGCTCCGAAGGGGAGGCCGCCGTCGTGGATCCGCAACGCGATGTCGATATCTACCTTAAAGCTGCGGCGGATCAAGGCCTCACCATCAAGCACATCTTTGAGACTCATCTCCACGCCGACTTTGTCTCCGGGCATCGGGAATTGGCTGCAATAACGGGCGCAAATATCTACGTTGGCGCGGATGCTGGAGCGACTTACGCTCATGTCGCTTTAAACGATGGATTCATCTTGCAAATGGGCAAAGTCCGCATTTCGGTTCTTGAAACGCCGGGGCACACTCCAGAGAGCATATGCCTCGTGATTACAGAGGAAGAAAAATCCTCTCAACCCTTCGCGGTCCTGACCGGCGATACGCTTTTTATCGGCGATGTGGGCAGGCCCGATTTGTCAAAGACGCACACGCCACAACAATTAGCGGGCCTTCTTTATGACAGCTTGCACAATAAACTCATGAAATTGCCGGATGCGACCCTCGTTTATCCCGCGCACGGCGCCGGATCCTTATGCGGGAAAAACATGCGCACCGAGCGCTCCTCGACAATCGGAACGGAGCGCCTGACCAACTATGCTTTGCAAATCGCCAATCGCGACGAATTTATCACCCAATTAACCGCAAATTTACCGGCCCGCCCGGAATATTTCTTACAAGATGCCGAGATTAACCGTACTGGCGCTCCAGCGCTTTCAGCTTTACCGGACCTTCCTGCGATTTCCGCCGCCGAACTGAAGGCGCGCATTGAGCAGGAAGAGATCGCGCTCGATGTTCGCCCGAACGACCAATTTGCCCAGGCGCACATCCCGGGTTCGATCAACATTGCTTTGTCGGGGCAATTTGCTTCGTGGGCCGGCGCTCTGCTCGGGGTCGCAGCGAGACCAATCTTGATTGCCGACACGCCTGAGCAGGTTGCTGAAGCGCGATTGCGTCTTGCTCGAGTCGGTATCGAGGGCCCCGCTGGATTCTTGCAAGACGGAATCGATGGCTGGAAGCAAGCTGGATACGTACTGGAATCGCTGCCCCAGATATCAGTGACCGAACTAAACGATAGCCTGAAAGATCTTTCCGTGCTTGACGTGCGCCGTGAATCCGAATGGCAGGCGGGGCATGTCGCCGATGCCCAATGGTGGCCGCTCGATAACTTCCGCGTTTCTCCGCCGGAGGTTGACGGCAATGCTCCTCTCGCCGTTCATTGCCAGGGAGGCTATCGCAGCGTCATCGCTTGCAGCTTGTTGCGCCGTGCCGGATTCAAGAACGTTATCAATGTTACCGGCGGATTTGACGCCTGGAAGAAAGCGGGCCTTCCCATGATGCATGAAGAGGCAGTCCCCAGCCGGTAAGCCTTGCTCAAATAACTGGCCCGGCCAAAGACCGCGTCCAGAAAAACTTAACCCTACCGCGCTAACCCCTACGTATCAGTTGCTTGCCTTAGCCGTTGTTGTGCTCGACTCGAATTCCTGCCCCATCCACTTCTGCAATGCCTCCATGCTTTGCGGGCGGCCCAGGAAATTCTTCACCAAATCATTTGCGGACATCGATCCGCCCGGTTCAAGCACCACGCGGCGATATCGCATAGGAGTTTCACCCGCCAGGAGGTTGGTCTGGTCGAACTGTTGGAAGAAATCCTCGGCGATGACTTTATCCCAGAGATAGGTGTAGTACGCCGACGAATATCCCGCCAGATGTCCGAAGGAAGCCCAGAAATGTTCGCCCGGCAAGGGTTGATAAAGTGCGTAGCGGCGCAGGGCTTCATCGGCGACTTGATCAGGATCAATCTTCGATGGATCTCCCTTGTACAGATTGTAAGAAATCGCTGTGTAGCTGTTCTGGCGCGATACCCAGTTGCCGCGCCCAAACGCCGACGCCCGGTTCATGCGGGCCACTAAATCAGCGGGGATCGGCTCGCCCGTCTTGTAATTCTTGGCGAACTTCGCCAGCACCTGTGGGCTCCGGATCCATTCTTCGAGCATCTGCGAGGGCGCTTCGACGAAATCCGACTCCATCGTAATGCCGGAGATGCCGGCCCACTGTTGCTGCCCGCCAAGAATGTGGTGCATCAAGTGGCCAAACTCATGGAAGAAAGTTTGCACATCGCCATATTCCATGAGCCCGGGATCGGTCGCCGTGGGGGCGGCAAAATTGCAAACTAATATCGCCTCAGGCAATTGCTTTCCTTTAATGCCGTCGAGCACAGGCACCATTTCCGCGTGGCTGTACTTGCCAGGCCGCGGATGCAAATCCAGATATATCCGTCCGACCGGCTTGTCATGGTCATAAACCAGCCATGTTTCCACGGCCGGGTCCCACGCCGGTACGTTCGGCTCCTGCTTGAACGTCACATGAAATAAATCAGACGCGGTGTCGAGGATCCCTTGTTTCACCTGATTGAAAGGAAAGTACGGCCGGACGGATTGGGAATCAAAATCATATTGCGAGCGACGCAGCTGCTCTGAGAAATAGCCGCTCTCATAGTCGCCAATCGTAGTCGCCCCGGGATCGACCTTCTGCTTTTCTTTGAGAATCATGGCGAACTCACGCTCAGCCAGCGGGTGGGAAGCTTCGTAAACCTGCTGAATGAAATCTGCGATGTTGCTGCCTTTGGCGATCATCTTGTCGGCCGCGTTATAGTCCGCCCACGACTCATAATCAAGCAGTTGCGCGATTTCATACCGCGTATTCATCATGCCTTTAAGGACATCAAGATTCTTGGGATACCCTCGCGTCGTGAAAGCCAGCATCAGCCGTTTGCGGAGGTCACCACTCTTGGCAAACGTAATGGCCGGAACAAAATCCGGATAGTTCGTCGTGATTTCAACTTTCCCATCCGCTCCCGGCTTGTGTGCCGTGACGTAATCCTGCGGTAGGCCATCGAGTTCGCCGGGATTGGCGGCTACGCTCTTCTGATCGTCTGAAATATTGCGATCAAAAGCGGATTGCTCGTCAGTCAACTGGACGTTGAGCTTTTGCAACTTGGCGCGGGTCGCATCATCTTTGTCCACGCCCGCCAGCCGGAATTCAAGGAGCTGCCGCTGTACGTAATAACGCGTAGCAGCGTCCGTGCCCGAGAGGTCCAGCGCCGCCAACGCGCTATAAACATCGCGATTCAACGACAGGGCAGTCTGGGCTGCGCTGACTTTGCTCACCATCGCGGTCGCGTGATCGCGGAAAGTCGCGTCGGGATGCACTTGCTGCATCAATCCCGCAAAATAGCCCGCCGCGTCGAGCTGCCTTACGGCTTCGTCATAATGCGTAAGCGTGTTGGCGATCGTGTGTTTTTCCTTTACAGCCACCAGGTCTGCAATCGCCTTATCTGCGCCCGCCAGATGGTCGTTCTCAATTTTTTCGAAGGCCGTGACGTCCGGTTTGGAAGCCCACAAAGGCGGCTGGCTTGACGGCGTTTGCGCGCTGAGTGAAACAGCGCAATAGAATGAAATGCACGAGATCATGAGCAATGCGGTTAAAGGACGCGGCATAAGTAAGCGATTCCTCCAGGATATTTGACGATACTGAGCCCGGTACGTTTGCAACGGGAGAGCAAAAACGCGCCGCCCGAATTCTACATGAGCGCGCGCGTTGCACCATGCGCTATATAATGCGGGGCGTTAGGGTCAACGCCTCCAGCCAGGCACAAAGGAGAAATGCCATGCACATTACGACCAAAGACGGAGTTGAGATTTTCTACAAAGATTGGGGCAAAGGCCAGCCCATTGTCTTTTCCCATGGATGGCCGCTTACCGCCGATGACTGGGATTCTCAGATGATGTTCTTCGGCGATCGAGGCTATCGCGTAATCGCCCACGACCGGCGCGGTCACGGCCGCTCCACCCAGACGTGGGACGGCAACGACATGGACACGTATGCCGACGATCTGGCGCAACTCACCGAGAAGCTGGATTTAAAAAATGCCATTCACGTTGGCCACTCGACTGGCGGCGGAGAAGTCGCCCGCTACATCGGACGCCATGGTACGAAGCGTGTCGCCGCCGCGGTGCTCATTAGTGCCGTGCCGCCGTTGATGGTCAAAACCGAAAAGAACCCGGCCGGGCTGCCCATCTCGGTCTTCGATGATCTGCGGGCGCAATACTTGGCGAACCGCCCCCAGTTCTATCGGGACATCACTTTGCCTTTCTACGGCTACAACCGTCCCGGGGCGCAGATTTCCGAGGGTATCCGGGAAAAGTGGTGGCTCCAGGGCATGTTGGGAGGGATGAAGGCAGGGTATGACTGCATCAAGGCTTTTTCGGAAACCGACTTCACCGAGGACCTGAAGAAGTTCGACGTGCCCACGTTTATCATGCACGGCGAAGACGACCAGATCGTGCCGATTGTCGCCGCTGGGCTACTGTCAGCGAAGATTGTGAAGAACGCGGTGCTGAAGGTCTATCCCGGTTTCCCGCATGGGATGCCGACCACGCATCACGAGCAGATCAACAACGACCTGCTGGCGTTTCTCAAGAGCGCAACGGTTGCGAGAGTAGCCTAGGATATCGCGGGCGAGGCTGACGCCTCGCCGCATCCGTTACTCTCTTGCGTGCTTGGCGAAGATTGTTGCCCTACGCGCTGGCAGGTTAAAATCAAAGTACCAGTGAATGTCGGGGCGTAGCGCAGCCTGGTAGCGCACCTGCCTTGGGCGCAGGGGGTCGTAGGTTCAAATCCTATCGCCCCGACCAATTTCTCCTGCTCTGAGACTAACGATTCCGCCTCAATTCCGCTGAGCTAAACCTCCGAATCGAAACTCATGACCTAAGTCATATGACTCCGGGTACGTTTTTCAGGTTACCGCCGTGTCTGGTGAACTCGTGGAGGTTTTCATAAGCTTTATGGGCCGTGCGCAACGTCCAGTTTCATCACCTGCGGACCAAGCTGCTTGTGTCCATGCTCGGGCTCGTTTGTCTGCTCACGGCGTCCGTGCTCATCATCGTGCACGCGCGAATGCTGGAGCACGTCCATGAGGACCTGGTTTCCGTTTTGCGTGCCGAATCGGCTGTAAGCACCGATTTTGTGCGGCTGCGCCGCGAACAGACGCAAAAAAGTGCGTCAATAATCGCCGAGCAGCCCAGCCTTTTAGCGCTCATGTCCACCAATGACGCCCTGACTGTGCAAGATGCTTCTTCGTCTTTTCTTGATTCCAGCGGCGCTGACTTGCTGATCCTCGAAAATGCCGAAGGCAAAATTCTGGCCTCGCACTCGCGCGATGGCGCACAACTGCCGGCTGCCGAGGGCCTAATGGAAGTATCCCGCGGCGACCAGGACTGGTGGTTCACCGGCGGCCATCTCTACGACGTAAGTTTTGTTCCGATCGTTGCAGGATCTGGTCCGCACAAGCGGATGCTGGGACGAATTGCATTAGCTACGGACCTGACGGTGCAATCTCTTCTTCATAACATGGCGTTCGGGAAGGCTGAGTTTGCCATTGAGCGGCACGGTACAGTATGGCTCAGTTCGTTAGCTTCCACCGCGACGAAAGATCTCTCCTCTTCAACACAGGATGTCACCTGGGAGCCGGGAGAGATTCGTGATCTCGATTTGGGTGGCGAACGCTATCTCGCGAACTATGTTGAACTCGCCGGAGATCATCCTGTGCGGCTCTACTGTTTGGAATCGTTTGATCAGGCCACAGTTTTCTTGCTCTCCCTGCATCGCGCACTGGCAATACTTGCATTGTTTGCTCTCATTGCGGGAGCATCGCTGGCATTTGTCATCTCGAGGCAGATTACAAGGCCGCTGGAGCGTCTGGCGGCGGGAACACAACGCTTGAAACAAGGTGATTTTGAGTTCCACATTGCCGCCCAAGGGGCCGACGAAGTTGCAGAATTAACGCATGCCTTTGAAGAAATGCGAAATAGTTTGCGCCAATCGCGCGAGACCTTGTTGCGCTCCGCGCGCCTGGAAGCTGTGGGCCGTTTGGCGGGCGGCGTGGCCCATGATTTCAACAATCTGGTGATGATCATTAAGGGCTATAGCGACCTATTGCTTGAGACGGCAACGCCCGAGGCGCGAGGCCACATCGAGGAAATTAAAAACGCCGGAGACCGTGCCAGCGCTTTGACCCGTCAACTCCTCGCGTTTAGCCGCAAGCAGGTTCTTGAGCCTCAGGTGCTCGATCCCAACCAATGCGTGCGCAGCATGGCGAAGATGCTGCGAGTTTTGATTGGCGAAGATATCGAGCTGATTACGAATTTCTCCAATGAAATTGGCCGGGTGCTGGCTGACCCCGGACAGCTCGAACAAGTGGTGATGAACCTTGCCGTCAATGCGCGCGACGCCATGCCGCAAGGCGGGAAGCTCATTATTGAAACGGAAGCGTGTACGCTCGACGACCAATACGCCGCCTGCCATGCGGAAGTTACACCGGGCCCGGCGGTGATGATGGCCGTTACGGATACTGGCTGCGGGATGAGCAAAGAAACGCTGGCGCACATATTTGAGCCATTCTTTACAACCAAAGAAGCCGGCAAGGGAACCGGTCTGGGACTCGCCACAGTCTATGGAATCGTCAAACAGAGCAAAGGACACATTTCGGTTTACAGCGAGTTAGGCCGGGGTACGACCTTCAAGGTTTACCTGCCCTCTCTGGAAAGTTCAACGTCGATTACTACACCGATGAAAATGAGCTCTGCGCCGAAAGGCGCGGGCACGATTCTCCTCGTAGAAGACGAAACTGCGCTCCGCGTGCTTGCTGCGGAATCATTGAAAAGGTTGGGCTATGAAGTACTCTCCGCCAAAGACGGCGCGGAAGCTTTAATTGTGGTCGAGGAACATTGCGGCAAAATTGATATGGTCGTTACGGATGTCGTAATGCCGCGAATGGGTGGACCAGAATTGGTCGAGAAGTTGCGCCGCCAGAACGGAGGGAGAGAAGGATTCGGCGTTATTTTCATGTCCGGCTACACGGAAACCGCGGCCCTCGAAACCGCGATGATCGCACCCGACGCCTGCCTGCTTAACAAACCATTTCCCTCGGAAATATTGGCGCAAAAGATTCGCGACGTTCTCGACGCCAAGGCCAAAAAGACTCCACAACCTTTACAACGAAGAACGAAGGCCGCCCACGTCTAGTAACCGGGCCCCAAAAATCTTTTCAACTTGCCGCGATCGCCTGAAATTCCCTCATCTAAATCTGCTGATCATGAAGCAACTTTCGCGGCCTAGTTGGTGCGAATGGTTTGCATCCGCCAGCGGCTTGGTGTAATCCATATACGTTTGGCAATATTACCCACGAATAGCTGCTTAAGTTCGAGAAACCAAATTGGAACTCAGAAATTCATTGTTGAGCCTAGGGAAACCATTGATTTTCGCAAGCTTAGGCGTCTCCCTTGTGATGGCCCAGTCCATTCCCAACGCGCCCAATCCGACAGATCTGCCCGCCAGCACGAGCTTTAAGCTGGATCAATATATGGCCAGCGTTCCCGAGGGCAAAGCCACCGGCCAGGTTTTGCAGCTCTCCTTTCAGGACGCCATGGATCGCGCTCTACGCAATAACCTTGGGCTTCTCATTCAGAGCGATAACACGCTCTACGCCCGCGGCGAGAAGTGGAAGGAATTGAGCAACCTGCTGCCGAACGTCTCCGCCTCAGCGAGTCAAAGTGTCGAGCAACTTGACCTTGCAGCTCTGGGTTTTCGCATCAGCGCGCCGGGATTTCCCTCAGTCATTGGCCCGGTTGGAATTTTTCAGAGCAGCGTCAATTTGCAGCAGAGCGCTTTTGACTTGCATGCCTATAACAAAATGCGCAGCGCCCGCGCCGAAGAAGAAGTTGCCAAGCTCAGCTATAAAGACGCCCGCGAACTGGTCGTGCTGGCCGCGCTGAATGCCTATTTGCAGGCCATTTCCTACTTGGCGTCTGTGGATACTTCCCAGGCCGACGTGGACACAGCGCAAGCGCTTTACACGAAAGCCGCGGACCAGCAGAAAGCCGGCGTGAGTCCTGCCATTGATACGCTGCGTGCGCAGGTCGAGTTGCAAACCCGCCAGCAACAGCTCATCGCCGCAAAAAACAATTTTGCCAAGCAGAAGCTCACTCTGGCCCGCGTCATCGGGCTGCCCAGCGGCCAGGAATTTGTCCTCACCGACAAAGCTCCTTATTCGCCCTTCACGCCGGAGAGCCTCGAACAGGCGCTGCAACGTGCTTACACCTCCCGCTCCGACTATCTCGCGGCCGTGCAGCAGTTGCGTGCCGCCCAACTGGCGCGCCGCGCCGCCACGGAAGAACACTATCCCACGCTCGGCATCGGCGGCGATTACGGAGCCGCGGGCGTCAACCTGGGCAATTCGCACGGTGTATTCGAGGTGGGAGCGACGCTCAACATCCCCATCTTTGCCGGAGGCAAAACACACGGCGAAGTTCTCGAAGCCGAGGCCACATTGCGGCAGACCCGCCAGCAATTGGAGAATCTGCGGGCCCAGATTGATTATGACGTCCGCTCCACTATGCTCGACCTGCAATCGGCGGCGCAACAAGTCGAAGTCGCGCGCAGTTCCGTCGATCTGGCCAATCAAACACTCACTCAGGCGCGGGACCGCTTCACCGCGGGCGTGACTGACAACCTCGAAGTCGTTCAGGCCCAGGACTCGGTCGCGTCCGCCAATGAAGCGTATATCTCCAGCCTGTACGCCTATAATCTCGCCAAAGTCGCTTTGGCGCGCGCAACCGGTTTTGCCGAACAGGGCGTTCGGCTTTATTTGCAAGGCAAACTTCCAGAGAGCAACTAACCATGGCAGAAACCACAGAGACAATGCCGCAGGAAACACCAGCCACGGGACAGCAGGCTCCCTTGCCGTCCTCGGAACGAGATCTTCGCCGCACGCCGCCAAAAGCAGCGAACCCGCGCCTGCGCCTCTACTTAATCATCGGCGCAATCGTTGCCCTTGTCGTCGGCGTGCTCTTATGGATGCACTTCTCCAGCTATGAATCCACCGATGATGCCGAGATTGACGGTCACTTGAATCCCATCAGCGCCCGCGTCGCCGGCCACGTGACCAAATTGCTGGTTAACGACAATCAGTATGTGGATGCGGGAACGCCTCTCATCCAGATTGACCCGGCGGATTACCAAGTCGCGCTCGAAAATGCAAAAGCCCAATATGAAGACGCTGTCGCGGCCGCGCGCGCCGCGCAGGCCAATGTACCGGTTACGACCATCAGCACGGGCAGCCAGATTTCCAGCGCGCAGGCCGACGTGGAAAATGCCCGCGCCGGAATCGCCACCGCGAAACAACAGTACGATGCCGCCAAAGCTCAGCTTCTGCAAGCTCAAGCCAATAATGTGAAGGCGCAAAGCGATCTCGTCCGATATAAAGCGCTCGTGGATAAGCAGGAAGTCTCGGAGCAGCAATACGACGAGGCCGTCGCCGTGGCACATGCCGATGCTGCGGCGGTTGAGGCCGCGCAAGCTTCGGCCTCCGCCGCCGAGCATCAAGTCACGCAGGCCCAAAGCCGGTTGGCGGCTTCCGAAGCCAGCTTGCGCTCGGCCCAAACCGCGCCTCAACAGGTGGTTGCTATTCGTGCCCGCGCCGATGCGGCTCAGGCAGAGGTGCTTGCGAAGAAAGCCGAACTTGATCAGGCCCAGCTGAATCTGCAATACACCCTCATCGTTTCTCCCGTAGCCGGCATCGTCACCAACCGCACCGTGGAAGTCGGCGAGAACGTTTCCGTCGGGCAGGAGATGATGAAGATCATCAATCTCGACGACATTTGGGTGACCGCCAACTTCAAGGAGACCCAGTTGCGGCGCATGCGCGTCGGCCAGCCCGTCACCATTTACGTCGATACAACCGGCGAAGACTACAAAGGCCATGTGCAGAGCATCGCGGGAGCCAGCGGCGCCGTCACCAGCCTGCTTCCACCCGAGAATGCCACTGGAAACTACGTCAAGGTGGTGCAGCGTATTCCGGTGAAGATTACTTTCGACCCCGGCGAGACCAGCCAGCACGTGCTGCGTCCCGGCATGTCTGTCGAGCCACAGGTTTGGCTCAAATGAGTTCGGCCTCGCTGACCATGGATGCCGCCGACCCGTGGCGTCCGGCCGTCAATCCCTGGATTATCGCGGTTGTCGTGACCATGGCGACGTTCATGGAAGTGCTGGACACCAGCATTGCCAACGTCGCCCTTCCGCATATCGCCGGCAATCTCTCCGCTGGCACCGACGAAAGCACGTGGATCTTAACTTCCTACCTCGTCTCCAACGCCATTGTGTTGCCCTTGAGTGGCTGGTTTTCTTCAATCATTGGCCGCAAGCGCTTTTATATGACTTGCGTCGCCATCTTTACCGTGAGTTCGCTCCTCTGCGGAATCGCACCCAACCTCGGCATGCTGATTTTCTTCCGCGTGCTACAAGGCGCGGGCGGCGGCGGACTTCAACCCAGTGAACAATCCATTCTCGCCGACACATTTCCGCCGGCCAAGCGCGGCATGGCATTCGCCGTTTACGGCCTCGCTGTAGTCATGGCGCCCGCCATCGGCCCCACCCTCGGCGGTTGGATCACCGACAACTACACCTGGCGCTGGATATTCCTCGTCAACATTCCCGTCGGCATTATGTCGTTATTGCTCACCTCGCGCCTGATTCAGGACCCTCCACATACCGTGCGCAAGAAGTTTTCCGAGGTGCGCATCGACTACCTGGGCTTGGGCTTCCTCGCTCTCGGCTTGGGCAC